>Ga0075364_10002524_pt1 | contig 10254 bp, 9 predicted proteins | sample EndMetdeltDD1764_FD_71517 | JGI IMG/M metagenome (GOLD analysis project Ga0075364, IMG submission 71517) | Populus endosphere microbial communities from Tennessee, USA - Endosphere MetaG P. deltoides DD176-4 | ecosystem: Host-associated > Plants > Roots > Endosphere | place: USA: Tennessee...
CTGGCTCACGCTGTGGATCTTCGCGGCGATGGCGCTGGGCATCGCGCTCGGCACGCTGTTCGACGGCCTGCCGGCTGCGCTCGATGCGCTCAGCTGGGGCAGCACGAACGTGCCCATCGCGATCGGCCTGATCCTGATGATGTATCCGCCGTTGGCCAAGGTGCGCTATGCGGAACTGCCGAACGTGTTCCGCGACAAGCGCGTACTCGCGCTGTCGCTGGTGCAGAACTGGCTGATCGGGCCGTTTCTGATGTTCGGGCTGGCGGTGCTGTTCCTGCGCGACTATCCGGAGTACATGACCGGCCTCATCCTGATCGGTCTGGCACGTTGCATCGCGATGGTGCTGGTGTGGAACCAACTGGCGCGCGGCGACAACCAGTACGTCGCCGGTCTGGTCGCGTTCAACTCGGTATTCCAGATCCTGTTCTTCAGCGCCTACGCCTGGTTCTTCCTGAGCTGGCTGCCACCGGTGTTCGGGCTGGAAGGTAGCGTCATCGACGTCAGCATCTGGACCATCGCGCAGGCGGTGCTGGTGTATCTGGGCATCCCGTTCCTCGCGGGCTATCTCACCCGGCGCTGGCTGGTGCGATCGAAGGGCGAGGCCTGGTACGAGACGCGCTTCCTGCCCCGCATCAGCCCAATCACACTGGCCGCCCTGCTCTTCACCATCGTCGCGATGTTCAGTCTCAAGGGCGCCGACGTGGTGCGGATTCCACTTGACGTGATCCGCATCGCCATTCCGTTGACGCTCTACTTTCTGATCCAGTTCGGCCTGAGTTTCTGGATGGGCAAGCTGATCGCAAAGGATTACCCGCGGACCACGGCCATCGCGTTCACGGCCGCGGGCAACAACTTCGAGCTGGCGATCGCGGTCGCCATCGCTGCGTTTGGGCTCGGTTCGCCGGTCGCGTTTGCGGCGGTTGTCGGCCCCCTGGTCGAAGTGCCGGTGCTGATTGCGCTCGTCCACATCGCCTTGCGGTGGCGTAGGAAGCCCAGCTGGAACATCAAGGGTGCTTAGCGATCCAACTTGCAGCGCGATCACGCAAATGTAATATCGACCGCAGGACCTTTGGCAACACAGACATGGAGTGCCGCGATGATCGCGAGCCAGTCGAAGGGAGCGCGCCTGTACGGACAGATCCGTCGCGCGTTGCAGTGCGGGCGCTTCGCGCCCGGTGAGCGTCTTGAGCCGGCCACGCTGGCCTTCGAGTTCGATACGAGTCTCACACCTGTGCGCTTTGCGCTGCATCACCTGAGCGGCGAGCGGCTGGTTGTCGACAAGGGGCGCGACGGGTTCCACATGCCCTTGCCGACCGAAGCCGCGTTGCGCGCCCTCTACGAGTGGATGGAAGACCGGCTGCTGGCCGCGTTGGATCACGGCGCCGTGCCGAACGGAAAGCCGCATCGCGGCCTCGATGCGCAAGACGACATCGCGAAGGCGACCTGGCAGCTGTTCGATGCCATTTCGCGCCGGACGCCGCAGGTGGAAATGCTCATCGCCGCCCAGAACTCCAACGACCGCCTCGCACCCATCCGGACTGCCAAGCGTTCGCTCGTTCCGGAGGCGCGCGAGGAACTGGCTGACCTCATCAATGCATGGGAACGCGCCGAGATTCCGCATCTCAAATGCGCGTTGCGCGCTTACCACGCGCGGCGCCGCAAGCTGGTGCCGGCCACGGTGCACCTGCTGTGGAAGGCGCGCGAGGCATTGCACTGACGCGGTTCGCGTGTGCACCAAGTTGTATACGACGCGTTTCACAGTTCGTCGTAGTACTCAAAGTACACAACAGAAATTATTTGAGAATTACTTTGTCGCGTTTCAACACTGCCTCCGTCATGGGACGTCCATGACATAACGAAGGAGTCAGTGATGAACACGAACGACAACAACAGCCGCAATCCGCAGGCCGACGTGATCGAAGTCGGCATCGCAAGCCTCGACACTGCCGGCCCCGCCGTTTTCGGCGAGGAAATCGGTGGTCTCGCCAGCCCCGGAATCTCCGAGGACTGATCCGGGTCGCTCCCACGCGATAGCAGGAGACAGCAGTGATGGATAACAACGCAACCACCTCAGTCAGCGATCTGACTGCCGGCGTGGACGTGCACGTACTTGGCATCGCAAGTGTCGATACGCACGGCGTCCGCAACACCGGCGAAGACATGGGCGGCATCACAACCGCCGGCATCTCCGACGACTGAGCCAACCGGGGCGCATCTTAAAAGATGCGCCCCTTTTTGATGGGGACCACGATGCCCGCATACGTACTGCGAAGGGAAATATCGTGTTGTCGTATCGGCGACGAGGTCGTCTTCTTGGACATCATTCGCGACCGCTATTTCCGGCTGCCGTCTGACCTGGAGCGGGCGTTCCTGCGCTTCATGGATGGCGAGCAGCTTGAGCCTCGATCGTTGGAAGCACTCGTCCAGCGGGGCGTGCTTCTGCCGTGTTCAGCCGGCGGGCAGCGCGTATGGGCCAAAGCCCCCACACCGCTTCGAAGTGCGATGGAGATGCCCTCCCCGCCCGTGCGTGTCGATCTTCCTACCGGCGCCGATGTGCTTCTGACGACGCTACGAGCGCGATGGGATCTGCGCACGAAGCCGCTGGGAGCCATCCTGTCCGAACTTGGGCCGATTGCAGAAAACCCTGCGACGGCTCCAAGGCACGGCGCCGACGCCCCCTACCTGTTTGACTGCGCAGCCCAGTTCCGCCGCACTCGCCTGTATGCCCCGGTGGCCATGCGCTGCCTGATCGATTCGATTGCAATGACCCGCTTCCTGAGGCGGCGCAGGCTTGCCGCGCAGATCGTGTTCGGCGTCGCCTTGAATCCCTTCTCGGCCCATTGCTGGGTGCAGTCAGGTGATGTGGTGCTCAACGACTCGATTGGCAATGTCAACGCGCACACCGTCATTCGGGTGGTGTGATGTACCGCTATCTCGCTTTACTCCCCGATGCAGCTGCCGATTCGGCGAATCTCGGGCCGCGCCTGTCGGCTCTTGGATTGTCCCGTCATGTGCACCTTCCCGGCCTTGACGTCTATGCGTCGGCAGAAACGCCCGTGCAGGTCTGCCCGGGCAACCGGGTGCTCATCGGTCATCTGTTCAGTCGAACCGGAAACCAGTCGATCGCGGTGGATCAGCTGCCACCCTCAGGTCTTCGCGCGTTCATACGCCACCTGATCAACGAATGCTGGGGCGAGTACGTGCTGTTGTCAGGCGACGAACTACCGGGCGGCCTCTCGGCGATGCGAGACCCCTCGGGAGGGCTCGACTGCCTCTACGCACCTGCGCGAGGCTTCGTAACGTCCGACGTCTCCGTGACCACACATGCAGGGCTGTTCGAGAAGTCGGTCGACTGGGACTTCATCCTCAACAACCTGGTGTATCCGCATCTGAAGACCGGCCGCACCGGCCTTGTCGGCTTGCACCACCTACTGCCGGGATTCCGCTTGGATCTCCACCGCGGCGAGAGCATCTTGGAGCAGGTCTGGGATCCCTGGACCTTCGTCGCGCGGAAAGAGCGATACACCCAGGCAGAAGCGGCGCGCGACGCAGTCCGCCAGTCGGTAGACGCTGTCGCGAAACGCTGGGCCGAAACCGACGAGCACGTACTACTGGAGCTATCGGGCGGGCTGGATTCTTCGATCGTGGCGGCTGCCATCAGCGGTTCACGGGCCACCATTGCCTGTTGCAACCTGATCACGCCGGTGCCCGGTGCGGACGAGCGCGAGTACGCCATTCCTATGGCAGACGCGATCGGCGCCGAGTTGCACGTCGATACCTTGGGCTTCGAGAACGCCTACCTGGATGAGCCACCGCCGGCACAAGCCGTGGCGCCGAGCACTTGGTTCCTGCAGCACGCATCCAATGCGTTGAAAGCGTCGATCGGCGCGCGCATCGGTGCACGCAGCTACTTCTCGGGCGGCGGCGGTGACACGATCTTCGGCTACACCCGCACGGCCGCGCCTGCAGCCGACGCCTTCCGAGCCGGAGGCCTTGCTGCCGGCTTCCTGACCGTCCGGGACCTGGCTGAGCTGCACCAGTGCACGGTCTGGAAAGCAGGACAGTTGACCCTCCGGAAACTGATGACCCCGCCCAAGCCACCGCGTGAGCCGGAGCTCACATTCCTCGCGAATTCCGCCGAGCGACAAGCATTCGTGCCTCACCCATGGCATGCCGCGCCCAGAAGCGCGCTTGCGGGCGACCGGGAGCGCATCTTCGACCTCGCCGGTACGCAAATCTTCCGCGATGGTCTTGCCCGAAGTGTTGAACGTCACCTGCGCATGCCGCTGTTGTCGCAACCCGTCGTAGAGGCCTGCCTCCGTGTTCCCAGCTGGCTCTGGATCGCGGGCGGCCGTAACCGCGCGGTGGCGCGCGATGCTTTTGCCGAAACCCTGCCGCCCGCAATCCTGCACAGACGCAGCAAAGGCAGTTTCATGAACTACTCCGGTGCCGTCTTCCATCGAAACAGGGCCCAGCTGCGCGACTACCTGATGTCGGGTGTGCTCGCGAGCCGTGGCCTGCTGGACACCGATGCCCTGCTCCGCTTCCTGGGCCGGGACCTCGCCCAACGTGAGACCACCTTCATGCGCATCTTTGAGCTCTGCGCAGCCGAGAACTGGGTGCGTCATCAGGGTTGATCCCGCGCGTCCCGCCTGGCCCGCATTGCCTCCCATCGAGCGTACTGCGCGGCCTTGTCCGGCGCCGGATCCTGTTCGTCCTTGAGCCAGTAGCGGAACCAGTCGAGGTTGCGCTCGTACACCGCCAGCTTGTGCCGCGGCTGGAACTTCTGGTGTGGCTCATGCGGAAACACGTACAGCTCCGCGCGTTGCGCCCGCAGCAGCGGGATCATGTAGTCCATCCCGTAGAGGTATTCCTGTTCCGAATGCTGGAAGAGCACCGGCGCGCGGAATCGATCGAGCTTGAACGCCGGCGAGAGCGCATACCATCGGTCCGGCGTCTCTTCCGGTGAACCCAGCTGCCAGAGCGTCTGCAGTCCTTCGGCAAAACTGTCGCCTTTCATGCTGGCAAACAAGTGATAGAGCGGCGACACCACGGGCGTCGCGGCCGATGCGGCTGCAACCAGGTCGGATTCGGTGGCCGTCCACAGCGTGACCGCACTGCCGAAGCTCAAACCGCCCATCCCGACGCGGGTACGATCGACGATGCCCGCCTCCGACAGCAGCTCGACCACGCTGGCTGTCGCCTCCATCCCATAGCGATGTCGCGCGATGGCATCCACGGCAATGCCCTGCCGCTGGTTGATGCAGAGCGCGGGGATGCCCGCCACCGCGAGGGAAGCCAGAGGCCACTCGTTGCCCACGCCGCCACGCACGAATCCCGGGCAGCTGTAGTACGTCACGAACAGCGGCGCAGGCCGTTCGTCTGCGCCTCGCGCCGTGAACAGCTGGCCGGCGTATTCGTAGCCGCTTGCGTCCGTCCACTGCAGCAGACGCGCCGGCGCCATGCGCGCCATGTCGCGCGCAAGCGCAGCGTTGGGATCAAACAGCACCCGGCGCGTGCCATCCGCCAGGTCGATGCGCTCGAGCCGCGGCGGTCGGTCGGCCTCGGCGCTGACGCAGACAGCCGCATCGTCCGACAGCCCACACGGCATCGAGGGATACAGGCCGCCGCTCAGCAGCCCGCGCGCCTGCGCGACGAGGCGCACATTCCCCGTGTCCACGTCCCAGAGATTCAACGACTGCGCCAGCGTCTTGGGGTCCGTGATGGTGAACAGCACGTCGTCATGTTCCGGCCGCCACTGCACAGCCGTGATGGCCTGCTGCACGCAGAGCGCCGAAGCACAGTGCATCGCCGGCCCGCCCTTTCCCGGCACCACCGACAGCAGCACTCCCGGTCGCACCATTTCCCCAGCGTGCTCGCCAATGCGTGTCAGCGTGGCAATGCGGCTGCCGTCGGCTTTGCGTACGGCGATCCAGGCATCACCCTCCACACCGTCGGGCAGAACCGGCGCTGGACCGCGCCTGGGCTCGAACCCAGGCAACGCACGTCGCTCGCCGGTGACCAAGTTCAATTCCTGCCAACGATCCGGTTCGGTATCCAGCAGGAACCGGCGGTCGAACCACACCGCGCCGAAGCGCTCGGTGGCAAACCGCCCTTCCCGCTTCGCTGAACGGAACAGACCTTGCCCGATGGGCACGCTTCCATCGATGCGGATTCCCTTGTCGTACTCGGCCTCTTCCGCCGCGATCACGGCCTCGCGCGTGGCGCCCACGCTGTAACGCAGCAGCCGGCCATCCTCGCTGAGCTCGAACGCCCGGATGTCTGCCGCGTCCAACGTGACAGGTGCGGCCCCTGCCCCGTCTGAAGCCGCGCGCCACACATCGATACGCCCGTCGATCTGCGCCCGGTAGTAGAGCCATTGCCCATCGGGCGACCAGACCGCCTGCCCCTCGACAGGATTTCCGGCCGACTGATGCAGCAACCCGCCCCCATCCGCCACGCGTCGCGGCAACGGATCGTCCAGTCCCTGCACATACCAGACCGTGTCGTAGACGTTGCGCTCTACGGATGCCTGCTCTGTCCGGAATGCCACGTGCGCGCCGTCCGAAGAGACGGTCACCCCCGAAATGTCCACCACCTCCACGAGCGCGCGCGGTGAAACGGCATGTGCCGCGCCCGCGAGCACGCACAACCCCATCAGGGCGCCGGCATACCGGCGCCCCCACTCGTTCGTCTTCATCGGAATTGTTCCCTCGGAACTGCGGAGAGACCGGCGCCAGGCCGGCCGACGCCAGCTACCAGCGCTTGGAAATCGCCAGGCTCACGAACCGACCAATCGGCGAGTAGTTCGTGGAGTCATAGGGCGCCACGTACAGTGGCGAGGCCACCTGATACAGCGGCGGATCGCGGTCCAGCGCGTTGTCGATCGACAATGCGAAGTCCATGCCCGACCACAGATCACCGCCGTCGCCGGTGGCGTAGCGCACGGTGGCATCCAGCGTGGTGAACGATGCGGACTTCTCGCCGTCCAGACGATTGCGCACGCCGCCGCGGTAGTTGCCGAACAGCGACGCAGACAGCCCGCCCCGGCTCCACACGCCACCCACGCGGCTGCTGAGCTTCGGTGGATTGAACAGCGTGCCGGACAGATCGAACGGCGCCTGGCCGGGTATGGTCTGCTGCGTGCTGTCCAACCAGCTCGTCGAGCCGCGCAACGTCAGCGTTCCAGATGCGAAGGCCAGCCGGTACGAGCCCGACAGATCCACGCCGCGGATGTCCTGCTGCGCCACGTTGGCGTATTCGGTGCGGATGATCGCGGCCACATCGGCCGGGTCATACGGCCTGCCGATGAAGTTGTAGAACGCATTCGCACCGGCAATCAGGCTGGCCTGCGCCGCGGCACTCGGATCGCGCTGCACGAACGGCGCATAGATCGGGTTGCTCAAGGCTTGCGAGGGATTGGCCAGCGGCTGGATCACGCGATCTCGGTAGTCCACCTGGAACCATGTCAGTTCCGCTTCCAGCCCGTCCACCGCTTGCGGGTGGTACGCCAGCGACACGGACGAGGTGCGGGCGCGTTCCGGGTCCAATCCCGGATTGCCGCCGCTCAACACCAGCACGATGGCATCGGCCGGCGCGCCCCCGCCGCCGAAACCGCTGGCGAAATCCACATAGGCACTGGCCGCGTAGCTGCGCTCGAACAGCGTCGGCGCCTTGAACGATTTGCCCCACGACGCTTTCAAGGTGAGATCCGCATTGGGCGCGTAGATGAGGCCAAGCTTCGGCGTCGTGACCCCACCAAAGCTGCTGTAGTCCTCGCGCCGGGCGGCGGCCGTCAACGAAAACCGCTCCACGCCGCGCACGCCCTGCCCCGACGCCACAAAAGGCAGATCGATCTCCGCATACGCGAAGCGCGCGCTTTCACGCCCATCGATGATGACCGCGCCCGTGAGGTTGTTGAGGTTCTCGAACGTGTTGCGCCGGTACCCCACCCCGGCCGCGACGCGCGCATCCCCCGCGGGCAACGCGAACAGCGGCCCTTCCGCGCCCAGTTCGTAGCTCCGGCTCTCGTTGCAGTAGCACTGGTCGATGAGGTTCACCACGCCTGTCGCCACCACCGTCTCCCGGCGCACCTGATCGTGCGTGCCGCGCCCGAATGCGCCACTCAGCGACAGGCTCCAATCGCCCGGCAGCCAGACATCGAGCTCGGGCGCGACCAGCGTGGACACCGTGCTCGGCGTCACCCGGCTGTTGCGCCCCGCCCAGTTGTAGAAATGCAGCTGATCGCGCTCGGTGCGTAGCGCATCCACGCGGAGTTCGACGGCGTCACCGACTGACTGATGCGCGCTCAGCAGGCCGCTGCGCAGATCACTGCCGGGATAGAGCGTCGACGGGTCCACCAGCTGCGTCGTGTAGGCGCGCCGGTCCGTATAGATCGGATCGACCGAGGCATCCTTGTACGTGGCGATCAGCCCACCGCTGGCCCACGTGGTGCCGGCGGCCACCGTGTACTCACGGGTAGAGAGACCGCCCTGCGTGGCGGACCCAAACCGCGTGCCGACGCCCACGCCGTCGTAATCGCGCTTGAGCACTACGTTGCCCACACCGCCCACCGCATCGGAGCCGTAGATGGCCGAGGCGCCATCGGCGACGATCTCGATCCGCTCCACCGCATCCAACGGAATCGCGCTGATGTCCACCGACTGGGTATAGCCGCCATAGGCCATGCGCCGCCCGTTGAGCAGCGTCAGCGTGGCATCTGCGCCCAGGCCGCGCAGGTTGAGGGCCGATCCGCCTGTCATGTTCTGGTTGGCGTTCCCCGCGCCCGCCAGGTTGCCGCTGGACACGCCGGGGTTCTGGCCCCCGGAAAAGTTCTGCGACACGCTGCGGATCACCTCGCCAAGATCCGCAAAGCCTTCTTCCTGGATGCGCTCGCTGCCGATTGTGATGACTGGTGACGGTGTCGTGCCGCCTCGGATGCGGGTGCCGGTGACTTGGATCGTGTCGAGTTGAACGGCCTCCGGATCGTTACTGGGCCTGTCCGCAGATCGCTCAGAACTCGGCTTCTCGACCTCCCCGGAAGGCGCGGCCCGCGCTGTAGAAAACGCCGCGGTCCCTGCTGCAGTAGCAAGCAGAACAACGGAAATTGCTTGCGCTAGCTTACGCATCTTCATGCTGTACCCCCTCTCCCTAGGTGCCGCTCAGCGGTCGCGGCTTAGCCGCCCACCGACACGGAATGGTTTCCGCACGAGACCAATGGCCCCGCCGTTCGTTACGCCCCCTCACGCCGACCCCGTTCTCGTTACCGAGTCTCAGCGCAAAACCTCTCATAGCTACGATAAACGTAGCTCCATGAACACTACGTATTACGTAGTATCGATGTCAAGCGTCGGTCCGGATCCTCGTGCAGATCGGAAACAGACCTGTGCGCATGAGCGACGAACGACCGGGCACCATCTATGGACGCCGCCTACGCGAGGCGCGGGAGAGCTACGGCTATTCCCAGACTGATCTTGGAATTGCGGCGGGCCTTGATGAATCGGGCACGGGCTCTCTCATCAGTCGATACGAGAACGGCCTCCATCTACCCCGTGTGGATAGACAGAAGCTTCTCGCGAAGACTCTGGAGCTACCACTGACGTACTTCTACACAGAGGATGACGACGCAGCGCGGCTGATCGCTGCCGCGTCGCGCAGTGAGAAGCCGGTGAATAAACTCATTGAAATCAAGCGCAAGAGAAAGCGGAAGTAGCTTTCGAGACGCGGAAGCGGATAGCGCTCCAACAGCGTCGTGCCCTGGAAACGTCTAGCGCACTCAGAGCAAGAAGCGATGACTTCGCTTGTCAGACCGCGGCTGAATCTGCATTTCTGCAGAGCCTCACGCAGCAGCGCATGCCTACGTTTTACGTAGTATCGGGATAGTGCTCGTATGCGGAAGCTTCCTGCATGGAAGTTCTGGATACATACGGCCGTGGCTGACAAGGGACCACTCCCCGTCTACAGCCGCCGTTTGCGTGAGGCGCGCGAAGCGCACGATCTCTCTCAACGCAACTTGGGCATCAAGGCTGGCCTCGACGAATTCGTAGCCAGCACACGCGTCAACCGCTACGAAACCGGGGTACATCAGCCAGACCTGCAGACCCTGCAGCGACTTGCAGAGGTTCTTGACCTACCGACCGCCTATTTCTATGCCGAGGATGACGATCTCGCGCAGTTGATTTCGGAGTTCAAGAGCAAACGTAAACGCAAGCGTTGAGAAGCTGAGCAAGACAAAGCCCCGCTAGCGGGGCTTTG
>Ga0075364_10002525_pt1 | contig 10253 bp, 12 predicted proteins | sample EndMetdeltDD1764_FD_71517 | JGI IMG/M metagenome (GOLD analysis project Ga0075364, IMG submission 71517) | Populus endosphere microbial communities from Tennessee, USA - Endosphere MetaG P. deltoides DD176-4 | ecosystem: Host-associated > Plants > Roots > Endosphere | place: USA: Tennessee...
CGCGGCTCGAGCCGCGAGCGTCCTTCGGCCCACATCGTGAGCGCGACGGCCTGCGCCGGCGACAGCACGCGGGTGATCTCGGCGATCGCCGCGGGCGTCAGCGGCGCGGAGGTCGCCGTCACGTCACGGTGAAGCGAGTCGGCGCGGCTCATGCGATCGCCTCCTTCCGCGCGGACGCGCGCACCCGCTTGCGCGGTCGTGCCTTCGGGCACAGCTCGGGACAGGTGCGCCACCAGTCGAGCCCCATCTCGCGCGCCTTGTCCACCGACGCGATCACGAGACGGATCTGGATCGACAGCAGCTCGATGTCTACGATCTTGATCTTGATGTCGCCCGCGATCACGACGCCGGTGTCGAGCACGCGCGACAGGATGTCGGCGAGATTGCTGCTGCCCGTCGACGACACGGGCCGTCCCTGCATCTGCACGGCTGCCTCCCTTCATTGCGCCGCGCGGCGCTTCTGCCGGTGATACTCGGCGGCGAGCGCGAGCCGCTCGGCCAGCTCGCCTTCCCGCTGCTCGAACTCCTCGTCGCCCACCGCTCCGGCCTCGAGCCGCGCGTAGAGCAGCTTCAGCTCGTCCTGAAGCGCCGTTTCGTCGTAAAGCGCCTCCTCGGCCTGGCGGACGATCTCCCTGACGATCGCCGCGATGCCGTGGAGGGGCCAGGTCAGCAGGATCACGCCGCGCCTCGCCGATCGGCGCGGCCGCTCTCGATGTCGAGGCGCACGAAGTTGAACGGCGCCCACGGGCCTCCGCACTGGAACGCGTACTCGGCCGGCCAGTCGGCGGCGACGGCGAGGACGCGATCGCGGAACCGCTGGATGTCGTCGCGGTCCACGAGGAACGCCAGATCCGCGGCAGCCTTCTCTCCGTGGACGCGGCTCACGTGCGCGTCGGACGCGAACAGCCGGAGCGCGTCGGTCACGCGATGGACGACGTCGGCGCGGCCGGCCTCGCGCCGCTCCTCGAAGAGGCGTCCGAGCTCGATCTTCTCGCCGGCGTCGACCTGGCGTCCGCCGGCGAAGATGCGATCGCGGAGCGTCGCCAGCTCCGGATGCCTGCTGACGAGGTGACTGAAGATGTTGTCGACGTCCCACGCGACGCGCACCGACATCTCGACCTTGCCGTCGAGGCGGGCGAGCTCGCGCGTGAGCGACGGGGCGTGGCGCCGCAGCATCGCGGCCACCTGCGCCGCGTCGCGCGCGACGTGGCCGAACGCGGCCGGCAGGATCGTCGTGCACCGCATCGTCTCGCGGATGACGCGTTCGTGCGGATCGAGGTTCTTCCGGAGCGCCATGATGCGGCCGCGCCCCTGGTAGTCGCTGACCATCGCGGCGACGTGGCCTGACGCGATCGCGTAGACGCGCGCCGCGGCGCCGTCGCCGGCCAGGCCGATGCAGCCGAGATCCGGCGCGTCGGCCGCGCGGACGAATCCGTAGACATACACTCCGTTGCTCGCCATCTCGCACCTCCTCGTTGCCGTCCGCTTGTGGGAGTCACCTGCCCTGCCCGCCGTCGCGCGCCAGCACCGCCTGCCGTTCGCGGATCAGCGCATCGATCTGCCGCAGCCGGCGTTCGACGTCGGCGATCTTCCGGCGCGCCGTCTGCCGCTCCTGCTCACGCCGCGTCCGTTCGAGCTCGAGCACGCCGAGCTGGAACTGCACCACGTGCCGCTCGCGGCGCAGCGCGGATCCTCGCGGCGGCGACGGCGTACGCCCGGTAGCCATGTGTCATCGCTCCTCTCGGGTGAGGTCGAGCCTCCCGGAACGGCCGGTTCCGGGAGTCCCGTGGACGAGGTCTACGCCGTGGCGGGAACCGCCGCCGACGAAGTGAGACCGATCGCTTCCGCGTAGGTCAGATACGTCTCGACCGACGCGACGACGATGCGCGCCTCGATTGACAGGAGCTCGATGCCGACGAGCGAGATCTTGGCCCACGCATCGATCACGAGTCCGCGCTCGAGGATCCGGTCCACCAATTCCGACAAGCCGCCGCCGCCTGTCGACTGAGTCACTCTGGCCATGCCTGCTTACCTCCTGCGTCCCGACAGAGACAAGGGCGGTGCCAGTGGAGACGGGCGTGAAAGCCGCGGAATCGCGACGTGTCTCGCGGCATCGGGAGCGCGCGTCCCGGGCCGGGCACCCGGATGCGGGCGCCGGCGCCCCCACGCGAACACGATCGATCAGGGAAGCGTGGGTTCGGCGGGAGGCGCGGAGGGGTCGAGCGTGTCGAACGGCAGGCGGCGGCCGTCGAGCGGAACGTCGAGACCGTAGCGGCGCAGCTTCAGACGCAGCGTCTTGGGATCGACGCTGAGCCGCTTCGCCAGGTGCGCGCTGCTGCGCGAGCCCTGGCGGATCAACGTCTGGATCAGCGAGCGCTCCGCCTGCTCGGCGGCGCGGGCGCCCAGGGCCTTGAGATCGATCGGTCCGCCGCCGCGCAGGCCGACTTCGAACTCGAAGCAGACGCGATCGTCTGTGTTCCCGGCTTCAGGCGAGCCGCGGCCGCGATCGCGGCCCGCCACGGCCGGCGGCAGGTGCTCGGGCAGGATCACGTCCGACGCCAGGATGACCGCCGACTTCATGGCGTTCTCGAGCTCGCGGGCGTTGCCGGGCCACGCGTACGTCTCGAGCCGGTCCAGCGCGTCCGGCGAAATGCCGCTGACGGCGAGATCGAAGCGCCGTGCGTACACGTTCACGAAATGCCTGGCGAGCCGCGACACGTCGCCCGGGCGATCGCGCAGCGGCGGCAGGCTGATGGTCATCTCCTGGAGGCGGAAATAGAGATCCTGGCGGAAGCGTCCCGCAGCGATCGCCTCCTCGAGATCGACGTTGGTGGCGGCGACGAGCCGGACGTCGAGACGGATCGGCTCGCGGCCGCCGACCCGTTCGAGCTGGCGGCTCTGGAGCACGCGGAGCAGCTTGGCCTGGATGCCGGGCGGCAGGTTGCCGATCTCGTCGAGGAAGAGCGTGCCTCCCTGGGCCAGCTCGAAGCGGCCGATGCGGGATCCGGTGGCGCCGGTGAACGAGCCCTTCTCGTGGCCGAACAGCTCGCTCTCGATCAGCGTCTCGGTCAGCGTCGAGCAGTCCACCGGTACGAACGGCCGGTGGCTGCGCCGGCTCGCCGCGTGGATCGCGCGGGCGAAGAGTTCCTTGCCGGTGCCGGTCTCGCCGAGGAGGAGAATCGTGATGTCGAGCGGCGCGAAACGCTGCGCGAGCTGCAGCGCGCGGAGGTACGGGGGGCTGGATCCCACCAGTACCGGATGGTCCCTTCGGCAATCGTCAGGTGCCGCCCCCGCGCGTTCCACGATGTCCTCCTTCGCGACGCTATCCCGTGCGGTCGATCTCGGCAATCGCCGCCAGCAGGTCGTCCCGTGTGATGAGCGGATCGGCGTCGGCGCCGTCCACCGACCGGCGCACCGCCATGAGCGCCGCGCGCCGGCACGCCGACGCGATCGCGGCGCCGCTGAAGCCCGCGGCGTGCGCAGCCAGATCGGCGGCGTCGACGTCGCCGGCGACCGGCTTGCCCGCCAGGTGCACGCGGAAGATCGCCGTCCGCGCGGCCGCGTCTGGCAGCGTGACCTCGAGCAGCAGATCGAACCGGCCCGGCCGCAGCAGCGCCGGATCGACCATGTCGCGGCGGTTGGTGGTGCCGACGACGAGCACGCCTTCGAGATCCTCGATGCCGTCGAGCTCGGTCAGCAGCTGGGCGACGACGCGCGAGGCGACGTGGCCCTCGTCGCCGGATCCGCCGCGCGCCGGCGCCAGCGCGTCGATCTCGTCGAAGAGCAGGACGCACGGCGACGACTGGCGCGCGCGCTTGAACAGATCGCGGATCGCGCGCTCGCTCTCCCCGACGTACTTCGTCAGGAGCGCGGGCCCCTTGACGCTCATGAAGTTGATGCCGCTCTGCGACGCGAGCGCGCGCGCCAGCAGCGTCTTGCCGGTGCCGGGCGGTCCATACAGCAGGATCCCGCGCGGCGGGCGCACGCCGGCGCGGCGCAGCAGCTCGGGCCGCGCCAGCGGCCACTCGACCGCCTCGCGCAACTGCTGCTTCACCGCGTCGAGACCGCCCACCTGATCCCACGGCACGTCGGGCACCGCCACCTGCAGGTCGCGCAAGGCCGAGGGGGAGATCTCCGCGAGCGCCGATCGGAAATCGTCCATGCCGACCTGGATCGCCGCGAGCCGATCGGAGGACGGCGGTGTGCCGGACGCGGCGCCGGGCAGCGCGCCGCGCAGCGCCGTCATGGCCGCCTCGCGGCAGAGCGACTCCAGGTCCGCGCCCACGAAGCCGTGACTCGCCGCCGCGACGGCGTCGAGCGAGACGTCCGCGCGGAGCGGCATCGCGCGCGTGTGCACGGCGAGGATCTCGCGCCGCGCGTCGGTATCGGGGACGCCGATCTCGATCTCGCGATCGAACCGGCCGGGCCGCCGCAGCGCCGGATCGATCGCGTCGGGCAGGTTGGTCGCCGCCAGGACGATCACCTGGCGCAGCGGCGCGAGCCCGTCCATGAGCGAGAGGAGCTGCGCCACCACCCGCTTCTCGACGTCGCCCTGCACGTGATCGCGCCGCGGCGCGATGGCGTCGATCTCGTCGATGAAGACCAGGGACGGCGCGCTCTTGGCCGCCTGCTCGAACAGGCCGCGCAGCCGCGCTTCGCTCTCGCCGTAGAACTTGTGGATCACTTCCGGGCCGCTGACCGCCAGGAACGTCACGCCGGTCTCGTGCGCGACCGCGCGCGCCAGCAGCGTCTTGCCGGTGCCAGACGGTCCGTGCAGCAGCACGCCTTTGGGCGCGGCGATGCCGAGATGACGGAAGACCTGCGGGTACCGGAGCGGCAGCTCCACGACCTCGCGGATGCGGCGGATCTCGTCGTGCAGCCCGCCGATGTCGCGATAGGCGGCGCCGGCGCGCTCCTCGCGGCCCGCGTCGCTCCCTTCGATCGTCACGCGGGTCGATCCGCCGATGACGACGGCGTCCTGCGGATGCGTCTCGACGACTTCGAACTCGAGCACGCGCGCGCCGAACGGCGCCGCGCGCACGCGGTCGCCGACGACGACCGGCAGGTCCTCGATCAGACGGAGCAGGGCGCGGGCGTCGGTGCGCCGCAGCAGCGACCCGGCGCGGAGCGGCCGCAGCGCGACGCGCTGCGCCGGCGCCGCCGGAATGCGCGCGATCTGCACGCGATCGTGCAGCGACGCACGCGCGTTGGCGCGCGTGACGTCGTCGATCTGTACGGCGCCGAGGCCGCGGTGCTCGAGACGCGCGGGCAGCGCGCGCGCGACCGTCAGGCGCTGGCCGGCGATCGCGAGCACGTCGCCGATGCCGGCGCCGAGCTGGGCCAGGTCCCTCGGGTCGAGCCTGGCGATGCCGCGGCCGGGCGTGATCGCGAACGAGTCCGCGACGCGCAGCGAGAGCGACTCGACGGCGGGACTCGCGACGCTATCGCGATCCATGGCTCGCCTTCGGCAGCAGGATTTCGAACACGCCGTTGCGGTACGAGGAGGTCGCGCCGTCGGCGACGACCGCCGCGGGCAGCGGCAGGCGGATGACGCGCCGCCCGCCGTGCCGGCGCGCCTCCACGGTCAGCGTCTGCCCGTCCACGTGAAAACGGATGTCGCCGTTGACGACGCCGGGCACGTCCAGCACGGCGCGGACGAACGCCCCTTCGTCGAACACGTCCTGGACCGCGGCGGCGCCCTGCGGCCGCGCCGCGGACGGCGCCGCCGCACCGTCGGGGGCGGCGGAACGCGAGACGGGCCCGATCGACCAGCCATACGTGATCGTCGGCGTGCGCGCCGTGTGTCCGCCGGCGCTGCGGAGGACTTCGGTCCCCTGCTCCGCCAGACTCGACAGGCCGTGCAGCAGATCGCCGAGACCGCTGAGGATGTCCCCGATGCTTTTGACGTCTTTCCGCACCTTTTTGGTCTCCTGCCCGCAACCCTACGCAACCGATGTGCCACGACGCTTGAGCGCTCAAGCATGGCGCCGCCGTCGACAGATCTACGATGTGGCGCGCCGCGCGGATGTGCGCGCCGTCACGCGGACGCGACGAAGATCGGCGCGCGGCGGGTGCTGAGGTTCGGATGAGGGCGCGATCCTCCGGGCGGCGCCGCCTCCGCCGTAGCCGCGGACGACGAGATCGACGCGGGAATCCGCGGCGCTCCGCAAGGTATGCGATTTGATCGCGGTCATCGCATGTCTGCCCTGAGCTGGATGAGACGGCGCGCCCTGGAGCGCGAGACCGACAAGCTGCGGGAGCGCATCGACGCGAAGCGCCTGGCGCTCGCGGCCCTCCCCGTCACGACGGCGGGCGCCTGGTTCACCGGTGCGGGACTGGCGCTGGCGTCGGGCTTCATGACGGGTGTGTCGGGGAGCATTCCGCCGCAGTTCGATCGCGACAGCTTTCTCCGGTTGCTGACGCGCGCGTCGGCGGCCGCGATCGCCGCGGCCGCGGCCTTCGTCGGGATGTATCCGCCCGATGCGATCGCGGATGATGCGGCCCCGCCGCCCGGCCCGCCGCCCCCGGCCGATCCCGAACCGGCCGGTCCACCCGGCGAGCCGGTCACGCGCGCCGATCTGCTCCAGCGGCTGCGACTCCAGAGCGCCGGCGGCGGCCAGACACGATGAGGATGAGCGCCAATCTGTGTAGCATGCTCGCTGTGCGCTCGCGCAAAACGTCCCTGCTCCGCGTCCGGCGGCAGTGCCTCGTCTGCGAGGCGCGGACGACCGTCGAGGAATCCGCCGACACGTTCAGCATCGGCCCGCCGTGCCCGAGCTGCGGCGCGCCGACCGAACGCCTCGAGATCCTCTCGCGCCGAATCGTGGCGGCGCAACGCAACCCGTCCGCGGCGGCGCTCGGGCGCCTCGGTGGACTCAAGGGAGGACCGGCCCGCGCCGCGGCGCTCAGCGCCGAACGCCGGCGCGCGATCGCCAGTGCCGCCGCCCGAAAACGATGGCGCCGGCGGCGCAAGGAGTCGTAGGATCACGATGCCTGGACGCGTGCGGACCATCGGACTGCTTCTCGCGCTGCTCTTCTGCTCGGCGGCCGCGGCCGCTCAGACGCCGCGGACCAAGATCGTCCTCGACACCGATATCGGGACCGACATCGACGACGCGTGGGCGCTCGGATACGTGTTGAAGAGCCCGTCGCTCGATCTGCTCGGCGTCACCATCTCGGACGGCGACACCGCGCAGCGCGCTCGACTCGCGTGCAAGCTGCTCGCGCGCCTGGGACGCACGGACGTGCCCGTCGCCGTCGGCCGACAGACACCCGCGGTCCCGCCGGATCGCATCGACTACCAGTTCGCCTGGGCCGAGGACTTTCGCGGCAATGCGCCGATTGCCACGCCGGCAGTCGACTTCCTCGCCGAGGTGATCCGGAAGCACCCGCACGAAATCACGCTCGTCGCCGTCGGCCCGCTGCAGAACGTCGGCGATCTCGTGCGACGCCATCCCGACCTCGTCCCGCTCGTGAAGCGCGTCGTCCTCATGAGCGGCTCGATTGGCGCGAACTACTACGGCGCGACGGCGGTCGCGGAGTGGAACGTGCGGCTGGCGATTCCGGAGGCCCAGGCGGTGTACGCGGCGGCGTGGCCGCTGACGATCGTCCCGCTCGACTCGACGTCGTACGTCCGGCTCGAGGACGCCGAGCGCGAGAATCTCCGCAAGGCGGGCACGCCGCTGACCGTCGCACTCGAGACGCTGCTGCGGCTCTGGACCGATCGTCCGTCGAGCCGCATGACGCTGCACGATCAGCTCGCGCTGGCCGAGGCGCAGGAGCCGGGACGGTTCTTCGGCCGGTGCGAGCCGATGCCGCTCGTGGTGAACGACACCGGGTTCACGCGCGTCGACAGGGAGCGGGGACGGCCGGTCACGGTCTGTCTCGAGCCGAAGCGCAACGACTTCATGACGCACTTCCTCGGGCAGTTGGGTGCGCGATGACGTCGGCCGCCTTCTCCGCCGCCATGTAGATGGCGCTGACGATGAACAGGCCTGGAATCCTCGGGAAGATCGACGCGTCGACGACCCGCAGGCCTTCGGTTCCGTGCACGCGGAAGCTGCTGTCGAGCACGCCGCCGTGCTCGCGCCGGCCGATCGGGCACGTGCACGACGCGTGGTGGCCCCACGCCTCGTCGCGCACGAACGTGCGCAGGTCCGCGTCGCTGGTGCGTCCCGGGCCTGGCCACTCTTCGGCCTCGATGAGATCGTCCATCCCCCGGCTGAGCCGCCGCACCAGACGCACGCCTTCGACGACGCCGTCGAGATCGGCGCCCGCCGCGTCGGTGCCTTCTTCGAAGTAGTGGAAGTTGATCGCGGGCCGCTGCCGCGGATCGCCGGAGGCGAGCGTGACGGAGCCGCCGCGGTTGTTCGTCCGCCCCTTGAGGACGACCCACGTCAGCACGTTGTGACGCTCCCGGATGCGATCGGAGTACCCGGGCTCGTACCCGCGGAAGTCCGCGAGCACGGCGTAGCAGAACAGATCCGGGACCGGCCGCCCGCGTAGCGATCGCTGGACGACGCACAGCAGCGTTCCGTTGGTGGTGTAGACGCCCTCACGCGACGACGCCCACTTCCGGTATTGCGGATCGCTGGTCGTGAAGGTCGCGCCGTTCAGCATGTCCCACGGCTGCCGCATGCGATACACCACGCCGACTTCGTAGCGATCCTGGAGGTTCCGGCCGACGCCCGGCAGGCTCACGCGTGTCTGGATGCCGTGGCGCGCGAGCACCGCCGGATCGCCGATGCCCGACAACATCAAGAGCTGCGGCGTGTTGAAGGCGCCGCCCGCCAGGATCACCTCGCGCCGCGCGGTTGCCGTCACCGTCGGCGCGGACGCGCCCGAGGCGTGCGGATCGGCCGCGTACAGGTGCGCGCCCTTCTGATACTCGACACCGACGGCGCGGCAGCGATCGTCGAGGATCACTCGCGTGACGAGCGCGTCGAGCTCGATGCGGAGCCGGCCCTGGCTCCGGTCGCGGACGCGGAGCAGCCGCTCGCGCGAACCCACCCGCCGGGCGTCCTCGGTACTCAGCGGCACGTAGCGCGCCCCCGCTTCGTCGCGCTCGACGATGCGAAGGTCGTTCGGATCGAGGAACGCCTCGATGCGCGACGCCGACGGCCGGCCAGTTTCCTCGAGGGCGTTGGCGATCGACCTGGCGATCACGCGCCGCACCTTCGCGTCGGCGATCGCCTCGTGCGGCGCCGGCTTCTCCGTGCGCAGCCAGCCGTCCCACCCGTGATGCGTGGGATCGAGACCGAAGACGTGCAGGAAACGCTCGAGCGGCCGGTGCCGGCAGTCCTCGACCTTCTGGAAGTACTTCCACATCGCCGGGGCGCGCCACGTCGGGTCACCGGTCAGATCGGCGATGTAGTTCCAGTCGGACGGGCTCGGCGCAACGAAGATCATCGCGTTGTGCGCCGTACAGCCGCCGAGCGTGCCGGCGCGCGGATACCAGATGCCTTGTTCCCGCTGGACGAACTTGCAGTCGCGGCGCTGCTGCGCGAGATCGGCGTAGTGGCGGACGTAGAAATCCCAGCGCAACGCCGGGTCTTCCGTCGAGAACGGGTGGAACGCGGGGACTTCGTAGTGATCGCGAGGATGGTCGCCGGGATCGCGCGCCTGCGTGACCGGATCGCCGCCCGCTTCGAGGACGAGCACCGAGTAGCCTTCCTCGGCGAGCCGCGCCGCGACAGTCCCGCCGCCGGCGCCCGAGCCGACGACGATGTAGTCGGGATCGCCGGCGGGCGGCGCCTGCGGCGGACCGGCGAGCCCCGCCACGAAGGCGGCCTTCAGCAGGTCGCGGCGGCTGAGCTCGCTCATCAGAACGTCTTGAGGAACGCGATCAACGCGCGCTTGTCGTCAGCCGACAGGCCCGGCTCCTCCGGGAAGAGGTGCGTGCCGAAGTAGTGCCCCTTGTTCACGACCAGATCGCGGCACTTGCTCACGTCGAGCAGGTCGGCGGTGAGATTCTTCAACACCGCATCCAGGTTCGGGTTCGCCTTCAGCTCCTTCTTCGCCCGCACGAGGAGCTTCAGGAGCTTCTGCCGGTGCTTCTTCTGCTCGGCCGGCGGCAGCTCCGCTCCCAGCAGATCGAGGTTCGTGATGAGCCCGATCGGGAAGCCTTCCGGAAACGGACCCAGCGAGATCGCCGATCCCTTGCCGCCCACGAACGGGAAGAGCCGATGGGAGATGCGCACGAGCCCACGGAGATGCGAGGGGATGTAGTTCTCCGGCACGTCGAGGTAGCTGTC
>Ga0075364_10002526_pt1 | contig 10250 bp, 4 predicted proteins | sample EndMetdeltDD1764_FD_71517 | JGI IMG/M metagenome (GOLD analysis project Ga0075364, IMG submission 71517) | Populus endosphere microbial communities from Tennessee, USA - Endosphere MetaG P. deltoides DD176-4 | ecosystem: Host-associated > Plants > Roots > Endosphere | place: USA: Tennessee...
TGATCGTAGACGGCGATGTCGGCGATCAGATCGGTGTCGTAGTAGCCGGGGACCGGCGTGTAGCCCGGGCCGCCCAGCGTCTTCGTCAGCAGCGCGGTGAACCCGCTGCGCGACGTCAGGATCTGCCAGACGCCGGTCGCGGGACGATACAGCGCCAGGTCGGTGATGCCATCCCCGTCGTAGTCGCCGCCGACGGGCACGGCTCCGATGCCGCCGAAGACGATCGTGGCGGCGGTGGTGAACGCATCGCGCGATTGGAGGATGTGCCACTGGCCCGTGGCGGGCCGATAGACCGTCAGATCGGCCTGGCGATCGCCGTCGTAGTCACCAGGGACCGGCACGTAGCCGACCCCGCCCCACGCGTACGACGCGCCTTGCTGGAAGTCGGTGCGCGAGCCGAGGATCGACCAGACACCGGTCGATGCGCGATAGACGGCGGCGTCGAGCCGGGCGTCGCCGTCGTAGTCCGCCGGGACCGGCGTATAGCCGGCGCCGCCCCAGTGGATCGTCCGTGACGTCTGGTAGCCGCTCGCCGACGTCAGGAGCCGCCAGGCGCCGGTCCCGCGGTCGTACACCGTCATGTCCGCTTTCGCGTCGCCGTCGAAGCCCTCGACGGCCTGAGTCGTGATGCGGAAGATCGCCCCAGGTCCACCGCCGCGCCAGGTAGCCGTTGCGGTCCCCCATAGCGATCCGTCTGGTGCCACCACGAACCTGGCGCCGTCGCCCTGGGGATACGGACAATCCGGAACCGCCTCCTGGACCAGCGTGACGATCGTTCTGACGATTCCTTCCGGCGTGACGCTGAACACCGCGATCCTGTCGCTGTTCCCCTGCATCCAATAGTCGCCTCCATAGATCGTTCCGTCTGCGGCTTGCACGAGCTCTGCACTGTGTCCCTGAGTGCCTTCGAAGGAGAAGTCATGGAGTTTGGTGAAGGTGCCATCTGACGCGATCCGAAAGATGGTCCCCGCACCGTGGGGGCCCGCCCAGCCGGTCGTGCCGTAGAAACTCCCGTCCGTAGCCTCGAGCAAAGCTCCGAGAGGGAAGTCGTTGAGAGCCAGGCCGGAGTAGCCGGCAATTCCGTCTTCCTCTATTGAGAGGCGGCGCAACACCGTCACCGCGCCGGCGGGTGACATCCTGAAGATCGTGCCGCCATTCGCGTACGGCCACGGCTCAGGCGCCGTCGTGCCGCCGTAGAAGTTGCCGTCGCGGCCTTCCACCAGCGGCTGCGTAGGCCGCGCGCCCTCCGTCGGCTCGCCGGCGAACGAGTGCAGCAGGGTGATGTTCCCGGTCGTCGTCATCCGGAATGCCGTGCCCAGATCGAACGCGCCTCCGCCCCGCGTCGTGCCATAGAGAGCGCCGTCCCGCCCTTCGACGAGCCGGGCGGCGGGCGATGCTCCATCTTCAGGTCCACCCGTAAAGGAGTGGAGTACGAAGAAGACTCCTTCAGCCGAGACCCGGTACACGACGCCGAGATTCGCCGTGCCGCCGCGCTCGGTCGTGCCGTAGAACCCGCCGTCGCCGGCCTGGATGACTCCCGTGATCGCGCGCGCGCCGTCGGCCGCTCCCCCGACGAACGTGTGCAGCAGGGTCACTGCGCCCGACGAGGTCATCCGGAATACTGCCCCGCCGTCCGAGTAGTCCTGCGGCAGCGCCGTTCCGTAGAAGGCGCCATCGGTCGCCAGGATCAGGCCGCCCGCTGGCCGTACGGGCGTCACCAGGTCGAACGGGTCGTAGGGGAAGCGGTGGACGATCTGCACGCGTGTCTGAGCCGCGGCCGCGGTTGCCGCGGCCAGCAGCAGGACCGTGAGCAAGACGACGCGTCGAAGCGATGCCGATCGCCGACGGTATGTATGCATGGAGCGGCCCCCCGGGGCCGCTCTACGCAACTGTCATGCTGTGGGCTGAGAAACGGAAGTGCGCTGCTGCCGTCACTTAGCGGCGCGCGCGCCGCCAGGTGACGGGTGTCCGCCGGAAGCTGCCGGAATTCCGGCGCTACTTCCCGTCCACGCCGATCGCCGCGAGATCGTGATCGCCGCGTCCGTCCGCGATGACCTGATCCATGCGCTGCTGGATCGCGGGAAGTACCAGGAGCGTGCCGCCGCGCGCGGCTTCGGTCATCAGGCGCACGTCCTTGCGCGCCATCGCCAGCTCGAACGACGCCGGCGTGGTGTTGCCGGTGGCCATCCGCTGCCCGCGGATCGGAATGCCGCTCATCAGGTGGAAGTGGTTGAACACCTCGAGCGCCTGTACCGGGTCGATGCCGTTGGCGCGCGCGATGGTCATGATGTCGGCGAGCCCGCCGTTGACGGCGAACAGCATCAGATTGCCGAACAGCTTGTAGGCGGCCGCGAGATCGGGACGTTCGCCGAGATACCACGCTTCGCCCGTCATGCCTTCGAGCTCCGCGCGCATCTCGTCGTACTCCGCCTGCGGGCCGGAGATGACGATCAGGCCCTTGCCTTCGAACGCCATCTGGGGCGACATGAACACCGGCGCGTGCAGGAAGCGCACGCCGCGCGCGCGGAGACGCTCGACGCGCTTCACCGTGCCCTCCGGCAGCGTCGTCGAGTGATCGACGACGATCGCGCCGGGCTTCAGCGCGGGGACGATCTGCTCGAGGATGCCGTCCACGACCGAATCTTCGGACACGACGATGTGCACGTGATCGGCGCCGTCGACCGCGGCGCCGGGCGAGGCGGCGGTCGTCGCTCCGTCGGATTCGAGGGCGCGGGCCTTGCCGTGCGTCCGGTTCCACACCGACACCGCTTTTCCCTGGGCGAGAAAGCGGCGCACCATCCCCGATCCGAGGAGACCCGTTCCAAGCAGCGCGATACGACTCATCCAGTCATCTTACTTGCTTGGATCGTCCGCCTGACGGCGGCCGCCGCCCAGTGGCGTGGAAAAGCTGCGTGATGGGGTAACGTGGCACGGATCGTGGCACCGGTCCACGTGGGAGAAGGTCATGAAGAACGCGATCGTCGTCTTTTTGGCGCTATTCGCCGCCCTGGCTGCGCCGCTGGCGGCTCAGCGCCGCGGTGGCGCGCCGGCCGGGCGCGTAACCTTTGCCATCCTTGTCGCGGATTCGTCCGGCAAGCCGATCAGCGACGTGAAGGTCACCATGACGGGACCCGCCCAGCGGTCCTCGCGTACGGAGGCCGGACGGATCGTGTTCGAGGGGCTGCCGTCCGGGAGCTACCACTTCCGCTTCGAGAAGGACGGCTTCGAGCCGCTGGAACGTGACGTCGCCGGCCGGGGATCCGCGCCGATCGACGTGAAGGTGGCGTTGAGCCCGGCGGCGGCCCCGCCCCGTCCCCTCGCGCCTGTCGGGCCTCTGCCTCCGGCCGCCTCGGCCGGTGCGAATGCGGTGGTCGTTCTCGACATGCCGGCGTTCATCGAGAAGAACTACGTCGGCCGTGCGAGCGGCAAGACGACCCCGCTCGGGTGCAGTGCCGGGGGCTCGTCCACGCTCATTCAGATCAACGATCCGATCGCGACGCACGCGCACGCCGACGCCGACGAATACGTCTACGTCATCGCCGGGCAGGGAAGCGCGAACATGGCCGACCGGCAGGAGCCGCTCGGCCCCGGTGTCTACCTGCTGATCCCGCGCGGCATCACGCATGGATTCACGACGGGACCGAAGAAGCCGCTCGTGATGATCTCCACGCGCGCGGGTGAGAAGTGCGCGGGATGACGGTCACACGATCGAATCCGGATTCGACGCGATCAGGCCCGAGAGCAGCGCCACCAGGGCGCGCGGGTCGTACGGCTTGCGCACGTACGCGCTGAAGCCGGCGGCGAGCGCCGCGTCGCGAGCTTCGGCGCCGCCGTACGCCGTGAGCGCGACCGTCGGGATGCCCGCCGTCACGGGGTTGGCCCTCAAGCGCCGCACGAGGTCGTAGCCGCTGACGAGCGGCATGCCGACGTCGGCGACGATGGCGTCCGGGGGATCGGCGGCGATGATCTCGAGCGCCTCCTCCGCCGACGCCGCCGTCACGGCGCGCACGCCCGCCTGCGTCAGCGCCTCCTTCGCCAGCTCTCTCGTGTCCATGTCGTCGTCGACGATCAGGATCCGCCGGCCGCGGATCGTGTTGACGTCGGGAAGCGCCGGGTCCGCGGCCGCGTCGCTGGCGCGTGCGCCGGGGGCGCCGAGCAGCGGCAGGCGCACGGTGAAGGTCGCCCCTCGCCCCTTGCCGTCGCTGTGGGCCTGGATCGTGCCGCCATGCAGCTCGACGAGATGCCGCACGAGCGAGAGTCCGAGCCCGAGGCCCGAGTGGGTCCGCGTGACCGCGGCGTTCTCCTGGCGGAAGCGATCGAAGACGTGCGGCAGGAACGCCGCGGTGATGCCTTCGCCGGTGTCGCTGATGCGCACCATCGCGTCGCCGTCGGCCGCGGTCACGCGCGCCTCGATGCGGCCGCCGGGCGGCGTGAACTTCAGCGCGTTCGACAGGAGGTTCCACACCACCTGCTGCATGCGTCCCTGATCGCCCGACACGAACGCCACGCCGTGCGGCGCCGACGAGGCGATCGCGATCTGGCGGGCGTCGGCCGTCGGCTTGAGCGACTCGATGGCGGCGTCCACCACCACGGCGAGGTCGAGCGGCTCCATGCCGAGGCGCACGTTGCCCTGGATCACCCGCGACATGTCGAGCAGGTCCTCGACCAGCTGCGCCTGCGCGCGCGTGTTGCGCTCGATGACGTCGAGGGCGTGGCCGTGGCGCGACGGATCGAGCGTCCCGGTGCGCAGCAGCGACACCCAGCCGAAGATCGCGTTCAGCGGCGTCCGCAGCTCGTGTGACACCGTCGCGATGAACTCGTCCTTCGCGCGGCTCAACGCCTCGGCGCTGCGGCGCGCCGACTTCTCGCGATCCAGCAGCGCCGCGCGGTGGCGGTCGGCGTCCGCCTGCGCCGCGTCGCGCTCGCGCAGGCGGCGATCGAGGATCGCGCCGGCTTCGCGCAGCCCTTCCGAGAGGTCCTGCGTCTCCGCGATCCGCGACTCGAACAGCAGCGGCGGCTCGCCGCGCGCGAGCGCGCGTGCCGCGGCTGCGGCCGCCGTCTGGCCGCGGACGATGTTGCGCCCGAGGATCAGCGCGAGGACCAGCGCGGCGCCGCACATGCAGATGCCCGCCAGTCCCAGCGCGGTGAACGATCGCCGGATGGGACCGGCGATCGGTTCCGCCGGCAGGCCCACGCCCACCGTCCAGTGCGTCAGCTCCGAGCGGCTCCACGCCGAGTAGGCGCGCGTCCCCTCCAGCGTGACCCCGCGCATGCTGCCTTCCGGCGCCCCGCGGCTCCGCTCGAGGAACTCCCTCGTCGGCTTCTGTCCGACGTACCGATCCTCGTTCCGCGTGCGCGCGATGATCTTGGGCTCGGCGTCGAGGAGCGTGACGACGCCGTCCGGCGGGACGCTCTGGCGGCGGAGGACCTGGCTGAAGGCGTCGGTGTAGAGGCGCGCGCCGAGGACGTACTTCAACTCGCCGTCGCGCAGGACGGGGACGCCGATCGTCACCATCCAGCGCCCGCTGACCGGCTCCTGCAGCCCGTGCGAGACGGCCGGCAGCTTCGTCGTGATGATCTCGCGCACCCACTCGGGATGCGTGAGCGGCCTGACCGGCGCGGTGGAGGTGCTCGCGACGACGTTGAACGCGCTGTCCACGAGCCTGATCGATTCCCACTCGGGATGCGTCGGCAGCACGCGCGCGGCGACGTTGCGGAAGTGCGCCTGGTCGGCCACGTCGATGGGATCGAGCAGGGCCAGCACGTTCAGCGACGCGATGACGTTCTCGACTTCCTGATCGATCGCGACGCCGACGGCCCGCGCCTGTTCGATGTTCTGCCGATCGACGAGCGCTTCCTGCTGCGCCCGCGATCGCGAGATGAGCCACGCGGCGAACAGCGCAATCGGAACGGTGGTAATGAGGACGAGGAGGATGAGGAGGGTCCGAAGCCGGAGGCGCCGCATCGCCACCCGAGTCTATCCCGCGCCTATGGCGATTTGATGAGCGCCAGCTCAGCGGTAATGCGCGCGTCTCACCGGCACTTGCGCACGGTGCCCGCCTGGCCGCGAACGAGATCGAACGTCATCGGCGGCGGCGCGTCGGGTCCGGCGATGGTGACGCGGAGCGTCATCGCCTCGTGCTTGATCGTTCCGGCATATGTCGCCGCGCGCGTTTGAGAAGTGTCTTCCCGCACGGGACCGCTGCGCTCGGGAGTGAACGTCCCTGCAATCTTGAATTGTCCGTTCGAGTCAGGCGCGAGCGCGCCGTCGATCGTACCGTGCGCGCAATCGAATTCCACTGTCGCGCGTTTCTCCTCGACTGTGATCTCGATGTGATCGCCGCCCCACACGACGGCGGCGTGCGGAACCGCGGCGGCGAGTGCGAGCAGCGATGCGATCACGATTCTGTGCATGAGGAATCCTACTGAAATCCTACTACCGTCGATCGGAGATCGATGGTAGCATCCGCAGCTTCTCGATTCATTGTCGCCCTGCGAAAGGATCGCTCCCCATGTCTTCGATCACCCGTGCGCGTACGGGCAGATTCCTCATGTCATCGGCGCTCGCGATCGCGTGCGCCATCGTCATGCCGCTTGCGGCACAGAAGAAACCGGCGCCGGCGAGCCGCGCGGCGCAGACACCGCGCGCCGGGTCGCGCGAGATCGCGTCCGTCCGCGCCGTCGATCCGGCGCGCCGCACGCAGGACTCACAGGAGCGCGAGGGATTCAGCGCGCGCACGAGCGCCGATCGGCAGCGCCCGATCGCCGACACCGGCCCGCGCGTCCCGCGCGAGCATCGTCTGCGCCGTGCCGCGTCGTTCGACGGCGATCTGCGTGGACTGCCGCAGACGCGTCCGACGCGGTTCGAGCGTCCGGAGCGTGAAGGTCCCGAGCCGAACCCCGTCGTCGTCGAGCTCGATCCGGTGACGGCGGCCGCGGTCGCGGCGGCGGCGCCGCCCGAGGGGGCGGGCGCCGTGACTGCTGCGGGCCCCGCGCCCGCGCCAGCGGCGACCTTCGAAGGGCTCGACTTCGGCACCTGGGGCAACGGCCATCCGCCGGACACTGTCGGCGACGTCGGACCGGCGCATTACATCCAGGCGATCAACACCGCGCTCGGAATCTTCGACAAGGCGACCGGCTCCCTGATCAGCGCCTTCACGTTCAACACGTTCATGAGCCAGGGGCACTTCGGGAATATCTGCGATACGAACAACTTCGGCGACCCGGTCATCCTCTACGACACGTTCGAGGACCGCTGGGTCATCACCGACTTCGCGTTCGTCCTGAGCGCCGGCAACGTCATCCCGCCCGCGCTGCAGTGCTTCGCCGTTTCGAAGACGGGCGATCCGATCGGCGGCGGATGGAACTTCTATTCGATCGAGACGCCCGGCGGACTGGGCGACTATCCCAAGTTCGGCATCTGGTCCGACGGCATCTACATGTCGGCGAACATGTTCGGCTACCCGGCGGGCTCGCCGTTCCAGGGCGCGAAGCTCTTCGCGCTGAACAAGGCGCAGATGTATGCGGGCGCGCCGTCGGTCCAGGTCGTGTCGTTCGACGCTCCGGCCGGCGATTTCACGCTGCTCCCGGCCAACGCGCGGCTGCAGACGGGCACGCCGGCGCCCGGCACCCCGAACTACTTCCTCTCGACGTGGCTCTTCACCAACGCGGTGACGGTCTACAAGTTCCACGTGGACTGGAACCGCATCTCGCTCTCGACCTTCACCGGTCCCGACGTGCCGATCGCCGCGACCAGCTGGCCCAACCAGGGCGTCGCGAACGCGCCCTCGCAGGGCGGCAACAGCCTCGACGTGCTGCAGATCCGCGCGATGATGCAGAACCAGTACTCGAACATCTCCGGCGTCGAATCGCTGTGGGCGACGCACACGGTGCGGCGCGTGCTCAACGGCACGGCGGCGCCGCGCTGGTACCAGGTGAACGTCACGGGCGGCACCGTCGGGGCGGCGATGTCGCAGGCCGCGACCTGGGATCCCGACGCCGCGAACGTCATGAACCGTTTCATGCCGAGCCTGGCGGTCAACCGCAACGGCGACATGGCGCTCGGCTACAGCACGTCGAACGCCACGACGAAGCCGGCGATCAAGTATGCCGGCCGCCTCGCCGGCGACCCGATCAACACGTTCAGCCAGACCGAGCAGACGCTGATTCAGGGACTCGGCACCCAGACGGGCAACTGCGGCGGGCAGCCCTGCACGCGATGGGGCGACTACAGCGCGATGTCGCTGGATCCCGACGGCTGCACGTTCTGGTACACGAACATGTACTACCCGGTGGACGGGCTGAACCACCACACGCGCGTCGGCTCGTTCGTGTTCGAGAGCTGCACGCCCGCGACGAATGGATCGATTCAGGGCACGGTGAAGACGTCCGGCGGCGCGCCGCTCGCCAACGCCACCGTCTCGCTCGGCTCGCGCACCGCGATCACCGACGGCAGCGGGAACTACCTCTTCACGGATCTGCCCGCGGGCACGTATCCGTCGATCTCCGCGGCGCTCGCCGGCTACGTGCCGCAGACCGTGGCTCCCATCGCGGTCCCGTCCGGCGCGACCGCGGTGCAGGACTTCACGCTCGATGCCGCGCCGCTCACGGCGTGTCTCGTCGACACGACGCAGTCCGACTTCCAGCTGGGCGTCGCCAGCGGCTGCGATCTCGCGTCGAGTCCCGGCAACGTGACGCTGGTGAACACGCCGGTGCTCGATCAGCAGCAAACGAACAGCAGCGGCAGCGGCAATGGATTCAACGCCGTGTCGTGGCTCGGCCAGACGTTCATGCCCGGCGTGACCGGCACGCTGACGAAGCTCGAACTCAGCCTCTTCTGCGCCACCTGCTCGGGCGTGAACCCCGATGTCGTCGTCGAGGTGCGCACGACGGCGGGCGGCCTGCCGACCTCCACCGTGCTCGCGTCGGCCACGATTCCCGGCTTCTCCAGCGGCAGCTCCGCGTTCTACACCGCGGCGTTCCCGGCGCCGCCGGCGCTGACGGCGGGCACGCAGTACGCCTACACGATCCACAGCGTGACGACGCGCGCGGCCGGGACCTACGCGGCCATCTTCAGTACGACGGCGGGTGCGTACGTCAACGGCACGCGCGTCGCGTCCGGCGACAGCGGCGTGACCTGGATCATTCCGACGACCGCCGGCACGCAGCGCGATCTGGCGTTCCGCACGTTCATGAGCGTCGGCTTCTCCGCGTCCGGCACGTTCGTGTCATCGCTGAAGGACGCCAATCCGGCGCCGGGCGCGACGCCGACGTGGCTCTCGATCGGCTGGACCGCGTCGGTGCCCGCTGGCACCGGCGTGCGCTTCCAGGCGGCGGCGAGCGACAGCGCGTTCGGCCCGTTCACCTTCGTCGGGCCAGACGGCACGGCCGCGACGTTCTTCGCCAACGGCGGCTCGCTCGCGCAGTTCAACGGCAAGCGCTACCTGAAATACAGGGCGCTGCTCGATACGACGAACCCGTCGGTCACGCCCGTGCTCAACGACGTGACCATCTGCTACGAAGACGTCCGCACCGCCACGGCGCTCGCGGTTGAGCCGGCGACCGGGCCCTACAACGGGACGGCGACGCTCACCGCGACGCTCACCGCCGGTGGTCTCGGACTGGCCGGGAAGCCGATCGCCTTCACGCTCGGCGGCAGCGCCGTCGGGACGGCCACGACCAGCGTGACCGGCGAGGCGACGCTGCCGAACGTCAGTCTCGCGGGCATCACCGGCGGCGTGTATCCGGGCGGCGTCACCGCGTCGTTTGCGGGCGACCTCGGCTACACGGCGGCCACCGGCGCCAACGTGCTGACGGTGACGCGGCTGTCGCAGGCGATCACCTTCGCGCCGATACCGGATGCGGTGGCCACGGATCCGCCGATCACGCTCACCGCGACCGGCGGCGACTCGGGCCAATCCATCGTCTTCTCGACCTCGTCCACCGCGTGCAGCGTCAGCGGCAACGTCGTCACGCTGCTCGCGGCCGGCTCGTGCACGGTCGACGCCGATCAGGCCGGCGACAGCAACTACGATCCGGCGCCGACGGTGTCGCAGACCTTCTCGATCGCGTACGCGACGCAGACGATCGTGTTCGGTGCGCTGCCCGATAGGCTCGCCACCGATCCGCCGTTTACGGTCTCGGCGACCGGCGGCGGCTCGGGCAACCCGGTCGTCTTCTCGACGTCTTCGACGGCCTGCAGCGTCAGCGGCAATGTCGTGACGCTGCTCTCGTCGGGCACCTGCGCGATT
>Ga0075364_10002527_pt1 | contig 10249 bp, 5 predicted proteins | sample EndMetdeltDD1764_FD_71517 | JGI IMG/M metagenome (GOLD analysis project Ga0075364, IMG submission 71517) | Populus endosphere microbial communities from Tennessee, USA - Endosphere MetaG P. deltoides DD176-4 | ecosystem: Host-associated > Plants > Roots > Endosphere | place: USA: Tennessee...
GTCCTGACCAGCACGGTCATCACGTCGCTGCGCGCGGCATGCGTGATCCAGGTCTTGGCGCCGTCGATCCGCCACGATCCGTCGAGCTGGCGGATCGCACGCGTGCGCAGCGAGGCGAGGTCGGAGCCGGTATCGGGCTCGGTGAACACCGCCGTGGGCAGGATCGAGCCCGCCGCAATCCCCGGCAGCCAGCGCGCCTTCTGCTCCTCGGTCCCGGCGCCCGAGATCAGCTCGCCCGCGATTTCCGAACGCGTACCGAGCGAGCCCGCCGCCAGCCAGCCGCGGCTCAGCTCTTCCGAAACGACGCACATCGCCAGCTTGCCCAGGCCCAGCCCGCCATAGGCAGGATCGATGCAGACGCCGAACACGCCGAGCGCGCTCATCTCGGCGACCAGTTCGTCGGGGATCAGGTCATCGGCCAGGTGCCACTTGTGCGCGTTGGGAGCGACACGCTCGGTGGTGAAGCGGCGGAACTCGGAGCGGACCGCGTCGAGCACGTCGTCGCCCAGATCCTCGCGCGGGCGCCATCCTTCCAGCAGCAAGGCGACCAGCGCAGCGCGGGTTTCGGGGACGTTGCCATGGGCCAGGAACCACTGCACGGCAGGGTCCGCCGCCAGCGCCTGCGCAGCTTCTGCCGCAAAGTAGTCGGCGGGGCGGGCAAGCTCGTTCTGGCTCATCGGCAGCCCGCCCAAGACCTGCTGCAGGTACTCGCCGAACGCGATCCGCAGCACCAGCGTCTCGCCCTCGCCCAGCGTGCCTTCGGCAGCACACCGCGCGGCCCAGCCGCCAAGCTGCGCCAGCGCCTCCGCGATCGTCGCGGCCCAGGCGAAGCCGTGCAGGGCGCGCTGGTCGGCATCGGTCGTCACCGGATCGTAGCGCGCGGCCACAGCCGCGCGCGCGCCCGAGACGAAAGTCCGCACCGCGACTTGGGCCTGCCCGGCGCGGGCCAGCACGGCGGCGCTGTCGCCGGCGACGGTTGCGTGGTCAGTTGCCATCATCATGCTCCGGATTGTGCGCCCGCGACCACGCCCTTGTCGTGCAGCCGCGCGATTTCGAGATCGCCCATGCCGAGCAGGTCGGCGAGCACTTCGTCGGTATGCTCGCCGAGGCGCGGGGCGGGCTTGAGGTCGTCACGCGGCGCGCCGGCCAGCGTCGCGGCGGGGCCGGCCGCCGGGTAGCGCAGCCCGCTGGGATGGCTGGCTTCCTGGAATACCGGGTTGCCGCGGAACAGCCCCTCGGGCTCGGTCAGCGCCTCGCCCAGGGTGCGATAGGTGGACCAACAGACCCCGCGCGCGTCGAACAGCGGCTTCAGCGCGGCGGTGTCGAGCGCCGCGAAAGCCGCGTCGAACAGCGGGAACAGGCGCTCGCGGTGGGTAAAGCGCACGCCTTCGTCGGCGGCGAACGACACGCCCAGCTCCGCCTCGATCGCAGCGACCTGCGGCCCCAGCTCCAGCACCTGGACCAGATCGCGCCACTGGCGCGGGGTGATCGCGACGACGATGATGCGCCCGTCGCGCGTTGCGAAATCGCGGCCGAAGGCGCCGAACAGGTCGTTTCCCGATCGCGGCCGGTCGCCGCTTTCGATCACTTCGGCCACTTGCCCCAGGTGCGAAAGCGTGGTCGCCGCGACGTCCGACAGCGGCACGCGAATCTCCTGCCCCGTCCCCATCGTGCGGCGCGCGCGCTCCGCCGCGAGCAGCGCGAAGGCGGCATAGGCGCCGGTGATGACGTCCCACGCCGGCAGCACGTGATTGACCGGGCGCGGATCGTCGGCATGGCCGGTCATCAGCGGCAGCCCGACCGCGGCGTTGATCGTATAGTCGACCGCCGAAGTGCCGTCGGCCCAGCCCATTACGCGCAGGCAGATCAGGTCGGCCCGGCGCGCGCTGAGCGCGGAATAGGACAGGAATCCGTCGACCGGGAAATTGGTAACGAACATGCCGCCGTCGGGTCCCGGGGCGGTGGCCAGCGCCACCGCCAACTCGCGCCCCTCGGCCGAGGACATGTCGATCGCGACCGACTTCTTCCCCTTGTTCAACCCCTCCCAATAAAGGCTCGCACCATTGGCGGCGAGCGGCCAGCGGCGGAAATCGGGACCGCCGCCGATATTGTCGAAGCGGATGACTTCCGCACCCATCTGGGCGAGGTGGAGGCCACAACTCGGCCCGGCGATGAACGCCGCGCCTTCCACCACGCGCATGCCTTCGAGCAGCCGATAGGTCATCGCGGCGCCCGGATCGGACGATGTCGGCCGGCAGCGGGCACGCGTTGGCCCATGTCCTCTCCTGTCATTCGCATCGAACCCGCATAGCGCAATTGGGCACCCAATCACTTGCGTAAGTGACATATCGCCATGACGCAATCTGCGCGGGGCCGTGCAACGAACTCGCCAAATTAATCGTTGTTGCGGTGCAGCATCTATTGAAGCAGACTGCGCCGATGATCAAAGCGGCGCTGCATCACCTCACTCGCTATCGCTACGACCGGCCGATCAACCTGGGGCCGCAAGTCGTCCGGCTCAGGCCCGCGCCGCACAGCCGCACCGCGGTGCCGAACTATTCGCTCAAGATCAGTCCTCCCAATCATTTCCTGAACTGGCAGCAGGACCCGCACGGCAACTGGCAAGCGCGGCTCGTCTTTCCCGAGCCGGTCGACCATTTTTCAATCGAAGTCGACCTGCTGGCCGAACTGGCGGTGATCAACCCGTTCGACTTCTTCATCGATCCTTATGCCGAGGAAGTGCCGTTCCAATACGACGAGGCACTGACCGAGGATCTGTCCGCCTACTTTGAGGTCGAGCAGCACGGCCCGCTGTTCGATGCGCTGGTCGCCGAGTTCGCCGGGTTCCGCGGACGGACGATCGACTTCCTGGTCGCGCTCAACTCGGCGCTGGAGCAGCGGATCGGCTATGTGATCCGCATGGAGGCGGGCGTGCAGCGGCCGGAGGATACGCTGTCGATCGGCACCGGCTCGTGCCGCGACAGCGCCTGGCTGCAGGTCCAGGTGCTGCGCCGCCTGGGCTACGCGGCCCGGTTTGTATCGGGCTATCTCATCCAGATGAAGGCCGATATCGAGGCGCGCGAAGGCCCCAAGGGCCCGCAGGAGGACTTCACCGATCTTCACGCCTGGACCGAAGTCTACCTGCCGGGCGCGGGGTGGATCGGCCTCGATTCCACCTCGGGACTGTTCGCGGGCGAAGGCCACATCCCGCTGGCGGCGACCCCGCACTACCGCTCGGCCGCGCCGATCAGCGGCATGGCCGAGCCCGCCAACGTCGACTTCCACTTCGAGATGAGCGTGTCGCGCATCGCCGAGGCGGTGCGGATCACCAAGCCCTTCACCGACCAGCGCTGGGAAGCGCTGTTGGCACTGGGCGACAAGGTCGACGCCGATCTGGAGGCAGGCGACGTCCGGCTGACGCTAGGGGGCGAGCCGACGTTCATCGCCGACAGCGATTTCGAAGCGCCCGAATGGAACGGCGAGGCGGTCGGGCCGACCAAGGCCGCCTATGCCGACAAGCTGATCCGCCTGCTGCGCGGCAAGTTCGCGCCCGGATCGCTGCTCCACCACGGCCAGGGCAAATGGTATCCGGGCGAGAGCCTGCCGCGTTGGGGCTATTCGATCTACTGGCGCAAGGACGGCGTGCCGATCTGGCGCGACCAGTCGCTGATCTTCGGCGAACCGCTGCGCACCGATGACACGGCGCCGCCGCTCGATGCCCAGGTCGCACAGGCGTTCCTGAGCGATACCGCCGTCAGCCTCGGGCTCGATACCGGCTTCGTCAGTCCGGTCTACGAGGACGCAGTGAGCTGGATCGTCAAGGAGGCCGAACTCCCCGACAACACCCCGCCGACCGATCCCAAGCTGGAAAACCCCGAAGAACGCGCCCGCTTCATGCGCACGTTCGAGCGCGGACTGACCCAGCCGGTCGGCTATGTCCTGCCGGTGCAGCGCTGGAACGCTGCGGCAGCGAAGCAGGCGCGCTGGAAGAGCGAGAAGTGGCAGGTCCGCCGCGGCGCGCTATTCGCGGTGCCGGGCGACAGCGCGCTCGGCTACCGCCTGCCGCTGGGCTCGCTGCCCTATGTCCCACCATCGGACTTCCCCTATATCCACCCGCGCGACACCGCCGAGCCGCGCGCGCCGCTCGCCGATTTCCGCTCGCAGGTCACGCAGCAGGGCCACGAAGTGCGCGAAGCGGCGGCGCCGGCCGAACAGCGCAGCGAACGCGTAGCAGCCGCCGAGGGCGCGCAACAGGAACGCGTCGAGCAGAAGATCATCGAAGGCGCGGTGCGCACCGCGATCACCATCGAGCCGCGCGAGGGCTACCTGTCGGTCTTCATCCCGCCGGTCGAGGCGCTCGAGGACTTCCTCGAGATCGTCGCGGCGATCGAGAAGGTCGCCGAGGAACGCGGCACCCCGGTGCGTATCGAAGGCTATCCGCCGCCACCCGACCCGCGCCTGACGGTGCTGAAGATCACGCCCGACCCCGGCGTCATCGAAGTCAACATCCACCCCGCGCAAAGCTGGCGGGAATCGGTCGATATAACCGAAACCTTATATGACTGCGCGCGCGAGATCGGGCTGACCGCCGACAAGTTCATGGTCGACGGCCGCTCGATCGGCACCGGCGGCGGCAACCACATCGTACTCGGCGGACCGAGCCTGCTCGATTCGCCGTTCATCCGCCGGCCCGACCTGCTCAAGAGCCTGGTCATCTACTGGCAGCGGCATCCGGCGCTCAGCTATCTGTTCTCGGGCATGTTCATCGGCCCGACCAGCCAGGCCCCGCGCATCGACGAGGCGCGGCACGACAGCATCTTCGAGCTGGAGATCGCGCTGTCGCAGGTCCCGCCGCCCGGCGAGGGACAGCCCGCGCCCTGGGTGGTCGACCGCCTGTTCCGCAACCTGCTGGTCGACGTCACCGGCAACACCCACCGCACCGAGATCTGCATCGACAAGCTGTTCTCGCCCGACGGGCCCACCGGCCGGCTCGGTCTCGTCGAGTTCCGCGGCTTCGAGATGCCGCCCGACGCCAGGATGAGCCTTGCCCAGCAGCTGCTCCTGCGTGCGCTGACCGCCTGGTTCTGGAAGGAGCCGCTCGGCGGCGGGCTGATCCGCTGGGGCACCGCGCTCCACGACCGCTTCCTGCAGCCGCACTGGGTCTGGGCCGATTTCCTAGACGTGCTCGCCGACTTGCGCCGCGCCGGGTACGACTTCGATCCCAACTGGTTCGAGGCGCAGCGCCAGTTCCGTTTCCCGGTCCACGGCGCCGTCGAAGGCGGCGGCGTCACGCTGGAGATCAGCCACGCGCTCGAACCCTGGAACGTGCTGGGCGAGACCGGCGCGATCGGCGGCACCGTCCGCTATGTCGACAGCTCGACCGAGCGGCTGCAAGTGCGCGCGACCGGGCTCATTGCCGGCCGCCACGTCATCGCCTGCAACGGCCGCCGCGTGCCGATGACCTCGACCGGCGTCTCGGGCGAGGCGGTGGGCGGCGTGCGTTACAAGGCCTGGGCGCCGGCCAACTGCCTGCACCCGATGATGCCCGCCCATGCGCCGTTGACGTTCGACATCCTCGACAGCTGGAACAGCCGCTCGCTGGGCGGCTGCGTCTATCATGTGGCGCATCCGGGGGGGCGCTCGTATGATGACGTCCCGGTCAACGGCTATGAGGCCGAATCGCGCCGCAAGGCCCGCTTCCAGGACCATGGCCATTCGCCCGGGCCTCTGGCGATGCCGCCCGAGGAGCTAGCAGGGGAATTTCCGATGTCGCTCGATCTCCGGCGCCCGGCGCGGCTAGGATAGCATCCTGAACGCGAGTGCCGCCCATGCCTATCCCGCGATGAACTGGCTGCGGGACTATCCGGTCGACGTCGAAGCCGGCGACCTCTATCGCCACGCGTCACCGCAAGTCGCGAAGAAATGGGTCGCCGCAGCCGAAGGGCTGGCGGTGCTGTCGGAAGGCGGCAGCGCCGCGCTGCACGAACAGATGGCCCGGCAGATCCAGGACCTGGGGATGGCCTTCCGCATGGCCGGCGACGAGGATGAGCGGAACTGGCCGCTCACGCCGATGCCGCTGATCATCGGCGCGCAGGAGTGGAGCGAGATCGAGCGCGGGCTGATCCAGCGCGCGTCGCTGCTCGAGCAGCTGGCCGCCGACGTCTACGGACCGCAGCGGCTGATCCGCGACGGCCACCTGCCCGCGGCGGTCGTCGCCGGCAGCAACTACTTCGCGCGCGAGATGATCGGCACCAAGCCGCCGGGCAACCGCTACCTGCACGTCTATGCGGCCGATCTTGCGCGCGGGCCGAAGGGCCAGTGGCGCGTGCTGGGCGATCGCGTCCGGCTGGCCACCGGCATCGGCTATGCGCTGGAGAATCGGCTGGCACTGTCGCGCAGCACCGGCTCGCTGCTGTCGGACATCAACACGCGGCGACTCGCGGGCTTCTTCGCCGAGCTGCGCGAGGGCATCGCTAAAGGCTGCCAGCGCGACCGGCCGCGCATCGCGCTGATGACGCCGGGACGGTTCAACCAGAGCTATCCCGAGCAGGCGCACCTCGCCCGCTATCTGGGCTTCCCGCTCGTCGAGGGCCGCGACCTGACCGTCGATGACAACAAGCTCTACGTGCGCACCATCGCCGGACCCAAGCGGATCGACGCGGTGTGGCGCTGGATCGACACCAATGCGCTCGATCCGCTGACGTTCGATTCGCATTCGGCGCTCGGCGTGCCCGACTTGTTCGAGGCCTGGGCCAATGGCGGTCTCGGCATCGCCAACTGTCCGGGCGTCGAAGTGCTCGAATCCGCCGCCTTCGCCGCCTTCATTCCCCGGCTTTGCAAGACGCTGCTGGGCGAGGAGCCGATCCTGCCCAACGTCGCCACCTGGTGGTGCGGACAGCCCGACGAGGCGCGCATGGTGGCGGAGCGGCTCGCGGAAATGGTGGTCGTCCCCGCGTTCGGCCAGTCCGTCGACATCCGGGCCGGCGCTGCGCTGGGCGACGGCGAGCGGGCGGCGCTGCTCGAGGCCATGCATCGCCGGCCGATGGACTATTGCGGTCAGGAGATCGTCCGGCTTTCGACCACCCCCGCGATGATCGGCGACGAGATGGTGCCGCGCCCCTTCACCCTTCGCGCCTTCGTGGCCCGCGGCGCGAACGGCGACTGGCAGGTCATGCCCGGCGGATTCGCCCGGCTTTCGTCGTCGGGCGAACTGCTGACCTCGCTGATGGGCGAGGGCGACCTTTCCGCCGACGTCTGCGTGGTCGACGATATGGCACTGCAATACCACGAGCGGACCGCGCTCGGCGAGGCGCCGGCAATCCGGCGGGGCGGCGGCATTCTCGCCAGCCAGGCTGCCGACAACCTCTATTGGTTCGGGCGCTACTGCGAGCGCGCCGAGATGACCGTGCGGGTCGTCAGAAGCATCCTGGGCAGTTCGATCGACGTCGACGCCGCCACCGGGCGCAGTCCCGAAGTGGGCCGCCTGCTCGTCAACCTGCTGTTGCAGTGGGGCGCGATCGATGCCGAAACCGCCGAACAGCCGACCGTGCAGATCTGCGCGCATGCGCTGGGCGAGACCAAGCTCAGCGGCGGCATCGCGGCATTGATACGCAACAGCCAGACCGTGGGCCTGAGCCTGCGCGACCGGCTGGCGCCCGATTTCTGGCGCATCGCCAGCCGATCGCTGCCGGTCCTTGCCCAGGTGAGCGCGCAGCCGATGCTCAAGGTCGCGCGGCAACTGATCGAGCGTTTCAGCGCCCTGTCCGGGCTGATCGCCGAAGACATGGTCCGCGGCCCCGCCTGGCGCTTCCTGGACCTCGGCCGGCGGATCGAGCGGGCGCTGTCGATCTGCCGCGTCACCCGCCAGCTCTGCCGCGCCGAAGACGAAGCCGATGCACTCAACGTGCTGCTCGACTTGTGCGACAGCCAGATCACCTACCGCTCGCGCTATCTCACGGGGCCGGTCTACAACGCGGTGCGCGACCTGATTCTGCTCGATCCCGAAAACCCGCGCTCGCTCGTCTTCCAGCTCCTCACGATCAGCACCCACGTCGCCGCGCTGCCGACGCTCAACGAGGACAATCTTCCCGAGCGTCCGCTGCTGGACGCGCGGGCGATCCTGGCTTCGCTGCAGAACCTGACCATCGATGCCGTCGGCGACGCCCAGCTGCAGGATATCGAGACACGCCTGCTGGCGCTGTCCGATGCGATTTCGGCGCGATACTTCCTGCAGTACGAAAAGGCCGAGGCACGGCCGCAGGACAGCTTTCTGGCATGATCTACGACGTCCGGCACGTGACCACGATCCGCTATGCGTCGATCGTTCGCCTTGCGCGCTTCAACCTTCGGCTGAGACCCGCGCCCTGGCCGACCCAGATCCTCAAGGAATACAAGCTCACCATCGATCCGCTGCCGTGGACCGTGCAGGACGAGGAAGGGCCCTATATCGTCAACCGCAGCCGGCTGACGCTGAAGGACCCGATCGCCCAGCTCGTGATCGAGAGCCGCTTCACCGTGGACGTCCTGCCGCCGGCGACGGCCTTCGACACCGCGCTGGGACCCACGGTGGCCGAAGTCAGGCAACGCGCGCTGGACAAGCACGACCTGTCCAAAGCAAGTCCGGCCTCCTACCTCTATGCCTCGCCGATGGCCGCCATGGTGCCCGAGATCGGCGACTGGGCGAAACGCTTCTTCGACGACCGGACGCGGGTCCTCGCCGGGGGCAAGGCGCTGATGGAGGAAATCCACGCGCAGTTCCGCTACGACAGCAAGGCGACCAGTTCGGACACCCCGCCCGCCGAAGCGTTCGACCAGCGGCGCGGGGTCTGCCAGGACTTCGCCCACATCATGATCATCGCCGCGCGCGCGCAAGGCATTCCCGCCGCTTACGTCAGCGGCTACCTGCGCACCCTGCCGCCGCCGGGCAAACCGCGGCTGGTGGGCGCCGACGCCACGCATGCCTGGGCGAACCTGTGGTGCGGCGACGAACTGGGCTGGGTCGGCTTCGATCCCACCAACGCCATCTTCGTGCGGACCGACCACATCTTCACCGCGATGGGCCGCGACTATTCGGACGTCGCACCGTTGGACGGCGTGTTCCACGGCGGCGGCGGCCAGGCGATGGACGTAGCCGTGGACGTCGAGCCTGTCGGCTAGGACCGGTTTACACCGGACGGGGGGTGAAACTCGTTTTCCGTCGGCTCCGGATATCTATCCAATGCATTGTTATATAACAATAAAAATTGCCCAAACGACACTTGCCGGCAGCGGCGCATGTGACCTTTCGCCGAGGATCTGTTTCCGAAACCAGCCGCCGTCACCGTTCCGACCCCGACAAACATGTACCATATGGGTTTAATATAGGGAAGCCAAAAATCGTCTCGCCGTCATATTCGCCCTTCTGCCGGCTCATCGCCGATCCTTCGGCGTGCGCATTCGAGAACCTCGGCCAGCAGATCGGCGACGACGCTGATGCGCCCGGGCGACGATAGCAGATCCTGCCGCACTTCGATCTCCGCGTAAGGCCGGCGGCGGGGATAGGCATGGCGCGGCACGGTATGGTCGGTGCCGTCCATCCGGTAGGGCACGTTGTCGCCGATCGGCCCGCCCGCGCCCTGCCCGGCACGCTCGCGAAGCGCGCCCAGCGTGGCCAGGGCGAAGCGGGTATCGCCGCCATCGTGAAGCACGCCGATCGTCCATGGCCGCGCGAAGCCCGCCATGACGGGCGTGAAGCTGTGCAGCGAGACGACGATCGTGGGCATCCCGGCGGCATCGCGCCCGGCAAGCAGATCGCCGATCGCACCGTGATAGGGATCGAAGATCGCGGCATAGCGCGCCCGTGCGGCGCGATCCGAAACCGCGCCGTTGCCGGCGATCGCGATGCCGTCGCTGATCGCGGGGATCGCGTCGACAGCTCCCCGCGCCCGGTTGCAATCAACCACCAGCCGCGAATAGCGCTGCTCGATGAACGGCGCATCGAGCCGCTCCGACAGCGCGGCACCAAGCTCGCTTATGCCGATGTCGAGGGCGATGTGACGGCCGAGTTCCTCCCTGCTCAGCCCCAGCGTCCCCAGCGCGGCCGGCACCGCATTGCCGGCGTGATCGCCGAGCAGCAGGAACAATGACCGGCCGCCCGCGTTCGCTATTTTTACAGGAGAGGGATCGCTCGCGCCAAGCAGCGCATCCGTTCGTTCGATGTCAGGATCTCCGCCGCTCGATGCCGCTCGTCAATATATCCCACGTCACGACC
>Ga0075364_10002528_pt1 | contig 10246 bp, 6 predicted proteins | sample EndMetdeltDD1764_FD_71517 | JGI IMG/M metagenome (GOLD analysis project Ga0075364, IMG submission 71517) | Populus endosphere microbial communities from Tennessee, USA - Endosphere MetaG P. deltoides DD176-4 | ecosystem: Host-associated > Plants > Roots > Endosphere | place: USA: Tennessee...
CGCCCCGCCTGCACGATCATGTCGACTGGGTGTTCGATCACGCCACGTTCCGCTTGCATGACCCGAGACGGTTTGGCGCCGTGCTCTGGCATCCTATCGAGGATGGTCCATTGGACGCGCATCCCCTGCTTGCAAAACTCGGTATCGAACCGTTCGACCTGCGCTTTTCCGGCGCATGGCTGCAGCAGCAATTCAAAGGCAGGAGTGCGGCCATCAAACAGGTGCTGCTTGCGGGTCACGCGGTGGTGGGCGTGGGCAACATCTACGCTTCCGAGAGCCTGTTCCGAGCCCGCATCAACCCGAAAGTTGCGGCACGCCGCCTGTCGCGCGACCGGTGCGATCGCCTTGCAGAAGCGATCAAGTCCACCCTGAACGATGCCCTGGCTTCCGGTGGCAGCACCCTGCGGGACTATGTCGGTGCGAGCGGTGAGCCCGGGGCGTATTTCACGATACACGCCGCGGTGTACGAGCGTGAGGGCCAACCGTGCCGCGTTTGCGCCACGCCCATCAAGCGCTATGTTCAAGGTCAACGCGCCACTTACTATTGCCCCACGTGTCAGCGGTATTGATACGGCGTGCAAGGCCGTATCACCGATTTCGGCTCGACCGGTCAGCGCGCGGGCGGTGCGCCCTACTCTTTGGCCGGTAACCGATAGCGTTCGTTCAGATAGGCCCAGCTGGGCCACAGTGCATGCGCCAGCGCTTCCTCGGCCAGCGCGGGCGTGGCGGTCACCGGCTTGAACACGTCGGCACCGTCAGGCGCCTTGCTGTAGGCGAACTGTTGGGCCGGGCGACCCGGCTCATACACGACAAAATCATTGCCTTTGAGATAGCCAAAATTGTCGTTGTACTGCACGATGGCGCGGTTTGGATCGCGCTGCGTCAGGTCGGCGCCCAGCATCGGGTTCTGATTGTCCACCCCGATCAATGACAACAAGGTCGGTGCCATATCGATCTGGCTCACGATGCGCGGATCACGTCGCGGGGCAATGTCCTTGCCCAAGATCAAAGCGGGGATGTGGAAGTGGGTCAGAGGAACCAGGGACGCGCCAAACACGCGGGAATCATGGTCCGCGATGACCAAAAAGACCGTGTTCTCCCAATAGGGCGCCTGTTTGGCCTTGTCAAAAAATTCGCCCATCGCCCAGTCCACATAACGGACCGTGTTCTCGACCGTTGCAGGATCGCCGTCCGGTGTGATCCGACCCTCTGGATACTCCCATGGCGAATGATTCGTGACCGAAAACGCCACCGTGAAGGTCGGCGTATCACTCGCCTGACGCAGTTGGAAGTCGAGCTGATTGAACATATCTTCGTCAGCAGCCCCCCAGGAACCTACGAACGAGGGTTTTTGATCGAATTTCTTGCGATCGACCATCTCGTCAAAACCGTTACCCAGGAAGAAGCTTCGCATATTGTCGAAGTGGCCCTCCCCGCCGTAGATGAATTTGGAGGTAAACCCATGGCGCCCCAACAGATCGGCCAGTGTGAAAAAGTCGGTCTGCGAACGAGGCAACTTGAGGACCGCTTCGGCTGCGGTGGGCAGAAAGCCCGCCGTAATTGCCTCCAGACCGCGGGCCGAACGCGTACCCGTGGCGTAGGCCCGATCAAACATCCAGCCCTCTTTGCCCAACGCATCCAGGCGCGGGGTGAGGGGCTTGCCGCCCAGACTGGCGACGTACTGCGCCCCCAGACTTTCCTGCACGACGATCACGAGATTCAATGGCTTTTCACGACGAACACTTGCCGTTTGCTGATGCAAACTCGGATAGCGTTCATCCAGCATCGGCCCTGACAAGCCTGCGGCCGCACGCACGATTTCTTGCATACGGTCCTCGTCCATGGGCGGATACAGCGCCGACGATGATCGCTCGTCTTTCATGCGGTAGGCCGCATGGGTCACGCTGTACATGCCGTTGAGCGGCAAGGTATTGACCATTGCGTCACTACTGAAGGCGACCATCGCGGGATTGATCGGCCGATGCTGCAACGTACCGCGAATGGACAACACGCCCACCAAAATCAATACGACGGTCAGAATCGGACGTGGCCACCAACGCATCGGCTTGTCGCGCAACGTGGTCGGGAAGCCTTTCTTCACCGCCCAGGCTGCGATCAACAGTCCGACGAGCGCGCCAAAGAGCACACCCTTGTAACCCGTCCACAACATTGCGGCGACTTCTCTCGGTGTGGATAAATATTCGAAGTACAGGCGGTTCGGCCGCGTATCGTATTCAATCAAGAACTGCGGCGAAGAGACCTCCAGCAGCACGAACAACATCACGACGATACGGAAGAACCAGGCGGTGATCCAGGTTGGCCAACGTCGGTGGCCCAGCCAAGGGGACAGCGCCGCGGGCAGCACGGCGAACATGGCAATCATCGTTATATCGATACGCAGCCCACCGAACAGCACTGGGACCAGGCCCCCTGCTGCGGACACACGCTCGAACAGCCAGAGGCTCAAGGCCAGCCGACTCAGCGTCAGGAACACCAGCATGGACACGACGAAGCGCAAAGTGAGAGCGCGCATGGATAACCTTCTCGAATCATTCGGAAGCGCGACGGTAATGGCAAGCCCGTCGAATTATCGTGAAATGCGCCGACCGGTAACGGGGGCCTCATTCAAGCTCAAAGCGGGCGTCGCGCCGCGCAGTCTGCAAAAAAATTCAAGCGTCGAAGGTCGGAACGTTGAATGCCAGCGTGAAGCTGACACCGCTGCGGTCGGTGTCACCCGGTGGCGGGCTTTGAACCGTCAAGGACCACCCCTGCAAATCGCAGACACGCTTGGCAATGGCCAGACCCAGGCCCCGGTCGCCGGCTTCTCGTGACGCATGCGGCATGGAGGTGAGATCGCGGCGCCGATGGCTGAAATACCGGTCGAAGACAAAAGGCAGGTCTGCGGGCGCAATACCTGGCCCGTCATCACTGATGATCAATGCGCCGGGCCGCAGCACGACCGACACATGGGCTGGCGCGGCGTGCTCGATGGCATTTCGGATCAAGTTGCGCAGCACCGTCATCAAGGCGTGCGCATCGAGTTGGGCGCGTGCCTGAGGACTGATTCGATTCTCCAGGGTCAATCCGGAGGCGCGGGCGCCCGGGGCCAGGCCATACCAGACGTTGTCCAGCACCTGCCGCAGATCGACCTCCGTGATGTCGAGCGGCCGATTGGCGGTCATGGCGCGTGCGCTTTCCAGGGCGGTGACCACCGCATCGACATTGAGCACCACACGCTTGAGGCGATCCTGGTGCGACGCTGGCAGGTCCGAGGTCAATGCCATCAGCTCGGCGTCCGTCCTGATGGCGGCCAGCGGCGTGCGAACCTCATGGCTCAGATTGGCATTGAACTCGCGCTCGGTCGCCATCATGCGGTCGACCTGATGCTGAACACGATTGAATGCCTCGATCAACCGGCTCGATTCATCTGCCGACTCGAGCCGCGCATCCATCGACCCCGGTGCCCATAACGCCAGCCGGTCGGTTACGGCGCGCAAAGGCGCCACCACGCGCTCGGCAATCTTGCGCGCGAGCGCATACGAGGCGAGCACGCACACGATGCCCAGCACCAGAATGATGAGGCCGAAGTCGTACACTCGCTGCTCGTTATCGGTCGCGTCATAGGCCACGACCAAACGTCCCGCAGACAGGTCCGCCACGCGAACATGCCAGGTTTGCCCGTTCGGCGAGAGCTCATGCACGCCCGGGGTCAACGCACGCAGTTCCGAAGGCATCGACGCGGGCACTCCGCTCCCGTCGACCCACCATGCCCGGACCGTGCCGCTGACATTTACGAACTCGCCCTCCACCACGCGCGCATGCCCTTGATGCATCTCCGTCATCAAGCGCTGGGTCTCGTGGCGCACCACGACGTTGACCAGTTCGTCTTCCATGCGGCCGAAGGCCATGAATGCCAAGACCACCATGACGGTTCCGAACACCGCGACGGCACCCGTCAGCGCCCACAACACCCGGTGCGTCAGACTGCGTTGCGGGGGGCTGGCCCGACCCAGCCACTCGCGCCACGGCTTCATTTTTCGTCCACACCGGCGACGAGCCGCCAGCCTACGCCATGGGCGGTCTGGATGCCGTTGAATCCCGCTTCGCTCAGGGCACGCCGGAGCAAATGCATCTGGCTGCGCAAGGCATCCGAGGAAGGGGGATCGCCGGCCCAAAGCGCATGCTCCAAGGCGGATCGGCTCAACACGCCGCCCGCATCGCGCAACAGTAGCGCAAGTATCTGAACCGACTTGCGTGTCAGATGCACCGGTTTGCCGTTGACGGTCACGACCTGCGTGCGGGCGTCCAGCACGAGATTGCCACAGACTTTCAGGCCCGGCACCACCGCACCGTGCGATCGGGCGATGAGGGCGCTCAACCGTGCGGCGAGCTCTGCCAGCGCGAAAGGTTTCGTCATGTAGTCATCGGCCCCGTGGGAGAAGCCGCTGAGCTTGTCTTCCAACGTATCCCGCGCCGTCAACAGCAGTACCGGCACCGACGACCCGGTGTCCTGGCGTAGTGCGCGCAGCACCCGCAGCCCGTCCAGGCAGGGCAGCCCCACATCGAGCACGATGGCATCGAACGCGTGCTGCTGCGCCATGGCCAGTGCTGCCGCGCCGTCGTATGCCGCGTCGGGCACATAGCCCAGCGCCTCTAGATAGGTATAGAGGTTTGCAGCAAGCGTGAGATCGTCCTCAACGATGAGTATCCGATGATTCATCGACGCCCCGTATGACTTTGCCCGGATTGAGCATTCCGTGCGGGTCAAGCGCCGTTTTGATACGACGCATCAGCGCCAGACCCACCCCGTCCTTATACTTGGGCAACTCGTCTATTTTGAGTTGACCCACGCCATGTTCGGCGCTGATGGAGCCGCCGTGGGCTACGACCGCCGCGTGCACAAGGTCGTAGACGGCGTATTGTTGACTCAGAAGATAAGCCTCCTGCATGCCCTCGCCAGGGAAAACGTTGTAGTGCAGGTTGCCGTCGCCCAAATGCCCGAAAATGACATGGCGCACGCCAGGAAAGGCGGCTTGAAGCGCAGCATTCGTACGGGTCACGAACTCGACCATGCGCGAAACCGGCACACTGATATCGTGTTTGACCGCCTTGCCATGATCGGCCTCTGCCAGGGGAATACTTTCGCGCAGATGCCACAGCGCCTGGCTTTGTGCGACGCTTTCGGCAATAGCGGCATCAGCGATGAGCCCTTGTTCGAAGGCTTCGCCCAGCACCACTTCGAAGCGTTCGCGCGCATGTGCTTCGCCCTCGCTATCCGAGAGTTCCAACAAGGCGTACCAGGGCGATTGCGCGCTACCGGCATCGAAAGGCATGCGCTGATCCGGAAACGTCTTCAATACGCTCTGCAAACACACATCGCTCATCAACTCGAAGCCCGTCAACGAGGCATCAAAGCCCGCACGCGCGTGATTCAGCATCGCAATCGCCTGCTCGATGCTGTCCAGAGCGAGCAAGGCCGTGCACTGAGCAGCGGGTGCCGGAAACAGCTTGAGCGTGGCAGCCGTAATGATGCCCAGCGTTCCTTCACTACCGATGAACAGGTCTCGCAGCGCGTAGCCGGTATTGTCTTTGCGCAAGCCTTGCAGACCGTGCCAGATCTCACCCTCGGCGGTGACGACCTCCAGCCCCAGCGTCAAATCGCGGGTATTGCCATAACGCAGCACTTGCGTGCCGCCTGCATTGGTCGCCAGATTGCCGCCGATGGAACAACTACCCTGGGCCCCCAACGACAGCGGAAATAGCCGCCCCGCCTGACGTGCGGCCTCCTGCACCTGAACCAACGTGCAGCCCGCCTCGACGGTCAAGGTATTGTTTTCGGTGTCTACCGCGCGCACGGCATTCAGCCGCAGCGTACTCAGAACGACCGCGCGGCCGGATGCGTCAGGCGTGGCACCACCGCACAGGCCGGTGTTGCCGCCTTGGGTCACAATCGGCACGCCATGCTGGGCGCAAAATGCAACGGTCGCGGCCACTTCGGCGGTATTGGCAGGCCTGACCACGGCGACGGCGTCACCCTGGTATCGGCCCCGCCAGTCCACCAGATACGACGTCGCCGCGTCGCCCCAGATTACGTGGTGATCGCCGACGATTGCGGCCAAGCCGCTGCGAACCTGCGTAAGCTCGGCCAACTCAATCCCTGCACTCATGTCATCTCCGAATCATCTTCCGATGCGATCATCGGGCGGCTTTGGCGTTATTGTAGGGCCGATCGCAGGCAGGACTTTCCCAGGCGTGTCGGATCAGGCACACTACTTGCCATTCTGCCCGCCAGCCCGTCGCTTATCCGACCATAGCCCCCAAGGAATTACTCGTGAGTAATGCAAGTTCTTTCCCAGCCAGCGTATTTAAGGCATACGACATTCGTGGCATCGTGCCCGATGCGTTGAACGTCGATTTCGCGCGCGCGCTCGGACGCGCACTGGCCGCCAGCGCCACGCAGAAAGGTATCAAGGCACTTGTCGTAGGCCGCGATGGCCGTCTGAGCAGCCCCGAGCTGTCGATCGCGCTGCAGGAAGGCATTCTCGACGGCGGCGTCGATACCATCGATATCGGTCAAGTGCCGACGCCCTTGGTCTACTACGCAACGCACGCATTCAAGACGGGCTCGGGCATCGCCATTACCGGCAGCCACAACCCGCCCAAATACAACGGCTTCAAGATGGTCATGGCCGGCGCCGCCCTTTATGGTGACGACGTGCAAGCCCTGCGTGCCACCATGAACGACGCGCCCGCGCCTGCCGCAGCGCAACGTGGCACACGCCGCGAAGTCGATATCGTCCAGGAATATGTGGATCGTATCGTTGGCGACGTGAAGCTTTCGCGCCCCATGAAGATCGCCATCGATGCCGGTAACGGCGTTGCAGGTGCGATCGCCCCGGCCTTGTTCCGCAAATTGGGCTGCGACGTGACCGAGCTGTTCTGCGAGGTGGACGGCACGTTCCCCAACCATCACCCGGACCCGGCTGAACCTGAAAACCTGCATGATCTGATCGAGTGCCTGGCAACGACCGATTGCGAGCTGGGCCTGGCGTTCGACGGCGACGGCGATCGACTCGGTGTGGTCACCAAACAAGGCAACATCATCTGGCCAGATCGCCAACTGATCCTGTTCGCGCGCGACGTGCTGTCGCGTTGCCCGGGTGAGACCATCATCTACGACGTCAAGTGCAGCCGCCACGTCGGACTCGAAGTCGCCGCGGCAGGGGGTAATCCCTTGATGTGGCGCACCGGCCATTCGCTGGTCAAGGCCAAGTTGGCCGAAACGGGTGCGCCATTGGCCGGCGAAATGAGCGGCCACATTTTCTTCAAAGAGCGCTGGTATGGTTTTGACGACGGTCTTTACACCGGCGCGCGACTGCTTGAAATCGTCTCGCGCGATGCCAACCCGTCGGCCGTGCTGGATGCGCTGCCACAAGCCAAGTCCACCCCCGAGCTGAAGGTCGAGATGGCCGAAGGCGAACCGTTCCGCGTCGTAAAAGCGTTGCAGGACGAAGGCGAATTCGAGGGCGTGACCAAGCTGGTGACCATCGACGGGGTGCGCGCGGAGTATCCGGACGGATTCGGTCTGGCCCGCCCCTCGAACACCACGCCGGTTGTGGTGCTCCGGTTCGAAGCTGATAACGACGCGGCGTTGACGCGTATTCAGAATACGTTCCGCGAGCAGCTACTGCGCTTCGCACCTGACGCAAAGTTACCTTTCTAACGGTCTTCTGCACATGGCACTGTCTCAGACACCAGCGTGGCAGCAATTCGTTGCCGCCACGCTTGCAACGCCGCTGTCCGGCGATACCCTGACGGCCATACAGGCCGCAGGGCTGACTATCGATTTGACCGCTCAACGCCAGTCCTCTGCCCTGGCGCAGGCTGAAGACGCCTTGCTCGATCAGCAGAATTTCGATGCCTTGCGAGACCAGCTGTTCAACGGCTCGCCCATCAATTGGACGGAAGGCCGTGCCGCGTGGCACACCGCACTGCGGGCCGATACGAGCAACACGGAGGCCGCGTTGCCTCCCACCATCGCCGAAGCAGTGCGCACGCAACGCGAGCGCTTGCGCGACTTCGTGGTGGCGGCCGATCAGGCACAGCGTTACAAGCATGTTCTGCATCTTGGCATCGGTGGCAGTGACTGGGGACCACGCATGGTGATTAGCGCGCTCGGCCAACAAGGCGTAGCGCGCAATGTGCAGTTCGTATCCAACGTCGACGCTCACGCGCTGGACGTGGCCCTGCGCACGCTCGATCCGAACGACACATTGATCATCATTGCCTCGAAGACGTTCACGACGACCGAGCCGCTGACCAATGCCGCCATCGCACTTGAATGGCTCAAGGCTGCCGGTGTGCAGGATCCCCAGTCGCGACTCGTAGCGGTCACGGCCAACCGCCAGGCCGCACTGGCCTATGGCGTGTCGCCCGACCACGTTTTCGAGTTCTGGGACTGGGTGGGTGGCCGTTATTCGTTGTGGTCCTCGATCGGCCTGCCGATTGCGCTGGCGCTAGGCACTGAGACACTGGACGATCTTCTTTCGGGTGCGCGGGCCATGGACACGCACTTTCTTACCGCGCCGCGCGCGCAGAATGCGCCGTTGCAGATGGCGCTGGCCGGCGTGGTCAATTGCAGCGTGCTCAACTACGGTGCACTTGCCCTGGTCCCCTACGACGCCAGACTCAGCCAATTGACTTCCTGGGCGCAGCAGCTCGAAATGGAGTCGCTGGGCAAAAGCGTGGATTACGCCGGTGATGCGGTCGATGTACCCACCAGCCCTGCGGTGTTCGGCATGGCAGGCACGGACGGACAACATACCTTTTTCCAATGGCTGCATCAGCATCCGCAGGGTGCCCCCGTTGACTTCATCTTTGCGCTGAAGCCCGACCACGCGCACCCTCGCAGCCATGCGATTTTGCTTGCCAATTGTCTTGCGCAACGGGCCGCGTTGTTGACCGGTAAAGACCTGGCGCAGTCACGCGTGGAAAGCGAGGGGCAGGCGCCGGTTGGTATGACCACCGACACGCTGGCGCCGCATCGTGTGCATGCGGGAGGCAGGCCGAGCACGCTGATCGTATTGCCCCATCTGGATGCGTTCCATCTGGGCGCACTGCTCGCGCTATACGAACACAAGGTGTTTTGTCAGGGCGTGATCTGGGGTATCAACACCTTCGACCAATGGGGTGTGGAGTACGGCAAAGTGCTGGCCAAGCAGATCATCGGTACGCTGGATGGCAAAGCCACAACGACCACTCGCCAAGACCCGTCAACCCGTCACTGGATCGACGTGCTGACATCCGACTTGCCGCACAGCGCATCATAAAGCGCCACATGCGTGCGTTCTACCTCACGCAGGTCGAACGCACGTAGCGCCAACGCCCGCCCTGCCCGACCGAGCGCAGCCCGTTTCTCGGGTGCATTGACCAGGTTCTCGATCGCTGCAGCCAACGCGTGCGCATCGCGCACCGGCACCAATATCCCGGTGTCATCCGGATCGATGGCATCCCGGCAGCCGGGTACGTCAGTCGTTACCACCGCGCGACCGGCGGCTGCGGCTTCGAGCAGCGCCTTAGGCAACCCCTCACGATACGACGGTAGGGCCACGATGTGCGATTGCGCATACAGCTGCGGGATGTCGTGGCGCTCGCCCAGGCACTCGACGACCCCTTCCGCGTTCCATGCCGCCACATCGGCAGGTTGCACCGAGGCCGGGTTCCCTGCGTCGGGCTCGCCTGCCATTTGCATTCGTACAGGCACTTGCCGGGCATGCAACAGCCTGGCGGCATCGACGAATTCACGCACACCTTTATCCAGCAACAGCCGCGCTGCCATCGTCACGACGACGGGCGGCGTCGATGGTGGCGGTACGTCCGGATACAACGACAGATCGACGCCTGCGCCTCGGATCATGACGATTTGATCTTTACGGACTGCACCCAGGTCGGTCAATGTCTGCCGATCGGACGCGTTCTGAAAAATGACCCGGCTGTTCCTGTGTCCCAGCGCACTGCGATAGAGCATCGCCACGATGCGCCTCACCATAGCGGCCTTCGCACCAGGTTGGATGAAGATATAGCCCAAACCGGAAATCGCGGCCACCATGCCATGTACGCCGGCCAGACGAGCGGCGAGACCGCCGTAGAGCACGGGCTTGATCGTGACCAGATGCACCACGTCCGGCCTGATCCGCTTGAACAGACGGAACAACGCCCAGAGCGTCCCCAATTCTTGAATCGGATT
>Ga0075364_10002529_pt1 | contig 10245 bp, 8 predicted proteins | sample EndMetdeltDD1764_FD_71517 | JGI IMG/M metagenome (GOLD analysis project Ga0075364, IMG submission 71517) | Populus endosphere microbial communities from Tennessee, USA - Endosphere MetaG P. deltoides DD176-4 | ecosystem: Host-associated > Plants > Roots > Endosphere | place: USA: Tennessee...
ACGATCAACCCCTTCGGCGGATGGGTGTTGCGCCACAGCATCTCGATCGGCACGTCATCATCGATCCACTTCGCGTAGTGCAGCGCCGAGGCTGCGACTCCGGCGATCACTCCGCGGCGCCGCGACCACAGCCACGCCCCGCGGGTCCTGTCCCACACCGACGGATCGATCGGTCCGTAGATGTCGGGGAACATGCGGCGATAGCGCGTTCGTAGCTCATGACGGGTGACCGTGCCGGCTGCCAACGCTTCACTGCCGATAACAACCCCCATGACGGGATGCTGGCACGTGCTGACCGCGAAAACAGCCCCTGAACTGGCCTCCTGTGGATAACCCCCGACTACGTAGTTTCAGTTTCGTGTGGAGAACCCCGGCGCGGCTGAACCTCGGTACGAAAATCGGCGCCCAGACGTACGTGGCTTCAGTTCCGCGACAGGCATGGTCACGAAGCTGAAGCCACGTAGACCGAACTACAGCAGCCAGTCGTTCGGGCTGAACAGCTCGCAGTGCACCCGGGTCACGCCGCGGTCGGCCAGCTGCTCGCGCACCGCGCGCACGAAGCCGTCGTTGCCGCACAGATAGACCTCGGCGTCGGCGGGCAGCTCGACCCCGTCCAGGGACAGCAGGTCCCCGTACCAGAGCTGCAGCGTCGCGTTGGGCAGCGTCTCGACGAGCTCACGCTGGCGCTCCCGCAACGGGTGGGTCTGCTCGCTGCGATCGGCGTGCAGCACCTGAACGCGGGTATCGGCCGGCAGCGCTTCGAGGATGCCGAGCATCGGGGTGATGCCGATGCCTGCGGAGATGAGCACCAGCGGGACGCCCGGCTGCGGGGCGGGCAGATCACCGAACGGGACGGTGACGTCGATCAGATCGCCGACCCGCAGGTTGTCCCGAATCCAGCCCGACACCTCACCGGCCGGTTTGACCGCGAACGTCAGCTCCCCGCCACCGGTGGCGTTGACCAGGCTGTACTGGCGCAGCTGACGGGCGCCGTCGGGCAGGGTCACCCCGACCGAGACGTACTGACCCGGTGCGAACGTGGCATCGAGCCCACCGACGGTCACCAGGACCGCGCCGGACGGGTCGTCCACCCGGCCCGTCACCCGGGCGCGCCGGTAGACGTCCCCGGCGGCCACCCCGGCCTCTTCATAGAGCGCGCGCTCCATGTCGATCAGGGTGTCGGCCATGATCCAGTAGACGCGGTCCCAGGCCTCGGCGACCTCGGCGGTCACGGTGTCGGCGCCCAGCACCTCGACGATCGCGGCGAACAGATGCTCGTGCACGATCGGGTACTGGTCGGCGGTGATGCCCAGTGACGCGTGCTTGTGCCCGATCCGCGACAGCAGCTCGGCCGGGTGCGGCAGGTCGGGGTTCACCAGATGGGTCGCGAAGGTCGCGATGGCCGCGGCCAGTGCACGCTGCTGGGCGCCCTGGGCCTGATTGCCCCGGTTGAACAGATTGCGCAGCAGCGACGGGTGCGCCTCGAACAGTCGTTGATAGAAGGACCGCGTGATGGCGTCGATGTTGGCCCCGACCAAGGGCAGCGTGGCCGTGATCATGTCGGCGTGCGCGGGCTCCAGGTCCTGTGCGGGGGTCGTGACGGTCATCGGGTGATCCTTTCGAGCGGGAGTGTCACGACCGGCAGCAAGCCGCCACCGGTCAAGTCTTCGAGGGTGTGCTTGTCGAGTTCGCGGTAGAAGGCCTCTTTGGCCTCGCCCAGCACGCGGCGCAGCCGGCACCCGGCGATCAGCGGGCAGGGGGTGGCCCCGCCCTCGCAGTCGATGACCTCGGCGTCACCTTCGAGCCTGCGCACCAGCCAGCCGACCGACGCCGTGCGGCCGGCTTCGGTCAGCGAAAGCCCGCCCACCCGTCCGCGTCGGGCGTTCACCATGCCGAGTTCCACCAGGCGCGCCACGGCCTTGGCGATGTGATGCTCCGAGGCGTCGGCGCCGACGGCGATGGTCCGGGTGGTGATGCGGCGATCGGCCGCATCACCCGCGGCCAGCAGCATCATGGTGCGCAGCCCCAGATCGGTGAACCGGGTGAGTTGCATGACTGCGACGCTAGTAATCCTGCATCTGGAATACCAGATTTGGCGCCAGTGGCCTTAAACACCCACTGACATGCGGTTTTTAGACCTGCGGTTATGGGCGGTACGACGCGTACCCATAGAGTGTCGCCATGGCTTCCGACGAAGATCGCCTGTACTTCCGCCAGCTGCTCTCGGGTCGCGATTTCGCGGCCGCCGACCCGATTGCCCAGCAGATGCGCAACTTCGCCTACCTGATCGGGGACCGGGAAACCGGCGACGCCGTGGTGGTCGACCCCGCCTACTCGGCCGGCGAACTCGTCGACGCACTCGAGGCCGACGGCATGCGGCTGTCCGGCGTGCTGGTGAGCCACCACCACCCCGACCACGTCGGCGGCACCATGATGGGCTTCACCCTGGCGGGCGTGGCCGAGCTGCTGGAGCGTGTCAGCGTGCCGGTGCACGTGAATGCGCTTGAGGCCGAATGGGTTTCGCAGGTCACCGGAATCGCCATGAGCGATCTGACGACGCATGAGCACGGCGACAAGGTCAACGTCGGCGATATCGACATCGAACTGCTGCACACCCCCGGGCACACCCCTGGCAGTCAGTGCTTCCTGCTCGACGGACGGTTGGTCGCCGGAGACACCCTGTTCCTGGAAGGCTGCGGGCGCACCGATTTCCCGGGCGGCAACGTCGACGACATGTTCCGCAGCCTGCAGGCGCTGGCCACCTTGTCGGGTGATCCGACCGTCTTCCCAGGCCACTGGTACTCGGCAGAACCGAGCGCCCCACTCTCGGATGTGAAGCAGTCCAATTACGTCTACCGCGCCAGCAATCTGGACCAGTGGCGCATGCTGATGGGCGGCTGAGCAGGCCGCGCGACCCGCAATACTCTCGCGGCATACCTCCGCCTGGACTATTCTGCGAGGTCACAGCGCCCCGGTGGCGCGCATAGGGAGGAAACCCCGCATGACGACACCGCCGACCACGGCCGGCTGGTACCCAGATCCCGACGGATCCGGGGGTCAACGCTATTGGGACGGTGCCGCATGGACCGATCACGGTCCCGACGGCACCGAAGAGACCTCCGCGTGGCCGTCGGAACTGCCGCCGTGGCCCGAGGACATGGCGATGCCGTCCTGGGAGGAGGCCGGTAAGGCCGAGCCCGTCACTGAGGTCGAAACCCCCGAGGCCGATGCGGCGGCCGAAGCGCCCGCCGAGACCGTCGAGCAGATCGAGCCCGTCGCCCACGAAGAGCCGGACACATCGGCGGACCAGACGACCAACGTCGTCGAACTCGTCGATCAGGATCAGCCCACCGCCGTGGTGAAGCTGCCCGAACCGGCCTCCGCGGCCGTCCCGCCGTCACAACCGGCGGCCGAGCCCGCCGCGTTCGCGGCCGCCCCGCCGCCGTTCACCCCCGAGGCCGCCGCCGCGTCCACCCCGTCCAGCCCGCTCAAGGGCTATCTCATCGGCGTCGGCGGTCTGTTGGTCGTCCTGGTGGCGGTGCTGGTGTGGGCGTTCGCCTTCGCCGATCCCGGCACCGACTCGACTGAGGCCACCGGGGCTGACGGGACCTCCGAGACAGCTGGGACCACCGACCCGACAACGGATTCCACCGACCCGACCGAGACCACCGGCGGTGAGGTCACCGGCGCCGGCGGACAGGTCGCCGACGGCGAGGTCACCATCACCAGCAACGGTGTGGAGATCACGCCGACGGTCTCGGCGGCCGACAACGAGATGCTGACGAAAACGGCCTCCGGCGAATTCGTCGTCGTGCGTCTCACCCTGCTCAACAATGGTCAACTACCGGCCACGTTCCTCGCCGACCAGCAGGTACTCAACGCCGGCGGGCAAACCTACAACACCGAAACCGAGAGCACGTTCTACCTCGGCGGTATCTCGGCGGTGCTGTATCCGGGCCAACCGGTTGACGTCGCCTTCGCCTACGACGTGCCGCCCGGTACCGCTCTGGAGTCCCTGCAGGTGCACGGCGACCTGGCCAGCGCGGGTGCGGTCCTGCCGCTTTCCTGAGGCGAAGTTGCCTGCAAACAATTGACGCTGTACGTCATTTGACGGACAGACAACTGATTCCGCGCCAAGATAGCCTTCTGACGCTGAAATTCGTTGATTACTGGGGCGTCTTCAGCGAGATTACGTCTTGGTAGCACCGGGGCGTGTTGGCAGAATTGTTCGCTAGAGATCGCTTGTGTTGCATCGCCGGGGGTGGCCATGAAAAACATCGTGCTGTGTTTCGACCACTCCGGGGAAAGCAACGCCACGGCCCTCTTCCGGCTCGTCGACCAGGCCGGGCAGGTGGGCTGGCGGCAATACACCAACCGGCGCCCCGAGGATGCCCGCGCGTCGGTCGCCTCGGCCTACACACACCTCGTCGACCACTGGCATCCCGGTGACAACGTCTACGTCTTCGGCGCCGGCAGCGGCGCTGCCTGCGCCCAGGCCCTGACCCGCCTGCTGGGCACCATCGGCGTGCTCGACGGCGAACTGCGCAGCTACATGCTGGCCACCTACGCCCTGCCGCGCACCACCCGCACCGCGCAGGAGTGGCGGCACGTCACCGAGGTCGCCGCCGGCCTGGCCGAGCACGACGACATCACGCTGCCGGTGCGCTTCCTCGGCTTGTGGGACTCCACCCGCATCCGCGGCACCGCCGGACCGGTCAACGTGATCGCCGGCCGCCACGCGGTGGCCATCGACGGAGCCCCGAACCTGCAGCGCGTGGAAGGCGTCGACGAGGTGTGGTTCCGCGGATCGCACCGCGATATCGTCTCGGGCCCGCTCACGCTCGACTGGATGCTCGACGGTGCCGAGCGGGCCGGGCTGCGGGTGGACCGCACGCCTTCTGCGCACGCCGAGTCGGAAAGCTCGGCGCTGAACGTGGCGCTGCGCCGGCTGCCTCACGACGCGGTCGTGCACGCCAGCGTCCAGATGCACGTGCGGGCGCATCCGCGGTACTGGCGCCGGCTACCCGCCCAGGTCGCATGGGCCGATCAGGACTGGCTGGACCGCGGCGAGCGGTTGATGGCCGGCGTCCCGGCCACGCCGCTGCAGCCGCGGGCGCTCGCCACCGCATCCTGAGTCCACCAGCTAAACCGCGCGCTGCGGTTTACGCGATCATCAGCGAAGCGCTAGTGTCCGATGCGCAATCGGATGATCAGGTGAGGTCGCGGTGGAATGGTTTAGGGATCGGTGGGCCGATCTGAGCGGCCTGGGGTCGGCCGGATGGCTGACGATCGCGGCGTGGGCCGGGTTGGCACTCGGACTGAGCGCGCTGGTGTTCACCGCGCGGGCGCTGAAGCGCAATCGCCTGATCAAGAGCGATGAGCTGCGGCCACACGTGGTGGTCTACATGGAGCCCCATCCGTCGGACTGGCATGTGATCGAACTCGTGGTGCGCAACTTCGGGCAGTCGGCGGCGCACAACATCAGGTTCGAATTCACCCATCCGCTGACGGTGGGCCGCTACGAGGACGCCCGTGCGGACGGGCTTCCCGAAGTCGCCGAACTCCGCCTGCCCAGCGAACTCACCCAACTCGCCCCCGGGCAGGAGTGGCGAACTGTGTGGGATTCGGCGATCAGCCGCGAGGAGTTCGGCGGACAGATCCGGGCGCGGTTCGAGGGCACCGTGCACTACGGGGACCGGCCCGCCGGCGGTAAACGCCGCGAGTTCGACGCCGCGGTGGTGCTGGACTGGGCGACGCTGCAGCCGGTGCAGCGGCTGGAACTGATGACCACCCACGATCTGGCCAAGCGCGAGAAGCAGAAGCTGGAACTGCTGCGCAGCGTGCTGACCTACTTCCACTACGCCTCCAAGGAGACCCAGCCCGAGGTGTTCCGCGCCGAGATCGACCGGATGAACCGGGCGGTGCGCGAAACCCAGGACCGTTGGCGGACACGGCAGTCCGACGAGACCACCGAGCTGGAGTTCCCGTGGATCGCGCAGGAACAGTCGAACGGGCGGCACCACTCCAGCCCCGCCATCGGAATTAAGCACCGCGCTCCGTAAAGTCCGGGCCTATGACCGCCACCTACGCCGTTCACGAAGCCGTCGCGACCATCACGCTCGACGATGGCAAGGTCAACGCCCTGTCACCGGCGATGCAGGCCGCCATCAACGCCGCCCTGGACCAGGCCGAGACCGACATCGCCGCGGGCACGGTCAAGGCCGTGGTGCTGGCCGGCAACGACCGGGTGTTCAGCGGCGGGTTCGACCTGAGCGTCTTCGCCTCCGGTGACGCGGACGCCGGGCACGGCATGCTGGCCGGCGGTTTCGAATTGGCGATCCGGACGCTGACCTTCCCGGCGCCGGTCGTGATGGCTGCGACCGGGCCCGCGATCGCCATGGGTAGTTTCCTGCTGCTCAGCGGTGACCACCGGGTGGGGTCGGAGCGGTCGCGCTGCCAGGCCAACGAGGTCGCGATCGGGATGACGCTGCCGGTGGCGGCGCTGGAGATCATGCGGGCACGGCTGACGGCGCCTGCCTTCTCACGCGCGGTGTCGGTGGCCGCGGTGTTCGCCGGCGACGCGGCGATCGCCGGCGGCTGGCTCGACGAGATCGTGGAGCGCGAGACGGTGCTGGCGCGGGCCCAGGAAGTGGCCGCCGAGTACGCCGGGACGCTGCATCTGAAATCGCACGTCGCGAGCAAGCTCAAGGCCCGGTCTGCTGCTCTGGCGGCGATCCAGGCCGGCATCGACGGGCTGGCGGCCGAATTCAAGATGTCGCTGAGCTGAGGCTGCGCGCCGCGCGCCACGCCCGGAAAGGCGGTGCTCGAGTTGCCCGGCTATCAGCGACAACTCAGCGACAAACGTCAGAGGTACCCGGACAGTGTCGCGCGTTCGTCCGAGAGGGTGCCGGCCTGCACCCTCAGGCGAAGCACCCGCTGGTGGATGCGGTACTCGGTGGCGCGGGGAGTCGGCCCCGGCCCGTACACGCCCCGACCGTGCTGCAGCACCCGCCCGTGGCGCACCTCCCAACGCAGGGCATCCGACACCGTCTTCGACGGGCGGCCGTCGACCCCGAATCCGTACATGGCGAGTCGATCGACCAACTCCGGCACGGTCGCGGACCCGGAGTCGGCCAATAGCCAGCTGAGCAGGTAGCGCAGGTCCAGCCCCTTCACCCGCAGCAAGGCTTCCATGCCGACACGATGCCGCAGCAGTCCGACAAGCTTGCCCGTGCCTGGATTTCCCGCCCCGCGCGCGGGATTGTCGCTCGGTTGTCGCTCGTAGGCGGGCAACTCGAGGGCCACATTTTCTGGGGCGACCCGGGCTGTCCTACCCGCGCATTACGCTGACCTCGATGGCTTTGCACCTGCACCGCGCCGAGCGCACAGATCAGCTCGCCGATGGCCTGGGCGCCATGCTGGCTCAACCGCTGACAGACCCGTTCGCCACCGAACTGGTCCTGGTTCCCGCCAAGGGCGTCGAACGCTGGCTCAGCCAACGGTTGTCCAACCGGCTCGGCATCTGCGCCGGTGTGCAGTTCCGCAACCCACGCTCCCTGATCGCCGAACTGACCGGCACCACGACCGCCGACCCGTGGGCCGCCGACGCGATGGTGTGGCCACTGCTCGCCGTCATCGACGACAGCCTCGACGAACCCTGGTGCGCCACCCTGGCCGCCCACCTCGGCCACCACGCCGCCGGGGAGGAACGCGAACTCCGCCAGGGCCGTCGCTACGCCGTCGCCAGGCGGCTCGCCGGCCTGTACGCCTCCTACGCGCGGCAACGCCCCCGGCTACTCACCGACTGGGACGACCTGCCCGCCGACCTGTCCTGGCAACAGCCGTTGTGGGACAAGCTGATCCAGCGCATCGACGCCCCGGCACCGCACGTCCGGCATGCCGAGACGCTGGCCCGGCTCCGCGAGGCCCGCACCGACCTCCCGGAACGGATCTCACTGTTCGGGCACACCCGACTGCCCTCCACCGAGATCGAACTGCTGGGCGCGCTGGCCGTCCACCACGACCTGCACCTGTGGCTGCCGCACCCCAGCGACCACCTCTGGCGCGCACTGTCCGGCCGCCGCGGCGCCGTCCCCCGCCGCGACGACACCGGCCACCGCGACGTCGGGCATCCGCTGCTGGCCACCCTCGGCCGCGACCTGCGCGAACTACAGCGCGCGCTACCCGAGCCCGCCACCGACGAATACCTCTCCCCTGCAACTTATCCCGACACCCTGCTGGGCTGGTTGCAATCCGACATCGCCGCCGACGCGGTGCGTCCCGACGGCCGGATCCGTCAACCATCCGACCGCTCCGTGCAGGTGCACGCCTGCCACGGCCCGGCCCGGCAGATCGACGTGCTGCGCGAGGTGCTGCTGGGCCTGCTCGCCGACGACCCCACCCTGGAACCCCGCGACATCCTGGTGATGTGCCCGGACATCGAGACCTACGCACCCCTGATCACCGCCGGGTTCGGGCTGGGCGAGGTGGTGCGCAACGCCCACCCGGCGCACCGGCTGCGGGTGCGGCTGGCCGATCGTGCTCTGGTGCAGACCAATCCGCTGCTGTCGGTGGCCGCGCAACTGCTGGTGCTCGCCGGTGGTCGGGCCGGCGCCAGCGAGGTGCTCAACATCGCCTCGGCTGCCCCGGTACGGGCCCGGTTCTCCTTCACCGACGACGATCTGGACGCCGTCACCGGATGGGTGCGTGAGGCCAACATCCGCTGGGGCTTCGACCAGCCGCACCGCACACCGTACGGCGTCGAATTCCTGCACAACACCTGGCGATTCGGCGTGGACCGGGTTCTCGCCGGCGTCGCCATGTCCGACGACTCCCGCGCCTGGCTGGGCACCACGCTGCCGCTCGACGATGTCAGCAGCAACCGGGTGGAGCTGGCCGGCCGGTTCGCCGACTTCGTGCAGAAGCTCACCGACACCATCCACGCCCTGAGCGGCACCCGCACCCTGGCCGACTGGCTGCAGGCACTCACCGACGGTATCGAGGCGCTGGCCTTCGATGACGAGGAATGGCCGGCCGCTCAGGTGCAGCGTGAGTTCGCCGATATCGCGGAGAGCTCCGGCGCAGCCTCGGTCCTGTTACGCCTCAGCGATATTCGCGCACTACTGGACCGGCACCTGGCCGGACGACCGACCCGCGCCAACTTCCGGACCGGCACGCTCACGGTGTGCACGATGGTGCCGATGCGCTCGGTGCCACACCGGGTGGTGTGCCTGGTCGGCCTGGACGACGGGGTGTTCCCGCGCCTCGGCGCCATCGACGGTGACGATGTGCTGGCCCGCGACCCGATGACCGGTGAGCGTGACATCCGATCCGAGGATCGCCAGCTCTTGCTCGACGCGATCGGTGCCGCCACCCAGACCCTGGTGATCACCTACACCGGCGCCAACGAATTCAGCGGGCAACCGCGGCCCCCCGCGGTGCCGATCGCCGAACTGCTCGACACCCTGGAAGCCACCGCTGCCGGCCCCGCCGAGGAGCTGGTGACCCGGCACCCCCTGCAGCCCTTCGACGTCCAGAATGTGCAGCCGGGCAAGCTGATCCCGGATTCGCCGTTCACCTTCGACCCCACGGTGCTCGACACCGCCAGGGCGATGGCCGGCACCCGCGGCCCGCAACCGGCCTTCATCTCCGGCCCGCTGCCCGAGGCTCCCCCCGGCGATGTGTCGCTGGCCGACCTGATCGCGTTCTTCAAGAATCCGGTGAAGGGTTTCTTCCGGGCGCTGGACTACACGCTGCCGTGGGATGTGGACGGGGTGTCCGATGTGATGCCCGTCGAGATCGACGCGTTGCAGGAGTGGACGGTCGGGGACCGGATGCTCGGCGACATCATGCGCGGGATGACCCCGCAGGACGCGCAACAGGCCGAATGGCGGCGCGGCACGCTGCCGCCGGGAAAGCTGGGCTGGCGGCTCTCGGTGCAGCTGCGTGATCAGGCCGCCCTGCTGGCGGCCGAGGCGCTGCGCTACCGTCGCGCCGACGGCCAGGCCTTCGACGTGGACATCGACCTCGGGGCGGGTCGGCGGCTCACCGGGACGGTGAACTCCGTCTTCGCCGATCGGCTGGTCAGCGTCACCTACTCCAAGCTGGGCGGTCAACACCTGCTGGCCTCCTGGATTCCGTTGCTGGCGTTGACCGCTCAGCGCGGTCAGCAGTGGTCGGCGGTGTGCATCGGCAGGCCGCCGCGCGGCACCACTCCCCGCATCCAGGGCCTGGACGGCCCGAACG
>Ga0075364_10002530_pt1 | contig 10243 bp, 11 predicted proteins | sample EndMetdeltDD1764_FD_71517 | JGI IMG/M metagenome (GOLD analysis project Ga0075364, IMG submission 71517) | Populus endosphere microbial communities from Tennessee, USA - Endosphere MetaG P. deltoides DD176-4 | ecosystem: Host-associated > Plants > Roots > Endosphere | place: USA: Tennessee...
ACGCCGATCAGGCCTTCAGCAGCCGTGCGGCCCGACTTCTTGTCGGCCTTGGCGATGCCCTTGGCGCGCAGCCAGTCGATTGCTGCTTCGATGTCGCCGTTGTTTTCGGTCAGCGCCTTCTTGCAGTCCATCATGCCTGCGCCAGACTTTTCGCGCAGTTCCTTCACCAGTGCAGCGGTGATTTCAGCCATTGTGAGCCTCTTGTCGGTTCGAGTTGCGTGCCGCCGGAAAAACCTCGGCGAACTCAAGGTTTTGGGAACGAATGTACCCGGAAGTATGACAGGGTGATGAAGATCATCACCGGCCTGCCGTCTCAACCGCGAAAGTTATGCAGTGCGGGAGGACAGGCCCTTAAACGACCAAGGCCAGGGATTGTTATCTCTGGCCTTGGGCGAATTCGAAAAGAGGGAGTGGCCAAGCGCCACTCCGTCCAGGCAATTAAGCCTGGGCTTCGGCATCGCCTTCGAGAGCCGGCTCGACCGGAGCTTCGACCATACCGCCGAGGTCACGACCGGAAGCGCCCTGCTGGCGAGCAATACCGTCGATGGCAGCGCGGGCCATCAGATCGCAGTACAGCGAGATGGCGCGCGAGGCGTCGTCGTTGCCCGGGATCGGGTAGTCGATCAGGTCCGGATCGCAGTTCGAGTCGATGATAGCAACGACCGGGATGCCCAGACGCTTGGCTTCGTCGATAGCGATCTTTTCCTTGTTGGTGTCGATGATCACCATCAGGTCCGGGGTGCCGCCCATATCGCGGATACCGCCGAGAGCCTTTTCAAGCTTTTCGCGCTCGCGCTCGAGGTTCAGGCGCTCTTTCTTGTTGTAGCCGGACTGTTCCGAAGACAGGATCTCGTCGAGCTTGCGCAGACGTGCGATCGAGTTCGAAATGGTCTTCCAGTTGGTCATCATGCCGCCGAGCCAACGCGAGTTGACGTAGTACTGGGCAGAACGCTTGGCCGAGTCAGCGATCAGCTCGGAAGCCTGACGCTTGGTGCCAACGAACAGAACGCGGCCGCCACGGGCAACGGTGTCCGAGATGACCTGCAGAGCGCGCGACAGCATCGGAACGGTCTGCGCGAGGTCGATGATGTGGATGTTGTTACGATCGCCGAAAATGTACGGCTTCATCTTCGGGTTCCAGCGGTGAGTCTGGTGGCCGAAGTGGACGCCTGCTTCGAGAAGCTGACGCATGGAGAAATCGGGCAATGCCATGCCTAGTTATCCTTTTCCGGTTGAACCTCCGCAAGGCGAACAGCATCCTCTTCGAGAATGCCACCGGGCGGAACAGCCCGGATTTCTCCCGGACGATCCCATCCCTTACGTGTGGAATGGTGGTGCCCATACAGCGCTTCGCCCATCAGATCAAGGCGAGAGCGCAAAAAAGATTGAAAGAGGATCAGTCCTCGGCGCAGGGCCAGTCGGCTGGAGCGTTCAAACCGGGGGGCAATTTCGTCGTCTTATCTCCGCATGCAAGATCGACCTGCGACTGATCGAGACCGGCAGCACCAGACAGATCAAGCCCTTCTATACGGGTCAGGAACATGAAGGCTTTCTCGAAACGCGGCGCTTTCGTAAAAGTCGCCTTGCTTAAATCGGCGCGCGACAGATTGGCGAGCGTGAAATCAACATCGGTGATGTCAGCCTTGTCGTAGGTGGTACGCCCAAGTTCGGCTTTTTCAAAATTCGCGCCGGCCAGATTGGAACCGCCAAAATTTGCGCGCTGCAACTCGGCAGACTCAAATTTCGCCCCCTTGGCCGAAATGCTTTGCAGGCCAGCTCGATAGCCTTCTGCGCGGGAAAAATCGGCACCGTCCGCCACAGAACCGGTAAACCATGCACGAATGAAACGTGCTTTTGAAAGATTGGCACCGGAGAAATTATTGTTGCGCAGATCGGTCAGCGAAAAATCGGCTTCCGAAAGGTCGGCTCCCTTAAAGTCGTTGCCGGACATCATCAGGTTTTTTTTGATACAACCGCTCCAATCCACCTTTGCAGATGGATAGGCCCCGCAATTGCCGGCATGTACAGTCGCAGGCAAAATCAGAAAGCATGCGCCGACCAGGATCGCCACACTGAAGAGACCGGGAAAAAAGCCTGACTGCCGATACATAGCAACCTAATTCCACTTAAGTTCGAACCTCCGAATATATATGGGAGGCCCGATTGAATATATCATCACATTTAGATGATGAAAGGCCGACTATTTACAATCCGGCGAACGATCGAGAACTTCAAGCTTGGCAAGCTGCCCGGTCAGTACGAAATCACCGTAATCCATAGTCAGATCGCGTGTTATGCCATTATCGTAAAGCTTGAATGACATGCGGTAGACAGGTGTCGCGTCGGCGGTGCCGCCATCGTTGAAATAGGCGATGGTCACCGGCCAATAGGCTTGTTTGGAAAACTCACCGGCCTGCCCTGCATCGGCATCATCAGCTGTCGGCGTCTGCTTTTTCCCGACCACGGTCGAGGTCAGCATGCTTTTGTCGCCATCTTCGGAGCCATCGAAAATCCGCGCCTCGAAGAACCGCTTGCCCTTGCGGGCATTATCCAACACGTCCAGCATATGTTGCGTCGGAAACTGGCTCGGCGTCAGATCCAGCTCGCGAGGGTCCGGCTTCTGCAATTCCACCTTGACGCCAGTCGATGCGTTGGTCGCCTCGCCGCTGACCTGCTTGTCGAGTTGCTCGTCCGTGAAAGACTTGGTTTCGAAGCGAAATTCCTTGAGATCGGCATTTTCGAACGTCGTGGTCTGCTGGTCCGTCGTGCGCTGGTCTTCACCGGTATCCGTCTTGGTGACGAATCGGAAATTGGTCGTGAAGCCGGTGCAGGCCGAGCCGGTAAACTCATAGACCATGCGGCCATACATGCCCTCGATGCCGGAGCGTTCCGACACATCCTTGAGCTTGAGATCGTAAACTGCCCGGTGCGGAACGAGTGCGCGTGCACCTTCGACGCCGGCAGCGGCGGATGTGGCTGTAGATGCCAGCATTGTCGCCGCGAATGTCAGCCCGAGCGTCAAACGAAACATTCAATCTCTCCTATCGGACTCACGACGCATTGTTATAAGAACGCCATCGAGTAATGCGTATCGTCCTGCATGCAGGATTTCTGCTCATATTACAACAAAAGCCGGAGACCGAAATGTCTGAAGCCATCGAAAGCCGCCTTAAAGAACTGGGGATCACCCTGCCCGTCGCAGCTGCTCCCGCCGCCAATTACGTATCCTACGTCATCAGCGGCAACCTGCTTTACATTTCTGGCCAGTTGCCAACCGAAAATGGCAAACTTGAGATCAAGGGTCTTGTCGGTCAGGACGTCGATGTCGCGACGGCCAGCCGTGCCGCAGAACTCTGCGCCATCAACATTCTCTCGCAGGCAAAGGCAGCTCTTGGCGGCGACCTCGGCAAGATCAAGCGCGTCGTCAAGCTGTCGAGCTTCGTCGCCTCGGCTCCGGGCTTCACCGATCAGCATATCGTCACCAATGGCGCATCAAACCTGATCGCCAACGTTCTCGGCGAAGCCGGCAAGCATGCCCGCGCCGCCGTCGGCATGGCAGCCCTGCCGCTCAACGCCGCCGTTGAAATCGAAGCCATCATCGAGATCGACGCATGACTTCCCAAAATTCTGGTGCAACCTGGATCAAGGAACTGCCGGTCGCCCATCGCGGCTACCACGACATGAACAATGAGATCTGGGAAAACACGCTGTCGGCTTTCGAGCGGGCAGCATCTGCCGGTTTCGCCATCGAATGCGACCTGCAGCTTTCCTCAGACAGCGAAGTCATGGTTTTTCATGACGACACCCTGGACCGCCTCTGCGGCATCAATGGCGACGTGCGTGAGCGCACCGCCGCCGAACTTGGCATGCTGTCCATCGGCGGCACCAAGGATCGCATCCCGACGCTGAAGCAGATGCTGGCGCTGGTAAACGGTCGCGTGCCTCTGGTCATCGAGATCAAGGGCCGCACCGCCGAACAGGATGACGGCTTTGTCGAAGCCGTTCTGGACGTGCTGGAAGGCTACAAGGGCAAGGTTGCCCTGATGAGTTTCGACCACCACATCCTGCGCGACCTGAAGCGGGTCGAGGCACCCTACCCGCTCGGCCTGACCGCCATGGGCGACAAGCCGGATGATTTCTTCAAGCACGACGATGCCATGCATCTCGGGCTGGATTTCATCTCCTATCACTGGCCGCATCTGCCCAACACATTCATCACGGCACAGCAAAAAGCCGGCATTGCCATCATCACCTGGACGGTGAGGGATGAAATGGCGCGCGAACATACCTATAAACATGCTGACCAGATGACTTTTGAGGGCTTTGACCCGAGGGAGACTTCCTCTCGCTAAAAGGCAGACTTCCTGCCGCCAAAAGAGACGCATGACCGGTAATCTTACGATCCGCATCGAAAACTCTTTTAAAGCGATCAGCCCCGAGGGCTGGTCGCGCCTCTCCGGCACACACCGGGGTGGCACCCTGCCTTACAATCCCTTTCTCTCCCACGCCTATCTTTCCGCACTGGAAGAGTCCGGCTCGGCAACCGCCAGGACCGGCTGGCACGGCCATCATCTTCTGCTTGAAACAGAAGGCGGAAAACTGATCGGCGCCATACCTGGTTATCTGAAAAGCCATAGCCAGGGCGAATACGTGTTTGACCACGGCTGGGCCGACGCATTTGAGCGTGCCGGTGGGCAATATTACCCCAAACTGCAATGCACCGTGCCGTTCACACCCGCCAGCGGCCCGCGCCTGCTGACCGCCGAAGGTTACGACGCCGATGTCATGCAGGACACGCTGGCGGCCGGTTTGCAGGAAGTCACGCGACAGCTCGGCATTTCATCTGCCCACGTGACCTTCGTGCGCGAGGAGGAATTGGCGGCTCTGGAGGATGACGGTTATCTGCACCGTACAGACCAGCAATTCCATTTCATCAACAATGGTTATGCCGATCACGCGGCCTTTCTCGACACATTGTCCTCCCGCAAGCGCAAGGACCTCAAAAAGGAACGGCGCGCGGCACTCGAAAACGGCATCAGCATCGATTGGCTGACCGGCTCAGACCTGACGGAAGAGATCTGGGACCAGTTTTTCACCTTCTACATGGATACAGGCGGCCGCAAATGGGGCCGCCCTTATCTCACGCGCCAATTCTACTCGCTGATCGGCGAACGCATGTCCGACGATATCCTGCTGGTCATGGCCAAACGCGAAGGCAAATACATTGCCGGCGCCATCAATTTTATCGGCGAAGATGCGCTTTACGGCCGCCATTGGGGCTGTATCGAGGATCATCCGTTTCTGCATTTCGAGGTCTGTTACCATCAGGCCATCGACTTTGCGCTGGCAAAGGGCCTGAAACGCGTCGAAGCCGGCGCGCAGGGCGAACACAAGCTGGCGCGCGGTTATCTGCCCGTCACCACCCATTCCGCCCATTACATCGCCCATCCGGGCCTTCGAAACGCCGTTGCAGACTATCTGGAACGCGAACGGCGTGACGTCGAGGAAATGAGCGGTTATCTGACTGAACACAGCCCGTTCCGCAAAGGCGAGCGGCAGGAACAAGACTGACGCGTGACCAAGCGCATCCAAGGAGAGGACATATCATGAGCGGCATCGCCTATGACGACGGCAATATCTTTGCAAAAATCCTGCGCGGCGAAATCCCTTGCCACCGCGTTTATGAAGATGCCGATACGCTGGCATTCATGGATGTGATGCCGCAGGCTCCCGGCCATCTTCTCGTCATCCCCAAACAGCCTTCGCGCAACATGCTGGATGCCGACCCCGTCGTGCTCGCGAAGACTATCGCCGTGGTGCAGAAACTCGCCAAAGCCGCTCAGGACGCGTTCGATGCGGACGGCATCTATATCGCCCAGTTCAATGAACCGGCGGCCGGTCAGACCGTCTTCCACCTGCATTTCCACATCGTGCCCCGCAACGAGGGCGAGCCATTGAAGCCGCATTCCGGCAAGATGGAAGATGGCGACGTGCTTGCCGCCAACGCCGAAAAGATCATCGGCGAACTCGGCAACTGATCACGGCTGCAAAAACAGCAGTCCGGCAATGAGAATCGCGATCGGTGTCAGCACGCCGATCGCCACTTTTTTTCCAGTCCCGAGAAATACCGCAAAGCCGATGCCGGCAGCTGCCAGCCGCAACCAGAGCGGCGAGTTGGCAAGCGTGCCGGTCGGAAACACGATGAGCTTGGCCGTCACCGCCATGACAAGCGCCGTCGCCACCGCCCGCACCCAATAAAGCGCCTCGGAATCTTCGTTCAGCCGATGGCCAATCAGAACGCCCAGCCAGCGCCAGATATCGGTCGCCAGAAAACCGGCAACCACGATCACCACATAGGTCCACCAACCATCCGCCATCACGCAGCCTCCGATTTAGCAGAGAGCTTGCGGCGGCGATGCCGGTCGATGAGATAGGCAACCGTGCCGCCGCCAATGCCGGCGATCAGCACATCAAAACCTGGTGCCACCAGCGCCAGCGTCGGCCCTGCCACGATGCCGATCACGAAGGCGAGCTTCACCACCGGCTGCACCGCGCTCGCCCAGATCGAAGAGATAAAATAGACCGGCGTCAGCATGAACAGTGCGCCTGCAATGACCGGTGGGAATTGCGACACGACGCCGTAACTGACGCCGACAATCAGCGTATTGGTCAGCGTCAGCGTCATGCCGAAACCGGCGAAAAACGCCACCCGATGTGGTTTCGGCACATCGCGCAGATGCCGCGAGGCAAATACCCAGGATGTGATGGCGATGAAATGCGAGACGAACAGCAGGATCGGCAGCGGCGTCTTTTTCGTGCGCATTTCCGGCATGATCGACGCCACCATCGGCATCATGCGGATCGATGACAGCGTCACGGCAATGAAGGATGCGGCGATATGGGCATTGCTCAGCATGCTGCCGACGAGAATCATCTGCGCCGGCAACGCCCAGATACCGAGCGTCATCGCCACCGCCTCGCCGCGCGTCATGCCCGATTCCAGCGCAAAGGCGCTGAACCCGACATAAGACGTCATCAGGATGAAGGCCGGCAGCGAAAGGATGCCGCGCATGCCTCTCAGAAACCAACCGAGATTGCCATAAGGTGAAGACATGAGATGTCCGATTGCCGTTCGTCAACCGGACTACAAAAACGACGATGCCGGGACAAGCCCGGCATCACAATCTTTCGAAAGAAGCATCGGCCCAAGGCCTTACTTTTTCTTCGGCACCTTTGGAACGGCGCTGCTCTTGCGTGGAGCGGCCTTGGCAGGCGCCTCTTCGGCAATCACGTCACCTTCATCGATAGCCTGCGCCTTTGCGGAGCTACCGCCCTTGGCCTTCGGTGCTGCTTTTTTGGCAGCTTTCGGCTTTGCGGTTTTGGCCTTCACCTCTTCCGTCGCGCCCTTCACCTCGGCTTCCGGCTTCGGCTTGACCGGCACGGCTTCCGGGATGCATTCGAGCTTCAACGTGCTCTTGTCGTCTTCGTCCTTGCCGACCGTGACATTGACGACACCACCCTTGCGCAGCTTGCCGAACAGGATCTCGTTGGCGAGCGGCTTCTTGATGTGTTCCTGGATGACGCGCGACAAAGGCCGTGCACCCATCTTTTCGTCATAGCCCTTCTCGGCCAGCCAGGCGATCGCATCCTGATGCAGATCGAATGTGACGTTACGTTCGGACAGCTGGGTTTCCAGCTGCATGACGAACTTCTGCACGACCTGATGGATGACTTCCGTCGGCAGCGGTGCGAACGGAATGATCGCATCGAGACGGTTGCGGAATTCCGGCGTGAACAGGCGGTTCAAGGCCTCTTCGTCCTCGCCGGTGCGCTTGGAGGAGCCGAAGCCGATGGCGGCCTTGGCCATTTCCGATGCACCCGCATTGGTCGTCATGATCAGGATGACGTTACGGAAATCGATCTTCTTGCCATTGTGGTCGGTCAGCGAACCGTGGTCCATGACCTGCAGCAGGATGTTGTAGATATCCGGATGCGCCTTCTCGATTTCGTCGAGCAGAACCACGCAATGCGGATGCTGATCGACGCCATCGGTCAGAAGACCGCCCTGATCGAAACCGACATAACCGGGAGGTGCGCCGAGCAGTCGCGAGACCGTGTGGCGTTCCATATATTCGGACATGTCGAAGCGAAGCATTTCCACGCCGAGCGAAGAGGCAAGCTGTTTGGCGACCTCCGTTTTGCCGACACCGGTCGGGCCGGAGAAAACGTAGGAGCCGATCGGCTTGTTCGGTTCGCGAAGACCCGCACGCGCCAGCTTGATCGCCGTCGACAGCGCCTCGATTGCCTTGTCCTGACCGTAGACGACGGAACGCAGTTCCTTCTCCAGGTTGGCAAGAACCATCTCGTCGTCCTTGGAAACCGTCTTTGCCGGAATACGAGCCATCGTGGCGATGGTCGCCTCGATTTCCTTTTCCGTGATCAGCTTGCGACGCTTGGAAGCGGTCAACAGCATCTGTGCCGCACCGGTCTCGTCGATCACGTCGATCGCCTTGTCCGGCAGCTTGCGGTCGGAGATGTAGCGGGCCGACAGTTCGACAGCCGCCTTGATCGCATCATTAGTGTAGCGAAGCTTATGATACTCCTCGAAATAAGGCTTCAGGCCCTTCATGATCTCGATTGCATCATCGATCGACGGTTCGTTGACGTCGATCTTCTGGAAACGACGCACCAAGGCCCGGTCCTTTTCGAAGAACTGGCGATATTCCTTGTAGGTGGTCGAACCGATGCAGCGGATCTGCCCGGAGGACAGAGCCGGCTTCAACAGGTTGGACGCATCCATGGCGCCGCCCGAGGTCGCACCCGCACCGATGACGGTGTGGATTTCGTCGATGAACAGGACCGCACCCGGAAACTCTTCGAGTTCCTTGACGACCTGTTTCAGGCGCTCTTCAAAGTCACCGCGATAGCGGGTGCCGGCCAAGAGCGTGCCCATGTCGAGCGAAAAGATCGTCGCGTCGGCGAGCGCTTCCGGCACTTTGCCTTCAACGATGCGCTTGGCGAGACCTTCGGCGATCGCCGTCTTGCCGACGCCCGGATCACCCACGTAAAGCGGGTTGTTCTTGGACCGGCGGCACAGGACCTGGATCGTACGATTGACCTCGGAATGGCGACCGATCAGCGGATCGATGCGACCATCCTTGGCCTTGTCGTTCAGGTTGACGCAATAGGCCTTCAGCGCATCGGCGGGTTTCTTGGTGGCGCCATCATCCTGCTCGCGAGAGGAGGAGGATTTTGCATCCGCATCGCCTTCTTCAGCACCGCGCGGTGTGCGCGTCTGCGACGCACCCGGCCGCTTGCCGATGCCATGGCTGATGTAATTGACCGCATCGTAACGGGTCATCTCCTGCTCCTGCAGGAAGAAGGCGGCATGGCTTTCGCGCTCGGCAAAGATGGCGACGAGCACGTTGGCACCGGTCACTTCTTCACGGCCGGAAGACTGGACGTGAATGACCGCGCGCTGAATGACGCGCTGGAAACCGGATGTCGGTTTTGAATCCTCGTCGTAACCGGTCACGAGATTGGCAAGTTCGTTATCGACGTAATCGGACACCGTCTTGCGAAGGTTGTCCAGATTGACATTGCACGCGCCCATGACAGCCGCCGCGTCGGAATCGTCGATCAGCGCCAGAAGCAGATGCTCCAGCGTTGCATATTCGTGGTGCCGCTCATTGGCGAAGGTCAGTGCCTGATGCAGCGCCTTTTCGAGACTAGGCGAAAATGTTGGCACGGCGTTACCTCACTTCTTTTCCATAACACATTGCAGCGGATGCTGATGCTGTCGGGCGAAATCCATGACCTGACTTACTTTGGTCTCTGCGACCTCATACGTAAAGACACCACATTCGCCCACGCCATGATTGTGAACGTGCAGCATGATGCGCGTCGCCGCGTCGAGGTCCTTCTGGAAAAAACGCTCCAGAACATGAATGACGAACTCCATGGGAGTGTAGTCGTCATTCAGTAAAAGCACACGGTAGAGATTGGGCTTCTTGGTCTTCGGTTTCGTTCGGGTGATAACCGACGTCCCGCGATTGCCGTCGTCGCCGTCTCCGTTCTTGTCGTCCTGCATATAGATCGGCGCTGCGATCATCGTCTTTCATTCCCCAGTCGTCCGACAGCCGATCATTGGGAGGTTGATCGAACCGGACATTGGACCTTTAACTTAGTTCATTCGCGAAGGATTTTAAGCCCTCCACGCTCCTGCGCAATCACAATTCCGAAA
>Ga0075364_10002531_pt1 | contig 10243 bp, 7 predicted proteins | sample EndMetdeltDD1764_FD_71517 | JGI IMG/M metagenome (GOLD analysis project Ga0075364, IMG submission 71517) | Populus endosphere microbial communities from Tennessee, USA - Endosphere MetaG P. deltoides DD176-4 | ecosystem: Host-associated > Plants > Roots > Endosphere | place: USA: Tennessee...
GCTCGACCTCGTCGCCGAGGTAGCGCGAGTTGCGGTGGTTCTTGTTGATGTCGTCGGCGGTTTCCTCCGAGCGCACCCATTGGAGCGTTGGGCCGCGCCGCGCGCAGATGGACGCCACTGTGGTGCCCCAGGAGCCTCCACCGAGGACGACGACATTGGGTTCGCGTTGCGCAGCTGCCATGCCGATCAGCGTATTGCCGACGACGCCCGTTTCATCGGTAGTTGACGAACTGCAGCGCCACGTCGACGTCGGCCTTCTTCAGCAGGGCGATGACGGCCTGAAGGTCGTCGCGCTTCTTGGAGGACACCCGAACCTCGTCGCCCTGAATCTGGGACTTGACGCCCTTGGGCCCCTCGTCGCGGATGAGCTTGGTGATCTTCTTGGCGTCCTCGCTGGAGATGCCCTGCTTGATGGTGCCGCTGACCTTGTAGATCTTGCCCGACGCCTGCGGCTCGCCGACCTCGAAGGCCTTCATGGAGATGTCGCGCCGGATGAGCTTCTCCTTGAAGACGTCGATGGCGGCCTTGGTGCGTTCCTCGGTGGAGGAGGTGATGGTGACTGTCTCCTCGCCCTGCCACGCGATGGAGGTGTCCGTGCCGCGGAAGTCGAAGCGGGTGGCCAGCTCCTTGGCGGCCTGATTGAGCGCGTTGTCCACCTCTTGGCGGTCAACCTTGCTGACGACGTCGAATGATGAATCCGCCATTGGATCCGTCCCTCCTGGGCTCTCTGGTGCGTTTTCGTCTTAAGCCCATCCTCGTTGTACCCTGCTAGTCGCACCAAACCGGGTCACGGTCTGGTGCAGCACCCAGGCAGGTTGCCCGAGCGGCCAATGGGAGCGGACTGTAAATCCGTCGGCTAACGCCTACGCAGGTTCGAATCCTGCACCTGCCACCATGGTCAGAGGCCACTTCTGACGGCCTTCGTATTCGGTGATCGCCACTCCGGTCTCAGCGTGGGTAAGTGTGGATCGTCACGGCCCTGCGGACGCGCGCCTCGATCTGGTCCAGCTCGGCGATCGTGGGCGCGTCGATGAAGAAGGTGACCGCTCTGTCGTCGGAGCTGCGGATGGGACCGAGTTCCGCGCCAATGGCCTCATAGACGAGGACGGCACGCAGCGCCGGCGGGTGATCGGCGGCCAGCGCGGGGATATCGGGCCAGGGATTGCCGTCGTTGACCCATCGGGCCTCGACTCCGGGCCAGTCGACCGTCACGTCGACGAGTGTCCCGGACCGGTGCCCGACGTACACCTGACGTGCGTAGCGCCGGGCCAATGGATAGTCGGCGGGCTCTCCGAGTGCGATCCGCAGGATCTCGGGCTCCATCCGCCGGCCCGTCGCGAGTCGGTACAGCACCATGATCCCGTCTCCGGGAGTCCGGGCGGCGACCTCCATGAGACGGGCCTCGCCCCGCTCGTCGAGCCTGAATTCGGCGTGTGTGATGCCGTTTTCGACGCCCAGACGGTCGAGGGTCGCGACGTTGGCCCGCTGCACCGCGTCCCACGCGTCGTCGCGTGGGGCGGGCACGGTGTGGGCCATCTCGACGAAATACTGCGAGTCGACGTCCGTCGTCTCCTTGCGCGTGACCGAGGAGAACAGCGTCTTGCCGTCCTGGGTCAGGCTCTCGACCGAGTACTCCTGTCCGCTGATCATCTGCTCCACGAGGATGGTCTCCTGCGCCGGATAGTCGTCCAACTGCGCGGCCAGCTCGGCGCGGTCGTGCACCATCTGGACACCCTCGCTCGAATGCCTCGTGGCCGGCTTGACCACAGCGGGGAACGGGACGGAGTCGTGGTCGACGGAATCGCGTGCCCCGGGTGGGATCAGCACGGACACCGGGCTGAGATCGGGCAGGTACCAGCGCTGCAGGTACTTGTTGCGGCAGGCGCGCGCTGCCCGCAACCCCGGGAACGGGAGGTCGAAGTAGTCGGCGATCAGGCCGGTCGGCTCGACCAGTGTCTCTCCGACGGCATAGATGCCGACCACGTCATACGACTTCCGCCAGCGTTCGGCGTGTTCGATGACTCCGGGGAGGTAGGAGCCTTCGCTCGCTACCGACCCGTCGACGAAGGCAACCTCGTCGATCGCGGAGGCGGGGTGGGTGGGATCGTCACCATGCGCCTCCGCATACGAGCTCGAGATGGCCGGCGTGATCACCAGGACTTTCAGGTCCCGCCTCCGCAGATCGTCGATGTAGATGGAATCTCGGCAGACCACGGGCAGGTACCCGGTCAGGATGAAAGCGCGGGGCTTGGCCCCCGCTCGCTGAGGCTCGATCATGCTCTTTCCCTTCCTGATGTGGCCATCGCCAGATGCGGCGTCGCCGTTCGTACGGTCAACGACTCACTCGGGGGCTTCGGGGGTGTCGCCATTCGTACGGTCAACGACTCACTCGGGGGCTTCGGGGGTGTCGCAATCCTGACCGTGATCGGCTCATTCGGGACTGCCGGACGCTGACCGGCTGCTTCCAGCCGCAGGATTCGGCTGCCGATCCGCACGGACATCCCGGGCAGCCAAACGATCGGCTTCCACGGCGCGATCCGGATCCATTGCGTCTGCCCGGCCGGCCGGATGGCGACACCGTTCTTTGACTGGGGGTCAATGATGAACACCCGGCCGTCGAGGCGGCGGATCTCCAAATGGGCTCGGGACATCCCGTTGGCGCGGACATCGATCCGGATAGGACGCAGTCCACTCCGAGCGGCGTCGCAGTTGTGGGGATCCCGTCCCACCACGCAATCCCGGTCCAGGGGGAATCGCGAATTATCATCGAGGACAACGTATTCGAGTTGCCTCTGGACCTGAACCGTCGTCCGCGGGAGGGGCGGCGGTCGCAGGGCCGGTGGGCGGACCGCGAACGGGGCGATGGCCAGCTTCACGGTGGGCGGTTCGGCATCCGGGACGGGGATTACTTCAGATTCGAGGGGGAAGGGCCGGCTTCGGACCGCCCAGCGGACGACGGGCACGGTCGCCAGACCCGCCGCGGCGAGCAGCCCGCCGAGCAGCAGCCAGCCGATCTGGCCTATCCCCAGGCACAGGAAGCCGAGCACCGCGGGCGCCACTGCAAACGCGGCGCCGAGGCCCATGTCCTGTAGGCCCACGTACTCGCTCTGCGCGTGGGCCGGCGCCAGCTCGAAACTCAGCGCGAATACGGCTGCCGCATGGCACATCTCGCCCACCGAGTGGACGGCCACTGCCACAAGCAAGACCGCGGCGGAGGCCCACGCCGGCAGGCCGGCCGACACCGCCACACCCCCGCAAGCAACCAGGAAGACCAAGCCGGCGACGCGCATGGCGGCGGCGCCCTGGCCGACGGTCTTGACTCTCCGTCCGACCCAGACCTGCAGCGCCACAACCCCGATCGTGTTGACGATCAACACGGCGCCGACCATCCAGCGAGGGGCGTTCGTCTCCGTCGCGATCCAGAGCGGGAGGGCGAAGGTGATGACCGCGTACTGCAGACTCATCACCCCGTTGAGGACTGTGTACGCGATGAACGGTTTATCGCGGAGGGCCACCCCCGGCCGCGTACCGGGCGGAGCAGGCAACGGCGCGAAGTGCGGGAGCCTCGCGCACACCCATGCGCCGATCAGGAAGGTCACGGCGTTGGCGAGGAACAGCACCTGATACGCGGCCAGAGTGTGCAGTGTCAGCGCCAGCGCGCCGACGGCGGCACCGAGGCCGACGCCGGCGTTCTCGATGGCCCGGAGCTGCGAGCGATAGGCGGCCGCGCCTTCGCCGCCGACGCGGCGGATTAGCCCGCCCCGCGATGCTCTCGATGCTGCCGTCGCCAGCATCTCCACGACGGTCACCACGACGAACATCCAGATGTGGGTGACGAAGACGTAGCCGACCATCGTCACCGCCAGCACCACCAGGCTCAGGGCCGCGACCCCGCGGGGGCCACGACGGTCGGCCAGGTGGCCCATCGGAACACCGGCGAAAAGGCCGATCAGTCCGGCCACGGCCAACCATAGGCCGACCTCGGTGACCGAAAGTCCCAGTCCCTCAGTAAAATACAGGACCGACGACGTCATGAACATGCCGGTGCCGATGTTGTAGATCCCGGTGCCCAAGCCCAGGCGGCGACGTGCGCCGGGCTCGGGTACCAGGGTCGACAGCCAGTTTCCGATCATCCGGCGACAGCGCTTTCGGGCGTCATGAACGCGGCGACGGCACGGTTCTCCTGGCACAGGTTCGGCGCCAGGTCGCTGTACCTGTCCCGCAGCTCGCGCTTGAGCACCTTGCCCGTCACGCCGACCGGGAAGTCGTCCGCGGTGACGGCGACGTCCAGCACGGCGATGCGGGGATGGCCCGCCTTCTCCAACACCTCGTTGGCTTCGGCCAGCAGCCGTGGAGCCTCGGCCGGCGAATCGTCGGTGATGACGACGGCGACCGGAACGATCTCGTCGCCGTGGCGGCCCGCGACGACGGCGCAGTCGGTGATGGCGCTGATCTCACTGAGCAGCATCTCCTCCATGAGCACCGAGTAGCCGGTGCCCTCGGCGGTCTCAATGGCGTCCTTCGTCCGGTCCACCACGTAGTAGTTGCCATCCTCGTCCTGGTACACCAGGTCGCCGGTCAGCCAGTAGCCGCCCAGCTTCGAGCGATAGGTGGTGTCGGAGTCGTTCCAGTACCCGGCGGTGATGGACGGGCCCTTGGCCCCGAAGAAACCCACCTCGCCCACCGCTGCCCGGCTGCCGTCCGGCCGCAGCGCCGCGACCTCGGCGACGGGATCGGGCTTGCCGACTCGCCGGTCCGAGCGCTCCGACGACAGCGTCCGGGGCTGGACCACCAGACCCCAGCCGAGTTCGGTCGTGCCGAAGCGGTCGTAGAAGGTGGGTGGCTCCTGGTCCGGGCTGCGCTTGGCCAGGATCGCCCCGATGTGGGCCTCGTGGATGGCGTCTCCCATGTTGACCCAGTAGTCGACCGAATCGACGGTGCCGCTTGGTGTTTCGAGCGCGGCCAACTCGGCATACGCGTGGGCGAATGCCATGACGCCCTTCGGTTGGTGCTCGCGCACGGCTGCCGCCAGTTCCTCGCCGCTCGGGTCGTAGAGCGACACCAGCGGCGTGCCGGCGAGGATGGAGTAAGCGGTATACACGATGCACCCGAGATGCGACTGCGGTTGGGCGGTCATCATGCGCTCATGGGCGGGCTCGGTGTAGTTCTCCAGGCGGAAGCGCGGTCCGGCGACGCTGGACGCGTGAGTTTGGGTGACCGCCTTCGGAATTCCCGTCGTCCCTGAGGAGTGCATGATCGACACCGGATCCTCCCCTGCGTGCTTGAAGCGCCAGGCATCGGGCAGCGCGGCCGGAGGCGGAGCCGGTAGGTCCTCGGCGAGCTGGACCCAACGCAGGCCGTCCAGCGATCCGATGCCCTCCTCGATGGTCGTCAGGCGGGACCGGTCGGTGTAGATCCCCACCGGCGTCGTGCGCTGGCACAGGCCGAGCGCAAGTGCCGGCGACGCCTTGCTGTTGATCAGCACGCCGATGGCACCCAACTGGGCGAGGGCGTTGAGGTGGATCGTGTAGGCGAACGTGTCCGCCATGTAGAGCGCCACGCGATCACGCGGGCCCACACCCTGCTCGTGGTACCACACCGACCAGCTCTGGACGAGCGCATCGAGCTGGGCGAGTGTGAACTCCGTCTGCTCCTCGCCCGCGGTGTTGATCACCGGCCGGCCGGTGCGGATGAACGGGATGTGCGGGTCGGGGTGCACCGCCATGGCCGTGGCCAACAGGTTGCCCCCGCCGAGCTCGGGCATGGCCGCCAGGCGGGAACGCTCTTCGGGTGTCAGCAGTGCGCGGGTTGCGATGGACATTTGTCAAACTCCTTGTCGTTGAGTGTGATTGGGTGAGTGGAGAGTTGAGGATCTAAAACCCGAGGGCGCGAGCGGCCGTCTCGAGGTGGCGCTGCTGGTGCAGGGCGGACACGGCGAAGCGCATCAGCCCGGTCCCTCTGGCGACCGTGGGGTAGAAGGCGGGCAGGACCAGCACACCGGCCTGTTTCAACCGGCGGGCCGCGGCGAACGCTTTCTCCTCGGTGTCGAATACCGCGCCCCGGACCGGCGAGTGCAGCCCGGCGTTGACCAGCGTTCCGCCGGTCAGTCGGTCGAACTCGGCGGCGTTGCGCCAGAGCTGGGTCTGCAGATCGGCTACCTGGCCGTCGACGTGCAACCAGGCAGCGGCGACGTTCGCGGCGAGCATCGGCAGCATGATGGAGTGACCGAACACCAAGGGGTTGGCGAACTTTCGAAGCACGCGCATGTCATCCTCGCTCGGCACGACCACGAAACCTCCTGCGCCACCGAAGGCCTTCGACAGCGAGCCGGCGAGCATGACGTTTTCGGGGAGTGCGCCGCCGAGTGCTTCGAACGCGTAACCCGCGCCGAGCCGACCTTCGATCGAAACCCCGTGGGCGTCATCCACATACAGATGGCCACCGAACGGATCCAGGATGGCGTGCATCGAAGCCACGTCGATCAGGCCGCCCATCGAGCCGACGCCGTCGACCAAGACGATCGGCGTGCGACCGGTGGCCGCGACCTCGCGGACCGCCTCGGGCAGCGCTGCGGGATCGGTCATGTCGAAGCGCCGCGTCGGCCCGATCTGCTCGAGCACGCCGCGGATCACCTGGATAGAGGCGTGCGCCGTCTTCTCGACGAGGAACGCGACACCGGCGTCGGCCACGGGATAGCTGGGCAGGGCGCCGGCGCCGAGGAGCGGTAGCAGGCCCAGGTGGACGTTGCTGACCGATGTGAAGGCGGCCACCTTTGCGCCGTCGTACATGACGGACAGCAGGTCCTCCAACTCGGCGAGGTAAGGCGGCCGGCCCCGGTTGCGGGATGTGGAAAAGTGCAGCCCGAATCGGGCCATCGCCTTGGTCGCCGCCGCGATCAGGTCGGGGTGCGACTCCAAGCCGAGGTAGGAGCACGACACGAATTCCACGGCGTCGCCGCCGTCGGCCAGCGTGACGTGCTTGCCGTCCCGCGCGGTGATGACATGTCCGGTCAGGCCCTCCGCGAAGGCCCGATCGAGCGAGTCCGAGGTCTTGCTGACCCGGGATGCGACCCAGTTGGGCCGGGTTTCTTGCACAGCAGTCATTTGAGCTTCTCCTTTGAGAGGTCGGTTGTGATGGCACGCAACGCTTTTGCGCTGCGCTCGCGATAGGCGCCCCGCAGGGGGCCGAAGACCGCGCAGAGACGGTCGAGCAGGTTGCCGAACTGCTCGCAGTTGCCGTGCTCGACTACGTGCTCCAACTGCGACACCCCGCGCGAGAGCGCGCGGCGAGCCGCCGGGGCGTAAGGGTTGGCGGCCTGGACGTCCCAATACACCTCTGGTGCACCGGACGCGATGCGCGCCAGCAGTGACAGCAGCGCGGTGTGCGGCGGCGGAGCGATCTGGTCGAGATCGGCGATGTCGACGTCCAACTCGGTCAGGGCGGCACCGAAGGCGATCACCGCGGCGTGGGTGAGGGCCTGGGCGGCGGCCGCCAACCGGTCGTGTTGGTCGGCGGTCACGTTCACCACACGGGCACCCCACAGCTCGATCAGGTCGCGCAGGGCACGCCCGCGCTGACCGTCGCGCACGACCACCGAAGCCACCGGGTGGCCGGCAAAGCCCAAGGCGGGGGCGAACATTGGGTTGAGACTCAGCGCCTCGACCTCTCCGGCGATCGTGGTGGCGGCGTGCAGGGCGGGGACCACGGTGGACTTCACCGACAGCGTGTCGACGATGAGGGCGTCGGGCCGCAGCGTTCCGACCAGCCGACCGATGGCGACCAGGGCCACTGGCTCGGGAACGGACAGCAGGACGGCGTCGGCCGTTCGGACGACGTCGGCGACCTCTGCGCCGGGATCGCTGATGTCGCCCCGCACGAAGCGGGTGACCCGGTGGGTAGGCCCGGGGACATTGCGGTCGACGATGACGACGTCGTTGCCCGATTCCTGCAGCTGCTCGGCGAACAGTGACCCCACGGCTCCCGAGCCGCCGGCGATGACGACGCGCCCGATGGTCGGTGTGCCGCTCATTTCTGGCTCTCCTGCCGTGCGGTCGCGGCGACGGCGGTCATCATCGCCCTCGACTTGACGACGGTCTCGTCGAACTCCTCGTCCGGATCGGAGAGGGCGACGATGGCACCACCGACACCGAACGTCACCCGCCCGGAATCGACCACCAGAGTTCGGATCACGATGGACAGATCGCTGGCGCCCGATAGTGAAAACCAGCCGAGCGCACCGGAATACACACCGCGGGGGCCCTGCTCGAGCCGGTCGATGATCTCCATCGTGCGGACCTTGGGGGCACCGGTCATCGACCCGCCGGGGAAGGCGGCGCGGATGCAGTCGACCGCCGAACGGCCCGGGGCGAGCGTGCCGCGGATCGTGGAGACGAGCTGGTGCACAGGTGCGTAGGTTTCGACGTCGAACAGCTTCGGCACGTGAACCGATCCCACCGAGCAGACCGTGTTGAGGTCGTTGCGGAGCAGGTCCACGATCATGAGGTTCTCGGCGCGGTCCTTCGGGTTGTCGCGCAGCTCGGCCACCAGGGCCTGGTCCTCGGCGGCGTCGCGTCCCCTGGGCCGAGTGCCCTTGATCGGCTTCGCCTCGACGGTTCCGTTCAGGTCGATCGAGAGGAACCGTTCCGGGGACGCGCTGAGCACGGCCACGTCACCGAAGTCGAGCAGGGCCCCGAACGGGACCGGGCTTACGCGGCGAAGGTGGGCGAAGGTGGGCAACACGTCGATCTGCGTGTGGACGGTGACCATATTGGTCATGCAGATCTCGTAGGACTCACCGGCGTTGATCTCGTCGAAGCACTCGTCGATCCGCTTGAGATAGGCAGCCCGGTCGTGCCTGAGCTCGACGTGCATATCGATGTCGGGATCGGTCATGGCCGGGCCTGACAGCGTGAGAGCGGGGGCCGGATCGGTGGGAGCGGCAGGAAGCGCGTGCAGGGCGTCCGCGGTCGTCGCCAGCCAGGCGTTGGCCTCGGCGGTCCCGGCCGGGTCGCCGGCGATCGAGAGGGCGAGGAGATAGCTGGTGCGTGTCTTGTGGTCGAGGACGAGGGCCCGGTCGGCGAAAAGCAGTGCGGCGTCGGGTGTTTCGGCCGCATGCGCGGCGGTGCCCCCGGTCTCCGCCTTTAGCTCGTAGCCCAGATAGCCGACATAGCCGAGGTTGAATTCGAACGGCAGGCCTGCCGGCGCCGGCACCTCCCGGGCGCGCAGCTGGTCATCCAGGTAGTCGAAGAACTGTTGCCGAACGCGCTCGGCGGTCCCGTCGGCCCGCCGGACGATGACCTCGCCGTCAGCGACGCTGTAGGTGACATGCTCGGCGAGCGGACCGTCTCCGTTCCCCATGAAGGAGAAGCGCGACAAGCCGTCGACCACCGAGCTGCTGTCGAGCCAGAAGCCTTGGTCGCCGCCGGCGAACAGGGATGTGTACGCCGCCAACGCCTCAGGGTGGACGTCGAGGTGCTGCACGTGCAGGTCGTAATGGGGATGCTCCACTTCGGCGATGCGCGCCGGGGCTGATGCCGACCAGACCGCCGCGAGGGCCAAGAAGTTGGCCAGTAGCTCGTGGCCGTACGTGCTGCTGATCGACTCGGGATGGAACTGCACGCCCCACAACGGCAGGTAGCGGTGGCGCACGCCCATCACGACGCCGTCGTCGGTCCACGCCAGCTCCTCGAGCTCTTCCGGGAGCGACGTGACGGCCAGTGAGTGGTAGCGCACGACGTCGTACGGCGAGGGAATGTCCGCGAAGAGGTCGACGCCCGTGTGCCGGACGGACGAGATGCGCCCGTGCATGGGCTCGGGCGCGCTGACGACCTCACCGCCGAAGAGGTGGCACAGGCCCTGGTGGCCAAGGCAGACGCCGAGCACCGGCAGACCGCTGTCGAGGATCACTCGGGCACTCACACCGAAGTCGCGGTCGTTGTCAGGCCGACCCGGGCCCGGGGAGATGACGGCGGCATCGAACTCGTCGAATCGCAAGTCCGCCCAAGGGGTGTCGTTGCGAACGACGGTCGGCGGTTGGCCGGTCACCTCGCCGATCAATTGGTAGAGGTTGTAGGTGAACGAGTCGTAGTTGTCCACGAGCATGACGCGCATCAGGCTGCGCTCCCATCGACGCCGGCGTCGATGATCAGATCCTCGATGCGGCAGGTCTCCCCGATGATCAGGTCGTACAGCTGCTTCATGAAAGTCAGATCCAGACCGTTGGCCTCGGCGAACCGTGCCGCCC
>Ga0075364_10002532_pt1 | contig 10243 bp, 10 predicted proteins | sample EndMetdeltDD1764_FD_71517 | JGI IMG/M metagenome (GOLD analysis project Ga0075364, IMG submission 71517) | Populus endosphere microbial communities from Tennessee, USA - Endosphere MetaG P. deltoides DD176-4 | ecosystem: Host-associated > Plants > Roots > Endosphere | place: USA: Tennessee...
GTGTCGAGATCTATCCGGGCTTTTTGCCAAAGGACACGAGACTGCAATCGATCCCTTCGTCGATGAAGTAGTACTGCGCGCCCTTCAGGTAGCGCATGTAGCGGTGGTAGTTCTCCTCATCGGTGGCCGCGATGGCGGCGTCCTTATTGGCCTCTAGCTGTCGTGACCTGAGACGTTGTTGTCAGGCGGCGAGCCGGCTGATGGGTGGTCGTCCGCCTAGCGCGGAGTGGCCTCGTCGAGTGTTGTAGCGGCGGAGGAATTGGTCAAGGCCTCGTTTGCGAAGGCTGTTGCTGGTCCAGGGGCGGTAGTAGGCCCATTCGGTGAGCAGGGTCTGGTTGAAGCGCTCGGCCTTGCCGTTGGTCCAGGGACATCCGGGTTTGGTGAATCGGCGTTTGAGCTGCCAGGCCGAGCACACCCAGCCCCAGTCGGTGCCGCGCCGGTAGACCAATGCATTGTCGGTCAGGAGCCGACGCACACGCACGCCGTGGGCGGAAAACCAGACTATGGCCCGGTGCAGAAAGCCCGCACACGTGGGATCTTTCTCGTCGGGTAGAACTTCGCTGTAGGCCAGCCGGGTGTAGTCATCGATAGCGGTGTGGACGTAGTCGTAGCCGATCTTGGTCTTCTTGTGCCGGTTGGCAACTGAGACTGCGGCGCCGCGGCCGTGCAGCCGCCAACCCCCACCCTGGGGGATGCGGCCGAGCTTCTTGACATCGACGTGGACCATCGCCCCCGGTGTGCGGTGTTCATAGCGGTTGGGGTTGCGCCGCGAGGAGCGCACCGACTCTCCGGTGATCGGATCGATCGCCGATAGATGCGGCACCTGGTGGCGGGTGAGGATCCGTCCGACCGTGGAGGGGTTCATCTTGAGCTCGGCGGCCAAGACGACCGCGCCGCGCTTGCGGCGTCGCCGGACTGCGAGCACCTTCTGCTCGACTCGGTCGCTGGTGCGTCGGGGCATGTGGATCGGTCGCGAGCTGCGATCGGCTAACGCTGCGTCGCCCCCTTGGTCATATCGGCGCATCCACTTGTAGACCGTTGCACGTGAAATGCCCAGTTGCTCAGCCACCTGCGCAGCCGGCCACCCGGCTGCGACACGTTCAACGATCAGACGTCGAGCGAAAACATTGGTACGGGCGTTAACGTGAGACACGAGGACCTCCTACGGGTAGATGCCAGACACATCCACTCCGTCAGGAGGTCCTCCCTTTTGCAAGCAGGCACGCCGTCAACAACCTCTCAGGTCACGACAGCTAGCCCGCCGCGTCGAGGATCTTGATCGCGAAGACCAGCGTGTCGCCGGGCTGGATGCCGGCGGAAGGCTGCCCGTCGGCGTAGCCATCGGCCGAGGTCATCGCGACGGCAACGGTGGATCCGACTTTCTGTCCTGCGATGGCCTTCTGGAACCCCGGAACGACGCCGGTGAGCGGGAACTGCTCGGGTGCCCCGCGCTGGTAGCTGCTGTCGAACACCGAACCGTCACGTCCGTTGACGCCCATGTAGCAGACCGAAACCGTTGCCGTGGGAGAGACGATCGGCCCGTCGCCGGGCTGCAACGTCTGCACCTGGGTCTCGGTCACGCTGAACGGTGTGCCCACCTTCACTTCTGGTGCCGTCGTATCCGTCGAACCGGTGACCGCGACATTGCCGGTGGCGCCGTCGAGCGTCCACTCGGGTGTGCCTCCAGTGGGTGCCGTCGTCGGGCACGTGGTCGCGGCGGCGCCCGGTGCCGGTTGGGCCGGCATGTTGGATTCGACCGAGTACAGGTCGGCGGGGTTCGCGCTGGATGAACTCGCAGATGAAGCTTCGGGTTCGGAGTCGGAGCCGCACGCGGCGAGGCTGGTCACGAGCGCGGCGGCGATGCCTGCGAGCGCGACGGTCGAAGACAGACGAGTGGAATTCACGGTCGTCACGCTACAGATGTGACAGGTGGTGACCGCCGATAGGTCGTTGCGCTGCGTGTTTCAGCAGAACTGGTATTCCACAGCCCAGTTTTCGACGGCCCACGTGGCTTTGAATTGACCGCCGAGCGCCGGGTCGGCGTCATGAATCATTCCTGTGCCGCCCTCGGGTGTGAATCCCGGGTCATCCCACGTGACGGATTGGAAGACGGGGGTGAGGTCGGGGGTGCAAATCGTCTGCATTGCGATATAGCCATCCGCGATCGCGAGCTCCGCGCTCTCCTGCGTCTGGGCCGGGGTGTACGGGTCGGCGCCGGCCGGCGGCGCGAGGACGACGAGCGTCGCCGCGGAGAGCACGGCCACGGCGCCGCAGTGGAACAGCTTCCGCATCACGTCTCCCTGATCTTGACTCGTGAGAAGTATCCATGGCAATCGCGCTCACCGCCCACGAAACGATAGGGGACGATGAGTTCGTCCCGTCCTGACGGTCTATCTCAGAGAGCGATACGAGAGGGAGGTCGGAAACCATGGGGACGAAGCCGTCGCGCGGTGGTCATCTGCCGATCAACGGGCTGAACCTTTATCACGAGGTGCACGGCGAGCTCGGCGGGTCGAAGCCGCCGCTGCTGCTGATCCCAGGTGCGTTCATGGCCGCCGACTCGATGCCCGATTGGATTGAGGCGTTCGCACGCGAGCGCGCCGTGATCGTGTTCGATCAACAAGGGCATGGGCGTACACCGGATACGTCGCGCGAGATGTCGTACGAGCAGTTTGCCGATGACGCCGCAGAGTTGTTGTGCGCGTTGGGAGTCGAGAGCGCTGACGTGATGGGCTACTCGCAGGGCGGTGGGGTGGCGCTGCAGCTGGCGATCCGTCACCCCGCGTTGGTGAACAAGTTGGTGTCGATGGCGGCGACCTTCCGCAAGGAGGGTTGGTATCCCGTGGTGTTCGAAGCCATTGGGGGACTTAGTGCGAAGGACTTCGCGGGAACTCCAGTCGAGACGGCCTTCAAGGAACACACGCCGGATGTCAAGGCGTACGAGACCTATCTGGAGAAGATGAAGGCCTTGAACATCAACGACCAGAACATCAGCGATGAGCAGATGCGTTCGATCGCCGCCAAGACGATGGTCATTGTCGGCGATGCGGACGGCGTGACACTCGAACACGCGCTGGCCATGTTCAAACTGCGCGGTGGAGGCGATCAAGAGGCCGCGGAAACAGGCGTGCTGCAGAAGGCTCCTGACGCACGCCTGGTGGTGCTGCCGGCGATGTCGCATGTCGGTTTGTCGGGCGAGTCGGATCTGTTGGTGCCGATGGTCACTGCGTTCCTTGACGACGCCCCGCCGAAGGCGCCGGTGCTCTTCTAGGAAGCGCGACGGACGGGCGACGCGCAGGGGTGCGTCGGAAATTTGCGTAGTCCACTACTCACGACGTGTTGGGAGTCGCTCTCTAACGTCGGCAAGGGGCGGGTCGAGGAGCCCGCTTATGCCGCACGGACCTTACGGGGGAGCTCACATGTTCATGGAGTTTCAGTTAACAGCAAGCGTTTTCACGACCATATTGAGGAATCGCCTGCGCGCCACGCCTTTGTGTCTAGACCACGAGTTCGAAGTGATGAATACGACCTACGTTCTGGACCGCATCGATGTCGAAGACGGGACGTCACTACAACGCGAACGACGCATGGATCGATCATCGGGTACGCCCATCGAAGTCGAGGCAGCAACCAACACCGTGGGAATCATCACGCCGAAAGGAATGCTGTACGACTTCACCGCCGCGTTCCTGCAGGTGCGCCAGCCCCTCACGATTCATCTCGTCACTCCGTCAGACCTACGGACAAACGCCGAACAGCCGTCGCCCTCGGTGCCCGTGCCCATCGTATTGGTGTTCAACGTGGACCTGTGGGCGCCGAATAGGACACAGGGCGGTGGTCGTCCCGCGCTTAACTACAGCATCGGCTACATCGACTACGGCGTTTACGACTCATTCATCCCAGATGATGACAAAGCGGCCATCGAGCAAGTGGTCGGCGATTTCGCTCCGCAGCCGGTCGAAATGGACCTGTCAGCGTTAAGCGGCGCGATAGGCGCGGGCGGCAATGCTGCTGGCGCAGTGAACTGCGGCATCGTCTGCGACCGTGCAGCTACCCGAGTTGCGATGCGAATCGATTTCCAGGTCAACGGAGTACGTAGTGGAAGCGTCACCAAAGCGTTTTTTGAGCAAGACCCCGCCGACCTGCTTCGCGGGAAACAGTGGGCAATCGCCCTTGACAAGAACGTCATCGTCGAAAGCGTGCAGCAGCGAATACGGGGACCACTGAGCAGTTCCACCAAGTTCAAGTTGTTGAGCGGGCCGGTCGCCTCATGGCAGCCCGCGCAATGCGCTGTCCGAATCCACGCAGGGCTGGAGTTATTCGACGCTTGCCCGTTCTTCGTCGATGACATCGATATGGATGTCGACATCGACGTCACAGCTTCGCTGCAGGTGTCGCAGAACCAGTTGACCACCAACGTGAACATCACGGGTGGCCCCTCAGATCTCGGCGAGACGATCTTGTGCGCTGTGACGGGGAGTCTGCTGTGGCCTTTCCTGGGGCCGATCCTGCTCAAGGAAGAAGAACTCGGAAACGGGCTGGGTTTCTATTTCCTCGGTTTGGCGACCGCACCGGTGGTGCCGTTCATCGGCATCATGGCGGCGATCTACAGTCAACCGATTCCCGACATGAAAGAGGACCTCGGAGACAACGCCGAAAAGGTCGACGACGAGAACTACAAGACCGTCGAGACCCTGGACGTCCGGATGCCGTTGAGCCCGCCAATCCAGCAGCGGTTGAACTTCGAAACCGTATACGGCACTAACGATCTTCTCGTCTTCGCCGGCACTATCAGCAATCTGTCCGAGCTGCCTATGGGCACCACCAGCGTCGACCCGTCGCAATTGGGATGGTTCATCGACGGAAACTGCCGCGCCGGCGGGTACAGAATCGCGGCGCTGTCAACGATCACTGTCAACGGCTCCATGGACGCACCGCTGTGTTTCGGTCGCATCATCGACGATCCCCTCGGTGAGTACAGCATCGCGGGCGTCGGGAATGAAATCGTGGTTCGCGAGAACTTCCGCCCGGAGTTCGTCGCCTTGCCGGATAGATATCCATGCCAAGTCAGGGTCGTCACCAGACGTGGTGTCCGGACCATCACTTATCCGCCAGTCGATCCGATCACGGACGCGGAGCGAGCACGGCTGGAAGGGATGCGGCGCAGCTTCAATAAGATGTGTCAAGCCTGGCGCGACAGCTTCCATCTCCCAGAACTCGTTGGGGTGCCACGTCCGCAGCCGATGGAGCACCCCGACTGGACCTTCTGGCAAATCGCGGTGCACGGTCTCCTCGCCGGCGACGAAGTCACCGTCTCGACACCTAACGGTGCTCTGCTCGCCACGTTGTCTGCCGCGAAGACAGGAGTAGCGTTCACCAGCTTTTTGCTCGCGACGAATGATGTCGATCAATTGCAGTTGTCGATGAAGCCCGTCGACGATGCGCGCAGACGTCCGTCGATCACGGCCCGTCAAATGCACTTCGCCCGACGCGCTGAGTTGCCGGTGCAAGGCGAACTGCGCAACCTGTTGTTCGAACGGGACGGCCGGCGTCAACTGCTGATCCTGCAGGACGACCACGGCACTGCGCATATCGATACCACGGTTGCTCGCCAATCGCTTGTTGTGCACAACGAAACGTTGTCGGACATCGAGACAGTCTCTGAACATCCAACTTTCCGTGTGGGGACTGGGAAACGAATTACGACGGTGGCGTCGGATGCCCTGGAGTCTTCGATTCAGCCGTTGGGGTTTGCGCTACCGACCGACACCGCAGCGTCCTTCGATGCCGTGTCGTCGCCGCGCATCGGCAGTGTGAGTCAAAGCCTTTACGTTCGCAACGCGGATTTAACCGTCGTTTACGACGTGGCGGATTCCGCTGCACCACGTGTGGCGCAACGTCTTTCAAGTCCAGCATGGTTTGAAAACGCGATTCTCGGTGGTAACCAACTCGCGAGGTACGACCGCGACGGCAACGTCGTCCGGATCTATCACTGCGTCGGTGTCGCGGCGGATGGACGCATGACCTGGTTCACCAGATCGAACGATCTATCGGCTGACCGGAGGTCAGGCCGGCAATGATCTCATACGGCCCTGGTGGCAGCCATTGATTACCGTGGTGCCCCGCAAGTCTCCTTCGCGCCGCGGATAGGTGAAAGCCCCGAGGTAAATATTCTCGGCGGCATTCTCGTTTGACTAGTTATGGATCTCAGTGGATACCTGGCCCTGTTCGGTGAAAGTGGGGCCGGGCTCACCGATGAGGAATGGATCAAGCACGCGAACGACCATCTCCCACCGAACCTCGCTGCGTTGAACGCCCACCATCTCGACGGCTCGCGAGACGAACGCTGGTTGCGCACCTCGTATGAGCCAGGCGATGCCGCAAGGAATTTCAGGCAGATCAGCGGGGGGACCATCGCCGAGATGCTCGACCAATCCGCAACGCACTGTGGATCCTTCGTGACGGCAGCCGGGTGTCCGACGCTCAGCATGACGGTGACGATCCTGCGGGCGGCGACGGCGTCGCGTTACGTGGCTACCGGTCGAATCGTGAAATTGATGAGGGCAACCGTCGTTCTCGGCGCGGACCTGGAAGATGAAACGGGAACCACGATCGCGACTGCGGTCGTGGTGTCGCAGCTCGTCACTGACGTCGGCAGGCTGGCCTACGTTCCAAGCCGGTAATGCGTTCCAGCCCGTTAACGTGGTTCGTCATGCACGTGTTGGCGGCTGTCGCGGGTATCGGGCAGTCGGACTGCGAGCGGGTCGCGGGCACGTCCTTGGCGCAGCCCGTCCTTGCGATCACCAGCCTCGCCTACGTTGTCGTGGGGGTGGCCGTGCTGTTCTGCGCGATGCGGGGCAGGGGAGCGCTGGCCCTGGCCGCCGGAGTAGTGCTCATCGCGGTCGGCGTGGGCAGCTTCATCTACCACGGACCGCAGCCGCCATGGGCCGGTCCTGTGCACGACTTGCCGATCATCGCCCTCGGCGCGGTGTGCGTCGTAGGCCTCGTGCGAAGCATCCGCAATCAGTGGCGACTGTGGTTGACAGCAGCCGGAATCTTTTCGGTCGCACTGCTTGCCTACGCGGCAGGCCGTTCAGGGTCACCGCTGTGCCGGCCCGACAGTCTGTGGCAGTTCCACGGCGCCTGGCACGTTCTCACCGCGTCGGCCGCGGGATGTGCCGCCCTGGCGATGGGACGCCGACGCGAGGGCATGTCGGCCACTCACGTCGGCGCTGGTCCAACAACTGTTCAGTAATCCCAGGTGGCGGGTACGCAGCGGAAGACGTCGCCGTGGGTCGCCACGTGGCAGACGGACGGGAACGGCAGGTGTGTGGCGACCATCGCCTCGCCTGTGGCTGCCAGCTCCCGCAACAGCTCGATCCGGACACGGGCGGACTCCTCGGGATCATGTTCGAACCCGTTGTGCCACTCCGGATTATCGAATCCCGGCGCGAACACGGAGTCACCCGCGAACGTCAGTGCGTCACCACCGGAGGCGAGGCGCACGATGCTGTGGCCTGGAGTGTGACCGCCGTTTCGGGTGACGAGCACTCCCGGCGCCAATTCATACTCCGTCTCGAACGTCTTTATCTGGCCACGGTATTCGTTGAGGAATCGCGAGGCGATGTGACGAAGTGCTCCCGGCACGGGTGCCGGCATGTCGGTGTGGGAGAAGTCGGGGGCCTCCCAGAACTCGGCCTCACGGGTCGCCACGTGGACCCGCAGGTCGGGGCGCAGGCGTTCCTTCAGCCCCGCGGTGAGAAGCCCGCCCACGTGGTCCATGTGCAGGTGGGTGAGCACGACGTCGGTCACGGCCGACGGATCGATGCCTGCGGCCTCCAATCGCTGCACCGTCTGCCCGGCCCGCGGGAAGTCGGGGAACTCCACGCCCAGACCCGCGTCGACAAGGATGGTCCGGCCACCGCTGCGCACGACAACTACGTTGAGCGGCCAGTCGAGGACGTCCTGCGGCAGGAACATGTCGTTCAGCCAGTTCCCATACTCGGTCGGGTCGGCGTTGGTTGCCATCGTCCTTGCGGTGATGGGGAGAACCCCATCGCTGATCACCAGCACCTCTATGTCACCGACCTGTACCGCATAGCGCGACGGAACCAATTCGTCGAGTCCGGTGCTACCGAGTGAAACGCTGTCCACGCTCATGTGTTGTCCTCCTGGGCTGACCTGCAAAATGACCTGTCATTCCCGGGGAACGCCCGCGGGCGTCAGGATTCATCCATGCGATCGGGCTTCGGTCGCCGAGCGGGCGATGCTCTGCGCGTAGCGCCCTCGAACCGTGCCGTGCTGCCGCGGCGAACACCCATAACTAGCAAACCGGCGAGGGAAGTAACTGCCACCCGTCTCTGGATTCGCGTATCTGGTGGGCGGAGTCCCACATTGCCAAGCTGGTAGGTGTCTTGGGACGCTTCATTGGCGTTGCTGAACTATGGCGATCGAGTGTGCCTGCCTGGCTGTATCGCACGGCGCCGTCGAGCGGCGGATTGCGGACCGATACGCTGTCGCCATCCAGTCCGACCGCTTTCCACGACCAGCAGTGCTCGTAGCCGCGATCTCGATCGCCGCCCGGGCAGCAAGCCTTCGTCCGGGGGTCGAGTTTGGTCGGGGGTAAGGGATGACCCGATGGTCTGGGCAATGGTTGAAGCAACCGGATCAGTACGACTGGCTCAGCGCTTACCTGAGTGAGCGCGGTCTCCAGGTGCTCTGGCGTCGCGCGACGTTCGGCTTCACCGTAACGACGGCCGCGCTGCCCATCGTGATGATCTGGAGTCCGTTCGGGCCAGACAATCCCACGAGGGTCGCACTCGCTGTCGCCGCGGCAGTGGTCGCCGTGGCCGGTGGTTTCCTCTGGTTGCTCCGTTGGCCTACGCGGCGGCAGTCCGTCATCTTTTCATCGATGTCCACGCTGGCTATCGCGGCAACGTGCTTCGCCTTCTCGAATCCGTACTCGGGATTGGGTGCATGCGCGACCTTCGCCGTCATCGGTGGGTTCGCCGCCTACTTCCATACGACCGGCTTCGTGGTCGCGAACCTCGGCGTGGCCACACTGTGCGCGGCGATCATGGCATCCCGGCTCATCGCCACCACCGGTGACGTCGCGCTGACAATCGCAACGCTGGTCACGTTGGCATCGCTGAATATCGGTGTGCCGTTCGGAATTCTCTCGCTGGTGCACACGCTACGCACGGACTTGCAAGGTTCTGACCGTGATTCCCTCACCGGGCTTCTGAATCGGCGCTCCTTCCAACACTCGGTCTACGAACTGATGATGCTGCACAAGAGCCCCGCGGCGATCTACGTGGTGATGGCCATGCTTGATCTCGATAACTTCAAGCAACTCAACGACACCCGAGGCCATGCCGCGGGCGATCAGGCATTGGTCGACGTCAGCGCGGCACTTCGCGAGAACTGCCGCCCCACCGCGGTGATCGGCAGGGTAGGCGGGGAAGAGTTCGTGGTCGCGGATGTCGACGCAGCTCCGAACCCTGCCAACATGGCTGAGCAGCTCCGACGAGCGATCGAGACAATTCCCTTACCGGTCACCGCCAGTATCGGCACCGCCGGCGCCCCGCTCGAGACCGACTCGGCGAGAGACAATCTCCAACTCATCGACGATTTGATCAGGACCTCAGATACGGCGATGTATGAGGCGAAGCGAGCAGGCGGCAATCGGGTGTGCCATTATCCGACGCTGCTGCCGCCGGCAGGTAGCTGAGCCCGAGTCGGGAACGCTGAACCGTAATAGGTTGCGTCTCGTATATATAGCGGCCCCCGCAGGCTCGTGCGCATGTCGAAGGAGTCGTCCGTGACGTATCCAAACCAGTCACCGGCCGGTCCGCCGCCTGTCTACGTTTCGGTGCCGCCGACCAACGGGATGGCGATCGCGGCGCTGATTCTCGTGTTCGTGTTCTTCCCGGCGGCAATAGTCCTCGGGCATGTGGCGCGCGGGCAGATCAAACGGACCGGAGAGGGCGGAAGGGGACTGGCGACGGCGGCCCTGATCATCGGTTATCTCCAGATCGCGGTGATGGTGGCAGTCATCGGCGTCGCGGTCGTTCTCGTTGCGCTCGGCGCGAAGTAGTCCCCGCCGTCACCCAACGGTTGGGATCGGGCCATTTTGGGCAGTGTGAAGGTATGAGCAACAACGAGAAGGTCACCGTAGAACGAACCATCGAGGCGCCTGTCGATGCGATCTTCGACGTCCTCTCCAATCCCGAGCGGCACCAGG
>Ga0075364_10002534_pt1 | contig 10237 bp, 7 predicted proteins | sample EndMetdeltDD1764_FD_71517 | JGI IMG/M metagenome (GOLD analysis project Ga0075364, IMG submission 71517) | Populus endosphere microbial communities from Tennessee, USA - Endosphere MetaG P. deltoides DD176-4 | ecosystem: Host-associated > Plants > Roots > Endosphere | place: USA: Tennessee...
CTGCGGCGGCGCTTCTTCTGGAAGATCTGGATGCCGAGGCCGGTGACGGCCACGAGCACGAGGAACCCGCCGCTGACGTCGATCACCCAACCCCACGACGCATCCGTGTCGCGGCCCTTGTGGATGTCGTTCATGACCGCGACGAACCCTTGCTGCTCGATTGTCAGGGTGAAGTCACCGCTCGGGACGTCGAAGAGCAGGTCGGCGGCGTAGCCGGGAGCCTTGAAGCTGATCGAACCGGCGGTGCTGCTGCTCGTGTAGTCGGCCACCGCGCCCTTGACGTCGTAGTTGTTGCGCACGTACTCGGAGACGTCGAGGAAGTCGACCGCGCCGTTGGCGTACCAGCCGGCGGGCAGCGTGCCCGTATGCGTGTCCTTCGTTGCCGATCCCCCGAACGTCCAGTCCGGGTGGTTGAGCGTGATGCCGGTCAGGCCGAAGAACAGCACCACGAGCAGGCTGATCATGCTCGTGTAGACGTGGATCCAGCGCACCCAGCGCGCCGTCGCCTGCTTGCGCCGGGTGCCGGGTGTGACGGCGCGATCCGCACGGCCGAGGCCGCGGACGCGGTCGAGCGCGTCGCTGTCTGCGGGCGCCTCCTCCTGCGCGGAGATCGTGTCCTCAGACAACGAGCTGCACCGAGGCGGCCGACAGCTCGCCGTTGTCGTCGAGCGCAGTGGTCGACGCGGACCCGTCGATCGAGACGGCGCCGCGGATCAACTCGTACGGTCCGTGCTCGCGCGCTGCCTCGATGCACACGAAGTACTGGCCGAGCGCGACTGGCGCACCGTCGACATCGGTTCCGTCCCACGCCACGGTGTACGAGCCCGCGACGCGTGTCGCGCCGGACACGGTGTCGACCGGATCCGTTCGGCCCGCACTCTGGAACGCCGACTCGACGGTGGCCCAGCGGGTGAGCTCGTTGAGGTACTTGCTCTCGCGCGACTTGTACCAGAGGCTGACTGTCCTCACCATCTCGCCGTCCGAGTCCTCGATCCACACGGCGATGTACGGGCTGTGCACCTGTCCACCGTCAGCTGCCGCGTAGGTGAAGTCGATGACCAGTTGCCCGCCGCCCGGGAACGTCCCCGCTGACGACGACGCAGTCGTGGCGCTCGTCACCGAACTCACCGATGGGGCGGTGACAGACGCTTCAGTCTCAGTCGTCGACGTCGCGGTTGACGATGTGGCGGTCGGAGCTGATGCAACGTCGTCAGCGGTGGTCGCCGACGCCGAGAACGCCTGTTTGTCGCTCTTCGAACAGGCCAGGCCCGGCGTCACGACCAGGGCGCCGAGAGCCAACGAGCGCTTGACGAACGACCGTCGAGAGACCGCTTCGAACCGGGAGTGGGAGCTGGGCATGGCGGGCAGTCTCGCTGCCGCACCTAAATGCCACGGTAATCGGGGGTGAGAGTTCGGTAAGAGTGGTCAGAACGGGATCTCGAGCCGGCCGTAGGTGATGCACAACCCGAGGGCATTGATGAAGAGGAGCGAGAAGGTCACCACCGAGGCGACGGCGGCATTGCGACGCCGCGGCCCGCTCGCCGCAGGCGCCGGCATGTACCACGAGGGTAGAAGGTCGCCGAACTCGCCCTGGTACTGAGCCAGCGGAATGGCGTCGTCGTCGATGGGTTGGTCCGGGTCAGCGGCCAACGCCAGCTCGGTCAGCTCGTCGTCGCTGAGCGGTTCGAGCTGTGCCAGTTCGGAGAAGTCGATCACCGAGCTCGATACGGAATCGGTCAGCACATCCGTCACCACGTCTGTCACCACGTCTGTCACCACAGAAGTCGCCATGGGTGGACGATAGCGCTGCCCTACGATGCCGTCATGTCGCGCGACGTCGTTGGAGCCTGCCCGTTGGATTGCCCCGACGCGTGCAGTTGGGTCATCACCGTCGACGACGATGGCAAGGCCACCAAGCTCCGCGGGAACGCCGAGCATCCGCACACCCGCGGCGGACTGTGCGTCAAGGTCAACCCGTTCCTCGAGTTCAGCCGAGATCCTTCGCGGCTGCTGCACCCGATGAAGCGCGTCGGCGCCAAGGGCGAGGGACGGTTCGAGCGGATCACGTGGGACGAAGCACTGTCGACGCTGGCCGAACGGCTGGAGCACATCCTCGCCACCGACGGCGGCGACGCGATCTGGCCGTTCGACGGCACAGGCACCGTTGGCTACCTCCAAGGCGTCGCTGCCCGCCATCGCTTCTGGAACGCGATCGGAGCGGCCCGCCATCATGCCAGCATCTGCTCGATCTCCGGTCACGTCGGCATCAGCTACACCTCCGGCTCGGCGGCCGGAATGGATCCGGAAGACGTCGTGCACTCGCGCACGATCTTGTTGTGGGGCTCGAACACGCTGACGTCGAACCAACACCTGTGGCCGTTCGTCGAGCAGGCCCGCGCCAACGGTGCGCATGTCGTGGTGATCGACCCGATCCGCCATCGCACAGCGGAGCGCGCCGATGAACACGTCGCGTTGCGGGCCGGCACCGATGCCGCATTCGCTCTCGGGTTGTGCCATGTCATCCGCAGCGCCGGCGTGAACGATCGGTTTCTTACCGAGCGCACGAGCGGATGGGACGAGTTCGCCGAGTCGTTGGACGAGTACACCCCCGAGCGCGTCGCCGAGATCTGCGACGTTCCGGCCGAGCAGATCATCGCCCTCGGGCGGCGCATCGCTGCGCACGGTCCAACGGCGATCAAGCTCGGCCAGGGCATGCAGCGTCAACGCCACGGCGGTCAAGCCGCACGGGTCGTCTCGTGCGTCCCCGCGCTGACTGGCGACTACACGCGTCGTGGCGGCGGCTTGGTCTACAGCACGGGCGACGCGTACGGGCTGAACTCGCACAAGTACTCGCGCACCGATCTGCGGCCGGGCAACGAGCGCACGTTGGTGATGACACGGCTCGCCCGCGATTTGCGCCGCACAGATCCTGCCGTCAAGGCACTGATCGTGATGGGGGCCAACCCGGTCGTCTCCAATCCCGGCCAGCGCGCCGTACGCGAAGAGCTCGGCCGCGACGATCTGTTCACCGTGGTGTTCGACGCCTTCCAGACCGACACCGCCGACTACGCCGACCTGCTGCTGCCGTCGACGTTGCAACCCGAGCACACCGAGGTGATGGACTCGTTCGGCCACCTCTACCTCAACTGGAACGAGCCGGCAATCGCGCCTCCGGGCGAGTGCGTCAGCAAGACCGAGCTCCTGCGTCGCCTCGCGAAGGCGATGGGCATGACCGAGCCGGCCCTCTTCGCGTCCGATCTCGAGCTGGCAGCCGATCTGCTCGACACACCGAAGTGGCGCGACGCCGGCATCGGTGTCGACGCGCTGCGCTCGGCCGGGTTCCTGCGCGTCCCGGGCACCGAGTCGTACATGCCGTTCGCGGAGCGGTTCGCGACGGCGAGCGGATTGTTCGAGTTCGCCTCCGATCGCGCCGAAGCCGACGGTCATGGGCGGCTGCCGTCCTACCGCCCACCCCGTGAGGCCGCCGACGACGCCTCGGGCACCTTCGCGCTGATCTCACCGGCAAGCCACTTCTTCGTCAACTCGATGTTTGCCGGCATCGGCCGCAACACCGAGCGCTCAGGAGAGCCGACCGTCACCGTGTGCGCGGCCGACGCGGAGAACAACGCGCTGCCGATCGGCGAGCTGGTCTCGGTTGGCAACGACCGCGGCTCGTTCATCGCCCGTCTGGTGGTCGGGACGGCCGCTCGCCCAGGAGTCGCGATCGCACCGAAGGGTGCGTGGACGAAGTCGTACGTCGGCGGCAACTCCGTCAACGCGACCACGCTCGAGCGCGACAGCGACATGGGTGCGGGCGCCGTCTACCACGACAACCGGGTGACCATCACCCGCATCGCGGGCTGAGGCCACGACCCACACCTACCAACCCTTGTACTGCACCTCACGGCGTTCGATGAAGGCCTGCACGCCTTCGTTGAAGTCGTCGGTGCGGCTGGCCAGCTCCTGGGCCCAGGCCTCGTCCTCGAACGCGCCTTTGCGGTCGCTGTCGAGGGAGCGGTTCAGCAGCCACTTCGACAGCGAGATCGCCTTCGTCGGACCGTTGCCGAGCCGTGTCGCCCACTCGTCGACCGCTGCGCCCAGCTCGGCGGCCGGCACGCATTTGTTGATCAGGCCGATGCGCTCCGCATCGACAGCGGCGAGATCGTCGCCGAGGAAGATCAGCTCCTTGGCCTTGGCCAGTCCGATCAGGCGCGGCAGCAGGTAGGCGCCACCGCCGTCGGGCGTGATGCCACGACGGACGAAGACCTCGATGAAGCGGGCCGTATCGGCCGCGACGATGAGATCGCAGGCCAGCGCGATGTGCGCACCGATGCCCGCCGCGGTGCCGTTGACAGCCGCGATCACCGGCTTCTCACAGTCGATGATGCTGTTGACGAGTCGCTGCGCGCCGCGCTTGATGTTGCGCCCGACATCGCCGACCGATCGCTCTGGAGCGTCGGCCGGTCGGGGCGCTTCCGGGATGCGCGAGACGCGCAGGTCGGCGCCGGTGCAGAAGTGCTTGCCGTTCGCGGTCAGCACGACGACGCGCACGTTGAGGTCGGCGCTCGCGTTCTCGAACAGCTCGATCAGCCGGTTGCGCTGGTCGGGGGTCAACGCGTTGGCCGCGTCGGGGCGGTTCAGCGTGATCCGGGCGATGCCGCCGTCGAGTGTGTAGAGCAGATCCTCTGGCGGTGTATCCGTTGCTGTGTCCGAACTCATCGGGCGAGGACCGTAGCGGTGTCGCGTCCGCTGCGCAGCACCGTGCCGGGTGTGGCGCCGGTTGCTTCACCATCGACGATGATCGTCACGCCGTTCACGAGCACGCGCTTGACGCCGTGCGAGCCGGCGGTGAGGCGAGCCGAGTTGCCGGGCAGATCGGTGACGAGTGCGGCTGGTTCGCTGTCGACCGTCGCGGGGTCGAACACGAACACGTCGGCCAGTGAGCCCTCCTTCAGCACACCGCGATCGACGAGACCGAACAGCGCCGCGGGGCGCGACGTCATCAGCTGGATCGCCTTCTCGATCGAGATCAATTGGCGGCCACGGATGCAGTCCGCCAGGAATCGAGTCGGGTACGGGGCGCCGCACATGCGATCGAGGTGTGCGCCTGCGTCGCTGCCGCCGATCATCGCCCGATCGTCGTTCCACAGCTCGGCGCGCATCCGCCACGACTCGCCGTCGTCATCGGCGGGCTGCGGCCACAGGACCGTGCGCAACTCGTCGGCGATCACGATGTCGAGCAGGGTGCCGAAGTTGCTCATGCCCTTCTCCTCGGCGATCTCGCTGACGCGCCGGTTGCGATACTGCTCGTTCGCCGGCGCATACGTCGTGCCGATCACGTAGTCGCCCCAATCGGCGAGGCGCCGGAACACACCGGCCTTCGGTGACTGGCCCAGCTCGAGCAGCTTGAGCCGCGTGTCGGGATCGTTGAGGCGCTGAATCCGCTCGGGCACGGGAACACCGAGGATCTCCTGCCAACCCGGGATCAGCCACAGCCCGCAGAAGGTGTTGAAGCTCATGTTCATCGGCACCTGCACGGGCATCGTCAACGGCACGACGAGGCCGCCGAGCTCGGCGGCGCGCACGCTGGCCTGCATCTGCCGCGGCACGCGCTCAGGCACGCGCGCGTCGACGGTGAGCACGTTCCAGTTCATCGGCCGGTTGGCGGCCGCGCTCATCTTGCCGAGCAGCTCGATCTCGTCGTCGGCGAACATGTCGAGGCACCCGGGGACGATGCCCTCGAGCGTCGTGCCCTCGTGCAACCCCGTCTCCTCGCACAGTTCGATCAGCTCGTCGGGCGTCGCCCAGCGGCTGGCCACCGGCTCGCCCTCGCCATCGCTGTGCGAGGAGCTGTTGGTGAACGAGAACCCGAGCGCGCCGGCATCGATCGCTGCGCTCAGCTCGGCGCGCATCGCCTTCACCTGCTGTGGGTCGGCGGCGTTGCCGACAGCCTCGCCGCCCATCACGTATCGGCGGATCGCGCAGTGGCCGACGAGGAACCCGGCGTTGACGGCGATGTTGCCGTCCATCCGGTCGAGGTACTCGGCGAAGGTCTCCCAGCTCCAGTCGGTGCCGTGCTCGAGCGCAGCGAGCGGCATGCCCTCGACCTTGGCCATCATCTTGCGGAGGTAGTCGGCGTCACCGGGCACGAGCGGCGCCAGCGTGAAGCCGCAGTTGCCACCGATCACGGTCGTCACGCCGTGGTTGCTCGACGGGCTCGCGGTCGGGTCCCACAGCAGCTGCGCGTCGTAGTGCGTGTGCGGATCGACGATGCCGGGGGCGACGACGAGGCCGGTGGCATCGAAGGTCTCCGCCGCGTCCTCTGTGACCGTTCCGATCGCGACGATCCGGCCGTCGCGAATGCCCAGGTCAGCGACAATGCCGGGGCTTCCGGTGCCGTCGATGACGGTGCCACCTTTGATGATGAGGTCGAGCATGCGCATGGCTCCCATGAGAATCTGACGGACCGTCAGATTCTAGACTGGCCTTCGCTACAGTGGCGACAGCGGCAACGATCAACGGCGCCGTCGGGCAGAATGTCCACCTCGGCAGTCAGACCGCCGCAGCACGGATCAACAGGGGAACAGCGCATGACCAAGCAGTATCGGTTGCTCATCGGTGGCGAGTGGGTCGACGGCGACAACGGCACGTACGACATCATCAACCCGGCCACCGAACAGGTCGTCGGCCAGGCGCCGGAGGCGTCGGTCGAACAGGCCCTCGCAGCGGCACGCGCCGCGCAGGAAGCCTTCCCGAAGTGGTGGCGCACGCCGCCCGAGGAGCGGGCCCGACTGCTGCAGGCCGTGGCCGAGAGACTGAAGGAGCGCTCGGCCGATCTGGTTCCACTCATCATGAGCGAGACGGGCGCCACCGCGCTGGTCGGCTCGAAGATGCAGGTGCCGGTCGCCATCGAGCGGTTCGAGCGCTACGCCAAGGGCGCCTCCAAGGATCTCAACATCCCGCTCGCGCCGTCGCAGATCGGCACCACGCCGCTCGCTGCGGGCGGGCTCATCGGTGCGATCGTCAACCGCCAGCCGGTCGGCGTCGTCGCGTGCATCTCGCCCTACAACTTCCCGCTCACCAACCAGGCCGGCAAGATCGCGCCGGCGCTGGCGGTCGGATGCACGGTCGTGATGAAGCCGGCTCCGCAAGACCCGCTGGCCATCCTCGAGCTGGCCGAGATCTGCCATGAGGTCGGCTTTCCTCCGGGCGTCGTCAACATCATCACGTCGTCGCGGCCCGAGCCGTCGGTGGCGCTCACCGAGACCCGCGACATCGACATGGTCAGCTTCACCGGCTCGACCGGCGTCGGCGAGAGGATCATGGAGGCCGGCGGCAAGACGATGAAGCGGCTGCTGCTCGAGCTGGGTGGCAAGGGCGCCGGCCTGGTGCTCGAAGACGCCGACCTCGACAAGGCCGTCGCCGCGATCAGCAGCGTGTGGTCGTTCCACAGCGGCCAGATCTGCACCGCGCCGACCCGCGCGATCGTGCACAAGAGCCGCTACGACGAGCTCGTCTCGAAGCTCGGCGGCGTCGCCCCGCACCTGAAGGTCGGCGATCCGACCTCGATGGAGACGCTCGTCGGGCCGGTCATCTCCGCCGCACAAAAGGGCCGCATCGAGGGTTACATCCAGTCGGGTGCCGACGAGGGCGGCACGATCGTCGTCGACGGCCGCAACCCGGCCGGTCTCGACACGGGCTACTACGTCGGCCCGACCCTGATCGCCGATTGCAAGCAGGGCATGACAGCGGTGCAGGAGGAGATCTTCGGCCCGGTCGTCGTCACGATCCCGTTCGAGGACGACGACGAAGGCATCGCCATCTCCAACAGCACCGACTTCGGCCTGTACGACTACGTGTTCTCGCAGGACATCGACCGTGCCTACCGCACGGCGAAGCAGTTGCGCAGCGGCAACGTCGGCATCAACACCGCCCAGCGCAACCACGACACGCCGTTCGGCGGCTTCAAGATGAGCGGCGTCGGCCGCGACGGCGGCGACTTCGGCATGCTCGCCTACACCGAGATGCAAACCATCGTCTGGCCCGGCTGACCGACCCAGCGCGCTGACGCTGGCCAGACAAAGTCGTCCCCGGGACGACTTCCCCGTGCCAGCGTCGTGGAACGGAGCGAGGGGTCAGCCGGCCATCGCGCCGTAGGCGGCGAACAGCAGGCTGCCGCCGCGGATGTCGCCGACGGTGCCTTCGCCCATGCGGTTCATGACATAGGCAAAGGTCATCCGCGCGTCGACGTCGTTGACGCACAGCGAGCCACCCCAACCACCCCAGAAGCAGGCCTTGTTCGGGCTGATCGGCACCTCCGGGCAGGCCAGGCCGTAGCCGATGCCGAGCTTGAACACGCCGGGCAGCACGAGGTCCTGGGTGTACACCTGCTCGCGGAAGATGCGCTCGACGCCGGCTTCCGACATCAGGCGCACGCCGTTGACCTCTCCCCCATGGCTCACCACCGCCTGCGCGGTCGCCACCGAGCGAGCGTTGCCATGGCCGCCGGCGGCGGGGATCTCGGCCCGCCGCCACGGCACCGTCTGCGACTGGGTCGCGTCGAGCGGAGGGTTGGAGAACGTACGGAACATGATCGACGCGGGATCGAGGGCGGAGATGTCGATGTCGTCCGGCGGCGGGATCACATGCGCGACGCGGGCGTCGGCGTCCGGTGGTGTGCCGATGAAGAAGTCGGCGCCGAGCGGCGTCGCGATCTCCGACGCGAAGAACGTGCCGACCGACGCGCCGCTCACCCGTCGGACGACCTCGCCGACGAGGTAGCCCTGGCTGATCGCGTGATAGCCGCTCTGCGTGCCCGGCTCCCACCACGGCTCCTGGGCGGCGAGCAGCGACGTGCACTTCTCCCAGTCGTAGAGATCCTCGGGCGCCATCGGCTCCTGCCAACCCGACAGGCCGGCCGAATGGCTCAGCAGGTGCCGGACGAGAACGTTGGACTTGCCGTTGGCGGCGAACTCTGGCCAGTACGTCGCGACCGGCGCGTCGACGTCGAGCTCACCGCGATCGGCCAGCACCAGCGCGCTGAGGGCCGTCATCGTCTTGGTGGTGCTCCACACGTTGGTGATCGTGTCGCGCTCCCATGGTTTGGTGACACCGTCGTCGCCGTTGACCGTGCCGCCCCACAGGTCCACGACCATCTCGCCATCGAGCATGATCGCCACCGAGGCGCCGACGTCCAAGCCATTGGCCAGGTTCTCCTCGAACTGCGTCTTGACCGCGGTGAAGCGATCGTCGACAGTTCCGGACACGACGACTTCTGACACGTCTGACATGGAGCCCCCCGGCTTCTCTGTGCGCTACTGCATCTTGAGGACGACGTCCTCCGCGAACCGCTCAATGTAGCTCTGGTAGACAGCCGCGACGTCGTCGGCGCTGCGCGCTTTCGCGGAGCTGACGTTCCCCATCGCCCACGGCATGCACATCGTGCCCGTGATCCCGAGCTCGTTCTCGGCCCGCTGGAACAGCTCGACCGTCGGTAGCTCGTAGAGGCTGCAGATGATCTCGAACGTCGCCGGATCGCGGTCTTCGGCGGCGAGGAACTCCTTCATCCGCCCGACGTAGTGCTCGGCCTCGGCCCACGGGTAGGCGTTGCCGATCCATCCGTCGGCGTACTTGGCGGCCCGCTTGAGCGCGGCGTCGGTGTGCCCGCCGACGTAGATCGGCACCGGGGTGGGCGGGTGCGGCTCGAGCGTCATCGCGGGGATGTCGTAGTGCTCGCCGTGCCACTCCACCCAGCCGCCCTTCCACAGCTCGCGCAGGGCGGGGATCATCTCGTTGAGGCGCTTGCCGCGCAGGGCGAAGTCCTGGCCCTGGAGGTCGTACTCCTCCTTCATCCATCCCGCGCCGACGCCGAGCGCAACGCGTCCTTCGGAGAGGACGGCGGCGGTGCCGACCTCCTTGGCGACCTGCAGGATCGGGCGGTGGCCGGCGATGTACACGTTCGTGGCGAAATGCAGGTTGGTGGTGACGCTGCTCATCGCGCCGATCAGCACCCACGGATCGGGCCAGGCGACGTCCGGCTCCCAGATCGGGCTGCCGTCCTCGTGGGGCGAGTACGGGTACTTGCTCTCCAACTGCTTCGGGTAGCAGAGGTGATCGCTGATCATCACGCCGTGGTAGCCGGCTTGGTCGAGCAGCTTGGCGACGTGCACCAGCTCGGTCGTGTTCATGAACGCGGTTGCGCACCAGAACTTCATGATCGGTTCCCCCAGGTTGTGTG
>Ga0075364_10002535_pt1 | contig 10234 bp, 11 predicted proteins | sample EndMetdeltDD1764_FD_71517 | JGI IMG/M metagenome (GOLD analysis project Ga0075364, IMG submission 71517) | Populus endosphere microbial communities from Tennessee, USA - Endosphere MetaG P. deltoides DD176-4 | ecosystem: Host-associated > Plants > Roots > Endosphere | place: USA: Tennessee...
GATTTCGTGTTCGGCATGACCGAGGCCTACCTGATCGAGAACGGCGAGATCACCGAGCCGCTGCGCGAGGGCAACCTGATCGGCAACGGTCCGCAGGTGCTGCTCGACATCGAGGCCCTTGGCAACGACTTCGCGATGGGCAGCCCCGGCATGTGCGGCAAGGACGGCCAGGGCGTTCCCGTCGGCGACGGCCAACCGACCCTGCGTGTGAAGACGATGACGATCGGAGGAACAGCCGCGTGAGCAACACGTCAACCAAGCCGAGTACCACCGAGCTGCAGACGATCGCCGACCGGGTCATCGCCCAGGCCGGCAAGGGCGAGCACATCGAGGCCTACGTGTCGCGTGGGCAGGAGACCGACGTCCGCATCTACGAAGGTGAGATCGAGCACTTCGTCAGCGCCCAGAGCGAGGGCATCGGCATCCGCGTGATCCGCGACGGCCGCACCGGTTTCGCCTACGCCGGAACGCTCGATGAAGACGCCGTCGCGTCCGTGCTGGCCGAGGCTCGCGACAACGTCGCCTTCGGAACCCCCGACGAGTGGGCCGGCCTCGCCGAGCCCGACGGAGTCGCTGTCATCGAGCAGGAGTTGTGGAGCACAGAGCTCGCCGACTATCCGACCGACGCCAAGATCGAGCTCGCCAAAGAGCTCGAGCGGCTGACGCGCGCCACCGATCCTCGCGTGCGTGTCGACGACTCGAACTACAGCGATGCGTCAGGCGAGGCCGCCGTCGCGTCGACGGCCGGCATCCGCGTGAGTGGCCGTGAGAACGGTTGCTTCTGTTCGGTCGGCACCTTGGCCGACGACGGCGATGAGACCCAGACCGGGTTCGGGTTCGCGGTCGGACGGTCGCCGCACGAGTTCGATCTCGGCAAGGCAGCCCGCGAGGCCGCCGATCGAGCCACCCGTCTGCTCGGTGCGGTCAAGCCCCCGTCGAAGAAGATCACCGTCGTCCTCGACCCGTACGTGACCGCGCAGTTCATCGGCATTCTCAGCAGCGCGCTCAACGGCGAGAACGTCGCCAAGGGCCGCAGCTTGTTCGCCAACCGTCTCGGCGAATCGGTGGCCTCGCCGCTGTTCACGCTGATCGATGACCCGACCAACCCGAAGGCCTACACCGCCACCGACATCGACGGCGAGGGCCTCGCCGCGCGACGCAACTCGCTGATCGAGGCCGGCGTTCTGCAGGGCTTCGTGCACTCGTCGTACAGCGCCCGCCGGGCCGGCACGACGAGCACCGGCAACGCTGTTCGCGGCGGGTTCAAGGGCACGCCCGGCGTCGGTTGTCTGGCGATGCAGCTCCAGCCGGGCACGCGCTCGCAGGCCGAGCTGATCGCCGATGTCGACGACGGCGTGCTGATCCAGAGCGTGCAGGGCATGCACAGCGGCGTCAACGCGATCAGCGGCGACTTCTCGACCGGCGCATCGGGACTCTTGATCGCCAAGGGTCAGCTCGGCGGACCTGTGCGCGAGTTCACGATCGCGTCGACATTGCAGCGGATGCTGCAGGACATCATCGAGATCGGCGGCGACGTGGATTGGCTGCCGATGCGGGCAGCGGGAGTCAGCCTCGTGATCGGCGACGTGACCATGAGTGGTGCGTGACCACGATCCCGGTGATCGACCTCGGCGACGACCCGGTTCGGGTCGCCGCGGCAATCGGCCGTGCGTGCGCCGATATCGGCTTCTTCCAGATCGTCAACCACGGTGTCGCCGCCGAAACGGTCGACGCGGCATGGACGGCGACGCGCGCGTTCTTCGACGCCCCCGACGCCGTGCGAGTCGCTGTCGCGGTGCCATACTCCGGCTACCCGTACGGCTACCTCGGGTTCGCCAGCGAGACGCTCGCCTCCTCACTCGGTGTCGAGACACCACCGGACCGCAAGCACTCGTTCTCGTTCGGTCCGCTCGATCCGCCGGCCTCGATTCCCACTGATCCCGACGAGATGTGGATTCGCTCGCCGAGCCGGTGGCCGAGCGAACCGCCCGACTTCCGCGTGGTGATGGAGCGGTACTACGTGTCGATGTCGGCGCTCGCGGCGCGCCTGCTCGGACGAATGGCCGTCGCGCTCGACCTGGACGAGACGTACTTCGAACCGATGATCGACCACCATGTCAGCGCGCTGCGGTGCCTCGATTACCCGGCGCTCGATGAACCGCCGCTGCCCGGTCAGCTGCGCGCCGGCGCGCACTGCGACTACGGGACGCTGACGATCCTGCGGACGGCACCCGGAACGAATGGACTCGAGACGATCGACGGCGACGGTCGCTGGACGCCGGTCGACGCCGTCGCCGATGGTTTCGTCGTCAACCTCGGCGACAGCCTGGCGCAGTGGACCAACGACCGTTGGCGCTCGACGATGCATCGTGTGGTCGAGCCACCGGACGCCGAGCGGCGAACCTCGATCGCGTTCTTCCACACCGCGAACTGGGATGCCGCGATCGAGTGCTTACCCGGCCTCGGCGAGCCGAAGCATCGCCCGGTCCTAGCCGGGAGGCACTTGATGGACAAGTTCCAACGAACCGTCGGTGCGTAGGGCGACTCGCAACGCGACAGTGGGACCGCGATTGCTCACGATCCCACTGCAGCGCGTTGTGAAGACAGGTCAGCCGGTTGTCGTGTCCGTCGCGCCGGCAACACCGGTCGCGCACGCCTGTGCTTCGCCCTCCAGGGCTGCGCCTTCGGGGCTCAGGGCCGGGTCCTCTCCGACCTCGGCGTCGGCGATCAGTTGCGCATCCGCATCGCTCATCTTGGCGACCACGGCGGACAGGCAGACGGGATCGATTGTGACGCCGAGGGCGGCAGCAGCCGTCACGGTCTTCGTCACGGCCGCTGCCTGCGCCGCACTGAGATCGGCAGGCAAGCCCGCTGGGTCTACCGTGAGAGTGACACCGCCTGCGGTTTCGTCTGTCATCGTCTCGTCTGTCATCGTCTCGTCGGTCGTTGTGTCGCCGGTGGCGGTGTCCGCCGACGCGGTCGTCGTGTCCGATGACTTCTTGTCGCTTCCGCACGATGCGACGGTGAGCAGCAAGCCGACTGCGAGCACGCTGTTGGTCAGAATTCTCATGATGGTCCTCTCCCTGGGCCGCGCGGGATCACGCCTGGCCGCAAACGGACGGTACCCAGGCGTGGAGGCGATCGAACTGTGACGCATCTCCACTTGAGTCGGCGGAAAATCGGCCGATCAGCGAAGAGCTGCTGCCACTGACCGAGTGACCAGGCCATGCCTCGCGGCCAGCGACGAGTCGAGGACGATCCGTGCGGCGCGATCCAGCCCGCTCGACGCGATCGTGCCGGTGCGCAGCCGTGCCGGATTCAGCCCCAGCCACACCCCGATGGCCCGCGCGAAGTCGGCCCGGCTGAGCACCTCCGGTCCGGCGAGGTGCAGCGGCCCGGTGAGCTCCGGCATCGAGGCAAGGTGGGCGACCGCGTCGGCGATGTCGGCCGCGTGTGCCGGGCAGCGGTACTCGTCGGTGAAGAACGTCGTGTTCGCCTGGCCCCGCAGCGCGCGCTCGACGTCGAGCTGGACCGGTGCGAGGAAGTCGGTCGCGTACATCAGCGATGTGCGGAGCACAAGGGCGTTGGGACACAGTTCCATCACGACGCGTTCGGCCTCGGCCTTCATCACGCCGTAGTCCGTGACGGCGAACGGGGGATCGGCTTCGGTGTATGCCGCCTGGCGGCCACCGAACACCACGTCGGTCGACATGTGCACGAGGCGCGCACCGCATCGCGCGGCCGCCTCGGCAACGTTGCGACTGCCGTCCACGATCGCGCGCCGATCGTCCTTGCGATAGGCCAGGTGCACGATCGCGGCCGGCTTCCAATCGGTGATCATGTCGATGACGGGATCGCGTCGGCGCACGTCGAGCGAGTGAGATCCGGGAGCGATCAGCTCCCAGTTCGCCATCGCCGGGCTGCGCTGGAGATGCCGTCCGAGCAGGCCGCTCGCGCCGGTGACGAACATCATCTTGGTCCGTCGGCGCAGCTGCACGCCCGGATGATACGACGACTACCGTTGGACGGGTGCCGATCGCCTCGCCAGACGCCATCTCCCGGCATCCGCACCTCGGAGAGGCATCACCGAGCGGGTGGGTCCGCGTCGACATGCACAGTCACACGATGTGGAGTGGCGATTCGACGACGACGCCCAGCGAGATCCATGATGCCGTGGTTGCGGCGGGCCTCGATGTTGTCTGCATCACCGATCACAACGCGATCAACGGCGCCGTCGAATTGGCGTCTTCGCTGCCCTGCCGAGTCATCGTCGGTGAGGAGCTGAAGACCCACGCCGGTGAGATCATCGGGCTGTTCCTCACTGAGCGGGTTCCGATCGGTGTGCAGCCGCAGCGGGCGGCTGAGATGATCCGCGCTCAGGGCGGCCTCGTCTACGTTCCACATCCGTTCGATCCGATGCGGCGCAACCTTGCCGAGCCGGCGATGCGCGAGCTGGCCGGCGCCGGGCTGATCGACGCGATCGAGGTGATCAACGCGAAGACATCGCTGCAGTCGCTCAACCAACGCGCGGCCTCCTTCGCCGCCGAGCACGGTCTTGCCGCTGGAGCCGGCAGCGATGCCCATGTGCCGCTGGCCCTTGGCGCGGCCTATGTCGAGATGCCCGATTTCGACGGCCCGGCCGACTTCATCGCCAAGCTGCGTCTCGGCCGCGTGGTCGGACATCATTGGGACCACGCCCGACCGTGGAGCTCGCGCATCGTGCCGAGCACGAGCGCGGGTGCGTGACGCGACCAGCCCGCACCACGATCACGGTCGACCCAGCGCCAACACCGCGATCCGTTGGTTCGCAGCCTGGGCGACGCGAGCGGCGACATCGCGCGGAACCGCGACGGCCAACCTGTCGCCGGCGACATCGACGACGATCGCCTGTTCGGCGACGATCGACCCGTCGGCGAGCACGATCGCCGAGTCGCCGATGTCGAAGAGCGCCCGACCGGCATCCAACGGTTCGTCCGTGCGTGGAACGTCGATCGCCAACCACCCGTCCGGCACGAGTGCGAGTGGTGCTTCTTCGTCGGCGACGTCGATGTCGACGACGATCTCGCCCGCAGTCAATCGCTGTGTAGCAGTCGCCACGGCTGGCAGTTCCGTCAGCGCCGCTTGCGGAACCACCGCGGTCGGCACGTCGCGCGCCGTGACCGCCCCGGTCAGGCGCTCACCGATGGCGACGTCGCGCGTGGTGACGAACACGGTGGTGGCGTGTCCCCACGCATCGCGTTGGCGCCGGACGTCGCCCATCGCGGCTGCGACCGCCGCAGCGATCGCCAGGGTGATCGCGCCGACCAAGAGCCAGTACATCCACGGCCGGCGGGCCAACAACATCCGCATGCGTGGCATCCAACGCATCGCAACCTCCAACAACCGTTTCGCGTGTTGACGTGTTGGGGAAGGCGTCGTCCTCGCCGACGTTATCGACTGTGTCGGGCGATCAGCTGGCTGCGGACGTCGAACCGCTGGAGGCGGTCGAGGTCGTCGACGGTGTCGACGGGGTGGTCGCGGGCTTCGAATCGCCACTGCTCGAGTTGGAGCCGGATGATCCCGAGCTGTCGCTCGACCCGCTGGTGCTCGACGAACCACTGCCGGACGAATCGCTCGACGACGACGAGGTCGACGACGAGCTGGAGCCACTGCGGCTGTCGGTCTTGTAGAACCCTCCACCTTTGAAGGTGACGCCCACCGGCAGGAACACCTTCTTCACCGGCAGCGTCTCTCCTGACGTCGGATGAGCCGCCTCGGTCAGTGCATCGTCGGTGAACGCCTGCTGGACCTCGATGGTCTCACCCGTGTCGATGAACTTGTAAACGTAGGTGGGCATTGAACTCTCCGCGCACTAGCACTCGACGTTGGTGAGTGCCAAGCGTATCGGGTCGTTTGTAAGCTCGCCCCATGCGAGTTCGCACCGCTGTCATTCCCGCCGCCGGTCTCGGCACTCGGTTCCTGCCGGCGACCAAGGCCGTCCCCAAAGAGCTGTTGCCGATCGTCGATGTCCCGGCCCTGCAGCTGATCATCGACGAGGCCGTCGGCGCAGGCATCGAGCACATCGTCGTCGTCAACAGCCACGTCAAGCCGTCGATCGAGGCCTACTTCGCCGACGCGCCCGGGGTGATCGAGAAGTTGGTCTCCAGTGGGCGGACCGAGATGGCCGATCGGTTGCGCTCGATCGGCGTCGATGTTCAGATCAGCTTCGCCTACCAGGACGAACAACTCGGTCTCGGCCACGCCGTTGGTTGCGCGCGTGACGCCGTCGGCGACGAGCCCTTCGCGGTGTTGCTCCCCGATGAGCTGATGGGCACCAGCGAGCTCTTGTCGGCGATGTGCGCGGTGTGCGTCAGCAGCGGTGGGAGCGTCGTCGGTCTCAAGCGGGTTCCACGTGACGATGTCAGCTCGTACGGTGTCATCACCCCGACCGGCGAGGTCGACGCCGACGGGGTTGTCGGGATCTCCGATCTGGTCGAGAAGCCTGCCGTCAGCGACGCGCCGAGCGACATGATCATCATCGGTCGCTACGTCCTCACCCCCGACGTGTTTGCCAAGATCGCCGCACTCCAGCCCGGCGCCGGCGGCGAGTTGCAGCTCACCGACGCTCTGCGGGTGCAGGCGGCCACCGGACCATTCCACGGGGTGCTGCGCGACGTTCGTCGCTTCGACACCGGCAATCCGGTCGGGTGGATGAGCGCCGTGGTCGAGCTGGCGCTCGATCATCCGCAGTACGGCGAAGCGTTCCGCGCCGAACTGCATCGCATCCTGAGCGGCGGCTGAACAACGTGGCCGGCGGTCCTGATCTCGATCTCGATCCGATGGGGGCCGCCGACGAGATCAGCGCCGAGCTGCGGGTGCTCGGCACGCCGGCGCGGGCCGAATCCGAGCGGGCGTACCTGAAGAGCGATCTCGAGTTCTACGGCACGTCGGTGCCGCACATGCGCACCGTCATCAAGCGCTTCCTCCGGGCTCGACCCGGGCTCACTCACGACGAGCTGATCGCGACCTGTCGAGCGTTGTGGGCACCGGTCGGTCCGCTCGCGATCCACGAACGGCGCGCGGCGGCCGTGATGCTCCTCGGCGAGCGGCCGGCGTTGCTGTCGGTCGACGACCTGGTGATGATCGAGCAGTTCATCCGTGAGTCGAAGACGTGGGCATATGTGGACACCCTCGCCGGCGATGTCGTCGCCCGCCTCGCGGCTGTCGATCAGGCCACGCTCGCCGTGCTGGATCGCTGGTTGGTGGACGACGACTTCTGGATCCGCCGGTCAGCAGTGCTCGCCCTCAGACACCTGCTGCGCGACGGCAGGGAGCTGAACCGGTTCTTTCGATACGCAGACACGTTGTTGCCGGAGAAGGAGTTCTTCATCCGCAAGGTGCTCGGCTGGGTGGCCCGGGAGACCGGACGCCGATACCCCGACGACGTCTCTGCATGGCTGCGCCGCAACCAGTCGCGGATGAACGGCGTGACGATCCGTGAAGCGGTCAAGTACCTCCCCGACGGCGATGAGGTGCTCGCCCTCTGGAAGGCTCGGTAAGTCGTCACCTACGGCAGATTCGCCCGGTGACGCCGGCGTGGAATCCTGCTCACGTCAGCCGATCTTCACGGATTCCGTGGAGACCCGCTCACGTCAGCGGAATCTCACGGGTCGAAATCTGCTAGTCGATGCGGCGGAACAGCGTGGGGTAGTCGAGGATCAGGCCGAAGCGGTCGACCTCGAACTCTTGGGCCCACCCCGTTTCCAGCTGCTCGAATCGCCAGCGGTGGGTGTCGAGGCGGGTGTAACGCTGGTGGTCGGGCTGCACGTCGAGGGTCTCGACGTCGACATAGGCGACCGTGATGTCGGCGGTGTCTCCGACGTGCAGGGGCAGTCGCCGGATCGGGAGCGTGTTCGTGAACGGCGTGCACGGCAGATCGAGATCGACGCAGCCGTCGAGCTCGGGCCGATGAGCGCCGTTCATCTCACCCCAGCGGCCGCTGCCATCGGTGCCGAGCCACAGGTCCGGGTCTTCCATGTCGCGGAACAGCAGGAACTGACGCACGTGCCACGTCGGCGAGATCCGAAGGATGTAGTGCACCTGCTCGCGGCCGACAACACCTGACGCCGTCCACGCCTCGTTCTCCCACACGATCGTCAACGCTTCGTGCACCGGCTCGCCGGCATCGTCCGTCGCTTGGTCCCACGGTGCCCAGCGTGCCGTGTGCCCGTCGGCCGAAAAGGCCTGGTACACGGGCGGCCGCGACGACGGATCCGGATTCGACATGGTTCCAGTCTGGCGGGACTCTCCGTAACAGCGGCAGCACCGATCGGCCCTTCAATTCCGGTGGCCGGTAGCGTGCGTGCGATATGGGGACGTCAGTAGACCGGTTGCGCGTGTCGATCACCGAGGCGCGAGAGATCGTGCTCGCCCAATGCCCGCCACTCGATCCTGTCACGATCGATCTCGACGCGGCGGTTGGGTGCGTGCTCGCCGACGACGTGATCGCGCCGGAGGACGTGCCCCCGTTCGCCAACAGTGCGCTCGATGGCTACGCCGTGCTCGCATCCGACGTCGCGGTGGTGCCGGTCGAGTTGCCCGTAGTGGCCGAGATCGCCGCCGGCGCTGCCGCCGACCGGCCGCTGTCTGCGGGCGAGGCGATCCGGATCATGACCGGCGCGCCGATGCCGCCGGGTGCCGACGCGATCGTTCTGGTCGAGCGTACCGAACGGCTCGACGATGGTTCGCGAGTGCGCATCCACGAGTCGGTTCGCTCGGGTCAGGCAGTGCGCGCCGCGGGCGACGACATCCGTTCGGGCACGAAGGTGTTCACAGCCGGAACGCTGATTCGGCCGGCGGTCGCCGGTGTGCTCGCCAGCGTCAACGCGCGCTCGCTCTCGGTCGTGCCGAAGGTCCGCGTCGCCGTGCTGTCCACCGGCGACGAGCTGATCGACGACGGCAGCCCTCTCGGACCCGGGCAGATCCGCGAGAGCAACAAGACGATGCTGCTCGCGCTCGTCGACGAAGCCGGTGCTGTCGCGGTCGACTTCGGTGTGATCCGCGACGACGAAGCCACGCTCGAGGCGGTGCTGCGCGACGCGGCCGACACCTGCGACACGATCGTCACGAGTGGCGGCGTGAGCATGGGCGACTACGATGTCGTCAAGGCGGTCCTGTCGCGCATCGCCGAGATGCAATGGATGGAGATCGCGATCAAACCGGCCAAGCCGTTCGCCTTCGGTCGCCTCGTCAACAGCGCGGGCCGCACGATTCCCGTCTTCGGCCTGCCCGGAAACCCGGTCTCGTCATTGGTCAGCTTCGAGCTGCTGGCCCGCCCGGCACTGCGCCAGATGATGGGCCATGCCGAGCTCTTGATGCGCCAGCGGCTGCTCGCCATCGCCGACTCGCCGCTGCGGCGGAGCACCGATGGCAAGGTCCACTACCAGCGGGTTCACGGCCGGTTCGGTGACGATGGTCGTTACCACGTCAGCGCCGGGGGGCCGCAGGGCAGCCACCAGTTGGCTGCATCAGCGGTCGCGTCCGCGCTGGCCGAACTCCCCGATGGAGATGGTGCCTCGATCGGCGATGAGGTGCTCGTGTACCTCCTCACGTCATGAGGGGCGTAGCCTGACCTGATGGATCTCGTCGATCCCTTTGGACGCACCATTCGTGACCTGCGCATCTCGGTCACCGACCGCTGCAACTTTCGTTGCACGTACTGCATGCCCGAAGAGGGCATGAAGTGGTTGCCGCGCAGCGATGTCCTCAGCTTCGAGGAGATGGAGCGCCTGGCCCGGATCTTCGTCGAGCGCTTCGAGGTCGACGGCCTCCGCCTCACCGGCGGCGAACCGACGGTACGGGCCCATCTGCCGGTGCTGGTTCGCAAGCTCGCCGCGCTTCGGGTTCCGGCGCACTCGGCGTCGCCGTTGGCCGGCCAGAAGCCCGACCTGTCCATCACGACCAACGGGTCCTCGTTCCGGCTGCTCGCCCACGAGCTGCACGACGCCGGCCTCGATCGGGTCAACATCAGCCTCGATTCGTTGCAGCGCGACAAGTTCTTGGAGATGACCCGACGCGATGAGCTGGCCCGCGTGCTCGACGGCGTCGAGGCCGCCAAGGAGGCCGGCTTCGCGCCGGTGAAGATCAACGCTGTCATCGAGCGCGGCGTCAACGACGACGAGATCCTCGACCTCGCCACATTCGGACGCGATCACGACGTCGAGATCCGCTTCATCGAGTTCATGCCGCTCGACGC
>Ga0075364_10002538_pt1 | contig 10228 bp, 8 predicted proteins | sample EndMetdeltDD1764_FD_71517 | JGI IMG/M metagenome (GOLD analysis project Ga0075364, IMG submission 71517) | Populus endosphere microbial communities from Tennessee, USA - Endosphere MetaG P. deltoides DD176-4 | ecosystem: Host-associated > Plants > Roots > Endosphere | place: USA: Tennessee...
CCCCTGCTGATCCTGCTCGTGATGGGCGTCATCAGCTACGGCTACATGCTGAGCTTCCGGCAGACGCTCAGCCAGGGCGCCGCCGAGGGTTCCCGGGCTGCTGCGGTCTCGCCGTTCCCGGCTGCGGCCGACCGGCAGCAGGAGGGACTCGAGGCGCTCAACGAGGCACTGAGGTCCTACGGGGTCACGTGCGACGGGTACGCGCTCGGGTCGCACCTGCGCAAGGACGAGGGCAACGTCGGCACCTGCTCGGTGACGATCGGCTCCTGCCCCAACGACCCGACCAAGGACTGCGTCACCACCGCGATCGACTACGCCTATGAGGCCAACCCGCTCACCCCGAGCTTCCCAGGGGTGCACCTGGTCCTGCCCGAGCAGCTCAGCTACGACTCGGTCGCGAGGACGAGCTGATGGGCCGTCCCGCGGGCGGCGTACGCCGGCACCCCGACGAGCGCGGGGCGATCATCCCGATGATGGCGATGCTCCTCGTGGTGCTCATCCCGTCCACGGCGATCGCCGTGGACCTCGGCATGCAGCGCGTGGTGCGCAGGGACATGCAAGCGCTGGCCGACGTCGTGGCGCTCGACCTCGTGCGGCTGGTCGACGGGCGCAACGCCGCGCAGATCAACAGCGGCTACAACGGACACGACACCTTGTCGGTCGCCCTGGTCAGGAGCGTGGCCCGCAACGAGGACGCACTCGGGGACGACCCGCAGGTCACGGTGAAGCTGGCGTTCATGGACCCGACGACGCACCGGCTGGAGACCGTGGTCGGCTCGGACGGGCTGCCGGTGACCCGGGAGGCGACGGGGACCCAGGTCCCGACCGCGGTGGAGGTCACGGCCCGGGGCGGTGTCGACTTCGCCTTCGCCCCGGGGCGCGGAGGCGCGGTCCGGGTCGCGGTCGCGGTGCCCTCGCCCTCGGCGTGCTTCCGGCTCGGCTCCTACGCCGTCGGCCTGGACCTGCAGGACGCCAACCTGCTCAACGCCGTGCTGCCCGAGCTGATCAACAACACCACCTTTTCGACCACGCTGGTGGGCTACCAGGGGTTGGCCGCCGCGGAGGTCGATCTGCTCGACCTCGTCGGCGTGAGCGGTCTGGGCGTCGCGACGCCGGACGAGCTGCTGGGCCTCGACTCGCTGACGCTCGGCCAGTTCTACGCGGCGATGGCGGGTGCCCTGCAGGCGAACGGCGGCGACACCGCCTCGGTGGCCCTGCTGCAGACCCTCAGCACCAAGGCGAACCTGACCAGCCACATCGGGATCCAGGACCTCCTCGACATCGAGTCGGGCAACACCGCGGCGCTGGCGGCGTCGTTCAACGTCCTCGACCTCGTCATGGGGGCGGCGTACGCGGCCAACGGCGGCAGCGCCCTGGCGGTGCCCGGGCTGACGGCGCAGCTTCCCGGACTGACGAACCTGTCCACCTCGCTGACCGTCGGTCAGACTCCCCGGCTGGCGTGCGGGGCGGCGGGGCGGGCCAGGGCCCGTACCGGCCAGGTCGGGCTGACCGTGGCGGGCAACCTCGTCGACGTCACGTCCGACCTCAACGGGCCGCGCAGCCTGACCGCGGCGCTGGGTCCGCTGGGGGCCTCACTGGGTGGCCTGCTCACCGGGATCTCGAACGGGGTCGTGACGGGCGGGCCGCTGACGGCACGGACGCACGTGAGCTCCGAGCTGGCGCTCGCCCGGGCGGAGGGGCTGCTGACCGGCATCGTGTGTGGCGACGCGACGTCGACGGGCAACGCCGAGGGCATCGACGTGGCCGTGTCCGCCTCGGCGGTCTCCTCCGTCGCGACCCAGGTCGCGGTGACGATCACCGGCTCGCTGACCCTCCGGATCACCACGCTGCTGGGCGCGAACGTCGACATCGCGACCATCACCATCAACCACACGGCGTACCAGAACACCACGACCTCGCAGGGCACGACGCCGACCACGGTGTCGTTCCGCCACCCCGACGACGAGTACGGCGTCGCGAAGTCCTTCGGGTCCGGGATCGTGGTCACCGGCGTGTCGCCGCCGACCGTGTCGGGGAACACCAAGGTGCACATCGACTTCGCGCCCGGCTACGGCGCCGACGGCGACATCAACGTCTCCGGCGTCTCGGGCCTGACGGGAGGGCTCAACGCGCTGATCGCGAACGCGACGAACACCGTGAACACCCAGGTGATCGCCCCGCTGAACTCGGTGGTGGCGCCTCAGCTCCAGGAGCAGATCGGGGCCCGGGTCGGCGGTGCCGACCTGTTCGCCCTGCCCCGGCCGAGCTGCAACGACCCGAGGCTGGCGGGCTGACCTGCGACCGCGTGTCGGAAGGGTCTGTAGTCCTTTCGGGCACTTCTGCCTAGTCACACCCCAGTTAGGTGTCCGTTCCGCCTCGGGGAAGGGTCCCGGCGTGCCAGCCTGAGTCGTGCATCTCGTGGGACGACAGCGGCAGAGGGGGCGGCGGTGAGCTGGTCGACGGTGGTCGCGCGCCTCCGGACGCGCCGGCGTGAGCGTGGAGCTGTGGCTCTGGAGGCAGCGCTGGTGCTGCCCATCCTGCTCATCGTCGTGCTGGGCATCATCGAGCTCGGGTTCCTGATCCGCGACCACAACGTGGTCGTCTCCAACACCCGGACCGGGGCGCGTATCGCGTCCACCGGCGCCGGGGCGGGGCCGGGGACCTGTGCCACCGGACCGGAGGAGCCGCCGTGCACCCCCGCGAGCTCGCCGGCCCTGGCCCAGATGGCCGCCGACGCCATCCAGCGCAGCGGGTCCGCCATGCCGCTCGACCAGATCCAGTACATCCTGGTCTACAAGGCCAACGACAAGGGCTACCCCGGTGTGGACGGCGCGACCACGATGCCGACCTCCTGCGCCGGATACTCGAACTGCGTGCGCTTCGTGTGGCGCAAGTCCGCGGACAAGTTCCGCTATGCCGAGGGCTCGTGGGACAGCCGCACGATCAGTGCGTGCTTCCCCGGCACTGCCTCCAAGCCGCTCGACCGGGTCGGCATCCAGATGGTGGCCAACCACAAGACCTTCACCGGCCTGTTCGGCAACTCGCTGAAGCTCGAGGACCGCGCCGTGCTCAACTTCGAGCCGCTGGTGGCCCAGTCGTGCGGTAGCGGGGCGCACGCGTGACCTGGCTGCGCCGTCGGATCGTCCGCTGGGCCGATGCCCGGACGGAGGAGGGCGGCTACGTCGCCGTCTTCGTCGCCATCACGGTCGCCAGCGGCTTCCTGTTCGCGATGGCGGCGATCAGCGTCGACACCTCGCGCTGGTACGACGAGCGCGCCCGGGTGCAGAAGGCGGCGGACGCCGCGGCCCTGGCCGGCGTGCCCTACCTGCCGTACGACATGCCCAACGCCATCCTCCGCGCCAAGGAGGTGGCGAAGCGGAACGGCTACGACGACGCGGCCTCCAACATCGTCGTGCGGGTCGAGGCAGGCTCCCTGGCGAGCCAGCTCAAGGTCACCATCACCTCCACCATCGACAACTCCTTCGGGCGTCTCATCGGCGTGGACAGCGCGGACATCACGATGACCGCGACCGCGGACTACAAGGGACCGGCCCCCATGGGCAGCCCGTGCAACACCTTCGGCAACGAGCCCGACTCCGGCGGCGGGACCAGCTCGACGAGCCCGACGGGGACCGCCCTCGGCACCGAGGTGTCCGGGTGCGACCGGGCCCCGGACATGTGGGCAGGTATCCAGGGCGTCCGGACCAGCAAGTCCAACGGCGACCGCTACATGAACTCCTACTGCAACACGGGCATCTCGACGTACCTCTGCTCCAGCTCGACCAACTCCGAGTACGACCCGTCGAGCAGTGACACCCCGCCTGGGAAGCGCGGCTACTTCTGGGTGGTGCGGGTGCAGCCGGGAGCGGTCGGCCAGCCGATCAAGCTCCAGCTCTACGACCCGGCGTACATCAACACCGGTGACTACACGTGCGGCTCGATGTTCCTCGCGAGCGCGATCAGCAACACGGCGAACCCCTACGTCACCGACGGCAAGGCGCGGTACTCCCGGGACCAGAGCAACACCCCGACCGCCGCCGGCAAGTCGGCGTTCTGCAACGGCGACCACGTCCCGGGCAGCGGCGACACCTCCGGCGGCTCGCCGCCGCCGACGACCAGCTTCGTGCTGCGCGCGCAGACCGACACGCTCGACCCGATGCAGGCCACGCCGATGGTCAGCGAGGGCTGCATCAAGCAGTACAAGGGGACCAGCACGGTTCCCACCGTCAACGACCTCACCTCGACCAGCGGCACCTACGACCAGCACCTGGCTCGGCTGTTCCACAACTGGGTCGACTTCTGCACCTTCACGCCGACCCGGTCGGGTGACTACTACCTCCAGGTCCGGACGAACGTGACGTTCGCCGGGTCGGCCGAGGCGAACACCAACAGCAACGCCTCGCTCATCTCGTCCGGTAGCGCGGCCGTGTACGCGACGTCGGGCGACACCAACACCGGCATCGGCAACAACACCTTCGCGGTCCGGGCGGTCACCGTCGCCGGCCAGCAGAAGAACGTCTCGGTGTCGGGCTACGACCGGATGCCGATCTTCGCCAACAAGGACGCCGCGGTCAGCGAGTTCCACCTGATCCGGGTGCTCCCGGGAGCGGCCGGGCAGTTCGTCTCCTTCAGCTTCTTCGACGTCGCGGACGCGGACGGTACGACCACCAAGACGGTGCGCGTGGTGCGTCCGCCCGACGCCACGGGCAGCATCACCACCACCCCCTTCCCCAACGGGGGATGTCGCACCTACTACGGGGCACTGGGGTCGTCGGTCACGAACCTGACCAACTGCCAGACCAACATCAGCTCGGCCGCCAACAACGCCAAGCTGCAGACCATCGAGATCCCGATCCCCACCGACTACAACTGCACCGTGACCAACATCGGCAACTGCTGGTACCGGGTCGAGGTCAACTACGGCTCCGGTGGCGTGCACGACTTCACCACCTGGGACGCCACGATCGTCGGTGACCCGATCCGCCTGGTGAAGTAACCGCCAAGCACCCACAGGCGCCGCCCGGGAGGCGGTGTCCACAGGGCGCCGCCCGGGCCCTCGCTGCGGTCCCCGCACCGGCCGATCCTCCTTGCCAGGAGGTCGGACATGACGACGGCGGCACAACGGGTGGCCCTGGGGGCCTACGGCGAGCGGGTGGCGGCGACGCACCTGGCTGAGCAGGGGATGGCGGTCCTCGACCGCAACTGGCGCTGTGACCGGGGGGAGCTCGACCTGGTCCTCCGCGACGGCGAGGTCCTGGTGGCCTGCGAGGTGAAGACCCGCTCCGGCCCCGTCGGCGGCTCACCGCACGAGGCGGTCGACCCACGCAAGCTCCAGCGCCTGCACGACCTGCTGTGGCTGTGGTGCGAGGAGCACGACATCCGCCCCGCGGAGACCCGGGTCGACGTGGTCGGGGTCCTGCGGGCGTCGCGCGGCCGGGCCAGTGTCGACCACGTGCGGGGGCTGGCCTGATGCCGTTCGCCACCACGCACTGCGTCTCCCTCGATGGCGCGACCGGCCATCTCATCGACGTGCAGGCCGACGTGTCCGCGGGCCAGGTCGCGACCGTCCTGGTCGGGCGCCCGGACGCTGCGCTCAGCGAGTCCCGGGACCGGTGCCGGATGGCGCTGATCAACAGCGGCTACGACTGGCCCAACACCCGGCGGACCACGATCCTGCTGTCGCCCGCCGACCTGCCCAAGCGCGGCACGCACTTCGACCTGGCCATCGCGGTCGCGGTGCTCGGAGCGCTCGACGTCGTTCCACACGAGTCGCTGGAGGACACCGCCTTCGTCGGCGAGCTGACCCTGTCCGGCGGTCTGCGGTCCGTCCGCGGTGTGCTCCCGATGGTGCTCGCGGCCAGGGAACGGGGTGTGGTCCGGGTGTTCGTGCCGGAGCCGCAGGTGGGCGAGGCAGTCCTGGCCGGTGGGGTCGAGGTCGTGGGGATGCGCGCACTCCGCCAGGTCGTGGCCGAGCTGTGCGGCGACGAGGTGCCGGAGGCGCCGCCCGTCGCGCCGATGTCCGGCAGCCGCCTGCTGGCGTGGCGCGGGCGCGACCGGCTCGAGCACGTCGACCTGGCCGACGTACGCGGGATGCTCGACGCGCGGTTCGCGGCCGAGGTGGCGGCGGCCGGCGGTCACCACCTCCTCCTGTCCGGCCCGAAGGGGTCGGGCAAGACCACGCTGGCCGAGCGCATCCCCGGCCTGCTGCCCGACCTCACCCGCGAGGAGGCGGTCGAGCTCACTGCGCTGCACTCGCTGGCCGGGGCGCTCGAGCCGGGCGACGAGCTGCTCACCCGCCCGCCCTACGCCGCCCCGCACCACGACGCGAGCAAGGCCGCGCTGGTCGGCGGCGGCAGCGGCCAGGTGCGGCCGGGTGAGATCAGCCGGGCCCACTGCGGCGTGCTGTTCATGGACGAGTTCCCGTTGTTCCGCACCGATGTCATCGACGCGCTCCGGGAGCCGTTGGAGAGCGGCGACATCACGATCGCGAGGGCTGAGGAGTCGGTGACGCTGCCGGCCCGCAGCCTGGTGGTGCTGGCCGCCAACCCGTGTCCCTGCGGCAACTTCGCGGTGTCCGCGGCGAAGTCGCGGTGCACGTGCGCGGAGACGCAGCGTCGCAGCTACCAGTCGCGGGTGCGCGGGCCGATCACCGACCGGATCGACATCGTCCGCCACCTGTCGCCGCTGACGCCGGCCCAGGCCGACGGCCTGGCGAGGCCGGAGCCGACCGCCGCGGTCCGGGCCCGGGTGGAGGCCGCCAGGCTGCGCCAGGAGGACCGCTACGCGGGCGAGGGCTGGCGGCTCAACGGCCAGGCGCCCGGGCCGGCGCTGCGCGACCGCTGGCCCCTGGTCCCGCAGGCGCAGACCGTCCTGGACCAGCAGATGTTCGGTGGCCGGCTGACCCAGCGGGGCGCGGTCCGCGTGCACCGGATCGCCTGGACCCTCGCCGACCTGGCCGGTGTGGAGCGGCCGGGCCTGCCGGAGGTCGAGGTCGCGATGCGGCTGCGGGCCGGTGACCCCCTGATGGCCGCCACCGTGACGAGGCAGGCGGGATGAGCGGGGACCTGGAGGCCGACCGCCTGGCCCGGTTGGCGCTGGCCCGCACCCGCGAGCCCGGCGACCTGTGGCTCGCGCACGGCGTGGCCGAGATCGGTGCCGTCGACCTCTACGAGCACCTGCGCGCGGGCCGAGGGCGGACGGACACGGCGGAGGAGGTGGCGGCGCGGTTGGCGGAGGTCGAGCCGGAGCGCGACCTGGAGCGCGCTCGGCGTCTGGGCCTGCGGTTCGTGGTGCCCGGCGACGAGGAGTGGCCGACGCAGGTGGACGACCTGGAGTTCGCCGAGCCCGGCACCGAGGGGGGTGGGGTGCCGCTCGGGCTCTGGGCGGCGGGCCCCCGGCGGCTCGACCAGCTGGGCAGGTCGGTCGCGATCGTGGGCGCGCGGTCGTGCACCACCTACGGCGGCGACGTGGCGGCCGAGATCGCAGCGGGCTGCGCGGCCGCCGGCTGGACCGTGGTGTCCGGGGGAGCAGTGGGCGTCGATGTCGCCGCCCACCGGGGGGCGCTCGCCGGGGGCGGTCCGACCGCCGCCGTGCTCGCCTGCGGGGCCGACCGGGTCTACCCGCGCGCCCACGAGCAGCTGCTGGGGCACCTCTCGTCCGAGCACGTGGTCCTGTCCGAGACCGTCCCGGGCGGCGCGCCGTTCAAGCACCGGTTCCTCACTCGCAACCGGGTCATCGTGGCGCTCGCCCGGGGGACCGTGGTCGTCGAGGCGGCCGCGCGCAGCGGGGCGTTGAACAGTGCGGGGTGGGCGGCCCGGCTGCACCGTCCCGTGCTCGGTGTCCCGGGCCCGGTCACCAGTGCCACGTCCGAGGGCGTCCACGGCCTGCTGCGCAGCGGGCGAGCGACGCTGGTCACCTCCTCGGAGGACGTGCTCGACGTGGTCGCGGGCCTGGGCGAGCACGGCGTCGACGAACCGCGTGGGCCCGAACGCGTCGCCGACCGGCTGAGCCCACGGCAGCGGCGGGTGCTCGAGGCGGTCCCGGCCGTGCGGGCGGCGGGTGTCGACTCGATCGCGAGGGTGGCCGGTCTGGGCGTCCCCGAGGTCGCGGCGGCACTGCAGGAGCTGGCGGGAGGTGACCTCGTGCAGCCGGACGGCGACCAGTGGCGGCTGGCGCGGCGGCCGGGGGAGGAGGTCCGGTCTCTCTAACCTTGGACGGGTGACGACGGAGGCCTCGGACCCAGCCACGGAGCGGGAGACCGACGCGCTGCCCGAGGCGATGGCGCGGCTCCTCGGTGACTACGAGCGGCACCTGAGTGCGGAGCGCGACCTGACCCCGCACACGGTCCGTGCCTACGTCGGCGACATCGGCAGCCTGCTGGACCACGCCGGCCGGCTCGGCCTGGACGACGTGGCCGAGCTGGACCTCCGCTCGCTGCGCAGCTGGCTGGCGCGCCAGCAGACCAGCGGGCTCTCCCGGACCACGCTGGCGCGCAGGGCGACCGCCGCGCGGGTGTTCACCGCCTGGCTGGCCCGCACGGGCCGCATCCCCTCCGACGTCGGGGCGAGCCTCGGCTCGCCCCGTTCACGCCGCACGCTGCCGTCGGTCCTGCGCGCCGACGAGGCGGCGGAGCTGGTGCGGGCGGCAGCGGTGCGGGCCGACGACGGGAGCCCGACCGGCCTGCGGGACGTGGCGATGCTCGAGCTGATGTACGCCACCGGGATCCGAGTCGGCGAGCTCGTCGGGCTCGATCTCGACGACGTGGACCGGGACCGGGACCTGGTCCGGGTGCTCGGCAAGGGTCGCAAGGAGCGCTCGGTGCCGTTCGGCCGGCCGGCCCGACGGGCCCTGGACGGGTGGCTGACCGCCGGACGGCCGCACCTGGTGACCTCCGGCTCCGGGCCGGCGCTGTTCCTGGGCGCCCGAGGCGGGCGGATCGACCAGCGCGCCGTGCGCACCATGGTCCACCGCCGGATCGCGGACGTGCCGGGAGCGCCCGACATCGGCCCGCACGGGCTGCGGCACACCGCTGCCACCCACCTGCTCGAGGGCGGCGCCGACCTGCGGTCGGTGCAGGAGCTGCTCGGGCACGCCTCCCTGGCGACGACGCAGCTCTACACCCACGTCACCACGGACCGGCTGCGAACGGCGTACCGCCAAGCACATCCGCGAGCCTGACCGTCGTCAGCGGTGCGGGCGAAGGGGACGGCGCCACGGGCTCGGCGCGCCACAGCGGGAGCAGCCGCACCGGTCCCAGTCCCACGAGGCGAAGCGGGTCGAGGTAGGCCTCGCCGGCGATCCAGCCCCAGTGCAGGCAGGCGCGGGGGAGGCAGTGCGAGCCGGGGAGCTCCAGGGTGCCCAGCGTGCTTCCGCCGGCCACGGGCTGGCCCACGGCCACCGTCGCGCTCACCGGCTCGTAGGTGGTCCGGGTTGCGCCGTGGTCGACGACCACCACCCCGCGGCCGGCCAGCAGGCCGGCATAGGTGACGGTCCCCGCCAGGGCCGCGTGCACGGTCTGCCCGGGCGCCCCCAGCAGGTCGACGCCCCGGTGCCCGGCGCCGTACGGCGAGTCGGGTGGGTCGAAGCCGCGCACGACCTGCGGCTCCGGCCGCAGCGGCCAGACCCCGACCGGGTCGGAATCGGACGCGGCGGGTCCCGCGGCCAGGACGACGGGGAGGATCAGCGCGACGGCGAGGACCGTGGCGCGTGCGCGAGTGGTCATGCATCGAGCGTCGGGCCTGCCGGGGACCGGCGGCCGGCCGAGCCGGGCGGCCTGGGGAGACCCGGTCCCGGCGGCCCCCTGGGGACGGGTGCTGGCGGATTCGCCTCGCGTGTCGCGTGTCGACTAGTCTGGACGGCGCAGTGCGGCCCGTCCGCACTGACTTCGCACGCAGGCAGACCACGACGGGATCCGCTCCTGGATCCCGGCCTCCCGTGGGCGACGACCCTCAGTCCGGGCCCGGCACGACTTGGGCCAGGGTCGGGTCGCGCGCAGGCGTCAGGGCGACCGGCACCCGTCGGGAGCAACGAACTGAAAACCACGACCGGGAACGGCCCCGGTGCGTCCTCGCCCAGAGATGGGTGCGGAAGGGCGCACACACGGGGGCGGGCCCACACAGGAGAAGAACCATGGCAGTCGTCACCATGCGCCAGCTGCTCGAGAGCGGCGTGCACTTCGGACACCAGACCCGTCGGTGGAACCCGAAGATGAAGCGCTTCATCATGACCG
>Ga0075364_10002540_pt1 | contig 10227 bp, 8 predicted proteins | sample EndMetdeltDD1764_FD_71517 | JGI IMG/M metagenome (GOLD analysis project Ga0075364, IMG submission 71517) | Populus endosphere microbial communities from Tennessee, USA - Endosphere MetaG P. deltoides DD176-4 | ecosystem: Host-associated > Plants > Roots > Endosphere | place: USA: Tennessee...
CCGAACGGTTCGTCGAGCAGCAGCACGCTCGGCTCGGTCACCAGGGCGCGGGCGATGGCGACTCGTTGGCGCATGCCGCCGGAGAGCTGCGCCGGACGGGCTTTCTCGAAGCCGGTCAGTCCGACGAGCTTGATCAGCTCGTCGATCGTCGAGTTGCGCCCGGTCATACCGGTGGCCTGCAGGGCGAGGCGGATGTTCTCGCGCACCGATCGCCACGGGAGCAGCGCCGGGTCTTGGAAGGCGATGCCGAGATGGTGGTTGACGCGGGCGACCGACGGCGGCTCGCCGTGGACGAGCACGGTGCCGGTGGTGGGCGCGTCGAGGTCGGCGAGGATGCGCAGCACCGTCGACTTTCCACAACCCGACGGTCCGACGAGCGCTGTCAGGCTGCCACGAGGTGCCGTCATCTCGACCTTCTCGATCGCCGTCAGCGGCGATCGGCGGCCGAGCGAGAAGACCTTGCTCAGCCCATCTACCTGCAGGCCGGGGCCGGCATCGACTGTCACGTGACGCGGCCCTTCTCATGATCGGGGAAGACCTCGGCGTAGGTGTCGCCGGTGACGAACGGGAATCGCTCGGCGAGATCGTCGGGCAGGGTGACACCGAGGCCGGGCGCGTCGGGCGCGGCGATCTCGCCGCCGACGATGTCGGGCAGCCCATAGGGGCCGGCGCCGATATCGGTGACGAGCGGCTGCCACGGATCGATGTCGTACTCCATCCACGGCACGTCGGCGGCGACCGCCCAGTGGAGGTTGGCGGCCAGCCCGATGATCGTCGGCCCGCCGACGTGGGGATAGATCCCGATCCCACGATGACGGGCGAGGGCGGCGATCTCCATGCACGCGATGATGCCACCGCAGATCGACGCGTCGGGCTGGAACACGTTGGCCGCGCCGGCCCGGGCGAGGTTGTCGTACTGGCCGACCGAGTAGACGCGCTCGCCGACTGCGATGGGTATCGGGCTGCGCGCCGCCAACCAGGCCAGCTCGTCGACGCGCATCTGTGGAAGCGGCTCCTCGAAGAACCCGACCTTCAGCGGCACCAAGCGCTCGGCAACCTCGAGGGCTGTGCGCGCGTCGTGGAACCAGTACGAATCGACGCCGATGAACGCGTCTGCGCCGACGTGCTCGCGCACCGCGGCCACGGTGGCGACATCGTCTTCGACGGTTCGACCGAGTCGTACCTTCACACCTCGGAACCCGTGCGCGAGAGCCTCGTCGAAGTAGTGCGCGTGGTACGACGCCGGCTCGTCGAACATCGTGGTGCCGGTGCCGTACAGGCGCAGTGGTCTGTTGGCCGAACCGAGCAAGCGGTGGATCGGCAGCTCGGCCGCCTTGCCGAGGATGTCCCAGCAGGCGATCTCCAACGCTCCGATCACCTGGCTGGTGAGGCCCTCCCAGCCGAGGTAGCCGTCGAGCAGCACGTGCAGCTGGGTCAAGCGGCCGCGGATGTCGGTCGGGTCGGTGCCCAGCAACGACGCCGCACACACGTCCTTCACCGCGGCGGCGAACACGGTCGGGTAGCTGTGGCCCCAGTTGGTGCTGGCCTCACCCCAGCCGACGATCCCCTGGTCGGTCTCGATCCGCACCACGGCGAAGTTGCGCGCCATCGGCGGATCGGTCTTGCGGTAACCGAGCACCAGGGGATCGACTGCGGTGATCTTCACAACGCTGCCCTTCCGGTGTTCACAACTTCTGTGCGTCGGCGAGAATCGTCGTGTCGACCAGTGTTGCCGCGGTCGGCAGATCGGTCTCGCCCGCTGCCGCGTAGCCGGGCAGGACGTCGCTGTCGAAGTACGCGGGGTCGACGGACAGCAGGCCGTTGGCCTTGGTGAAGTCGCTGTCGTAGAGCGCGATATAGGCGGGGTTGCCGGCAGTCGAGTAGGCGACGTCGATCTCGGCGTCCTTGCCGTACTTGTCGGTGAGGAGCGGGATGACGGCGGTCGGGTCGGCCTGGTTGGCCTTCACACCGGCGAGCAGGCCGGCGAGGTAGGCGACGAGCAGATCGCGGTTGGCGTCGATGTACTTCTTCGATGCGAACAGCACGTCGCCGTACGACTTGAGCCCGAAGTCGGAGAACGGCGCCGACTTGGTCTCGACGCCCTTCAGCTTGAGCTGGATCGGCTGGTTGGTGACGTACGCGGTGATCACGTCGGCGTCGCCGTCGACGAGCGGCTGCGGGTCGTAGTTCATCGGCACGAACGTGTAGTCGGGCTCGAGATCGTTGACCTTGAAGACCGCGTCGATGCGCACCTGATCGCCCTGCACACCACCGATCTTCTTGCCGACGAGGTCCTTCGCGGTCGAGATCGGCGTGTCGGCCAACCAGCAATAGCCGAATGGTGAGCGCTGGTACATCGCCCCGAGGATCACGTAGTCGGTGCCCTCCTTGTTGGCCTGGATCAACTGCAGCTCGTCGCTGGCCACACCGAAGTCGGCGGCACCGGAGGCCAACACCTGCGCGACGGCAGGCGTGTTCGGGCCGCCGCTGATCAGCTCGACATCAGCGCCGTACTTGGTGAACAGCCCGTTGCTGTCGCCCAGATACCACGCCGCCCACTCCACGTCGGCGACCCAGTTGAACTGCGTGCGCACCTTGCCGAGCGACGCCACGCTCGACGCGGTGGTGCCCGCTGTCGTGCTCGCAGTGGTTGCCGCCGTCGTGGTCTCGGTGCCCGCGGCTGTGGTGAGGCTCGTCGCAGCCGACGTCGACTCGGTCTTCTTGTCATCGCTGCCGCACGCGGCGACGAGCGGGCCGAGGATGACAGCGCCACCCATGAGGCGCGCTGAGTGGCCGATGAAGGCCCTTCGGTTGTATGTGTTCACTGGCTCCCCTTTGCTTGTTGGTTGATTTCGAGCACTGCTGCTGTCAGCTCCATCGGGCATGCACCGCCCGTTCGATCGATCCGGCCGCGGCGAACACCGCGACGGAGACGACCACGATCGCGATCGCGGCCCCGAACGCTCTTGGCATGTGCAGCAACCGGTACGAGTACGTGAACTGCACGCCGAGGCCGACCGAACCGATCAGCGTCTCCCCGACGACCGCAGCGATGACGGAAGATCCAGCGGCGATCCGGCAGCCGCTGACGATGTGCGGCACGGCCGCCGGCACGGTGAGCAGCGAGAAGCGTTTGTTCGTCGACGCCCCGAGCGCGGTCACGACGTCGGTTGCCGACCGGCTTGCTGCCGCCAGTCCCGAGCGCGTGTAGACGAACACCGGGAAGAACACCATCGTGGCGGCCAGGATCCGGACTGTGGACGGTTCGGTGCCGAAGATCCGTGCCTCCAGCGGAAACAGTGCGACGATGGGTGTCGCCGCGAGCACCACGATCATCGGCACCGCTGCGCCGGCGAACAGCCTGATCCGCGACGCGACCACCGCAGCACCCATGCCGACGAACGAGCCGAGCAGGAAGGCGATCGCGGCGGTGGCAAGCGTCGAACCGGTGGCCCTCGCATATTCGCTCAACGATCCGGCGATGTCGTGCCACACGCGCGACGGGCGGGGCACGACGAGCGGCGAGATGTCGGCCGCGTCGATCCAGATCCACCATGCCGCGACCATCCCGACGACGAGCACCGCGACGGTCGCCAGCTCGACGACGGTCGTGCGCAATCGCGAACCACCCTTGGCGATCTCGGCTGCGGTCTGGCTCTGGGTGATCACCGCGCCGTAGCGGGGTACGAGCGCGGCCCGAACCGCGGCGAGGACCCCGAACGCGACCAGTCCGCATCCAGCGCTCAGCAGCGAGGCCGCCCACAGGCGTTCGGCGCGGCCGCTCTGCATCGCGGAGAGCAGCAGCACGCCGAGTCCGCGCGGGGCGCCGTACCACTCGCCGAAGATCGCGCCGGCCATCGCCGCCGGTGCACCGAGCTTCAGTCCGTCGAGGACCGACGGCCAGCATGCCGGCAGTTGCACCGAGAGCACGCGAACTCGGCGGCTCGACCCGAGCGCGGTGAGCACATCGTGCGCGGCGACCGGCGCTGATCCGAGTCCGATGGACGTGGAGACGAACACGAAGAAGAACACCGCGATCGCCGCCACGGCGACGGGCCCACGGTCGCGGCCGAGGATCACCAATAGGCACGGTGCGACAGCGACCCACGGCGCCGCGTTGGCGATGGCGGCAAGGCGACTGATCGCGCGGCGCAGGGCCGGCACCGTCGCGGCGATGAGCGCGGCGACGAATGCGAGCGCGGATCCGATCACCAGGCCGCGGAACGCCGACCACACCGTCGCTGAAGTCGCGCGCATGTACACGTCGCGTGACGACCCGACGATCGGGCGGATCGCCTCAGCCGGTGTCACGACCATGCCGCTGCCCCAGCCGGCGCGGCCTCCGATCGCCCAGATCGTGAGCACCAGACCGACGCCGACGACCGGCGCGATGATCGTGCCGAGTGGCCATCGGTGCCGCCACGTGCGCGAGGCGACGACAGGAGCGTCGAGCGCGATCGTCACCCCGGTGGCTCCGCGGTCGCCGCCGCGACCAGGTCGGCGAGCACCCGCCGCATCTCGACCGTGATCCGGTCGGCACGGGTGTGCACCTCGGCTTGGAGGTCGAGCGGGATCGACTTGTTGGCGATCCGTTCGAGCAGCGTCTTGTCCTCGGTGGCAACCGCGACCTGGAACGCGACCGAGTCCTCGACCGTCGTCCGGCCATCGGCGATGTCGTTGCGCAGGTCGAAGCAGTAGAGCTTGGTGGTAGCCGCGTCGATCGGCTGGTGGAAGAACAGGATCGTCAGCACGACGTCGTCGACCATGTAGTGGATGCGGAGCCGGATCGCGAACGGGGCGACGTACCACCACGTCGAGCGGCGCTCGGCGACGGAGAACTGCTCGGCACCCATCGAGTCCGCGAGCACTTTCGTCGAGTGGTAGTAGTCGCACGTGAAACCGAGACCGTCACGCTCCACCGAGTAGGTCGGCACCTCGACATCATCCGGATCACCGAACGTTGCCGTATGCGTGAACGGGAAGTGGGCGAGGTCGAGGAAGTTGTCGACCATCTGCGCCGCCCCCGCGTTCCAGTACTGGTCGGGTAGCGGGGCAACGACGAACGCCGGGTCATCCCATTCGGGAACCTCGACGATGCCCGTCAGCGGGTCGTCGGGTGCGAGCCACACCAGCCCATAGCGCTCGACAACGGAGTGGGCGACGCGCACCCGAGCCTTGGGCGGCAGCGCGGCACCGGCACCGAGCGCGGGGATGGTGGTGCAGCGGCCGTCGGTGCCGAACCGGTACCCGTGGTACGCGCACTGCACCGTTCCCTCCACGATGCATCCAGCGCTGAGCGGCGACGAACGGTGGGGACAGCGGTCGATCATCGCGAACGGCGCGCCATCGACGCGACCGACCACCCAGGCCTGCCCACAGAGCCTGATGGCGTGCAGCGATCCTTCGACCACATCGGTCGACCGGCAGACGGGGTGATAGCAACGTTGGAGCGCCGGGTCTTCGTTGTCGAATCGCTGCGGCGCAGTGGTCATCGCGTGCCTCCCGGTGATAACCATGGACGATCGATTACTCTAGGTCATGTCGTCTTCGTGAACGGTCTGTTACCAATGTGTTCGCCGCTGGATACGGGCGGGATGGCCGTGGTTCGCTGCGGAGCAATGATCGTCAGGGGCGATCGCGTCGGCGGTCGCCGCACAGGAGTTCGGAGGGTTCATGACACCACAGGAGATCGTCCGCAGCTTTCATCAGCGTCTGTGGGGTGACGGCGACGCGTCGGCCATCGACGCGTTCATCGCCCCGTCGGCGGCGGCGTCGATGACGGGCTTCGACGGATCGAGCGTCGAGGTGATCCACGAGGATGTCGCCCGATACCAGGGCGCGTTCAGCGATGTGTCGACCGAGATCATCGAGCTGCTCGGCGAGGGCAACCGAGTCGCGATGTGGTGGCGCACGGTCGGCACCCACGTCGGTCCGTACGGCGACATCGCCCCCGCCCCGACCGGCGAGCGGATCACGATGGAGGGCGTCGACTTCTTCACGATCGCCGACGGGAAGATCGTCGACCTGCACAGCTTCTGGGACGCGGCCGGCGTCTACCGCCAGTTCGGCCTGCTCGCCGAGGGTTTGTAGCTCAACGACCCGCCAGCTCCGGCAGCACTGCCTCGGCGGCGAGGTGGATCGACGACCACGCTTCTTCGATCGGCATCCCGCCGCACAGTGGGTGCATCGTCAGGCCGTCGAACGGGCCCATCGTCTTGCAGAACTCGACGGCTTCGTCGGGAGTCAGGACGCGGTAGGTGCCTTCGGCGCGGAGCTCCTCGACCGTGGTCGCCGCGCTGTGCACGGCGGAGTGGATGTCGGGTGTCTGCCAGCCGGCGTAGACGCGGGCTTCGTGCAGGAAATGGTGGCCGAGCGTGGCCCACGCCTTGTCGGGATCCTCGGCGAGGTGCACCATCGCGATGTCGGCGGAGGGCGCGAGGTACATCCCCTGGGTTCCGTTGGCCTGGCACTGCTCCTGGTAGTACTCGGCCAGCCCGGGCACCTGCGCGGCAGCGAACATCGGCAGGCCGAAGCGGGCCGCGCGGCGGGCCGCGATCTTGCTCGTGCCGCCGAGCATCAACATCGGGTGCGGTGTGCTCGCGGGCGCCGGCGTCACTTGAACCGTTGTGCCGCGGTACTCGAACGGCTCCCCGGTCCACGCCTTCAGCAGCGTGTCGATGCACTCGTCCATCTGCGCCCCGCGGGTGGCCCAGTCCTTGCCGTGCGCGGCGTACTCTTCGGGCCGGTAGCCGATTCCGGCGATGGTGATCAGCCGGCCGCCGCTGGCGAGATCGAGCGCGGCGATGTCTTCGGCGATGCGCAGCGGGTCGTGCAGGGGGACGAGCAGCGCGGAGATCGACACCTGCAACTTGGTCGAAGCGCCGAAGATCAGACCGGCGAGGATCAGCGGCGACGAGCTCCATCCGTTGAAAGCGCCGTGGTGCTCTTCGAGGCTGATGCCGTCGAAACCGTTGGCGTCGGCGTAGCGAACCATCTCCAACATCGCCTGGTGGCGGCGGCCGTTCTCGGCCCGATCGAGCTCGGGCATGACCATGTTGAACCGCAGGATGGATCGCATCGTGCTTGTCTAGCCGTTGCGGCGAAGGGTATGCGAAGCTCGACGGGTGACGAATGATCTCAAGCTTGGATGGCACATCGGATACTGGGGGCGGGGGAAGCCGAGCGGCGTGCCCGAGACGTTGGCCGAGATCGAACGGCTCGGCTTCGACAGCGCGTGGACCGCTGAATCGTGGGGCTCGGACGCGATCTCGCCGCTGGCGTGGTGGGGTTCACAGACGACGAAGCTGCGTCTCGGGACCAACCTGATCCAGCTCTCCGGTCGCACCCCGACGGCGACCGCGATGGCGGCTGTCACGATGGACCACCTGTCGGACGGTCGCTTCTGCCTCGGGCTCGGCGTGAGCGGCCCGCAGGTCGTCGAGGGCTGGTACGGCCAGCGCTTCACCCGCCCGTTGGCGCGCACCCGCGAGTACATCGGCATCATCCGCAAGGTGCTCGCCCGCGAGGAGCGGCTCACCAACGACGGACCGGAGTACCCGATCCCGGCGCGCGACGGGCTCGGCCTCGGCAAGGCGCTGAACATCATGACGCACCCACTGCGCTCCGATCTGCCGATCTTCCTCGGTGCGGAGGGCCCGAAGAACGTCGCCCTCGCGGCCGAGATCGCCGACGGCTGGTTCCCGATCTTCTACGCACCGAAGCACGAAGAGCTGTACGGCCCGTCGTTGCGCGAGGGCTTCGCCCGGCCGACGGCGCGTCGCACCCCCGACGACTTCGAGATCCTCGCCACGGTCACGGTCGCGATCGACGACGACGTCGAGGCCGCGTACAACCGGCTGCGGCCGAACCTCGCGCTGTACGTGGGCGGGATGGGCGCGCAGGAGATGAACTTCCACGCCGACGTGTTCCGCCGCCTCGGCCACGAGGAGGCGGTCGACAAGATCCAGGACCTGTTCCTCAACGGCAGGCAAGCCGAAGCCGTCGCGGCCGTGCCGCGGGCGATGGTCGACGAGATCTGCCTCGTCGGCTCGAAGGCCAAGATCAAGGACGACCTCGCCGCCTGGCGCGAGAGCCGGGTCACGACGATGCTCGTCGGCGGCCCCCCGGAAACGCTGCGCGCAGTCGCCGAGCTCGTCCTCGGCTGACGCTCCGCCGCCCATCTGAGCTGCATTCGCAGGTCCCGGACTGGTGAATCCACCACCGTTCGCCGCTCTGCGGCTGAGCCCCGAACGGCGGATCGCCAATACCATGGCGGCCATGCCTGCAGACCAGCCTGAAGCGTTCGACGTCGTCATCATCGGCACGGGTTCCGGCAACAGCATCCTCACGCCTGCGTACGACTCGCTGAAGGTGGCGCTCGTCGAGCGAGGCGTGTTCGGCGGGACGTGCATCAACCGCGGCTGCGTCCCGACCAAGATGTTCGTCTACGCCGCCGACGTCGCCCAGCACATCGGCCACGCGAGCACGTATGGCATCGACGCGTCGATCGACAAGGTGCGCTGGCCCGACATCGTCGATCGCGTGTTCGGCCGCATCGATCCCATCTCCCCGGGCGGGCTCTCGTACCGTCAGGGCGCACAGAACACGACCGTCTTCGAAGGCGAGGCGACGTTCGTCGAACCGAAGGTGCTCGAGATCGCGATGAACGACGGCGCCACCCGCCGGATCACCGGCACGAACATCGTGATCGCCGCCGGCGCACGGCCGTTCATCCCCGACATCGACGGTCTCGATGACGTCGAGTACCACACGAGCGACACGATCATGCGCCTGCCGTCGCTGCCCGATCGGCTGATCGTGCTCGGCGGCGGTTACATCGCGACCGAGATGGCCCATGTCTTCGGCTCACTCGGGTCGAAGGTGATCATGATCAACCGCGGGGCGCGGCTGCTCGCCCGCGAGGACGAGTCGATCAGCGAGCGCTTCACCGAGATCTACAAGCGGCGCTTCGAGTGCCACATGATGTCGCGAATCGATCATGTCCGCTTCGCCGACGGGGAGTACACCGTGACGATCCACAGCGACGGCGTGACGCAGGAGATCACCGGCGACGCACTCCTCGTCGCCGCGGGGCGCATTCCGAACACCGACACGCTCAACCCGGCGGCGGGCGGCTTGCACATCGACATGGACGGCTATCTCACGGTCGACGAGCAGCAGCGCACCAACGTCGACGGCGTGTGGGCGCTCGGCGACATCTCCAACCCGAACCAGCTCAAGCACGTCGCCAACGCCGAGGCCCGCATCGTCGCCCACAACGTCGTCAATCCGCACGACATGCGCGCGACCGATCTGTGGCCCGTTCCGCACGCCGTGTTCGCCGGCCCACAGGTGGCCTCGGTCGGGTTCACCGAGCAGCAGCTGCGCCACACCGGCATGCACCACATGACCGCGATCCAGAACTACGGCGATGTCGCCTACGGCTGGGCGATGGAGGACACCGACCACTTCTGCAAGCTGATCGCCGATCCCGACAGCCGCAAGCTGCTCGGCGCACACATCATCGGCCCGCAGGCAAGCATCCTCATCCAACAGCTGATCCAGGGGATGAAGTTCGGCCAGACCGTCGACCAGATTGCCAAGGACCAGCTCTGGATCCACCCGTCCCTGACCGAAGTCGTGGAGAACGCGCTCCTCCAATTCTGACCATCTGGGAGGCTCAGCCCGTCACGCTGCCGGGCTGAGCCTCCCAGAATCGATTCAGCCCGCGGCCACCTCCCGCTGGAGCTCGCGCTTGAGCATCTTGCCGCTGGCGTTGCGCGGGATTGCATCGTTGCGGAAGATGACGCGGGACGGCACCTTGAACGCGGCCAACGACTTGCCGACGAACTCGCGCAGTTCGTCGGCCGTCAGCGCCATGCCTGGCTTGAGCATCACGGCAGCCGCGACCTCTTCGCCGAGGCGCTCGTGGGGGATCCCGAACACGGCGGCCTCATGGACCGCTGGATGCTCGTAGATCGCGGCCTCGACCTCGGCGCAGTAGACGTTCTCGCCGGCGCGCAGGATCATGTCCTTGACGCGGTCCTCGACGTAGATGAATCCTTCCTCGTCGAGCCGTCCGAGATCGCCGGAGCGCAGCCAGCCGTCGACGATCGTCTCGGCTGTTGCCTCTGGGCGGTTCCAGTAGCCGCGGATCAAGTTGGTACCCTTGAACCAGATCTCACCGTGCTCGCCAACGGGTAGCGGCTGGTCGTCGGAGTCGCGGAT
>Ga0075364_10002541_pt1 | contig 10227 bp, 8 predicted proteins | sample EndMetdeltDD1764_FD_71517 | JGI IMG/M metagenome (GOLD analysis project Ga0075364, IMG submission 71517) | Populus endosphere microbial communities from Tennessee, USA - Endosphere MetaG P. deltoides DD176-4 | ecosystem: Host-associated > Plants > Roots > Endosphere | place: USA: Tennessee...
CCGACCTCGTCGTGCGCTGCCTGGCGGACGAAGGCGTAGAGCACGTTTTCGGGTACCCGGGTGGTGCGGTGCTTTATATCTACGACGCTATCTACAAACAAGACAAGTTCCAGCATATTCTGGTGCGCCACGAACAGGCCGCCATCCATGCTGCGGATGCCTATTCGCGTTCGTCCAAGAAGGTTGGCGTGGCGCTGGTCACCAGCGGGCCGGGTGTCACCAACGCGGTGACCGGCATTGCTACCGCCTACATGGACTCCATTCCCATGGTGATCATCAGTGGTCAGGTGCCCACTGCCGCCATCGGCGAGGACGCTTTCCAGGAATGCGACACCGTGGGCATCACGCGCCCGTGCGTGAAGCACAACTTCCTGGTGCGCGATGTGAAGGATCTGGCCGACACCATGCGTCGGGCATTCCACATCGCCCGAACGGGTCGTCCTGGCCCTGTGCTGGTCGATATCCCCAAGGACATCACGCTGGCCCCGGCCAAGTACACGCCTGCCAAGGGTGAGATTCACATGCGCTCCTATGCGCCGGTGAACAAGGGCCATCAGGGCCAGATCAAGAAGGCCGTGCAGATGCTGCTGTCTGCCGAGCGCCCCATGATCTATTCCGGTGGTGGCGTGATTCTGTCCAATGCCTGCGACGAACTGCGCGAATTCGTGCAGCTTACCGGCGCGCCGTGCACCAACACCCTGATGGGTCTGGGTGCGCTGAACGCCAGCAGCAACCAGTTTCTGGGCATGCCCGGCATGCACGGCACCTACGAAGCCAACATGGCCATGCAGCACTGCGACGTGCTGATCGCGGTCGGCTCGCGTTTCGATGATCGTGTGATCGGCAACCCCAAGCATTTTGCGCAGAATTCGCGTCGCATCATCCACATCGACATCGACCCCTCGTCCATCTCCAAGCGCGTGCGCGTGGATGTGCCGATCGTGGGCAACGTGCGTGATGTGCTGGTGGACCTGATCGCCCAATACAAACTCGCGGTGGCCGAAACGCGAGCGCCGTCCATCAGCAAATGGTGGGAGCAGGTCGAGACGTGGCGTGGCAAGGAATGCCTGAAATACGCCAATTCCGACTCGGTCATTAAGCCGCAGTATGTGGTTGAAAAGCTTTGGGAAGTGACGGGCGGCGACGCCTTCGTGACCTCGGACGTCGGTCAGCACCAGATGTGGGCGGCCCAGTACTACCGCTTCGACGAGCCGCGCCGCTGGATCAATTCCGGTGGCCTGGGCACCATGGGGGTGGGCCTGCCCTATGCCATGGGCGTGCAGATGGCCAACCCGGGGCGCGACATTGCGGTGGTGACGGGCGAAGCCTCGATCCAGATGAACATCCAGGAGCTCTCGACCTGCCAGCAATATCATCTGACGCCCAAGATCATCTGCCTGAACAACCGGTTTCTGGGCATGGTGCGCCAATGGCAGCAGATCGACTATGGCTCGCGGTATTCCGAGTCCTACATGGATTCGCTGCCCGACTTCGTCAAGATTGCAGAAGCCTATGGCCACGTGGGCTTGCGCATCGAAAATCCGGCTGACGTCGAAGGCGCCTTGCGCGAAGCGTTCAAGAAGAAGGATCGTCTGGTGTTCCTGGATTTCATCACCGATCGCACCGAAAACGTGTGGCCCATGGTGAAAGCCGGCCGCGGTCTGACCGAGATGTTGCTCGGTTCGGAAGACCTCTAAGGAGACCACCATGAAGCACGTGATTTCCGTTTTGCTGGAAAACGAACCCGGCGCCCTGTCGCGCGTGGTCGGCCTGTTTTCCGCTCGCGGCTACAACATCGAAACGTTGACGGTGGCCCCCACCGAAGACAGCACGCTCTCGCGCATGACCATCGTCACGACCGGTTCGGACGAAGTGATCGAGCAGATCACCAAGCACCTGAACCGCCTGATCGACGTGGTCAAGGTCGTCGACCTGAGCGAAGGTCCGCATATCGAACGCGAGCTGATGCTCGTGAAAGTGCGGGCGGTGGGCAAGGAGCGTGAAGAAATGAAGCGCATGGCCGACATTTTCCGTGGCCGCATCATCGACGTGACCGACAAGTCCTACACCATCGAACTGACCGGCAATCAGGAAAAGAACCAGGCCTTCATCGACGCCCTGGATCGCAGCGCCATCCTGGAAACCGTGCGGACCGGTGTGTCGGGCATTGGCCGCGGCGAGCGCATCCTGAAGCTGTGAATCTACGCATCAAAATAAACGAAGTATTCAAATCAAAGATATTGGAGAGCACCCCATGAAAGTTTTCTACGACAAAGATTGTGACCTGTCCCTCGTTAAAGGCAAGACGGTTGCCATCATCGGTTACGGCTCGCAGGGCCATGCCCACGCGCTGAACCTGCACGAATCGGGTGTGAAGGTTGTGGTTGGTCTGCGCAAGAATGGCGCATCGTGGAAAAAGGCTGAAAACGCCGGCCTGAAAGTGGCTGAAGTGGCCGAAGCAGTGAAGTCCGCCGACATCGTCATGATGTTGTTGCCCGACGAAAATATCGCCCAGGTCTACCGCGACGAAGTGCAAGCCAACATCAAGGCTGGCGCCGCACTGGCCTTCGCCCACGGTTTCAACGTGCATTACGGTCAGGTCGTGCCCCGTGAAGACATCGACGTCATCATGATCGCCCCCAAGGCACCCGGTCACACTGTGCGTGGCACCTACAGCCAGGGTGGCGGCGTGCCCCACCTGGTCGCGGTCTACCAGGACAAGTCGGGCTCGGCACGTGATGTCGCTCTGTCCTACGCCTGCGCCAACGGCGGCGGCCGTGCCGGCATCATCGAAACGAACTTCCGCGAAGAAACCGAAACCGATCTGTTCGGCGAACAGGCCGTGCTGTGCGGCGGTACCGTGGAGCTGATCAAAGCCGGTTTCGAAACGCTGGTCGAAGGTGGCTACGCCCCCGAAATGGCTTACTTCGAATGCCTGCATGAACTGAAGCTGATCGTCGACCTGATCTACGAAGGCGGCATCGCCAACATGAACTACTCGATCTCGAACAATGCCGAGTTCGGTGAGTACGTGACCGGCCCGCGCATCGTGACCGACGAAACCAAGAAAGCCATGCGTCAGTGCCTGACCGACATTCAAACGGGTGAGTACGCCAAGAAGTTCATCCTGGAAAACGCCGCTGGCGCCCCCACGCTGATCTCGCGCCGTCGCATCAACGCTGAATCGGAAATCGAACAGGTCGGTGGCAAGCTGCGCGCCATGATGCCCTGGATCGCCGCCAACAAGCTGGTGGACAAGTCCAAGAACTGACCGCGCTGTGCTGCACCCATGCAGTGAGCGTTGGATTTGTCACGACAGTTCGATGCCGCGCCAGGTCGTGATCACTGAACGATAGTGATCACGACGTGCTAACGGTGCAGTGATCGTTGATCGATGCGATGGTGATCACGACGTGCTAACGGTGCAGCGATTGTTGATCGATGCGATGGTGATCACGACGTGCTGACGGTGCAGCGATCGTTGATCGCCCAGAGCAGATCAGCGGTCACCGGTGCCGTTGGGCCCGTGTCTGGATCGTTGGAAGGCCGCCCTCGTGCGTGCTGGACGCCCGGAAGTCGGACACTGTCCGTTACCGTCGGCGTCGAGCAGCAGCGAGGGCGGCCTTATTTATTTGTTTTGTACAATGCCTCAGGCAATTCGCCCTGATCAATTGAAAGCCATGGCCCAACCTCCTGTTCGAGACGCTGACCGCCGCCATCGCAGCATCTATCTGCTGCCGAATGCCTTCACAACCGCAGCGTTGTTTGCAGGGTTCTACGCTGTCGTTCAGGCGATGAACAACAACTTCGAGGGCGCCGCCATTGCGATCTTCGTGGCCATGGTGCTGGACGGCATGGATGGTCGCGTGGCACGGCTGACCAATACCCAGTCGGCATTTGGCGAGCAATACGATTCCCTGTCTGACATGACATCGTTCGGTGTGGCGCCCGCACTGGTCGTCTACGAATGGGCACTGCATGATCTCGGGCGCTGGGGGTGGCTGGCGGCCTTTGTTTACGTGGCGGGTGCTGCGCTGCGTCTGGCGCGCTTCAATGCCAATATCGCTGTCGTCGACAAGCGCTTCTTTCAGGGGCTGCCCAGCCCGTCCGCAGCCGCCCTGGTGGCCGGTCTGGTCTGGCTGGCAGTCGACAACAAGCTTCCGATCTCGCAGCCAGTCATGGCCTGGATCGCCTTCGCGCTCACCATGTACGCCGGTATCACGATGGTATCGAACGCACCGTTCTACAGCGGCAAGAGCTTCGCGCTTGGCCGCAGCGTGCCGTTCTGGAGCATTTTGCTGGTGGTCGCGGTGTTCGTCTTCGTTTCCAGCGATCCACCCGTCGTGCTGTTTGCCCTGTTCGTGATTTACGGCTTTTCAGGCTGGGTGCTGTGGCTGTGGCGCTGGCAGAAGGCCCACAAGCTCAAGCGATCCCGGCTTTAAGCGCCAGATAGCCCGGCGTTGATGCGTCTGGCCCGATGACGCGCATCACCAGTTGAACGCACCATCGCGCGGCTCATACATCGGGTCGGGGCCCGGATGAAAGCGGGTCACGGCGTCACCGTTGGGGCCCATGTAGACATACATCAGCGAATTCCAGGAACTGGCCTCGCGGTAGCGATAATTCCACACCACCTGCCGCACGCTCGGTATGCCGACTTCGTCAATGAAGGCGGGGCGTCCGAATTCGCACAACAGGTCATCGGGCGTCCAGCGGCCCACGCGCAGTTTGTTGAAGTTCTCGTCGGTCAGCACCGGATAGACACGGTCGACGGTACCTTGCGGCGAGACATTCGTGCCCCAGGCGTACTGGCCCATCGGCTGCTGCGTCCACACCATGCGCTGCCCGCCATCCGGGCGAGCACACACGGTATTGGGCTGCCCGAATTGCGCGTACACGTCGCCGATCGATGTGCCCGGCGGGATGTCCGCCATGTTGGCGCAGCCCGCGAGCAGGGCAACGACTGCCATGGCGCCTGCCTTGAGCGCCCGTTTGCGGCCCTTTTTGGATCCCATGGGGTCGCAGGGCGCGAGCAGGTCTGCCGTGGTGAGGGCACAACGGGTTGGGGCGCCACAGATAGAATGTCCATCATGGGGCGTGTGCGTATCGGTAGTGCGTGACATGTGGAACTCCCTTGGAGGGCCCTGCGGGCGCGGTGGCTCTCGGATGGCCGTGCGTCATACCGGGATTTTATGCATGGCACGTGCCCGTTGCACGCCTTGCGACATGATTCTGGCTTGCCGCCAGCCAATGGGCTATAATGCGGGCGCAATCAAAAGCAAGTAGTGAAAAAGTAAGCAGTGAAAAAGTAGGTAGTGAAAAAAGCAGTGCAAGAAGCAGTGCCAGAAAAAGTGGTGCGCGCCCAAGCCGAAAGAAGGGCCGTACACGCTTAGCAGTCAATTTTTGTCTCGTGCGGGAAATTCGACCCCACGATTTAACCCACGTCTGGGCACCTCGGCCCTGACGCCTGTCCGAAGAGGTCATTATGTCCGTTGCTGACATCAAAAAAGCAGATATCGTTTCGCAGTTCCAGCGCGCCCAGGGCGACACCGGTTCCCCTGAAGTCCAGGTGGCATTGCTCACCGCTCGTATCAACGAGTTGACTGGCCACTTCAAGACCCACATGAAAGATCACCACTCGCGCCGCGGTCTGCTGCGCATGGTGAGCCGTCGCCGCAAGCTGCTTGATTACCTGAAGGGTCGTAGCCCCGATTCCTACCGCGCTCTGATCGAAAAACTCGGTCTGCGCAAGTGATCGACGGGGCTTGTTCCCCATGACGCAACCGTGGTCGATTCGGCAAATGTCGAATTGACCACGGTTTTTCATTTGTAAGGAATAAATTGTCATGTTCAATAAAGTGACCAAAACGTTTCAGTATGGCCAACATCAGGTCGTACTGGAAACGGGCGAAATCGCCCGCCAAGCTTCAGGCGCCGTACTCGTCACCATCGACGACACGGTTGTCCTGGCTACTGTCGTGGCCGCCAAGAAGGCCAAACCCGGTCAGGACTTTTTCCCGCTGACCGTTGATTACATCGAAAAAACGTATGCTGCCGGCCGCATCCCCGGCGGGTTCTTCAAGCGCGAAGGCAAGCCGTCGGAAAAAGAGACGCTTACCTCGCGTCTGATCGACCGCCCCCTGCGTCCGCTGTTCCCCGAAGGTTTCTACAACGAAGTGCAGGTCATCCTGCACGTCGTGTCGGTCAATCCGGAAGTCGATCCCGACATCGCCGCCATGATTGGCGCATCCGCTGCACTGGCTATCTCGGGAATTCCGTTCAACGGCCCGATCGGCGCTGCACGCGTGGGCTACATCGATAACCAGTACGTGATCAATCCGACGGCTACGCAGCTGAAAACCTCGGCCATGGATCTGGTGGTTGCCGGTACCGAAACGGCCGTGCTGATGGTGGAATCCGAAGCGCAGCAACTGTCCGAAGAAGTCATGTTGGGCGGTGTGGTCTACGGCCACGATCAGATGCAGGCCGTCATCAACGCCATTCATGAACTGGTTGCCGAAGCTGGCAAGCCGGAATGGGACTGGACCGCAGCACCGAAGAACGAAGCCCTGATTGCGCAAGTGACCGAGGTCGCGCAGGCCGATCTGGCTGCCGCCTACCAAACCCGCGACAAGCAGGCGCGCACCACGCAATTGCGTGAGGTGTATGCCAAGGTGAAGGCCAAGCTGGCCGAAACACAGGGCGCCGATGCAGCCCCGATCGACAACGTTGAAGTCGAAAACGTGCTGTTCGATCTGGAAGCCGCGCTGGTCCGTGGTCAGATTCTGGCAGGTGAGCCCCGTATCGACGGTCGTGACACGCGCACCGTGCGTCCGATCAGCATTCGTACCGGTGTGCTGCCCCGCGTGCACGGCAGTGCCTTGTTCACGCGTGGCGAAACCCAGGCGCTGGTCATCGCCACCCTGGGCACCAACAAAGAAGCGCAAATCATCGACGCCCTGATGGGTCGTCATGAAGACCGCTTCATGCTGCACTACAACATGCCTCCCTTCGCCACGGGCGAAACGGGTCGCGTGGGTACGCCCAAGCGTCGTGAAATCGGTCACGGCCGTCTGGCCAAGCGCGCGCTGCTGCCGCTGCTGCCTGCTGCTGCCGACTTCCAGTACTCGATCCGCCTGGTGTCTGAAATCACCGAATCGAACGGTTCCTCCTCGATGGCGTCGGTGTGCGGCGGTTCCCTGGCACTGAAAGACGCCGGCGTGCCGGTGGGCGATCTGGTGGCCGGTGTGGCCATGGGCCTGATTCTGAACGAAGGCAAGTTTGCCGTCCTGACCGACATCCTGGGTGATGAAGATCACCTGGGCGACATGGACTTCAAAGTGGCCGGTACCAAGCAAGGCATCACCGCTCTGCAAATGGACATCAAGATTCAGGGCATCACGAAAGAAATCATGCAGGTCGCCCTGGCACAAGCCCGTGAAGGCCGTCTGCACATTCTGGGTGAGATGGAAAAAGTCGGCGGCGAAATGTCCGGCGAAATTTCCAGCTTCGCACCCCGCATGATCACCGTGAAGATCAATCCGGAAAAAATCCGTGACGTGATCGGCAAGGGCGGCGCCACTATTCGTGCGTTGACCGAAGAAACGGGTACGCAGATCGACATCGGCGACGACGGCACCATCGTCATTGCCAGCGTCGACACGGATCGTGCTGAAGAAGCCAAGCGTCGCATCATCGAGCTGACCGCTGATGTCGAAGTCAATCAGGTTTACGACGGCACGGTTCTGCGTCTGCTGGATTTCGGTGCCATCGTGCAAGTGTTGCCCGGTCGTGATGGCCTGCTCCACATCTCCGAGATCGCCAACTACCGCATTGCCAACATCAACGACGTGTTGAAAGTGGGTCAGGCAGTGCGCGTCAAAGTGATCGAAGCCGACGAGAAAGGCCGTCTGCGCCTGTCGGCCAAGGCCATTGGCGGTATCGAGCAGCAACAAGCTGATGCGCCCGCCGCGGATGCTGTTGCCACCGAAGGCCAGACGCCTGCCGTCTGATTTCGGTTGAACGCTTGAATGCAGAACGGCACCTTCGGGTGCCGTTTTTCATGGGAGGCCCCGCGCCGCGTAGGTTAAAGTGTCGCATCACTTTCACCGGAGACGCAGCAGGCATGAACGCAGGTGTCAAGTTCACATCGCTTGCCCTTGTGCTGCTTTGCAGCGCATGCATGCTGCCACCGGAGTTGCCGCCCCGAGCGGATGGGCGCGGGCCGCGCACCGCACCGATGACGCCTGATCAAGTGGGTCAGACCGACTTCAATCGGACCGTGTCCATTGCCATGCGCGACAATCTGGACAGCCTCTATCTGCTGGCCGACAAACTGTATCGTCGTAACCCCGCGCAATGGCGTGCCTCGGGTGCCGAGGGGCCAGATCAGGCGGTTGCACGCATCAAGCAGGCGATCGCGGCGCGCGTGCCGCCAAGAGGCCTGTTGAATCTGCAGGACATACAAGTGCTGGGCGTTGCGCTCAATCCGGATTATCGTGGGGATCGTGTGGCCGCATTTGTCTACGGTCTGGCCGACACAATCATCGCCGCGCATCGGGGCAAGGTCATGTTTTACGCCACCGATATTCTTGATGGTCAGCGGGTGTTCAATGCCGCGCGCAACGTCGAAGCCGCTGCGTGGATGCTCGCGACCCGGCGCGACGCCTCGGGTGCACCGTTGCTGCTGGCCAACGAGTGGTCCCAGGACGCCGTCAACCTCAGCTTCGAGCGCACCTTTGGCGCCCTGATCGGACGGCTGGACCTGGTGGCCAATCTTTTGGGCGAGAATAGTCGTCGCATCGGGATTAATTATGCGCAAGGCCTGATGTTTTTCAATTTCCTGCCGGTTCGTTAAAGAAGCTGTCATCCATGATCGATCTTTCTGTCATCACCCAGGCCCGTGCCAATATGCATGGTCAGGTTCTGAAGACGCCGTTTTCCCATTCGCGCACGCTGTCCGACATTCTGGGTGCCGACATCTGGCTGAAATTCGAAAATCTTCAGTTCACCGCATCATTCAAGGAACGCGGCGCTTTCAATCGAATGATGCTGCTCTCGCCCGCGGAGCGGGCGGGCGGCGTGATTGCCGTGTCTGCAGGCAACCATGCACAGGGTGTGGCGTATCACGCCCGCAGCATGGGTGTGCCCGCCACGATCGTCATGCCGCGCTTCACGCCTACGGTGAAAGTGGCGAACACGCGCAGATTTGGCGCGCGCGTCGAGCTCGCGGGTGACACCTTCGACGATGCCAAGGCGCACGGCTATGAACTGGCGGCGCAGCAGGGACTGGTGATGATCCATCCCTATGATGATGAGGCCGTTATTGCGGGGCAGGGCACCGTCGCACTCGAAATGCTCGAGGATCAGCCCGACCTGGACATGCTGGTGGTCGCTATCGGCGGTGGTGGCTTGCTCGCTGGCATGTCGGTCGCCGCACGCGGCCTGCGCCCGGATATCGAAATCATCGGTGTGCAGACCCGACGATTTCCATCCATGTATAGCGCCATCACCGGCAAAACCATGGATGTCGGGCAATACACGATCGCCGAAGGCATTGCAGTGAAGTCGCCTGGCGAGATCACGCAGCGGCTGATTGCCCAGCACGTGGACCGTATCGATCTGGTGGACGAAAGCGATATCGAACACGCCATCGTGATGCTGCTTGAAATCGAAAAGACGGTGGTGGAAGGCGCGGGTGCCGCAGGGCTGGCGGCCTTGCTGCATGCTCAGGAAAGTGGCTCGACCGTTTTTCAGGGCAAGAAGATCGGCCTGGTGTTGACCGGGGGCAATATCGATCCCCTGATGCTGGGCGAGCTCATCGAGCGCGGCATGGTCCGTGCCGGACGTCTGGCGCGAGTAAGGGTCGATCTGCGTGATCTGCCGGGTGCGCTGGCGCGCGTGACGTCGCTCATTGCCGATGCCCAGGCCAACATCACCGAAGTACATCACCAGCGTGCATTCACGTCACTGCCGGTGCAAAGCGTCGAAGTGGATTTCGTGATTCAGACACGTGGGCCCGAACATGTTGCCGAAGTCATTGCCCGCCTGAATGCGGCAGGCTTTCCTGCGAGCAACCACAATCAATAGGTGGCGCCGGCCTGGACCAGCTTGGCCAGTCGGAACAGGCGTTCCCGGTGCAAGGCCTGAACCAGGTCCGTCGCAGGTCGACCCACCAGCGCGGCATCACCAGGGACATCGATCAACGCCGATGCCACTTGGTCAGGC
>Ga0075364_10002542_pt1 | contig 10226 bp, 10 predicted proteins | sample EndMetdeltDD1764_FD_71517 | JGI IMG/M metagenome (GOLD analysis project Ga0075364, IMG submission 71517) | Populus endosphere microbial communities from Tennessee, USA - Endosphere MetaG P. deltoides DD176-4 | ecosystem: Host-associated > Plants > Roots > Endosphere | place: USA: Tennessee...
TGCGCGAGTTGACTGATGCCCTCGACGTGGCAGCGCTCGAACTGAACCGGCACACCGAACGCCAGCGATGCGAGCAAGGTGAGCTTGTGGGCAGCATCAACACCTTCGACGTCGAAGGTGGGATCGGCCTCGGCATAGCCCAGCCGCTGCGCATCGGCCAGCGCATGACCGAACGGCAGCCCGCGCGCACGCATTTCGGACAGAATGAAATTGGTGGTGCCATTGATGATGCCGGCGACCCATTCGATGCGATTGGCCGTCAGGCCCTCGCGCATTGCCTTGATGATCGGGATGCCACCGGCCACGGCCGCCTCGAAGGCGACCATGACACCCTGAGCCGAGGCCGCGGCGAAGATCTCGTTGCCGTGACGTGCCAGCAGTGCCTTGTTTGCCGTGACGACGTGCTTGCCGTTGGCAATCGCCTCCAGCACCAGCTCGCGCGCAGGCGACACGCCGCCGATCAGCTCGACCACGATGTCGATGGCGGGGTCGCGCACCACTTCGTAGAGGTCTTGCGATATCTTGACGTCGGCGCCCAGGCGCGCCCGCGCACGCTCGACATTGCGTGCGCCCACGTGGGTGATCTCGATCCGCCTGCCTGCCCGACGGGCGATCTCTTCGGCATTTCTTGCCAGCACGTTCCAGGTACCGCCACCGACGACACCCGATCCCAACAAACCTACACTCACTGCCTTCATTTTAGAAACCCGTCCTTGCGGAACATGTCTTTGATGCCACGAACGGCCTGTCGGGTGCGCTGCTCATTTTCGATCAGGGCGAAACGCACATACTCGTCACCATACTCGCCGAACCCGATGCCGGGCGACACGGCGACCTTGGCATCGGCCAGCAGGCGCTTGGAGAACTCCAGCGACCCCAGCGCGAGGTACTGGTCGGGAATCTTTGCCCAGATATACATGGATGCCTTGGGCACCTCGACCTTCCAGCCAGCCTCGTGCAGCCCCCGGGCCAACACGTCACGACGCGCCTTGTACTGCGCCACGACCTCATTGACGCCGTCCTGCGGGCCATCGAGGGCGGCAATGGCAGCCACCTGAATCGGCGTGAACGTGCCGTAATCGTGATAGCTCTTGATGCGCGCCAGTGCATGCACGAGCTCACGGTTGCCCACCATGAAGCCGATGCGCCAGCCGGCCATGTTGTAGCTCTTGCTCATGGTGAAGAATTCAACGGCCACGTCACGTGCGCCAGGCACCTGCATGATCGACGGTGCGACGTAACCATCGAAAGTGATGTCGGCGTAGGCCAGATCGTGAACGACCAGAATGTCGTGTTCCTTGGCCAGGGCCACCACGCGCTCGAAGAACGACAGATCGACACACTGCGCCGTGGGGTTGCTGGGGAACCCCAGCACCATCATCTTGGGCTTGGGGAACGACTCGCGCACGGCACGTTCGAGTTCTTCGAAGAAATCCACGCCGGGCGTCATGCGCACCGAGCGGATATTGGCGCCGGCGATGACCGCGCCATAGATGTGGATGGGGTAGCTGGGATTGGGCACCAGCACCGTATCGCCCTGATCCAGGGTGGCCAGCATCAGGTGGGCCAGACCCTCTTTTGAGCCGATCGTGACGATCGCTTCGGAATCGGGATCGAACGTGATGTCGTAGCGCCGTTGATACCAGTCGCATATCGCCTTGCGCAGACGCGGGATACCCTTGGACACCGAATAGCCGTGCGTATTGTCTCGCGTGGCCACCTCGACCAGCTTGTCGACGATGTGACCGGGGGTCGCGCCATCCGGGTTGCCCATGGACATATCGATGATGTCCTCGCCCCGACGTCGGGCGGCCATCTTCAGCTCGCCTGTGATATTGAAGACGTACGGCGGCAGCCGTTCAATACGCGAGAACTTTCTCATAGCGGTATCCTTGAAACCGAAGATGGGCAAAACCCGATAATCTAGCCTAAGCCGCCCTCGGCGGCAAATCGTGCCGAAACGGGCACCCCGACCGCTATTGCGACACCGCCGGTCTATGGCGTGCGCTATGATCGGAACATTACGACGGAGTAATGATTGAAGCTGCATTCAGACCCTGCCTCGGCATTGAACACCGTCACCGCCTATGGCGAGGACTACATTGAAGTCAACCTGACGCGCTATGCGCACGCCGTCTGGTTCGGACCTGAAGGCCCGATCTCGGCATGGGATGTCCGCAGCATCGACGAAATCACCACGCAGCGGCTTAAAGAAGTCGCCGGAATCGTCGAGGGCGCGCCCGACCCCATGGCTTTCCTGGACGACACGCCGGCCAATCTGGTGGCGCCGCCCAATGCGCCCGAAGTCATGCTGGTGGGCACCGGAGCCCGGCAACGCCTGCTGCATCCCGCCGTCTACGGCCCCCTGACCCGTCTGGGCATCGGGGTCGAAGCCATGGATACCCAGGCGGCTGCCCGCACCTACAACATTCTGATGGCCGAAGGCAGGCGTGTCGTCGTCGCGCTCATGCCCATGGCTGGAGGCTCCCAATGAACACCCGGATAGGCAAACCCGCCCCCGCTTTCACTGCCCAGAGCACGATCGGCCCCATCAGTCTGGAGCAATGCCAGGGGCGCGCCGTCGTTCTGTACTTCTATCCCAAGGACAATACCCCTGGTTGCACCACCGAAAGTCAAAACTTTCGTGATTTGCACGAAGATTTTCTGGCCGCTGGCTGCATCGTGATTGGAATATCGCGCGATTCGCTGAAATCGCATGAAAACTTCAAGAGCAAGCAGAACCTGCCGTTTCCGCTGATTGCCGACACTGACGAAGTGGTATGCAATCTCTACGGTGTGATCAAGCAGAAGAACATGTACGGCAAGCAGGTTCGTGGTATCGAGCGCAGTACGTTTCTGATCGACGCCTATGGCGTCCTGGTACAGGAATGGCGGGGCCTGCGGGTACCTGGCCATGCCAATGAAGTTTTGCAAGCCGCCACAAGCATAGGCTGAGCCCTTTCAGTTCTTATGGTTTCCCATCAGGCGAAGTCTGCCGGCCCTTAACGAGAGTGACACTATGCCGCTTCCCAAGTTGCCCACCCGCCCTGCAGCCATCCTGAGTCTGCCGGCTGGGGAAACGCTCGACGTATCGACGGGCCCGCGCGTCGCCCCCGCCGAACCTGCATCCGGCAAACGGGCACGCACCACACGCCCCGCTCGCCCGATCGAAGATGAACAGGTTCAACCCGAACTGACCGGCCTGAGCGCCGCGTCGGCCACGCCCACCGCAACCAAAACACCCCGCAGTCGCGTGGTGGCGTCCGAGACGCCCGAAGCCAAGCCGCTCGATATCGCTGCCGTCAAAGCGCAGGGCAACCTGCCCGCGGCGCCGCAGGCCAGACAGACGGTGGCAACCACCCAGGCATCAACCGCCCCTGGCGCAGCCGATACCGCGCCGCACCCACGGGGGGGTGCGCGAGCCAAGGCACGCAAGGTCGCTACCGTTCGCAAGCTGTTCGTACTGGACACCAACGTTCTGCTGCACGATCCCAGCAGCCTCTTCCGTTTCGAAGAGCACGACGTGTACTTGCCCATGATGACGCTCGAAGAGCTCGATCATCAGAAGAAGGGAATGTCGGAAGTGGCACGCAATGCCCGCCAGGTCAGTCGATCGCTGGATGCCCTGGTCGCCGAGTCCGATGATCTGGACGAAGGGGTGCCGCTGGCCAAGCTGGGCAACAAGGATGCCCAGGGCCGGCTGCATTTCCAGACCACCGCCGTGCACAGCAACCTGCCTGCCGACCTGCCCATGGGCAAGGCGGACAACCAGATTCTGGGTGTGGTGCGCGGGTTGCAGGATCGCAATGCCACCCGTGAAGTCGTCCTGGTGTCAAAGGACATCAACATGCGCCTGAAGGCGCGTGCATTGGGGATGGCGGCCGAGGACTACTTCAACGACCACGTGCTGGAAGACTCGGACCTGCTGTATTCCGGCATGACGCAACTGCCGGAAGACTTCTGGAACAAGCACGGTAAAGATATCGAATCCTGGCAGCAGGGAGGGACGACCTTCTACCGCATTCGTGGCCCGCTGTGCGCCCAGTTCATGGTGAACCAGTTCGTCTACCTCGATGGTCAGATGCCGCTGCATGCGCAGGTGCGCGAAGTCAGCGGCAAGACGGCTGTCCTGGCCACCTTGCGTGATTACACGCATGGCAAGAACAACGTGTGGGGGATTACCGCACGCAATCGCGAACAGAACTTCGCCATGAATTTGCTGATGAACCCCGAATGCGATTTCGTGTCGCTGCTGGGGCAGGCAGGCACCGGCAAGACGCTGCTGGCGCTGGCAGCCGGGCTGACGCAAGTCCTTGAAACCAAACGGTATACGGAAATCATCATGACACGGGTCACCGTGCCCGTCGGTGAGGACATCGGCTTTCTGCCCGGCACGGAAGAGGAAAAGATGCTGCCGTGGATGGGCGCGCTGGAAGACAACCTGGACGTGCTCAACATGGGCGATGCCGAGGGTGGCAACGATTGGGGGCGCGCCGCCACCATGGATCTGATTCGCTCGCGCATCAAGGTCAAATCGCTGAACTTCATGCGGGGCCGCACGTTTCTGAACAAGTATCTGATCGTGGACGAAGCGCAGAACCTGACGCCCAAGCAGATGAAAACGCTGATCACCCGCGCAGGCCCCGGAACGAAGGTGATCTGTCTGGGCAACATTGCACAGATCGATACGCCCTACCTGACCGAAGGCAGTTCGGGCCTGACATTCGTGGTCGACCGCTTCAAGGGATGGCCGCATTCCGGTCACGTGACCTTGCAGCGTGGTGAGCGCTCGCGCCTGGCCGACTACGCTGGCGACGTGCTCTGACCATGAGCGGCACTGGGCCAGGCGGCGTTCCGCTGGGCGGCATTCCGCTGGGCGGCATTCCGCTGGGCGGCATTCCGCTGGGCGGCACTCCGCTGGGCGACATTTCGCCGGGCGGCACTCCGCTGGGCATCACGATGGGCGATGCGGCCGGCATTGGTCCGGAAATCGCCCTGAAGTGTGTCTTCCAGGGCTGTGGCGAGCCCTTGGTCGTCTACGGCAGCGCGCAGCGCTTGAGCGATGTCGCGCGCATGCTGGGCCTCGATGTGCAGATTCGTCGGATCGATGACGTGCGCGATGCCCGGTTTGCCGCTGGTACGCTGGATGTGGTTGACCGTGGGCCTGATGTGGGCGGTGTCGCCTGGGGGCAGATCGACCCGCGAGCGGGCCAGGCGGCGTACGACTATGTGTGTGCCGCCATCGACGACGCCCAGCTTGGTCGCCTGCGCGCCATCGTCACCGCGCCACTGAACAAGGCATCCATGCACGCCGCGGGTATCGACTACCCCGGGCACACCGAAATCCTGGCCGAACGTACCGGTACGTCCGATTTCGCGATGATGCTGGCCAACGACGAATTGCGTGTGTTGCTGGTGACCATCCATATTGCTTTGGCCGATGTGCCGCAGGCCATCACCGCTGCGTCTGAAGGCCGGGCCATCATGCTTGCCCATCAGGCCTGTCTCCAGATGGGTGTGCAGGCACCCCGCGTAGCGATCGCTGGCCTGAATCCCCATGCGGGCGAATCGGGCAAGTTCGGACGCGAGGAGATCGAAGTCATTGCACCTGCCATTGCTTCTGCCCGTGCCCTGGGCATCGATGCGTCAGGACCCTGGCCTGGCGATACCGTGTTCATGCGGGCACGCCAGGGGGAATTCGACATCGTCGTGGCCCAATATCACGATCAGGGGCTGATTCCGGTCAAGTATCTTGGCCTGGATCAGGGTGTCAACGTCACCGTGGGGCTGCCTTTCGTGCGTACCAGTGTCGATCACGGTACCGCCTTCGACATTGCTGGCCAGGGCATAGCCGATCATGCGTCCCTGATGGCCGCCATCAGGCTCGCTTGCAGGATGACCCCATGAGCACAGCGCTTTAAGCTGATTGTTTCTCCGGGCGAACTACAATGACGGGCGATCAATGATCGCCCTGTTCTTTTTCATCATGCTGCGGCCCCGTCGCACGCCACTTTCCGCCTTTGACTGCGACCATGAAACGTCTTACCCGCTTTTTGCCCGACCGCTTCATCATGCTATTGCTCCTGGCTGTCGCCATTGCGAGCATCCTACCTGCTCGCGGCGTAGGCCTGGTCACCTTCGGATGGCTCACCAATCTGGCCGTTGCACTGCTGTTCTTTCTGCATGGCGCCCGGCTCTCGCGTGAAGCCATCATTGCAGGCATGACGCACTGGCGGCTGCATGGCACCATTTTCACCGTGACCTTCGTGCTGTTTCCGTTGATCGGCCTGGCGCTGCAACCCGTGCTGCAGCCCCTGGTGACGCCGGAACTCTACACCGGCATTCTGTTTCTGTGCTGCCTGCCGGCAACGGTTCAATCCGCCATTGCGCTAACCGCCGTGGCCCGGGGAAACATTCCTGCAGCCGTGTGCAGCGCGTCGGTATCCAGCCTGCTCGGCATCTTCGTTACGCCGTTGCTCGTGGGGTTGGTGATTGCAAACGCCGCAGCCGCGTCCATTTCCTACGATGCAGTCATCAAGATCATGCTGCAACTGCTGTTGCCCTTCGTTCTGGGCCAGATCATGCGGCGATGGATCGGGGGCTGGGTGCAGGCGCGCAAGTCGATGCTCAAGATCGTTGATCAAGGCTCGATCCTGCTGGTGGTGTATACCGCCTTCTCAGAAGCCGTGAACGAAGGCTTGTGGCAGGACACCCCACTGGGCGCGCTGTTCGGCCTGTTGGTGTGCTGCATCGTCGTGCTGGCGGCCGCGCTTGGCATCTCGATCCTGCTGGGTCGACTGTTCAAGTTCAACAAGGCCGATCAGATCACCCTGCTCTTTGCCGGATCGAAGAAAAGCCTGGCCACCGGTGTACCCATGGCACAGGTGCTCTTTGCCGGCTCATCGGTGGGCGCCATCGTGTTGCCCCTGATGCTGTTTCACCAGATCCAGCTGATGGTGTGCGCCGTGATGGCCACCCGCTATGGCCGACGCCCGCCTGATGAAGGCGAAGTCGACCATTGACCCTGGCGTTGCCCAGGAAGATGCGCGCTCGCAAGGCCTTCTGTCGGGCGGTCGCCAGGCGCGTGGGGCTCGCCCACGCATCGCTGTCAAGCAACTGCCTGCAACGCGCCCGAGCGTCGGTTGGTCACGACAGCGGAATCAGTAGGTTTGGCCGGTCGTGTAGTTCAGGAAGCGGGTGCTGGAGCCCTGGAAGGTCAGCCGCACGGTTCCGATGGGACCGTTACGCTGCTTGCCGATGATGATTTCCGCCGTGCCCTTGTCGGGCGAGTCAGGGTTGTAGACCTCGTCACGGTAAATGAAGAGAATGACGTCGGCATCCTGCTCGATAGCGCCGGACTCGCGCAGATCGCTCATCACCGGACGCTTGTTGGGCCGCTGCTCCAAGCTTCGGTTCAACTGCGACAATGCGATCAGCGGGCAGTTCAACTCTTTGGCCAAGCCCTTGAGCGAACGACTGATCTCGGAAATTTCAGTAGCACGGTTCTCCCCACCATTGCCCGACATCAGCTGGATGTAGTCGATGATGATCAGGCCAAGCTGCCCGCATTGACGGGCAAGCCGGCGCGTTCTTGCCCGCAGTTCCATGGCGGTCAGCGCAGGGGTCTCGTCGATATAGACCTGAGCATCCTGCATCAACTGAACGGCATGGGTCACGCGCGGCCAGTCATCGGCGGTGAGTTTGCCGGTCCGCATGCGATGCTGATCGAGCATGCCCACCGACCCCAGCATACGCATGGCCAGCTGAACCGCACCCATTTCCATGGAGAACACGGCAACCGGCAGACCCTGTTCGATCGCGACGTGCTCGCCGATGTTCATGGAAAACGAGGTTTTGCCCATGGACGGACGACCTGCGACGATGACCAGATCTCCGCCCTGCAGGCCCGAGGTCATCTTGTCGAGATCGGCAAAGCCCGTAGGCACGCCGGTGACGTCAGAATCGGAGTCTCGATGGTAGAGCTCGTCGATGCGCTCGACCACTTGGGTGAGCAGCGGCTGAATCTCCTGGAAGCCAGCCGACCCGCGCGCGCCTTCCTGCGCGATCTGAAACACCCGCGACTCGGCCTCGTCCAGCAACTGACGCGCTTCCTTGCCTTGCGGATTGAACGCAGCGGAAGAGATTTCGTCGGCAATGGTGACCAGTTTGCGCAGCATGGATCGCTCACGCACGATCTCGGCGTAACGCCTGATGTTGGCAGCTGACGGCGTGTTGTGCGCAAGCGCGTTCAGATACGACAGCCCGCCCACATCCTCGCTTTTACCCGAACTGACCAGCGATTCGTTCACGGTGATGACGTCAGCCGGACGCGCCAGACTGATGAGTCGCGCCATATGGGACCAGATCAGTCGATGATCATGGCGGTAGAAATCATCCTCGGTCAGGACGTCGGCAATGCGATCCCAGGCCTGATTGTCCAGCAACAAGCCGCCCAAGACGGATTGTTCTGCCTCGACGGAATGAGGCGGAACGCGGAGATAGTCGAGGGAGGAATCTGGAGTTTCGTTCATGTCGCTATAGTAACCGCAGGGTGTCTGCCACCCTGAAAAAACCTTGAACATCCCGCCCCGGCACCCAACCCAGCACAGGCCTGATCACGCGCGAGGCGGCGCAGATCGATTGGGCCATACGTGTCAGCCCCGCACGGACGGCAGCATCGTCATTGGCGTCGAGATAGCCTTGCAGGAAACGGGCGCCCAGCGACTGCGCGGTGGCTTCGGAAAGACCGCGCAGGGCAACGAGCGAAGAAAGACATTGATAGACGTCGTAGGCCTGTGCCAGGGGCAGCGACAGGGCGGCACCGATATTCTCTTCGAAATCGATACGCCAGATCTCGCCCCGGTACCAGGTCAGATTGCGCACCTGGGCGCCGCCGTGCCAGAGCGCCTGTGCATGGAATGCCGCGAGCTCCACGGCCATGGCGTCGACCATCACCTGCTGCTGCTCGGGGGAGGCGCGCCTGAGCACGCCAGGCATGTCATCTCCGACATACTCCAGCACGAGTTCCCCAGGCTTGAACGACCAGACGAGCGGGACACGCCAGTTGGCCTGATCCAGCATGCGCAGGCGAGCGGCCTCGTGCGCCAGACCGTTGTGCACCAGCACACCAGGCGCTGGCCACTCTCCCAGCACGAGCTTGCAACCCGCGCCCAACATCGCGGCGCGCACGTAGCGCACGGCATAGCTGACGCCCCGCGCAAAACTCGGACGACGACGTTTGATCACGCAGGTGACCCCATCGATCTCGACAAGTCGCACGGCAGGTTCGCTGGCAGCATCGACCGATGCCAGCCACGACGTCAAGCCTGCGGGAGCCTGCTGATGATGCGGGCGCGAAGGCCGCGGCGCGCGAGGAGAATGGACAAAAACCAAACACATACTCCAAACAAGAAAAAAGCCGCCCGGTCGACGAACGACCGGTCGGCTTTTCGGCAGAAGAGCGGGAGTTTAGACCAGCTCGCCTTCAACCTGAACCACGATGTCGGACACGACATCAGGATGCAGGGCGATGGCCACTTCGTATTCACCGATGGCTTTCAGGGCACCATTGACCAGACGCACTTGCGCCTTTTCAACTTCGAAGCCAGCCTTGCGCAGACCTTCGGCGATGTCGGCGTTGGTGACCGAACCGAACAGGCGGCCGTCAACACCGGCTTTCTGCTTGATCACGAGCTTGTAGCCAGCCAGACGCTCGCCAACGGCTTGCGATTCGGCCAGTTTCTCGGCCTGGGCCTTTTCCAGTTCGGCACGGCGTGCTTCGAACTCTTCCAGGGCCTTGGTGGTGGCACGACGGGCCTTGCGTTGGGGGATCAGGAAGTTGCGAGCGTAGCCGTCTTTGACACGCACGACTTCACCGAGGTTACCCACGTTCACGACTTTTTCGAGCAGGATGATTTGCATGATGGTGTCCCGGATCAGTTGTGGTTGTCGGTGTAGGGCAACAGCGCCAGGAAGCGCGCGCGCTTGATGGCGGAGTCGAGTTGGCGCTGATAGTGCGCCTTGGTGCCCGTCAGACGAGCCGGAATGATCTTGCCATTTTCCTGGATGAAATCACGCAGCGTGTCGACATCCTTGTAGTCGATGTAATCGACGTTTGCAGCGGTGAAGCGGCAAACCTTGCGACGCTTGAACAGCGGCGATTGCATAGGTTTGCGCTTGTCGTTTTTCTTTTTGAAGAAAGCCATGATGTGCCTCTCATTAACAGC
>Ga0075364_10002543_pt1 | contig 10222 bp, 5 predicted proteins | sample EndMetdeltDD1764_FD_71517 | JGI IMG/M metagenome (GOLD analysis project Ga0075364, IMG submission 71517) | Populus endosphere microbial communities from Tennessee, USA - Endosphere MetaG P. deltoides DD176-4 | ecosystem: Host-associated > Plants > Roots > Endosphere | place: USA: Tennessee...
GGACCGGCCTGGACGACGAAGACGTCGCCGTCCTCGGTCGCGCAGTAGATCTTGCCGTCGGCGGCGACCGGGGAGGCGCTGAACGAGCCGCCGGTGCCGCCGAGCCGCTTCTGGTAGATCTGCTCGCCCGTCGCGACCTTGTAGGCGGTGAGGACGCCGCCGTTCTGCAGCACGTAGAGCTGATCGCGATAGATGATCGGCGTCGGGATGTACGGCCCGCCGCGCTTGGTGCTCCACGCGATCGACGAGCTCTTCGTCTCGTCCCCCTTCAGCGTGATGTCGCCGGCCGCGCCCGGCTTCACGGCGACGATCGGCTGTACGCCGCGGTAGCCGTTGGTGATGACCACGAACCCGGGGCCGACGATCGGCGTCGGGATGGCGATTTCGGAGTTGCCCGAGTACTTCCACAGCTCCTTGCCGGTGTCGGGGTCGTAGCCGCGCGTGAAATTGGTGGCCTGCGTGACGAGCTCCGCCTTGCCGCCCACCTCGAGGATCGTCGGCGTCGACCACGACGGGATTTCGTCGCGCTGCGTGCGCCACACTTCCTTGCCGGTCGCCGCGTCGAACGCGGCGATGAACGAGCCGCGCTGGATGTCGCACTGCACGATCACCATGTTCTTGTAGATGATCGGCGAGCTGCCGTGCCCCCACTCGTAGTCGGGATCGAAGAACCATCCCGCGTTGAGCACGCCGAGGTCCTTCTTCCACAGCTGCTTGCCCGAGAAGTCGTAGGCGTAGAGGCCTTCCGAGCCGAACGAGACGATCACCTGGCGGCCGTTGGTGACCGGCGTGGCGTTCGCCTGGCTCGACTTCGGATGGCGCTTGGCCTTGGGAAGACCCTCGTACGCCGTCTGGTCCCAGACGACCTTGCCGGTCGCCTTGTCGATGGCAATCAAATGCCAGCTGTGCTTCGAGCTGTCGCTGACGGGCTCGACGTCGCCGTACTGGCCGGTGCGGATCTTCTGCTCCGGATCGCTGCTCACGGCGGTCGAGACGAACACGCGATCGCCCCAGACGATCGGGCTCGAGACCGCGAGTCCGGCAATCGGCGCCTTCCACGCCACGCCTTCGCCGGCAGGCGCGTTCCACTTGACGGCGGTCGGCTTGCCGTCGCCGTTGCCGGCGGCGTTGGCGCCGCGGAACGCCGGCCAGTTCTGTGCGGAGAGTGACGTGCCCGCGGCGAGCAGGGCGGTGACGATGAACAGGCGGCGCATGGCTATTTCCCTTCGACGCGGGTCAGGACGACGTTCTGGGGACCGATGGAGAGCGTGAGACCGACGACGGCGTCGTTCTCGATCTTGAAGACGCCGCTGCCGGGCACTCCGGCGCCGAGCACGCGGAATGTCGTCGCATCCTTCGCCACGAGCGTCAGCCGGTTCGCGGGCGGCGCCGCGGTCGGCCCGGCCGCCAGGCGCGCGCCGTTCACGACGACGATGAATTCGGTGCCTCCCTGGTTCTTGTAAGTGCCGGCAAGCTTGGCCAGGTACGCGGGCTCGAGCTTGAAGTCCTCGTAGGGCTTCGCGCCGGCCTTTTCGAGCATCGCCACCATCTCGGTCTTGTTCTGCGCGCGCGCCGCTTCGAGGCCGTCGGTCATGTTGGCGACGGGGAGCTTCCCCTGCGCGAGGATGAACGTGGCCATCGCGGTGTCGTTGCTGCGAATCGCCGACTCGAGCGCGACCTCCTGCCCCGGCGATCCCTTCGCGATGAGCAGCTTCGCGATCTCGGTGTGCTCGGGCTTCTTCTTCTGCGCGGGTCCCATCGCCAGCGCCAGCGGCGTGAAGCCGTAGAACGTGTCCTTCACGTTCATGTCGGCCCCCTTGTCGAGCAGCACCTTCACCACCTCGACGTGCCCGTGATCCGCCGCGTAGAAGAGCGCCGTCGCGTCGTAGCGGAACTTCGTGTTGACGTCCACGCCCTCGTCGAGCAGCTTCTTCACCGTGGCGGCGTCACCCTTGCGCGCCGCGTCCTGGAGCTGTTCAGCCTTCGTGAGAGGCGGCGCCTGTGCGAGCGCCACGATTGCGGAAAGGGTGATCAGGAGTTTCATAGGCTCAACTTTGTGACGCCGCCGGCGTCGCGGATGATGAGGGCGTCCGGCAACACCGCCGGGACGGCCCACGTGGCGCCGTCCGCCACGCTGTAACGTTTCTCTTCCTCGTATTTCTCGGACGAGCGCTTGAGGAGCAGCAGCTCGCCTGCGGTCGTCTGAACCAATACGTTGGCGGCGGTCAGAAGGATCGCCGCCTGGTCGGCCGTCCGCCCTTCGGTCCGCCACTTGACGGCCCCGGTCGCCGTGTCGAGCGCGAAGATCTGTCCTTTATTCTTAGCCGAAAGGCCAAAGAGCACACCATCCGCCAGGACGGGAGTACTCATGTACATCGCGACGTCCGGGTTCTTCCACGCCTGCGCCGTCTGCCATTGTCCTCCGGATCGCGTCAGCGTGTAGGCGTGCGTGCCCTGCCTCACGCCGGAGACGATCAGGTGCGTCCCGCTCCAGATCGGCGTGACGATGTTCTCGTGCCACTCGTCGGGGAAGGGAATCGACCACAGGGAGGCGCCGGTCTTCGCGTCGATCCCCTCGATCGAGCCTTCCGTCATGGTGGCGATCTGCCGGACGCCGCCGATCGTGAACGCCGCGGGTGACGCGTAGCCGGGTCCTTTGCCGGTCCAGGTCCATTTCTCGGTGCCGGTCTTCGGATCGAGCGCGATCACGCGGCCGCCGTGCACGTCGCTGCCGACCTGGACGATCACCAGTCCGCCCTCCGCGAGCGGCGACGCCGCCGTGCCCGTGAACAGCTTCGAGGTGTCGACCGACGCGGAATAGTCCTTCTTCCACAGCGGCGCGCCGGTCGCCGCGTTCCAGGCCGTCACGATGCCGGATCCACCCACGGCGATGACGGCGTCGCCGATCGCGAGCGGCGTCGCATACGGTCCCTTGGACATCGAGCGGGCGTACTGGTTCTTGTTGAACGGCGTCGTGTACTTCTGCTGCCACGCGACCTTGCCGCCGGCGAGATCGATCGCGGTGAGCAGCTCGTCCGGATCCTGGCGGCTGTGGACGAACACCCGGCCGCCGGCGACGACGGGCGAGGAATAGCCTTCGCCGACGTCCACGCGCCACGCGCGCTTCCAGGCGGCCGGCCACTTCGGCGTCGCGGCCGCGGCGATCGCGCCGTCGCGCGAAGGACCGCGCCACTGCGGCCATTGGGGTTCCGCGCCGAGCCCTGCGCTGAGCGCGGCGAGAATGACGAATGTCGGATATTTTTTCATGGCCGTGCAATCGCGAACAGATGTTTGTCGCCGCGGATGTAGATCGTGCCGTCGGCGATCGCCGGCGAGGCCCACACGGTTTCGCCGATCGAGCTCGCGGCCAGCACCTCGTGGACCGGGCCCGCCTTGATCAGGAACGAGTCGCCGTCCTCGCTGGTCAGCAGGATCTTGCCGTCGAACGCGACGGGCGAGGCGAAGTAAGCGCCGGCGACCGGCGGCCGGCCGCCTTCGTACAGGCGCTCGCCGGTGACGGCGTCGAGGCACGTCATCAACCCGGCGTCGCTGACCAGATAGAGGTAGTCGCCGACGGCAATCGGCGACGGCACGTACGCGGCCCCCTTGTTGTAACGCCAGAGAATCTCGCCGCCGGGCTTCATCGCGAGCACGACCTTCGCGGAGCTGCCGGCCGTCAGGAAGATCACGCCTTTGGTCGAGACCGGGCTGGGGATCGGATGACTGCGTGTGCCGTCGGTCCGCCACAGCTCCTTGCCGGTCGCCGGATCGTACGCCACGACGGCCTCGGCGCCTGACGCGATCAGCTCGTCGCGCGCGCCGGTGTTCACGATCAGCGGCGTCGCCCAGCTTCGACGGTTGTCCCGGTTCGTGCGCCAGATCTCGCTCCCGCTCTTCCGGTTCAGCGCGACGATGTAGGAGCCGCCGCCCATTTCTTGATCGCACTGGAGGATCAGCAGGTCCTTGTAGATGACGGGCGACGTGCCGGGGCCGAGACCGGCCTTGATGATCGTCCCGAGATCCTTCTTCCAGACCAGGTTCCCCTTGAAGTCGTAAGCGTAGACGCCGTTGGATTCGAAGAATGCGTACGCCCGCTCGCCGTCCGCCGCCATCGTCGGCGACGCGAACGTGTTGCGGCGGTGCCGGTCGTCGAACATCGGCCCGTCGTAGGCGATGCGCTCCCACGCGACCGCGCCCGTCTTCGCGTCGATCGCGTAGACCTTGAGCGTGTGCTTGTAGTCGACGTCCACCGAATCGGGATGGACGTAACCAGGCTGTTTCTGGAAGTCGAGGTGCACCGGCGCCTTGCGTTCGGGCACCTGCTCGCCCCTGATCGCCGTCGTGACGAAGACGAGATTGCCCCAGACCACGGGCGACGAATGGCCGCGGCCGGGAATCTCGGCTTTCCACTTGATGTTCTTGCCGGGCGCCCACTCGGTCGGAAGGTTCCTGTCCGCGGATATGCCGGAGCCGTCGCGCCCGCGCCATCCGGGCCACTGGGATTCGGCGCCGAGACTCACGCCGAGCGCGGCGGCAATGACGAATGTCGAATGCCGAATGCCGAACGAATCCCGGATCCTCATGACTCGCGCAAGACGATCATAGGATCGGTTCGCGCCGCCCGGCGCGCGGGAAGCCATGCGGCCGCGATGCAGGTGACGAACAGTGTGACGGCCGCCGCCGCGAACGACAGCGGATCGCGCGCCTGCACCCCGAAGAGCAGACTCTCGACGAGACGGCCCGCCGCAAGGCTGGCGGCGCCTCCGGCAACGGCGCCGCAGATGGTGACGAGGGCCAGGCGCCGGAGGACGAGCCCCGCGACCCGGTGTCCCTCCGCGCCGAGCGCGATGCGGATGCCCAGCTCGCGGCGGCGGCCGCTGACCCAGTGGGACGTGACGCCGTAGAGTCCGATCGCCGCGAGCAGCAGTCCAAGGGCGGCGAAGAACCCGGCGAGCAGCCCGAGCAGCCGCTCGCGCACGTGATACGCGTCGAGCTGCGCGTCGACCGTCACGGTGGCCACCGACACGCCAGCGTCGACCGCCGTCAGCTCCGGAGCGAGCATGCCCCGCAGGCCTGCCGGCGACGCTCCCGCGCCCGCCCGCACGCTGAGGCACAACGTCGGGACGGCCTTCAACAGATCGGCGCTCGCGACCTGTGCGAGTGGTCGATACACGGTCGGCTCGATGGCGTTCCGCACCGACGTGAACGCCGCGTCCTCGACGACGCCGACGATTTCCGGCGCGACGGCCTGGTCGAACGACAATCCCGGCGTTGTCGTCGAGAACGTCCGGCCGAGCGGCGACGTTCCCGGGAAGAAGCGCCGCGCGAACGCGTCGTTGACGACCGCGACGGGCGCCGATCCTGCGGTATCACTCCGGCTGAAATCGCGCCCGGCCTTCATTCTCGTGCCATACGTGGCGAACCAGTCCGGGCTCACGACGTTCGTCAGGATCCGCGGTGCGGTATCCGACGCGATGTCGGCGGCGTTCAACGACACGAGCGGTGTGAAGCGGACGCCGGCGTTCCCGAGCGGCGTCGCCATCGACAGCGCGGCGCTGCCGGCGGCGGACAGCGCGGCGGCCCGTTCGCGCATCCGTTCGAACAGGGCGAGACGCTGCTCCGGCGGCACGGCGCTGCGCGTCGCGTCGATCGCGGCGACGACGACCGGACGCCGATCGAACCCGAGGTCGCGGTAGGCCAGCGCGGCGAACGACCGGATGAAGAGTCCCGCGCCGACGAGGAGCAGCACGCAGACGGCGATCTGCAGTCCGACGAGGATCTCCCGCACGGCGGGCCCGCGGCGTCCGCCTCCCGCCGGTCCGCGCTTGAGCGCCTCGATCGGCGCGGCGCGCCCCGCAAGAATCGCCGGCGCCACGCCGAAGAGCAGTGCGGTCGCCGACAGCAGGGCCGCGCTCACGGCGAGGACGCGCGCGTCGGGTGCGAGATCGAGATCGGGCGCCGACACCCACGTCGCGAGCTGCGCCACCAGCAGCGCGCCTGCCGGCCGAGCGAGCGCGAGCCCGAGCGCCGTTCCCGCCGCCGCGAGCAGCAGGCTTTCGGCCAGCACGGGCCGCATCAGCCGCCAGCGGGAGGCGCCGAGCGCGGAGCGAATGCTGCGCTCGTAGCGGCGCGCCCCCGCTCGCGCGAGCTGGAGGTTCGCGATGTTCGCGCACCCGACGAGCAGCACCAGACCAGCGATCGCCATCAGCGTCGTGAGCGCCGAGCCGTAGCGGCCGCGCAGGCGCGACGTGCCGTTCGCGGCGGACCTGAGCGTCCACGTCTCGGTCAGGTAGTCGTCGCGGTCCCGCGCGCTCGCGTAGTCCGGCATCGTCGCCGCCCGGATCGACGGCTGCGCCGCGACGAGCGCCGCGGCGGCCGATGCCGGCGTCTGTCCGGGCGGGAGGCGGCCGAGGACGTGCAGCCAGGGCCACTGCTTCAGCCGCGACGGCGAGCGCTGCAGCAGCGGCTCGGCCTCGAGCGGCAGGACGACGTCGAAGCGCGAGCCGACCTCGAGGCCGAAGAACGACGGGTCCGCGACGCCGACGATCGTGAACGGGACGCGATCGAGGACGATCGTCTTGCCGAGGATGTCGGCGGCGCCGCCGAACCGACGCTGCCAGAATGCGGCGCTGAGCACGGCCGCGGCTCCGTCGGGTCCGCCGCCGCGGCGATCGTCGCGCGCGTCCAGCGTCCTGCCGGCGATCGCCGTCACGCCGAGCGTGTCGAAGAAGCGGCCCGACGCCCAGATCACGCCGACCGGCCGCGTCTCGCCGGCCTGCACGTCGCTGAGACCGTCGCGCGCCCACGCGAACGTGCCGTCGAGCAGCGTGCGATCGCGGAGTGCGAGCCAGACGGGATACGTCAGCTCGGCGTCCTGTCCCGGCGTCGGCGAGCCGACCGCGACGAGGCCGTGCGGATCGCGGACGGGCAGCGGGCGCAGCAACAGGCTGTTGAGGATGGAGAAGATCGCGGTGTTGGCGCCGATGCCGAGCGTCAGCGAGAGCACGGCGATCGTGGTCACGAGGGGCGTGGCCCGCAGCGTACGGAACGCCTCACGAACGTCCTGCATGCAACCCCGCATTCCGCCTGAAGGCGGACACTACAGAGAATACGAAAGAGCTCTAGCGGATCCGGATGCGATCGATCGCGGCGCTCAACGGCCGGTCCGTGCCGGGCTCCGGAACCGTCCGGGAAAACTCCATCGTCAGCAGGTTGAAGCCGTAGGTCCAGCGGTTCGCCGGCACCGGGAATGATACAGCGTGCCAGCCGGGCTCGAGCGTGACGGGCGTGCCGACGGCATGGCCGTTCAGCGACACGCGCATCTGCTGGCGCGGTGGCGTCCCGTCGCCCGCGGGCTTGAGGTCGATCGTGATCGTGGCGGCCGATATCCCCGCGTGCGGCGCTCGCACGCGCGCGGTGGTCCCTTCGACCCACACGAGCGTCCGCGCCTCGTCGAGCTCGCTTTTGTCCTGGCCGAAGCCGCCGCCGGTCATCGGCGCCGCGGCCGCCGTTCCGACGTCGAGATCGTACGTCCCTCGAAGCGCCGATCCGGCGGCGAGCGTTGCCGCGGCCGCGATGCCGAAGACGATCGCGCCGGCCGCCGCGATTCCCGCGAGACGCCGCGGCGGTGGAGAGATGCGGCAGGCGAACGCGCCGATGAGGAAGACCCAGACGTCGAAGTAGAGATACGTCACGGGCCACAACGTCGTCATGCAGAAGACGAGGAGGGCGAGCGCCATCCACGGCTCCACTCGTGCGCCACGCCGCAGCGCGCGCCACGCGAGCGCGTAGACGGCCAGCAGCGAGACGATCTGCACCGGCTCGACGTATCGCTGCAGCCCGTGGCGCAGCAGGGAACCCGTCACGCCGATCGTCTGCTGCACCCACTGTGTCTGCGACCAGACGAACCCCTTGATCGTCTTCTGATACGCGCCGTACATCGAGTACTGCACGGACTGCGGATCGACGGCGATGAAGGGGAGAAACGGCCCGAGCGCCGCGAGCGCGAGGGCGGCCAGCAGGCGCCAGTTGAGCGCGCGCTGATGGTGCGCCGCGACGACGAAGACCGGGACCATGGCGATCATCGTGGTCCGGCCCGCCACGAGCAATCCGAGGACGACCGCGGCCAGCAGCCAGCGATCCACCGCCAGCGCCACAGCGAGCAGCAGGAGGAGCGGCCAGTAGACGAACGTATGCCCCGTGGGATAGAAGCCGCGAATGTCCGGCTGCGCCATGAGCGCGATCGCCAGCAGCGCGACCGCGGCCGATCCGATCCACTCACGCCGCGCGGCCGCGAGCGCCGCGAGCACGACGAGCGCGGCGCCGGCCGCGCCGAAACAGACCAGCGTCAGGATGCGCATGTCGGCGTGCAGGACGATCGGCAGGACGAACGGCGCCCACAGCACCGGCCCGTAGGACAGCGTCGTGTCCCAGGGCACCTTGTACATCGCGTACGGCGTTCCGCCGTCGAGGAAGCGCCGGACGCCGGCTTCCGTGATCACCAGCATGTCGCCGCGCACCACGTCGACCGGGCCGCCGAAGACGATGGGCAGCAGAGCCGTCGCGGTGGCGAACACGATCGCGCCCGCGGCGAGGAAGCCGAGCCCGATCGCGACGCGACGACGCGTCCGTGAGCCAGCCGCCGGAGCCGCAGGAGCAGCGCCGGGCCACGTCAGCACCGCGGCAACGGTTCCGAGCAGGAGCCACGATGCGGCGACGGCGTACCCGAGCTCGGCGCCGAGTCCGGAGAGCAGTCGTGCGTGGAGCGCCGGGACAGCGAGGGAGAACGCGATCGCCCCACAGGTGGCGAGGGCCCGCCATGAGCGCATGCCGGAAAATTCTAGCCGCTTCTCTTCTCTGTGCTTCCGCCTGAAGGCGGAAACTACAGGGAAAGAGAGGGCTCTACACGCGCCGCGTCAGATTGTCCGGCAGGAAGAGCTCGTTGGCCTTTTCCGGCGCGTCGGCGACCGGCGTCCCGGCGTCCCACGTCGGAATCTTCGCCTTGTTCTCCGGATACATCGCTTCCATCGGCGCCCACACCTTGTCGACGCGGTCCTCGAAGAGGTCGCCGATCAGGAGGTCGGTGATGGTGCCGCGCAGATCCGGGTGCTTGTGCACGAACTTGCCGAAGCTGAAGCCGGCGTAGTACTCGCAGACCAGCCGGCGCATGCGATCGACGCCCGCGTTGAAGTCGGCCGACCACGCGCCGAGCTGCGCGCCGGACGTGTCGCCGGACTTCAGGCCTGCGACGATGGCGTCGGCGGCGAGCTCGCCGGACTTCAGCGCGAGCAGCACGCCCGACGAGTAGAGCGGATCGAGAAAGCCCCACGCGTCGCCGACGAGGACCCAGCCGTCGCCCGACGCCTTCGTCGTGCGATACGAGTAGTCCTTCGTCGCGAAGAACCCGGTCACGCGCGTGGCCCCCTCGATGCGCTTCTTCACCGCCGGCGTGCGCTCGACCTCCTCGTCGAAGATCTTCTCGAAGTCCTTGCCGCGTCCCTTGAACAGGTAGTCGAACGGCCCGACGACGCCGACCGAGACGATGTCGTCGTGCTGCGGGATGTACCAGAACCAGCCCTTCCGGTCCGGCGTCTGGAGCACCATCGTCGCTCCCTCGTCGCGCCCGGAGTCGCGGTAGGCGCCTTCGAAGTAGCTCCAGATCGCGCCCTTGTTGAGGATCGGATCCCAGACGCGCAGGCCGAGGCGGTTGGCGATGAGGCCGTTCTGGCCGCTGGCGTCGACGACGACCTTCGCCCTCACCTCACGGTCCTTCAGCTTCACGCCGACGGCGCGGCCGTTCTCGAAGATCACGTCCATGACGCGGACGCCTTCGTGCGCGGTCACGCCGTGCGCACGCGCGTTCTCGAGCAGCATCTGATCGAACTCGCTGCGCACGACCTGCCACGTCTGCGAGCACTCGTGCGGCTTGTTGTCCCAGAAGTAGAACGGCGCCGATTCCTTCCCCTGCGCGTTCACGAACTGGACGCTGAACTTCTTGACGAAGCGGCTCTGCTGCAGCTTCGGGAGCATGTTGAGCCGCTTCAGCACCCAGTAGGTCTCGGGGATGAGCGACTCGCCGATGTGGAAGCGCGGAAAACGCTCGCGCTCGAAGAGCTCGACCTTCACGCCCTGCTGGGCGAGGAGCGTGGAGACGGTGGACCCGGCGGGCCCGCCGGGTCCACCGTCTCCACGCTCCTCGCCCAGCAGGGCGTGAAGGTCGAGC
>Ga0075364_10002545_pt1 | contig 10211 bp, 10 predicted proteins | sample EndMetdeltDD1764_FD_71517 | JGI IMG/M metagenome (GOLD analysis project Ga0075364, IMG submission 71517) | Populus endosphere microbial communities from Tennessee, USA - Endosphere MetaG P. deltoides DD176-4 | ecosystem: Host-associated > Plants > Roots > Endosphere | place: USA: Tennessee...
CCCGTCGCGATCGTGCTCCCAGACGATAAACGGCAGATTTATGCGCAAGGTGTTATAGCCCGCCTCCGCCGCCCAGCCCAGCTCGCGGTCGATGGTTTCGGCATCGAACGTCTCCTGCTGCCAGATATCGGTCCAGTTCACCGCCGTCGACGGCAGATAGTTAAACCCGCACAGCCACCCTTTTTGCTGATACCACGCCTGCGCCTGTTCCTTGCTCCACTGCTGTTTCATCGTCGCCTCACTTGCTGATAATATTTAGCTAATAAATATTAGTTGCGTTATAAATGAGCAAACAGGCGCGTTCAGAAAAGCGACAGCAATCACAAAGTTCAGGCTTGAGCGCGTAAGAAACGTGATCGACCGCGCTTTCGCCTGACCGATGACAAAGCCGTGAGGTATGATGCTGTTTCTGAAGGGGGAGCGTACGGATGAAGCGGAAAAACAAAATCACAATGAACGATATTGCGCGGGCGGCGGGGGTGTCGCAGGCGACGGTATCGCTGGTGCTTAACCAGTCCCGCAACATCAAACTCAGCGACGAGACGCGCCAGCGGGTGATCGGCGTGGCCGCAGAGCTGGGCTACGATCGCCTGCCCGCCATTCACACGCCGCGCAACCAGGAAGAGGTGGCGCTGCTGGTCAGCTCCCTGCAAAGTTACGATCCCTTTATCGACGCCATCAGCCAGGCGCGGGATGCGGCCTGGCGCAACGAGACGCTGCTGACCGTGTACGATTACGGCGACGACGTGGAGCTGGCCCTGAACATCATTCGCCAGCTGGAGAAGCGCAACTGCGTGGGGATTATTCTCGCCTCCCCCGTCACCACGCTGGTGGATATGACCGATTTCCAGGACTGCACCCAGCTCCCGCTGGTGCTGCTGAATCAGCGCGATCCCGGCTCACCGCTGCTGCCATCGTTCATTCCCGACGACTACGCCAACGCCTTCCAGGTGACGCGTCATCTGATTGCCCAGGGGGCAACACGCATAGCGCACATCACCGGTGAGAGCTGGATGGAAGCCACCCGCCAGCGTCAAGCGGGTTACCAGGCCGCCCTCGAACAGGCCGGGCTGGCGTACGACGAGAGCCTGGTTCGCCCGACCAACTGGCAGTTCAGTGAGTCCTACACGGCCACCGAGTCCCTGCTGCAACTCCCTACCCGCCCGGATGCGATCTTCTGCGCCAGCGACTGGCTGGCGATCGGCTGCTATCAGGCGCTGGCGGTGAACCACGTGCAGATCCCGCAGGATATGCTGCTGGCGGGCTATGACGATCAGAAGATTTCCGAACAGCTCACCCCGGCGCTGACCAGTATTCAGCTGCCGTACAGCGAGCTGGGACGGCTGGCGGTGGAGTATTTGTGCAATCAGGAAGATGCAGCGACGCATGTGACGCTGGCGGGCAGGTTGCGGATGAGGAGATCGAGTGAGCGTATTTGAATAAAAACTATATTCAATACAGCTCTAATCGTGCTTATTACGTTTTATATTCAACAGGGCTTTATCGACGCAAATTATAAAAGGCTGAAAAATCAATTGAGTGAAAAGGTGCCGGTGGCGCCTTTTTTTGTGGGTAGTGAGAAGCACGTAGGTTGAATGAAAAGGGTTTTGCGAGCATCATCGCAATTATTTTTCTTATTTCGTAACGCGATGACATCCAGTAAAACCCTCGAACAGGCAATTGCCAATATCAATATCTGGCGCAAAGGCGGTGAACGTGCGCCACATAAACCGTTATTGCTCTTGTATGTGCTGGCAAACTAACGTGGAATGCCCCTGTCTGGATCACACTTCTCAACTCAGGATATTCACTTACAAAAACCAGGTGTTATTATTCACCCCGTAAATACCTTTCAACTCAACCCGAGGCTTTGATGCTGGAGAATGTAATCATCCGATAATCAGCTTACCGACCTTTTCAGGCCGGACTGATTATCAATGCGCCGAAATCGAATGCGGACACCGCTGTGTGTTTGCACGTTTTGCACATGATGATTAAACAGGTTTTCCAGTATGAATTTATCCCGTCAGGAACAACGTACCTTACACGTTCTCGCCAAAGGTGGCCGTATTGCGCACGTCCGCGATACGTCTGGCCGCATCACCGCCGTTGAATGCTACACCCGCGAAGGACTGTTGCTCACCGACTGCACCCTTGCCACCTTCAAAAAACTCAAAACCAAAAAACTGATCAAGTCCGTCAACGGTCAGCCCTACCGCATCAACACCACCGGGCTGAATAACGTTCGCGCTCAGCTTGATAACCGCTAAGGAGAGCATGATGGATATCAGCACCCTTATTTCCGCATCCCGGCACATCCAGCTGTCAGCGGAGGAAAGTAAAATCCCCTGGGACGAACCGGCCTTCAGCCAGCGCATGCTGGCGAACCATTTGTCGCAGGACCACGACTGGGCCAGCCGCAGGCAGGAGGTCATTGAGCGGCAGGTGAATTGGATCGCCAGCCAGTTACCTCCTGGCGCACGCATCCTCGATCTCGGCTGCGGCCCCGGCTTTTATACCCACCGCTTAGCAGAGCGCGGATTTCACTGCACCGGCGTGGATTTCTCACCAGCATCTGTGAACTGGGCCCGTCAGCAGGCGCAGAATGCCGGTTTGAATATCGACTATGTTCAGCAAGATATCCGCGCATACTGGCCGGATAAATCGTTCGATTTCATCATGATGACGTTCGGGGAACTGAATGTTTTCAGCGCGGCGGATGCGCGCTCACTCGTCAGCCGCTGCGCGCTGTGGCTGGAGCCGGGTGGCAGGCTGCTCATTGAAGTCCATGCTTTCGACGAAGTTAAGCGTCAGGGAATGGCTGAACCGAGCTGGCAACGCTGCCCGGACGGGCTGTTTCTTAGCGTCCCTCACCTGCTGCTGACGGAACATGGCTGGGATGAAGAAGCACAGACCAGCTCAACGCAGTTCTGGGCCATAGAGCCAAACGGTCACACCACCCGTTTCGGCAGCCAGATGATGGCCTGGCGCGATGAAGAGTACGTCAGCCTGCTCGGTAATGTCGGTTTTACCCTGCTTCCTCCTCCTGAAAGCCACGACTGGCCAGTCAGCGAGACATTTGAAGGAAAGCTGTTTGCTCTGCTGGCTGAAAAAGCAAAAACCTCAGAGCAACTTCCTCTTAATACTCAACGCAATAAAAGGAATTCCATATTGGATATCCCACGTATTTTTACCATCAGTGAAAGCAAACACCGCATCCACAACCCGTTCACCGAAGAGAAGTACGCCACGCTGGGCCGCGTGCTGCGCATGAAACCGGAGACCCGCATTCTGGACCTCGGCAGCGGCTCGGGCGAGATGCTTTGTACCTGGGCCCGGGATCACGCCATTACCGGCGTCGGTATCGACATGAGCCAGCTGTTCAGCGAACAGGCTAAACACCGCGCGGAAGAACTCGGCGTCAGCGAACGCGTACATTTTATTCATAATGATGCGGCGGGTTACGTCGCCAATGAAAAATGTGACGTGGCCGCCTGCGTCGGCGCGACATGGATTGCCGGTGGGTTTGCCGGGACGGTCGAACTGCTGGCCCAGAGCCTTAAACCGGGCGGGATCATGCTTATCGGTGAACCTTACTGGCGTCAGCTTCCGGCAACGGACGAGATAGCCCAGGCCTGCGGCGTCAGCTCGACAAGCGATTTCCTGACGCTTCCAGGGCTTGTCAGCGCGTTTGACGACCTCGGCTACGACGTGGTGGAAATGGTACTGGCGGACCAGGAAGGCTGGGACCGGTATGAGGCCGCGAAATGGCTGACCATGCGCCGCTGGCTGGAGGCCAACCCTGACGACAACTTCGCCGCCGAAGTCAGGGCCGAGCTAAACATCTCGCCAAAACGCCACGTGACCTACGCACGGGAATACTTTGGCTGGGGCGTGTTCGCACTCATCGCCAGGTAACAACAGGTTCCTGGTATTTCTTACCGGAGATACCGGGGGCTTCGCCTTTGCTTTGATCTGATGCATCACCTGCACAATACCCATTCAGTATATTTATTAATCATGACGTCACCATAAGGAGCATCATATGTCACAACATGAACAGTTCTGTCAGGCTTGCGGAATGCCAATGTCGGCACCCGATGCACACAGTGCCAGTGATAAATATTGCGCGTACTGCAGCGACAGCAACGGCAATCTTAAACCCTGGGAAGAAGCGGTATCAGGCTTAGCCAGTTTCCTTGATTCCTGGCAAAAAGTCGGCCCGGAAGAAGCCCAGAAGCGGGCAAAACGTTATCTGACGGCAATGCCCGCCTGGGCTCATAAAGCGGATGAATGATTTGAGCTGATTATCTACACTCACCCCTGATCCATTAAGGAGAGCCCCTGTTTTCTTAAATTATGCAGGGAACCAACGGCCTGCCACGCGCTATTACATTCTACGCTCCGTTGATGGAGATGCTGGGGTCTCCCCGTGGTAGCAGGAATGAGGACGTCGCCTGGTGGGGCGTGTTCAACGGTAATCACACGACGGCACTGGGTGTCGGCAAACCTTACGATAAACAGGACGCTACAACCGGAAATAGTGTGATGGTCGCCTTGATTGCCCGCTCTGCCGAACATATCCAGCAGCTTCACGCGCTCGCTTTAAACTACGGCGGCACGGACGAGGGAGCACCTGGCCTGCGTCCGCATTACGGCGGGGGTTTTTACAACGTTTACGTCAGAGATCCCGGCTTCAGCTTCACGGAGGATACTGATGATCTGTTCGTCGGAAAAACGCTTCTTCATGGGGATGTCCTCATGTGGCTTATGAAGGTATTACTAACATCGCGGTGTATTAATCAACCGGGAGCAGGTCACCATGGCCATAAAGAAATGCGAAACATGCCATAGATTACTTCATTGAATGCGCATGAGAAGTCAACTGATAGAACTCAACGATTAAAACAATAAAAATCATATAGTTATACAATTAACTCTCTGCAAGAAAGCTGCTTAATGTGATTTTTGTCAAGACTCTACTAAAAATTTACACTGTTCTTAGGGCATTTCTCGCAATTGTCTAACAAATTGATACGATGGAAATAATCTCTAAGAGGAAAAAGACATATGGCATACGAAGCTCAGATCAGCCGTACTAATCCAGCAGCATTTCTTTTCGTCGTCGATCAGTCTGGTTCAATGTCAGACAAAATGTCCTCCGGTCGAAGTAAGGCTGAGTTTGTCGCCGATGCGCTTAATCGAACTTTAATGAACCTAATCACTCGCTGTACTAAATCGGAAGGCGTACGTGACTATTTCGAAATTGGTGTTTTAGGTTATGGCGGTCAAGGGGTTTCTAATGGCTTCTCTGGTCCACTTGGAGGACAAGTCCTCAATCCAATTTCGGCTCTCGAACAAAATCCAGCCAGAGTAGAAGATCGCAAACGAAAGATGGATGATGGGGCTGGCGGAATCATCGAGACAGCAATTAAGTTTCCAGTATGGTTCGATGCTATTGCTAGTGGCGGCACGCCTATGCGTGAAGCCCTGACCAGAGCCGCCGAAGAGTTGGTGACTTGGTGTGATGCCCATCCGGATTGCTATCCTCCGACTATCCTGCATGTGACTGACGGCGAATCAAACGACGGTGACCCGGAAGAGATTGCCAATCATCTACGACAAATTCGCACCAATGACGGTGAAGTTCTGATTCTTAATATCCATGTCAGTTCTCTCGGAAATGATCCAATCAGATACCCTTCCTCAGACACTGGCTTACCGGATGCCTACGCTAAGCTGCTTTTCCGTATGTCCAGCCCTCTTCCGGAACATCTGGTGCGCTTCGCTCAGGAAAAAGGTCATACGGTCGGTATAGAATCTCGTGGATTCATGTTCAATGCTGAGGCTGCCGAACTCGTCGATTTCTTCGACATCGGAACCCGCGCTTCTCAGTTGCGTTGATTCAGCAATGAAACTGGAGTTCTTAGGGACAGTTCCGAAAGATCCTGAATACCCTAAGGCGAATGAAGATAAATTTGCCTTCTCCGAAGATGGGAGAAGGCTGGCGCTATGTGATGGCGCGAGTGAGTCCTTCAACTCAAAGTTATGGGCCGTTCTTCTTGCTCGTAAATTTACTTCAGATCCGAAAGTAAATCCTGAATGGGTAGCATCTGCTTTAGCGGAATATTCTGCCACGCATGATTTCCCTTCTATGTCCTGGTCCCAGCAAGCGGCATTCGAAAGAGGCAGTTTTGCGACACTAATAGGTGTAGAGGAATTTGAAGAGCATCAGGCGGTAGAGATTCTTGCTATTGGAGATAGCATCACCATGCTGGTTGATTGTGGGAAACTCATTTGCGCATGGCCTTTCGATAATCCGGAAAAATTTAATGAGCGGCCAACACTGCTTGCTACGCTGTACGCCCATAACGATTTCGTCGGTGGAAGCACTTTCTGGACACAGCATGGGAAAACTTTTTACCTTGAAAAACTCACCCAACCCAAACTCCTCTGTATGACAGATGCGCTCGGCGAATGGGCACTGAAACAAGCGCTGGCTGAGGATTCTGGTTTTATCGAATTACTTTCGCTGCAAACTGAGGAACAGCTTGCGGAATTAGTCCTGAGAGAGCGTGCAGCAAAACGTATGCATATCGACGACTCAACACTGCTTGTACTATCGTTTTAACGCGGAAAGAAAGATGTCTTATCCATCTCTTGAACAATACAACCAAGCGTTTCAGCTACATAGTAAGCTGCTAATCGATCCTGAATTGAAATCTGGCTCTGTCGCCACAACAGGGTTGGGTCTACCGCTAGCCATCAGTGGTGGTTTTGCGCTGACCTATACGATCAAATCAGGCGTTAAGAAATACGCCGTTCGTTGCTTTCATAGAGAGTCAAAGGCTTTAGAACGCCGTTATGAGGCAATCTCGAGGAAAATTTCCAGTCTACGATCACCCTACTTTCTCGATTTCCAGTTTCAGCCCCAAGGGATCAAAGTCGAAGGAATATCTTACCCTATTGTCAAAATGGCATGGGCGAAGGGAGAGACACTTGGAGAATTCCTTGAGGTCAACAGGCGTTCTGCGCAAGCAATAGCGAAACTATCTACATCGATTGAATCACTTGCTGCCTTCCTTGAAAAAGAAAAAATAGCACATGGTGATTTCCAGACCGGAAACCTGATGGTTTCCGACGGAGGTGCAACCGTCCAGTTAATCGACTATGACGGCATGTTCGTTGATGAGATTAAGACATTAGGAAGCTCGGAGTTGGGGCATGTCAATTTTCAGCATCCCCGTCGTAAAGCAACGAATCCGTTCAATCACACTCTGGATCGTTTCTCACTAATTTCACTCTGGCTGGCTCTTAAAGCCTTGCAAATCGATCCGTCCATTTGGGATAAATCAAATTCGGAACTGGATGCAATCATTTTTCGAGCTAATGACTTTATAGACCCCGGTTCATCTTCCATCTTAGGGATGCTATCGGGAATTCAACAGCTTTCCACCCATGTAAAGAATTTTGCCGCAGTCTGCGCTTCAGCGATGGAAAAAACGCCTTCCCTCGGTGACTTCATTGCAAGTAAAAACATTCCCATATCGCTAGCTTCGATCAGTATGAATGGGGATATTCCAGCCAGCAGACTGAAACCCGGTTATATCGGTGCCTATACCGTCCTGTCAGCCTTGGATTACAGTGCTTGCCTTCAGCGAGTTGGTGATAAAGTTGAAGTTATCGGGAAGATTATTGACGTCAAACTCAATAAGACCCGAAATGGCAAACCATATATCTTTGTTAACTTCGGGGATTGGCGCGGTAATATCTTTAAAATATCAATATGGAGTGAAGGCATTAGCGCTTTACCTTCAAAACCTGATGCCTCATGGATCGGTAAATGGATTAGTGTAATCGGTCTTATGGAACCGCCCTACGTCAGTGGGAAATACAAATATTCACATATATCAATAACAGTTACGACCATCGGGCAAATGACCGTTCTTTCAGAAACAGATGCCCGTTGGCGCCTTGCTGGACCAAACGATAGTCGACAAATATCAACTTCTACTAGCAGCAATCAGGAAGCCCTGGAGCGCATTAAGGGTAAGAGCACTACTTCAACTCCTAAGCCTTTGAGCACTAACGCCACAACTGCAAACCAGGCAATCCTCAGCAAGTTACGGGCTTCTACACAAACTGTAGTGCCAGCAAGAGCGCAAACTCAGCATGTAGTACCTAATAAGTCATCAACGCATTATGTAGCACCGATGAGAACATCAGCTTCACAGCCGGTATCACCAGCTCAAAACATTCCGAGTAAGACTGTTACTTCAAATCAACAGACTTCTAAGACAAAAGTAATCATAAAGATTTTCAAATGGCTTTCAAGATTGTTGCATTAATTAGCAAGGCGAGCGATCTGCTTATCACGGTGCTTGTTTCCTAACTATCGAAAAATAAGGTACAAAATGGACGCGGAGAAAATTCAGTCAGATATAGATGCTCTTTTGACATATATGAACGATGACATGGAGAACCTCGGAGAAACGATCAAAACTGTTTCATTTGGATTTGGTATGGACCAGAACGATCGCATTGCTATTGACGAGCGGCTTCACTGGTCGGAAGAGTATTTGTTCAAAATCATCAACATCTGCCATTCCCGTTCTCTTCTACGTAAGGACTATGGAGATATTGAACATGTATCCCTGACAGAAGAAGGCCAGAGCCGGGCTATATCAGTCAAACATGGGAAAAACCGTTCTTACGAGTTAGGAGCCAGCATGCAAATCGCGACGCTAAATGTTCATGGGCCAGCGCAGGTTGGTAATGGTAATACACAAAACATTCACAATGTATTTAACCAATTACTTCAGCAGATCGAGGAATCTTCAGCTTCTGACGAAGAAAAGCAGGAAGCCAAAAGCCGTCTTGCTAAATTTTTGGAATACCCTTTGGTTGGCTCTATTGTCGGAGGTCTCGCTGGTTCTCTACCTGGTCTAATGGGATGATGGAAGATCTCAAAAAAACGATCCGACTGCGCTGTGCATTCTGTCGTTCGGAGCAGTTTGCCTTACCTTGCGAGGGTTACACGCCTCCGAGTCATAGCTTTGTTGTTTGTGCCAACTGCGGAAGGGAAAACGACGTCACATCTCTGCTCATCGTCACGAAATCGAAAGGGAGAGAAATAGCAGAAGCGTATGCTGATGAACTAGTTAAACAGATGAAGAAAAATCTGGTTAAAACTTTTAAAAACAGTCATTTCATAAAGATAAAGTGATTTTACCAAAAACATCATGGAGGAGAAATGTCAAAGACCAAAGTACTTTTTGCTTATTGCCATGAGTTAGAAAGATGTGTATCCATTGATGAAGCAAGAACAGAATTCTTTTCAAGAAAGCCGAACGACAGACAACGATTCACTTTCTCCTGCAGCGATCACAACTGCAGCGTCACCATTAGTGGCGTTAACTATCATGTCAAAGCGGAAGACGGGAAAAAATTCAAGGTTGCACATTTTCGTTCTCCACATCCCCACCATCAGGGATGTGAATGGATGCAATTTACTGAGGAAACGGATCAGGTCCGTCAGCCTGATGAGACAGAGGCTGATTACAACGAAAGAAAAGCTTGGCAGAAGCTAAATGATTTTATCAATTGCTTCGATCCTTGTACTGATGATGAAGATCCTGAGCAAAAGAAATCAGGACAGCTTACAGCACGTTCACAGGTAAACAATCCCGTCAAAGGCGATGATTTGTCTAGCGATAGAGCTCTCAAGTGGAGCCGTTATACACGAACTAACCAGCTACAGCGGCTGGTAGACACCTGGCAAGAAGCCAAGGAAACTCTTACATACGACGAGTTCAGAGCATTAAGGCTAAGAGTCAAAAACTATGGGAAGGTTTATTTCTATGAATATATAACGCATATTCAGAAAGGGCTAATAAACCAATACGCAGGTGTCATTTTCGGCGGTGGCTCTTTAGTTAAACGCTATGGTCGTGGTTTTCTCATTCACTTCTTCGATAAACATGACGATAAACCTATTCGTCTATATATCGATAAGAACCTTATGGATAAAGGGCGGTTCGGCCATTATGTTGAAGAAATTTTGGTAACAGAAAATGTGAGATATTTTCGTATCTTTTTGTTAAACCCAGATGTCTCTGAAAGAAAAGATCGCGCTGGCAAACCCGTTATCAACCTTGAAATATCAAGCCTGCGACAATTGGCGATTTACCACGAGCTTAACCATTCAAAAG
>Ga0075364_10002548_pt1 | contig 10208 bp, 5 predicted proteins | sample EndMetdeltDD1764_FD_71517 | JGI IMG/M metagenome (GOLD analysis project Ga0075364, IMG submission 71517) | Populus endosphere microbial communities from Tennessee, USA - Endosphere MetaG P. deltoides DD176-4 | ecosystem: Host-associated > Plants > Roots > Endosphere | place: USA: Tennessee...
GGGCAGCGGCAGCAGGCTCGAAGACGGTCCGAGCAGGAGAAAGACGGCCGCACCGGCGAACGCCCACGGCTTGCGTCGCACGACACCGGCGGCCGTGATCAGGAACAGCCCGGAGAGCAGCGCCACATGCGGCCAGACATCCGCGATGCGGCGCGCCATCGGCCAGCCGTCGTAGTCGAGGACGAGCGGCCAGGGCAGGAACACGAGACGCAGGTAATGGGTGACGACACCCGTCTGCGTCAGCAGATACGTCCAGGGCGTCCATCCCTGGATCGCGATCCCGACCGACGTCGGCCAGCGCTCGTGCATCACGAGCAGGGCAAGCACGCTCCACGTGGCGGCGAGACCGGCCAGCAGCCATCGCCGCGTCGCTGCCCGCGTGAACGTCCAGTCCCACAGCCACACGAGCAGCGGCGCCACCACCATCGTCTGTTTGCTGCCCATGCCGAGCGCGGATGCGGCGATCGCGCCGGCCGACCACGCGAGCCGCGCGCGTCCCTGCTCGTCGCCCGCACGGATCGCGCAATAGATCGTCGTCAGCAGGAACAGCCCCATCAGCACTTCGGTGCGCTGGCAGACGTAGGTGACGGCGTCGATCGTCAGCGGATGGACGATCCAGATCGACGCGACGATCAGCGCCAGCGGCGTCGCCATCTCCCCGAAGCGCGGACGCAGGACGGCGCCGAGAAATGTCCGGCGCGTCACGCCCAACAGCGCGAGTCCGGCCAGGACGTGCAGGAGCAGGTTGACCGCGTGGTAGCCCCACACGTTGCGCAGGAAACGCTCCGTCCGCCCGGACGTATCGCCCGCCGCGCCGGGCAGCATGACGTCGCGCACCTCGTCAGGCGCCAGCGCGTAGTTGATCGCGAGCGTCAAGCTGGCGATCGGCCGTCCGGAGACGGGGTTCTCCGGCGGCGCCGACATCGCCTCGGTGAGCGGCCAGAGCGACTTGATGTGCGGGTTGTCGAGGATCGCGTACTTGTCGTCGAACACGAACACGCCGGCGAAGCTGGTCGAGTACGCGGCGTACGCCGCGGCGGCGAGCACCAGCGCCAGCAGCAGCGGCCTGCCGGATCGCCGTTCCGGCTGCGGCGCGGCCGGCGCCGCGGCGCCGCGCGGCCGTGTCGGCGGACGTGTTCTCGATCGAGCGGCCATTACCCGGCGCGGCCCGCCGATCGCTCGACCGATGCGCTCCGTGCGCGTTCGAGCAGGTACGCGAGCGAAGGCCGCGGCCGGACGACCGCGAGCATCTGGAAGGCGAACAGCGATCGACTCACGCGGACGAGCGCGCGATTGAGTCCAAGGAGCAGCCGCGCCGCCGGACGCTCGCCCAGCGCGAGCGGAAACGGCGCGGGCACGCCGGACATCGAGACCACGGTGAACCCCGCCTGCTCGAAGAGCCGCCGGAACGTGCCGAAGGTGAACAGCCGCGTGTGCGTCAGATCGAGGATCCCGCGCTTGCCGTAGTTGAACTGCCCGAGCAGCAGCATCAGCCGGACGACGACGAAGGCGACGTTGCCGGTGCTGGCGACAATCGTCAGGTTCGGGTTCAGCGCAGCGGCGCGGGCGAACCCGTCGACGAACCGCTCGGGCGACTGCAGGTGCTCGACGACGTCGAGCAGCAGGACGCAGTCGAACTCGCGCAGGTCGAGCGGGAACTCCTCGGCGTCGAGGTCGTAGAGATGGAACGCGTCGAAGGCGGCCGCATCCGACGGCGCCACGGCGTCCACGCCCGTCGTGCGGCATCCACGGGCGCGAAGCGCCTCGGTCAGGAATCCCGACGCGCCCCCCACGTCGAGCACGCGCGACCCTGGCGGCACGTGCTCGAGCGCGAGCGTGTGCGTGCTCGAGAACGTCAGCTTGGGCTCGTATTGATCATTGCCGGACCTGAAGGTCCGGCCTGCATCTTGATCTTCGCCGGGCCTGACGGCCCGCCCGACGTCGAGCTTTCGGTCGTAGAACACCGACCACTGCTGCGCCCGCGCGCGGAGCGAGGCGGCCACGACTTCGCCCGCGTACGCGATCCCGTTCACGCGGCAGATCTCGTCGCCGTAGTAGGTCGGAATCGGCAGCTCGCGGATCCGCGCACGCGCGACGAGGAGCTGGATGATGATGTCGGTGTCGAAGCGGAATCCGTTGTCGTTGAGGTGGAACGGGATGCGCCGGAGCGCCGCCGTCGCGTACAGCCGGTAGCCCGAGTGGAACTCGCTGAGCCGCGCGTGCAGCAGCCGGTTCTGGATCGCGGTCAGGATGCGGTTGCCGACGTATTTGTAGAGCGGCATGCCGCCGCGCCTGGCCTCGCCCGGGTGCAGCATCCGTGAGCCGAACACCGCGTCCGCCTCGCCGGCGGCGAGCGGCGCGATCAGATCCGGCAGCGACTCGGGTGCGTACTGGCCGTCGCCGTGAACAAGCGCGACGACGTCGAACCCGTGTTCGATCGCGTAGTGGAAGCCGATCTTCTGGTTCCCGCCGTAGCCCTGGTTCACGGGATTGGCGAGGACCGTCAGCGTGAACGGCAGCGAGGCCTCGCGCCGGACGTCCTCGCCGCGATCGAACGTCCGATCGGTGGACCCGTCGTCGATGACCAGCACTTCGACGTCGAAGCCCTCGAGCAGCCGCGCCGGAATCCGGTGCAGGACGCGCTGGATCGTCGTCTCGGCGTTGTAGGCGACGATGAGGACCAGCAGGCGCGGGCGTGTCGTCGCGTTCACATCGTCTCGACGATCGCCGCGATCCCCTGGCCGCCTCCGATGCAGGCCGTGGCGAGACCGCGCGCGAGTCCGCGGCGGCCGAGCTCGAGCGTCAGCGTCAGCAGCAGGCGCGTCCCGGTCATCCCGAGCGGATGGCCGAGCGCGATCGCGCCGCCGTTGACGTTCACGCGATCGCGATCGAGGCCCAGCTCCTTCTCCACCGACAGGTACTGCGCGGCGAACGCCTCGTTCACTTCGATGAGATCGATGTCCTTCAGCGTGAGGCCCGCCCTCTCGAGCACCTTGCGGGTCGCCGGCACGGGCCCCATCCCCATCAGCGTCGGCTCGACGCCGACGTAGGCCCAGTGCGTCAGCTTGGCGAGCGGCTTCAGGGCGTGCCGCTTCACGCCGTTCGCTGACGCGAGCAGCAGCGCCGCCCCGCCGTCCACGATGCCGCTGGCATTGCCCGCCGTGACGCAGCCGTTCTTGCTGAACGCCGCCGGAAGCTTCGCCAGCCCTTCCAGCGTCGAATCGGGCCGCAGGTGGTCGTCCTGCGCGAAGAGCTCGACGCCCTTGCGCGACTTGATCTCGACCGGCACGACTTCTTCCTTCAGCCGGCCTTCCTTCCACGCCTTGTCGGCGAGCTGCTGGCTGCGAATCGCGTACGCATCCTGCTCTTCGCGCGAGATGCCGTACGCGACCGCGCAGTTCTCGGCAGTCCCCGCCATCGTGCAGCCGCAGTGCGTGTCGAGCAGCGCCGACCACAGCGTGTCTTCGAGGTTGCCCTGGCCGAGACGCAGCCCGTTGCGCAGTCCGCGGATCACGTGCGGCGCCTGGCTCATGCTCTCCATGCCGCCTGTCAGCACGACGTCGGCCTCGTCGAGCAGGAGCAGCTGCGCGCCGTTCACGGCCGCCTGGATACCCGAGCCGCAGAGACGGTTCACCGTCAGCGCCGGCACTTCTATGGGCAGGCCCGCTTTCAACCCGACGTGCCGCGCGCCGTACACGGCGTCGGAGCTGGTCTGCAGCACGTTGCCGAACACGACGTGATCGACGTCCTGCGGCTTGACGCCCGTCCGTTCCATGGCCGCCCGCGCCGCGAGGGCGCCGAGCTCCAGCGCCGAAAAGTCCTTGAGCTTGCCCGTGTATTCCGCCATGGGCGTCCGGGCGCCACCGAGAATGTAGACCTCTGTCATCGTTCTTCCCTATTCGACTGAGACGAGCCGACGGCGGCGGACAAAGACCAATTGGTTGTTCGTGATCTTTGTGGCCCTTGGTGGTCTTCGTGCCGGAGCGTGGCCGTCGTCTCGTTTCAGCGTACAGCCGCCGCAATGAAATCGCCAGCCTCGCGCGTTCCGAGCGTTCCGCCGATGTCGGCGGTCACCTGGTTCTCGCGGACGGCGGTCAGGATCGCCGCGTCGATCGCGGCGGCTTCCTGCGCCAGTCCCAGCGTCTCGAGCATCAGCGCGGCAGAAGCGATCGCGCCGATTGGATTCGCGATGTTCTTTCCGGCGAACTTCGGCGCCGAGCCGTGCACCGGCTCGAACATCGACGTCCTCCCCGGATGGATGTTGCCCGAGGCCGCCATCCCGAGGCCGCCCTGGAACGTCGCGCCGAGGTCCGTGACGATGTCGCCGAACAGGTTGTTGGTGACGATCACCTCGAACTGCGCCGGGTCGAGCACCATGTACATCGCCAGGGCGTCGATGTAGTAGTGCGTCGGCTGGATGCCCGGATACTCCGCCGCGACTTCCTTGAAGACCCGCTGCCAGAGCGCGTGCCCCTGCTGCATGGCGTTGCTCTTGTCGGCCATGCAGACCTTCGTCTTCCCGCGCGCCTTCGCGTACTCGAAGGCGTAGCGGACGATGCGGTTGACGCCCTTGAAGGTGTTGAGCTCTTCCTGGATCGCGATCTCGTCGTCGGTTCCCGCCTTGAAGCGGCCGCCGACGCTGACGTAGAGCCCTTCGGTGTTCTCGCGGAAGACGGCGAAGTCGACGTCCTTCGGCCCGCGGTTCTTCAGCGGGCAGAGCCGCGCGTCGAGCAGCTTCACCGGACGGTAGTTGACGTAGAGATCCAGCTCGAACCGCGTCCCGAGCAGGATGTCGCGCGCGTGGCGGTTGTCGGCCACGCGCGGATCGCCGAGCGCGCCGATGAAGATCGCGTCGAAGTCGTCGCGCAGCATCGCGTAGCCGTTGGGCGGCATCGTGATGCCCGTCTCGAGGAAGTAGTCCGCCCCCCAGGGCAGCTCGTCGATCTCGAACGCGCGCCCGAACACCTCGCCGGCGCGCCGGACGACTTTCAGCGCCTCCGCTGTGACGTCCTTCCCGATCCCGTCGCCCGCAATTACGGCAATCCGCAGCCCCATTCCCCTGCCCCTAGCCCTCGGCCCTTTCAAAGGCCATCGCCATCCCCATCCCGCCCGACACGCAGAGCGTCGCGAGCCCGCGCCTCGCCTTGCGGCGGAGCATCTCGTGGATCAGCGTGACGACGACACGGGTGCCCGTGCAGCCGATGGGATGGCCGAGCGCGATGGCGCCGCCGTTGACGTTCAGCTTTTCCGGCGCGATGGGAAGGTCCTTCAGGACGGCGAGCACCTGCGCGGCGAAGGCTTCGTTCAGCTCGACGAGATCGAAGTCGCCGAGCGAGAGCCCCGTCTTCTCCAGCAGTTTCCGGACGGCGGGGACCGGCCCGATGCCCATGCGCTTGGGGTCCACGCCCGCGCTCGCCCAGCCGGTGATCTTCACCAGCGGTTTCAGCCGGCGCGCCTTCACCGCTTCGGCGCTCGCGACGATGACGGCTGCGCCGCCGTCGGTGATGCCGGAGGAGGATCCGGCGGTGATGATGCCTGCCTGGCCGTCCACGTTGGCGAAGACGAGCGGCAGCTTCTGGAGACTCTCGATCGTCGTCCCGGCGCGCGGGTGTTCGTCGGCGTCGAGCCGGACCTGAAGGTCCGGCCTACGAGAATCAGGAAGCGGCACTGCCGCGATCTCGTCCTTGAAGAGGCCGGCGGCGATCGCACGCTCGGCCTTCTGCTGCGAGTCCAGCGCGTAGCGGTCGGAGACGTCGCGCGTGATGCCGTACTCGCGCGCGAGCAGTTCGACCGTCTCCCCCATGATCAGGCCGCAGACCGAGCAGGTGAAGCCGTCGCGATACATCGCGTCGACGAAGGTCACGTTGCCCATCTTGTGGCCCCAGCGCGCGTCTTCGCTGTCCACGAGGTACGGCATGCGCGACATCGACTCGATGCCCCCGGCCAGGACGATCTCCGCCTCGCCGAGGAGGATCGACTGCGCCCCGGTCGCGATGGTCTGCATGCCCGAGGCGCACGCCTTGTTGATCGTCTGCGCGGGGACGCTGTCGGGCACGCCGGCGCGGACGCCGACCTGGCGGGCGGGGTTCGGTCCCGATCCCGCCTGCCGGCCGTGGCCGATCAGGACTTCGTCCACGTCGTCCGGCGAGATCCCCGCCCGCTCGATCGCGGCGCGGGCGGCGACGGCCCCGAGCTCCGCCGGGTGGACGTTGCGCAGCGAGCCGCCATACCGCCCGATCGGGGTGCGGGCGGCCCCCACGACGAACACTTCCGGCAAGGCCATATCCGGCCAAGCATATCGCAGGGCCGACTCCAAAATATCGTATCTATGCTTCCAACGAATTAGATCTTGCGCGAACGATCTATTAAGATGATGCCGCCCGCTAGGGGCGAATCACTGTAGATTGAGGACGAATCGCTCTCGTACGGGGACGGGCACACCGTGTGCGTATGTCGCCGGGTCCCGGCCCGACGACCGGCTTGTGCGTTGCCGAACCGTCATAACCCCCGGCCGGGACGACCACAGGACGTAGCAGGAGGATGGATTGATGCGTACACGTGTGTTCGCGGCGTTGCTCGCGATGACGCTGCTGGCGCTGCCCGCGGCAGCGCAGGAGCAGACCGGCTCCATTACCGGAGTCGTGAAGGATTCCACCGGCGCTGTGCTGCCCGGCGCCACCATTGAAGCGCGGAGCCCGTCGGCCGTCGGCGTCAGCACCGCGGTTTCGGACTCCGAAGGCCGGTACCGGCTGCCCGCCCTGCCGCCCGGGACGTATGAAGTGTCGGCGACGCTCCAGGGCTTCGTCCCGGCCAAGATGGGGGACGCGGTCGTCTCGCTCGGCAAGGAGCTGAAGATCGAGCTCACGCTCCGTCTCACGGGCGTCAGCGAAACGGTCAACGTCACCGCCGGCTCGCCGCTCATCGACGTCAAGCAGAACGCGACCTACGCGACGATCGAGCGTGAAACGATCAATCGCATCCCGAAGGGGCGCGATTTCACCTCCATCCTCCGCCTCGCGCCTGGCGCGCAGCAGGAGACGAAGGCCGGCGGCACGCAGGTCGATGGCGCGAGCGGCTCCGAAAACCGCTTCATCATCGACGGCATGGACACGACGAACCTGCAGGACGGCACGTCGGGCAAGACGATGAACCTCGACTTCATCCAGGAAGTCCAGATCAAGTCGTCTGGCTACAACGCCGAGTTCGGCGGCGCCACGGGCGGCGTCGTCAACGTGCTCACCAAGTCGGGCAGCAACGTGTTCCACGGCCAGGCCGGCACCTACTACCAGAACGACAGCATGCGCGGCGCCATCCGGCCGTCGGTCCGCTTCAACCCGCAGCACACCAACATCGGCGAGACCGGCATGATCACGCCCGATGACGACTGGACCTATTGGAGCCCGATGGGCGACATCGGCGGTCCGATCCTGCGCGACAAGCTGTGGTTCTACGGCGGCATGAACTACACGCGCAACGACATGGCGCGCGACGCGACGTTCTACACCGATCCGTCGAAGACGGTCCGCCACTTCACCTGGTGGGACGACGCCAAGTACCTGAACTACAACGTCAGCTCGCAGGTGAACAACAGCCTGCGGCTCCGGTTCAACGCGTCGAACCAGCGCAACGCCAACCGCCGCACGGCGCCCGGCCTGCAGCCCGACAACGCGATGAACCTCGACGCGAGCACGATCTATCCCGGCGGCATTCCCAGCGCGGGCATGAGCCTGAGCACGTTCGACCGCAATGCCGACGGATCGGTCAACCAGGCCGCGTTCGACAACCGCTGGATCAACACCGGCGGCAATTCGCTGAACGACACCTACGTCGGGAACGTGGACTGGGTCGTCGGTCCGAAGTTCTACATCAACGCGCAGGCGGGCTCGTTCCGCACGAACGCGACGACGCCGGCGGAGTTCCGCGGCGACCAGGTCGTGCACACGTTCAGCGGCTCGAACAGCGACTCGGCGATGACGGCGCTCGGGTTCCCGACCGTCCCGTCGCAGTTCCAGAACCCCAGCGGCTTCAGCGACAACAAGTCGTCGGCCGGCCGCGTGCGGAACATCTTCACGCGCAACTTCGTGAACGCCAACGCGACGTTCTTCAAGTCGATGAAGGGCTCGCACACGTTCAAGACCGGCATGCGCTTCGAGCGCTTCGGCAACGACGTGCTCGACGGCAACGCGCTGCCGCGCGTGACGCTCTTCTGGGGCCAGTCGTACACCAACCCGGACACGCAGAGGTCGGTGGCCGGCAAGTACGGCTACTACTCGCTCGAGCAGCCGGGCACGATCGGCAAGGTGCACTCGAACAACTACTCGTTCTGGTTCCAGGACAGCTGGGAAGTCAACAACAAGCTGACGCTGAACCTCGGCGTCCGCACCGAGAACGAGCACATCCCGTCGTTCAAGGACCAGGAACAGTTCCCCGACGCGCTCGACATCACGTTCGGGTTCAAGGACAAGATCGCCCCGCGCCTGGGCTTCGCCTACGACGTCAAGGGCGACGGCAAGTGGAAGACCTACGGCAGCTTCGGCTATTTCTATGACATCACCAAGCTGGAACTGCCGCGCGGCTCGTTCGGCGGCGACCACTGGGTCCAGTATTTCTGGACGCTCGACGATCCGAACTTCGCCGGCATCACCTGCGGCGAGGGGACGACGGGCTGCCCCGGCACCTACATCGGTCCGGGCAACGGTTACGACCTGCGCCACAGCTCCAACCAGACCGACGAGCTCTTCGAGGCCTACTTCAACCGGCCGGGCATGACCGGCATCGACCCGGCCATGAAGCCGGTCAAGGCTGGCGAACTGACGGGCGGCGTCGAGCACGAGCTCAACCGCAGCATGTCGCTGGGCGTCCGCTACGTCCACAAGTGGATGATGCGGACGATCGAAGACACCGGCATCTACGTGAACGGCGTCGAGGACTATCTCATCGGCAATCCTGGTGAGAACTTCGCCGCGAACATGGAGCCGACCTTCCCGTCGTTCGTCACGCCGAAGCCGAAGCGCAACTACGACGGCGTCGAGCTGCGCCTCAACAAGCGGTTCTCGAACCACTGGACGGGCTTCGCGAGCTACCTCTACTCGCGCCTCTACGGCAACTACTCGGGCCTGGCGAGCGCGGACGAGAACGGCCGCAACAGCCCGAACGTGAACCGCTACTACGACAACACCCTGATGAGCTACGACGCGAAGGGACAGGCGGTCTACGGCCTCCTGCCGACCGACCGTCCGCACACGTTCAAGCTCTCGGGCAGCTACGACTTCGACTTCGGCACCACGGTCGGGTTGAACTACTTCCTCGAAAGCGGCGTGCCGCAGACGACGGTGGTTCGCTACACCGGTTATCCGATGTTCGTCTACGGCCGTGGCGACCTGGGCCGCACGCCGGCGCTGTCGCAGATCGACCTCAACCTGCAGCACGAGCTGAAGCTGCCGGCCAACACCCGCGCACAGTTCCTGCTGAACATCGACAACCTGTTCGACCAGGACACGTGGACGGCGTACTACCCGGGCAACAGCTACGGCCCGACGCCGTACATCTCGAACACGGGCGGCTACGGCAACGTCAGCATCGCGATTCCGTCGCCGATCCTGTTCGCGCCGGGCGGCTTCGACCCGGCCAAGGTGGCGGCCGACTACATCGCGGGTGGCGGCAACCTGAAGGCCAACCCGTTCTACACGACGCCCTCGGTGTTCCAGGGCCGTCGTCAGCTCCGCTTCCAGGTGCGATTCACCTTCTAGAATCGGATCGTTCGTTTCGACCGAAGGCCCTCCGGGGAAACCCGGAGGGCCTTTTCTTTTTGCTGGATCCGCTGCCGTGGTTTCTCAGGTCTGCTTCAATCGCGATTCGAGGAACTCGATGTCCTGCGCGTCACCGGCGAAGGACCGCGCGGCCCTGGCGATTCTCTTGAGGCGGAGCAGATCTTCCGCGGACGCCACGGCGAACACATTGCCGAGAATCTTCATCGACACGGCCCCCTCCGCCACGGCGCGTGCCGGCAACGGAAAGTCGAACAGCAGATCGATGCGCAGCCGCGTCGCGGCATTGAAGAAGTAGGCGCTTCCGGGATTGTCGATCCGGATCCGGCTCGACGCCACGCGTCGATTGTCGATCGTCGCCGTCACGTCTTCCGCAGCGTCGAGACGGGAGACCAGCTCGAATCCGCGATCGTAGAACGCGTCGACGAGATCCGGGAGGCG
>Ga0075364_10002549_pt1 | contig 10207 bp, 7 predicted proteins | sample EndMetdeltDD1764_FD_71517 | JGI IMG/M metagenome (GOLD analysis project Ga0075364, IMG submission 71517) | Populus endosphere microbial communities from Tennessee, USA - Endosphere MetaG P. deltoides DD176-4 | ecosystem: Host-associated > Plants > Roots > Endosphere | place: USA: Tennessee...
GGCGCTGGCGATCATGCTGATGTTCGCCCAGTTCGGCACCTCGGCGATCGAGGCGGTCAACGCCGCCGCGCCGGGTGCCACCGACACCGTCACGACCTCCTTGGGCCTGCTCCTGCTGCTCGGCGCGTGCGGCAAGTCGGCCCAGGTGCCGCTGCAGAGCTGGCTGCTCGACGCCATGGAGGGCCCGACCCCGGTGTCGGCGCTGATCCACGCCGCGACGATGGTGACCGCCGGCGTCTACCTCGTGGTGCGCAGCAACGCGATCTTCGATGCCTCCGAGGCGGCCCGCACCGCCGTCATCGTCGTCGGCCTCGTGACGCTGCTCGCGGGTGCCTGGATCGGCTGTGCCAAGGACGACATCAAGAAGGCGCTCGCCGGCTCCACGATGAGCCAGATCGGCTACATGATGCTGGCCGCCGGCCTCGGCCCGGCCGGCTACGCGTTCGCGATCTTCCACCTCATCACGCACGGCTTCTTCAAGGCCAACATGTTCCTCGGCGCCGGATCCGTCATGCACGGGATGGACGATGACGTCGACATGCGGCACTACGGCGGACTCCGCACGATGATGCCGATCACCTTCGCGACGTTCGGTCTCGGCTACCTGGCGATCATCGGCGTGCCGCCGTTCGCCGGCTTCTGGTCGAAGGACAAGATCATCGAGGCCGCCTTCGGTGAGAACCTGTGGGTCGGCCTGGCGGCCCTGCTCGGCGCCGGCGTCACGGCGTTCTACATGACCCGCCTCATGATCATGACGTTCCTGTCGGAGAAGCGCTGGCGTGAGGAGATCCACCCGCACGAGTCGCCGCGTGTCATGACCTGGCCGCTCATCGGCCTGGCCGCACTCTCCGCGGTCGGCGGCGTCCTGCTGCTGGGCGACTGGATCGTCGACTGGCTCGAGCCCGTTGTCGGCCACGCCGAGCACCACGAACTGGCGGTCCCGGCGATCGTGCTGACCGTCATCATCACGGCGGTAGTCGCGCTGGGCGTCGCTGGCGCGGTGGTGTTCTACCGGCGCGAGCCGATCGCCGCTGAGACCCCGGCCGACAGCTCGGTGTCGTTCTTCGCCCGCGCCGGCCGCCACGAGCTGTACGGCAACGAGCTCAACGACGCGGTGGTCGTCCGACCCGTCACGCATCTGACCCGGTTGCTGGTGTGGTTCGACGGCAAGGGCATCGACGGCTTCGTCACGGGGCTGGCCGACCGGCTCGGCGACACCTCACAACTCCTGCGCAAGCCGCAGACCGGCTACGTCCGTTCCTATGCCCTCACGATGTTCGCTGGCGTCGCCATCGTCGTCCTGTGCCTCCTGGCGGTGACCCTCGCATGATCTTGTCGATCCTCGCCGCGACCCCGATCGTGGGCGCCCTCGTGCTCGCGCTGCTGCCGCGCGGCACCACCAACGGACCCCACCTGCGGGCCAAAGTGGTCGCCCTCGGCGTCTCGCTCATCACCCTGGCGCTGTCGCTGGTTGTGCTCGCCCGGTACGAGCCGACCTCGGGCGGTTATCAGATGACCGAGCAGCACACCTGGATCGCGGCCTTCGGCGCCCACTACTCCGTGGGTGTCAACGGCATCGCGATCACGCTGGTGCTGCTCACGACGATCCTCGTGCCAATTGTCATCCTGGCGTCCTTCGACGACCGTCTGCCTGACCCCAAGGGCACCAATGCCTACTTCGCCTGGATGCTCGCGGTCGAGGGCCTGGCCATCGGTGCCTTCATGGCGACGGACGCCTTCTTGTTCTACGTCCTGTTCGAGGCGACGCTGATCCCGTTGTACTTCCTGATCGGGACGTTCGGCGGCCCCCGCCGGTCGTACGCCGCGGTCAAATTCCTGATCTACAACCTCGTCGGCGGTCTGCTGATGCTGGCCGCGATCGTGGGCCTGTACGTCGTGAGCTCACGGCAGGGCGACGCGTCCTACCTGCTGAGCGATCTGCAGAACCTCGAGATGAGCCAGACCACGGAGCGGCTGCTGTTCCTCGGCTTCATGGCGGCGTTTGCGATCAAGGCGCCCCTGTGGCCGCTGCACACGTGGCTGCCCGACGCAGCCAAGGAGGCGACGCCCGGCACGTCCGTCCTGATGGTCAGTGTCGTCGACAAGATCGGCACGTTCGGCATGATCACGTGGTGCCTCAATCTCTTTCCGGAGGCGGCCGACTGGGCGAGCCCGGTCATCATCACGCTCGCGGTCGTCAGCATCGTCTACGGCGCGCTGCTCGCGATCGGACAGGACGACATCCGCCGGCTCATCGCGTTCACCTCCGTGTCGCACTTCGGCTTCATCATCCTCGGTATCTTCGCGTTCACGTCGACCTCGATGGCCGGCTCGACGCTCTACATGTTCAACCACGGGCTCTCGACCGCGGCGCTGTTCCTGGTCACCGGCGTGATGATCTCGCGACGTGGATCGGCTCGGATCTCCGACTTCGGCGGCGTGCAGAAGATCGCGCCGATCCTGTCGGGCGTCTTGCTGCTGGCCGGTCTGTCGAGCCTGTCGTTGCCCGGCCTGGCGCCGTTTGTGTCGGAGTTCCTGGTGCTCGCCGGCACGTTCACGGTGTCGGTACCGGCGGCAGCGGTCGCGACCCTCGGCATCGTGCTCGCGGCGCTCTACATCCTGATCATGTACCAGCGCACCATGACCGGACCGCTGGCTCCCGGCGCCGAAGGTGTCACGGAGCTGCGACCGCGCGAAATCGCGGCACTGACGCCGGCGATCATGCTGATCATCGGCCTCGGCTTCTTCCCGCAGCCCGTGCTCAACGCGATCAATCCGGCCGTCGACACGGTGGTCACTCACATCGGCAAGGGTGATCCGGCGCCGAAGACACCGGTTCCGATCGATGCACCCGCCACAGAGGAAGGGGGCCACTGATGCTCACGACACTGCACGTGGCTGGCCTCGCCTCCGCCGAACTGCCCCCGATCGACGCCCCGAGCATCGAGTACTCGCTGCTCGCGCCACTGTTCATCGTCACGGGTGCCGCTGTCCTCGGCGTCATCATCGAGGCGTTCTGGCCCCGACCGACTCGATTCGCGGTCCAGGCGCTCCTCGCGGTTGTCGGCATCGTCGCCGCACTGGTCAGCACCGTGATCGTCTACACCGATCTCGACCGCGTCGAGGCCTCCTTGCAGGCGCGCGGACAGATCGCCGCCGAGGGCGCGCTGTCGATCGACGGGCCCGGAGTCTTCACCTGGGGCATCCTGCTGGTCTTCGGCCTGCTGAGCATGATGTTGTTCGCCGAGCGGCGTCTCGAGGGTGGCTTGAGCTCGTTCACGGGGCGTGCCGCGGACGCTCCGGGGTCGGCTGCGGAAGCCGAGGCCGTCAGGCTCCGTGTCGAGCACACCGAAGTCTTCCCCCTGGCGATGTTCGCGCTGGTGGGCATGATGTTGTTCGCGACGTCGAATGATCTGCTGACGATGTTCGTCGCGCTCGAGGTGTTGTCGCTGCCGCTCTACCTGCTGTGCGGGCTGGCGCGCCGCCGTCGTCTGCTGAGTCAGGAGGCGGCACTCAAGTACTTCTTGCTCGGTGCCTTCTCGTCGGTGTTCTTTCTCTACGGCATCGCCCTGGCGTACGGCTACTCCGGCAGCTTCGAACTATCGGCGATCGATACCGCGGTGACGGCCCGCGTGGGCAGCGAGAACATGCTGCTCGCGGCGATCGCCCTGATGGCGGTGGGACTGTTGTTCAAGATCGGCGCTGCGCCGTTCCACACCTGGACACCCGATGTCTACCAGGGTGCGCCGACTCCGGTGACGGCATTTATGGCGGCGGGTACCAAGGCCGCGGCCTTCCTGGCGTTGCTGCGGGTGTTCTACGTCGCCTTCGGCGGTTCGCAATGGGACTGGCGGCCGACCATCGTCGCGATCGCGATCATCACGATGTTCCTCGGAGCGGTTGTCTCGATCTCGCAGACCGACGTCAAGCGGATGCTGGCCTACTCCTCGATCGCGCACGCCGGCTTCCTGCTGGTCGGCTTCGTGGGCGTCTACGCGGGGGTTGCAGGGTCCGATCGCGTCACCTCGGTGTCGAGCATCCTGTTCTACCTCACGGTCTACGGCCTGTCGTCGATCGGCGCCTTCGCAGTGGTGACACTCGTCCGCGACTCCGGGGGAGAGACGACGCACCTGTCGAAGTGGGCTGGTCTCGGCAAGAAGTCGCCGCTCCTGGCCGGAGCGTTCGCGATCTTCATGCTGTCGTTCGCGGGCATCCCGTTGACGGGTGGATTCATCGGCAAGTGGGGCGTCTTCAGCGCCGCCTACGCGGGAGGTTTCTGGTGGCTTGTGATCGTCGGCGTGCTGACCAGTGCGCTGGCCGCTTACTTCTACGTGCGTGTCATCGTGTTGATGTTCTTCACCGATCCGGTGGGCGACGGCCCGACGATCGCGGTCCCGAGCCTGCTGACTACCGTGGTGATTGTCGTCGCTGTGGTGGGCACGCTCGGACTCGGTATCATTCCGGGACCGGTGCTGGACCTCGCACAGCATGCGGGCGCGTTTGTGCGCTGACCATTCCTAGGAGTCCTGCGTGTCCACTCTGGGTGTCTCCTTCGCCGACGCAGCGCTCGAGGCGCGGGTGCTCGCCGGGGTCGACGAGGTCGAGGCTCAGCTGGTCGCGGCCGTCGACAGCCCTGAGACGTTTGTCGCGGAGGCAGCAGCCCATCTGCTCAACGCCGGCGGCAAACGGTTTCGTCCTCTGCTGGTGATGCTGGCGGCCGAGTTCGGCGACCCGGCGCACCCCGACGTCGCCCACGCAGCGGTGGTGGTGGAGCTGACGCACTTGGCGACGCTGTACCACGACGACGTCATGGACGAGGCCGATAAGCGCCGCGGAGCGCCGAGCGCCAACTCGCGCTGGGACAACTCGGTCGCGATCCTGGTCGGCGACTACCTCTTCGCGCAGGCCTCAGACCTGGTGGCCGACCTCGGCCCCGTCGCGGTCAAGCTGCAGGCCCGGACGTTCTCCCGCCTGGTACGCGGACAGATCCGCGAGACGATCGGTCCGGCCGCCGCCGACGACGCCTTGGCCCACTACCTCGACGTTGTCGCCGACAAGACCGGATCGCTGATCGCGACGGCGGCCCGGTTCGGCGCGATGATGGCGGGCGCTCCCGCCGACGTCCAGGACACCCTGACCGAGTTCGGTGAACGCATCGGCGCCGCCTTCCAGCTGGCTGACGACGTCATCGACATCGCCAGCGAGACCGGCGACTCCGGCAAGACGCCCGGCACCGATCTGCGCGAGGGTGTCCCGACGCTTCCGACGCTCATCGCCCTGCGGTCGACCGATCCCCAGAGCGCCCGGCTCCGTGACCTGTTGTCGAAGCCGCTCACCGACGACGCTGAGCACGCCGAAGCCCTGAGCCTGCTGCGCGTGCACCCCGCCCTGACGGAGGCGCGCTCCTACGTCCAGGCGGAGGCAGATGCGGCCAGCGTCCTGCTGGCAAAGCTGCCTGAAACCCCGGCCCGGGCCGCCCTGCAAGAGCTCTGCGACACCGTCGCCACCCGCCTCGGCTAATCTCCCCATCCCCGCGCGCCAGCGGCCCGCGAGTGGCGCGGTGTGGACGTTCTGGGACGGCGCGTCTGTCCGAAATGCGCCGCTCGGAGCCGTCAGATCGCTGCGGCTTCGGCCGTGCTCCGCAGCACCCGGCGCCGCTTGTTCGCAGCGTCGACCGTGAAGATGACCAGCGCCAGCCAGACGAGGACGAAACCGGCCCAACGGGCGTTGGTCATGTCTTCGTCGAAGATGGTCAGGCCGACGATGAACTGGATGATGGGTCCGAGGTACTGCAGCAGGCCGATTGTCGTCAGTGACAGCCGCGTGGCCGCTGCGCCGAACAGCAGGAGCGGTATCGCGGTTACGACGCCGGTGCCGACCAGCAGTGCGACGTTGGTTGGTCCTTCGTGTCCGAAGGTGAGGTCGCCCCGCAGTTGGAGCGCGATCAAGAACGTCAGCGCGACCGGGAAGAGGATCGCGGTCTCCATCCCCAGTCCGACGAAAGCCCCGAGATCTGCCTTCTTCTTGAGGAAGCCGTAGATCGCGAAGGAGAACGCGACAAGCAGCGCGACCCAGGGCAGCCGGCCGTAGTCGACGGCCAGCACAACGACCGCCGAGGCCCCGATCGCAATCGCGAGCCACTGCGCGGGGCGCAATGTCTCTTTCAGGACGAAGACACCGAGCAGCACGGTCACCAGCGGATTGATGAAGTATCCGAGCGAGGTCTCGATGACGTGGCCGTTGTTGACCCCGTAGATGAAGCCGCCCCAATTCAGGGCGATCGTGACCGACGCGGCACCGAGAATGAGCATCATCCGACGGTCTCGGGCGACGGCCACGAACGTGCCCCACTTGCCCATCGCCGTGATGGCCACGAGTACAAAGACCATCGACCAGACGAATCGGTGAGCCAGGATCTCAAGTGATCCAGCCGGCTCGAGCAGGGGCCAGTAGAGCGGAAAGAATCCCCAGCACAGATAGGCCGCGACGCCGAAGAGCACGCCATTCTTCGAGTCGTTCACCAGCCGAGCCTACGCCTGGTGGACGATGGCCCCATGACCGACGTTCCCCGCTGGTTCACCGCCACCAAAGACGGCCACTCCCAAGGGTACGTCGACCGCTTCCGACAGCTCGCGGACGAGGGTGCAGACCTCGCCGGAGAGGCCAGGCTGATCGACGCGCTCATCCCTCCGAGGTCTCGGGTGCTCGACGCGGGCTGCGGGCCCGGACGACTCGGAGCGGTGCTGCATGCGCGCGGGCACACCGTCGTCGGTGTCGACGCGGACCCCGTCCTGATCGAGGCCGCCCAGGACGACCACCCGGGCCCTCGTTGGATCGTCGGTGATCTCAGCTCGCTGGCCCTCGACGAGGAGCCGTTCGACATTGCCGTGGTCGCCGGAAATGTCATGGTGTTCGTCGCGCCGGGCACGGAGCGGCGGGTCCTGGAGTCGCTGCGTCGCCACGTCCGGCCCGGCGGCAGGATCATCCTGGGGTTCGCCACCGATCGAGAGCTGTCGCTGGCGGCATTCGACGCCGACGTCGAGGCGGCCGGCCTCGAACTGGAGCAGCGGTTCGCGACGTGGGATCTCGTCCCGTTCTCTCCGGACGCGGACTTCGCCGTGACGTTCTTGCGGGTGCCAGATGTTCTCTGAGGCTGAGTCTGGGCCTGATTGCGCTGGCAACGGGTGGATACCCGTCGGATGATTCTGGTTGTTGTTTCAGCGAAATAGTTGGTTCGTGGCCTTGCCTGCGCGGCCTGGTACCGGATAGACTCGAACATATGTTCTAACAGTCGTTCTCCAAAGGTTCTGGCCCATGCTGATTGAGCAGTTGTCGTCGTTGACCGACGACGTCTCACGTCTTGAACCGTGGACGCTGACCGGCGCCGAGGTCCGTGAGGTTGTGGTGGCGGTGCAGCAGGCCCGTACCGCGTTGGACGCAGTTATGTCCCGTCTGGCCGGGTCCGCTGACGACATGGGGTTGGCGAAGGATGACGGCGCCACCTCGACCACCGCTTGGCTCGCAGCGACCACCGGTATCAGCAAGGGTGAGGCCGCCAAGCTCACCGCGCTGGCCAGAGTGACGACCGAGCACACTGAGGCAACCCGGGACGCTTGGGCGGCCGGCGACCTTTCAACGGATACGGCCAAAGTCATCATGGACGCGATCGACGCGTTACCTGACTGGGTGGACGACGAACCCCGCCGTGACGCCGAGACCCATCTCATCGACATGGCCGGACGGTTCGGGCTCGATGACCTCAAACGACTGGCGAACCGGGTCCTGGAAGTCATCGACCCCGACGGCGCCGACGAACACCTCGGCAAGACCCTGCGCGACCAGGAGAACAAAGCCTGGGATGCGACCCGGTTCGCGATGAAAAAACGTGGTGACGGCACGACCCGTGGTGTCTTCACCATCCCCGACTGTGACGCCGACACCCTGCGAGCTGCGATCGAAGGGATCGTCGCTCCCAGGCGATCCGCCCTTGCAGCCCTGCACCACGGCCTCAACCTCGACGCCTGGTTAGGGCTCCCGCGCGATCAGAAGATGGGCCACGCTCTCACCGAGCTGATCAACCACCTGCCCACCACCGCCCTACCCCAGGCAGGCGGTTTGGCGGCCACCGTCGCCGTCACCATCAACATCGACAACCTCCGCACCGGCAACGGCACTGCGACCAACACCAGCGGCACCACGATGTCAGCGGCCAAGGCACAACGGATGGCGTGCAACGCCCACCTCGTCGCGCTCTACCTCGACTCAGACTCCCGGGTAATCGACCACGGTATGACCAAGCGGCTTTACGACCGCCACCAACGACTCATCCTGGCCGTCCGTGACGGCGGCTGTGTCTTTCCGGACTGCGATCGTCCGCCGGCCTGGTGCGAAGCGCACCACCTCACCCCCTGGTCTGAAGGTGGACCCACCGATCTCGACAACGCCGCCCTGCTGTGCCACTTCCACCACCACCTCGTCCATGAAGGCGAGTGGCAAGCAGTCATGGCACCCGACGGCATTCCCGAGATCATCCCGCCGCAGAGGATCGACCCCCACCAACAACCGCGACGCCACACCCGCTTCACCCAACAACAACCCCGCGCCGCCTGACCGGCTCCGGGCACGCCGGGCCCTTGCTAGCCTCGCGTCCATGATTCTGGCAGCGGACGACCGTTTCGAGGCCTACGGCGCCTCGCACCTCACGGTGCTGGCGATCTTCGTCGTCGGGGTCCTCGTAGCGATCGTCGGCGGGCGGCGGCTGTTGGGCGCGCCGGCGGAACAACGAGTGCGACGGGCGTTCGCGGTTGTCCTGCTGTGTGTCACGATCCCGTTGCAGATCCTGCAACTCACGCCGGACGAGTGGAACCTGCAGACGTCCCTGCCGTTCCAGCTGTGCGACCTGGCATGGATGTTCGCCGCGCACGCTCTGTGGACGCGCAACCGCCTGACCGCGGCGATCACCTACCTGTGGGGCATCACCCTGACGACGCAGGGCATGCTGACCCCCGACCTCGCATCGGAGTTTCCCGAGCCGCGGTTCCTGATGTTCTGGGGTATGCACGTCCTGATCGTGTGGGCCTCGTTCTTCCTGGTGGTGGGCCTGCGCATCCTGCCGACGTGGCGTACCTACCGGCAGACCGTCGCGGCGACGCTGGCCTGGGCCGCAGGCGCGTATATCTTCAATCTCGTCGCGGGCACCAACTACGGATATCTCAACCGGCTGCCGAAAAACGCCTCGCTGCTGGACTATCTCGGGCCATGGCCGCTCTACGTCTTTCTGGAGATCGCGATCGTCGCCGCAGTCTGGGCGCTGCTCACCTGGCCGTGGACGCGTCAGCGCACGGGGGCGACCGTGTAATGATGCCGGGTTGCCATCTTCTGGGAAGCTGCCCCACGTGGGTCGATCGCTGACACGATGTCTCGCGAGCTAGGGGAGAACGACATGACCGACGACATCACGCCCGGACCACCGCCACCGCCACCCGCGCCGGACGTCCTCGCGTCGCTCGACGTCGACGCGCCTGCTCTGGTGCGGGCGATCGTCGTCGGGGCGCTGTCGTACGCCGCCGCGTGGCTGACGAGCCTCGTCCTCGCCGTGCTCCTGGTAGTCCTCGCCCTCGTGCAGGACGAGGGTGGTGACGTGTCCTGGTGGTGGCTCCTCACCGGGCCCGGGCAAGGAGTCGCTGCGGCATTCGGCAGCCCCGTGGTCTTCTCGTTGACCTCTTCCGGTGAGGGTCTCGCTGGCCTGGACTCGACGTCGTCGTCAACTGCCGTGCTGCTCTCGCTGCTCGCCGTGACCTTGACGGCGGTATCGCGCCTGTCGCGGCGCGACGAGGCCTCTGCGCAGAGTGGCTCGACGAAGGCTGCCGTCACGCTAGCCATGGTCACGGGCGTGACGTTCGTGATGCTGGCGCTGCTCGTAGCCCTCGTCCTCAAGGTCAGCCTCGACGAGGACGGTGACGCCGTCCGGCTCAGCGCCGGAAGCTTTCAGCTGGTGCTGTTCGGTCTGATGGCCGTGGGCACCGTCGCCCTCTTCGGCCGCCGCCCGTGGACCAGTTGGCGGATCTTGACGTCGATCCCCCTCGCCGCGCGCGGCGCCTGGCGAGGTGTCCTCGTGCACCTCACGGTCTTCTCGGTACTCGCCGTCCCGACCGGAATCATCTGGATCATCGTCGAGGGTGAAGGCGCAGCCCTCCTCGCCCTGCCG
>Ga0075364_10002550_pt1 | contig 10206 bp, 11 predicted proteins | sample EndMetdeltDD1764_FD_71517 | JGI IMG/M metagenome (GOLD analysis project Ga0075364, IMG submission 71517) | Populus endosphere microbial communities from Tennessee, USA - Endosphere MetaG P. deltoides DD176-4 | ecosystem: Host-associated > Plants > Roots > Endosphere | place: USA: Tennessee...
ACTACCACCGCCCCCACGGAGGCCTCAACGGCCAAACGCCGTATGAAAGACTCCGCCAGAAAACAACCGACTCAGGTGTGATCGATCACCGTCAGCTGCACAGAGTGCTCACCGCTCTCGAACGCACACAAATCGCGAGCTAGTTGGTGGCGCCGACCAACTCCTGGCCGCGCATGCGCTGCGAGATCACCGCGGTGATGCCGTCGTCGCGCATCGTGACGCCGTAGAGCGCGTCGGCGACCTCCATAGTCGGCTTCTGGTGCGTGATGACGATGAGCTGCGACTGGCTGCGCAGCTGCTCGAACAGCCCGAGCAGCCGGCGCAGGTTCACGTCGTCGAGCGCGGCCTCCACCTCGTCCATCACGTAGAACGGCGATGGCCGCGCCCGGAAGATCGCCACCAGCATGGCCACCGCGGTCAATGACTTCTCACCACCGGACAACAGCGACAGCCGCTTGATCTTCTTGCCTGGCGGACGCGCCTCCACCTCGATGCCGGTGGTCAGCATGTCGTCGGGATCGGTGAGCAGCAGCCTGCCCTCGCCGCCGGGGAACAGCGCCGAGAATACGTCGCGGAATTCGCGTTCCACGTCGGCGTAGGCCTCGGTGAACACCTGCAGGATGCGGTCGTCGACGTCGGCGATGACGTCGAGCAGGTCTTTGCGGGCCGCCTTGACGTCCTCGAGCTGGGTCGACAGGAAGTTGTAGCGCTCCTCAAGAGCCGCAAACTCTTCCAGCGCAAGCGGATTGACGCGGCCCAACTCGTTGAGCTCACGCTCTGCCTTCTTGGCGCGGCGTTCCTGTGTGGTCCGGTCGAACGGCATCGGCGCAGGCGCAGTCACCTGCTCGCCACGCTCACGGGCCTGTTCGTACTCGGCCATCTCCAGCTCCGACGGCGGCAACGCCACGTCGGGCCCGTATTCGGCGATGAGGTCGGCGGCCGCCATCCCGAACTGTTCGAGCGCGTGCTGCTCGAGCTGCTCAATACGCAGGGCCGCTTGGGCTTTGGCGACTTCGTCGCGATGCAGCGCATCGGTGAGTGCGGCGATCTTGGCGGACAGTTCGTTGACCTCTTCACGCGCTTTCGTCAGCGCGCCCGCCCGGTGCTGACGTTCGGCGGCGACATCGTCGCGGGCGCGGGATGCGACGGCGACCGCCGCGCTCAGCCGCTGCGCGACGAGCCGTCCGGACTCCGCGACAGCTGCCGCCACGGCAGCGGCATGCACGCGCGCCTCGCGGGCGCGTTGGGCGCGCAGCCGCGCCTCACGCTCTGCTGTGGCGGCCCGGCGGAGCGAATCTGCCTGTCCACGAACGGCATTCGCACGTTCCTCGGCGGTGCGCACGGCCAGGCGCGCCTCCACCTCGGCGGCGCGCGCGACCTCGGCCGCGGCCATGGTCTCCTGCCGGTTGACGGGCTCGGCTTCGAACGTCGGCCCCTGTTGGGCATTGTGCAGTCGCTGCTCGAGCTCGGAAAGCTCCTCGACGGTGCTGGCGCGGCCCGCTTCCAGCTCATTGCGTTGCTGGATCAGCCGCTGCCATTCGTCGTCGGTGGCGCGGGCGTCCTGGCCCAGCCGGCCCAGCTGCTCGTAGATCGCCGAGATCGCGGCATCGGACTCGTTGAGCGCGGCCAGCGCCTGCTCGGCGGCGTCTTGCCGGGAGGCCTGCTCGGTGAGCGCGCCGGACAGCGCGGCCGACAGTTCGCCGGTTTGCTTCTCGGCATCGGCCAGCTCCCGGCGGGCCTTCTCGACCTCCGACGCGATCTCCAGCGTGCTGGGCTTGCGGTCGGAACCGCCACTGACCCAGCCCGCGCCGACCAGATCCCCATCGGCGGTGACCGCGCGCAACTGCGGTCGCGACGCGACCAGGTCCAGCGCCGAGGACAGGTCACCGACCACCGCGACACCCGACAGCATCGCCGTGATCGCGCCCTGCAGCCGCGAAGGCGCCTCCACCAGGTCCACCGCCCAGGCCGCGCCATACGGCAGCTGGTCAACGGGGGGTGCCGTGTGGTGCGGCCAGTCGCCGAGCACGATCGCCGCGCGGCCACCGTCGGATTCCTTCAGCGCCGCGACGGCCGAGCGGGCGGCGCCGAAGTTCTCGGCGGCGACGGCGTCCGCGGCGGCTCCCAGCACCGTCGCGACCGCCACCTCGTAGCCCGGTCGCACCTTGATCAGATTCGCAATGGAGCCGAAAAGCCCTGCGCCGCCGTGGTTTCTCTGCAGCCACGCCGCGCCGTCCTTGCGATCCAACCCGACGGACAGTGCTTCGATGCGGGCCCGCAGCGAGGCGACCTGACGCTCGGCGCCGCGCTCGGCCGCCTGCAGCTCTGCGACGCGCTCGTCTGCCAGCCGCAGCGCGGCCACGGTCCGGTCGTGGTGTTCGTCGAGGCCGACCTCGCCTGCGTCGAGTTCGCCGACGCGGCTCTGTATGGTCTCGAACTCGGCCTGCGTCTGCTGCGCCTTGGCCGCGGCATCCTCGATGCCGCCGGTCAGCCGTGCCACGGTTTCGTCGATCGACTCGACGCGGGTGCGCATGGTGTCGACCTGTCCGGCCAGCCGGGCCAGGCCCTCGCGGCGGTCGGCCTCGGCGCGGGCGGCGGCCATGTGGGCGCGTTCGGCTTCGGCGGCGACGCCTTCGCGCTCGGTGAGTTCGGTGCGGGCCGCCTCCAGCCGGCTGCGGGACTGGGCCAACTCGTCGAGCAGTTGCCGCTCCTGGGCCGCGACCTCTTCCGCCTGGGCATCGAGGGCATCGGGGTCGGGACCGCTGGACGCTTCGGGCTCGGCGTCGAGGTGCTGGGCGCGTTCGCTGGCGATGCGAACGGTCGCGCTGATTCGTTCGGCCAGCGCCGACAGCCGGAACCAGGTCTGCTGGGCGCCCTCCGCGCGCTCGCTGAGGGTGTTGACCGCCGCTTCGTGCGCATTCAGTTCGACGGTTTTCGCCTCGAGCCGGGTGGCGGCATCGTCGTGCTCGCGGCGCAGCGTGGTCTCGGCCTGGTCGGTGTTGTCGAACTCGGCCATGCGGGTGACCAGATCGTCAGCGGCGAGCCGGAGCCTGGCGTCGCGCAGATCGGCCTGGATGGTCTGGGCGCGACGGGCCATCTCGGCCTGGCGGCCCAGCGGCTTGAGCTGGCGGCGCAGCTCGGTGGTCAGGTCCGTCAGCCGGGCCAGGTTGGCCGACATCGCGTCGAGCTTGCGAACCGCCTTTTCCTTGCGCTTGCGGTGCTTGAGCACACCTGCGGCTTCCTCGATGAACGCGCGCCGGTCCTCAGGGCGCGACTCCAGGATCTCGTTGAGCTTGCCCTGGCCGACGATGACGTGCATCTCGCGACCGATGCCGGAGTCGGAGAGCAACTCCTGCACGTCCATCAAACGGCAACTGCTGCCGTTGATTTCGTATTCGCTACCGCCGTCGCGGAACATCCGCCGGGTGATCGACACCTCGGAGTACTCGATCGGCAGCGCGTTGTCGGAATTGTCGATCGTGACGGTGACCTCGGCGCGGCCGAGCGGGGCGCGCGAGGACGTCCCTGCGAAGATGACGTCGTCCATCTTGCCGCCGCGCAGGCTCTTGGCACTGTGCTCACCCATCACCCAGGTGAGGGCGTCGACCACGTTCGACTTGCCCGACCCGTTTGGCCCGACAACGCAGGTGATGCCTGGCTCGAAGCGCAGAGTCGTCGGCGAAGCAAACGACTTGAAGCCCTTCAGCGTCAGACTCTTGAGGTGCACGACGTGCCACACTACCGTCGCGCAGGCTAACGCTCGGTGAACCCTGAGAGCGCGTCGCCGACTTCTGACCAATCGGCGAGGACTTTGTCGACGTGACCGGGCGTGGCCCCGCTTTGTAGCAGGTCAAGCAAGCGTTGGCAGGCGTCGCGCGGCCCCTGTGCGACGACCTGGACACGGCCATCGGGCCTGTTGGAGGCGAATCCGGTCAGCCCCAACTCCAGCGCCCGCGAGCGTGTCCACCACCGGAATCCCACCCCTTGGACGTAACCGTGCACCCACGCGGTGAGTCGAACGTCAGCTAACTCCTGCATCACTGACCTCAAACGTCACTTTGGTACCGGATTTGAGCGTGCGGCCGACCGTGCACACCTGGTCGATGGCGCGCTCCACGACCGTCAGCACCCGCGCCACCTCGGCCGCGGAGAGCCCCGACAGATCCAGCTCCATGCGTTCCTCGAGGAGCGGGTAGCGCTCCTGCTCGCGATCGGCGGGCCCGGACACCCGGATGCTCGTCTTGTAGTCGTCGCCGAGGCGGCGTTGCAGCGGTGCGTCGCTGGCCATCCCGCTGCAGGCCGCCAGCGCGATCTTCATCAGCTCGCCAGGGGTGAAGACGCCCTCGACGTCTTCGGAGCCGACGAGCACCTCCGCGCCGCGTGAGCTGCGCCCGGTGTAGCGGCGCACGCCGGTGCGCTCAACCCACAGTTCCGTCACGAGATGTACGTTAGCGCGCAAAAGTGCGAGTCGAGACATCGCTAACGTGCATCTCGCGGAACTCGCGGGCGCGGTTGGCATTTCGGGCAGTAGTACGACGACCGGTTCATGAACTTCTCCCGTCGCATCACCGCTCCGCAGCGCCGGCACGGCTCTCCCTCGCGGCCGTAGGCGTCCAGCGACCGTTCGAAGTAACCGGACTCGCCGTTGACGTTGACGTACAGCGAGTCGAACGACGTGCCGCCCTGGCCAAGCGCGTCGGTCATCACGTCGGCGGCGGCGTCGAGCAGCTCAACCAACTTCGCGCGGGTAAGCGACGAAGCCAGCCGAGTCCCGTTGACCTTGGCCCGCCACAGCGCCTCGTCGGCGTAGATGTTGCCGATGCCGGAGACCACCGTCTGGTCCAGCAACTGGCGCTTGATCTCAGAGTGCTTGCGCCGCAACACCGTAACGACGCTGTCACGATTGAACTTAGGGTCGAGTGGGTCACGAGCCAGATGCGCGACGGGAGTGGGCACGTCGGTGCCGTCGACTGTGACCAGATCGGCGAGCATCCAGCCACCGAACGTGCGCTGGTCGACGAAGCTCAGCGTGGTCCCGTCGTCGAGCAGAGCGGCGATGCGCAAGTGGTTCTCGTTGGGCACCTCGCCAAGCAACATCTGACCGCTCATGCCCAGGTGCACCACCAAGGCCGACCCGTCACTCAGCGTCAACCACAGGTACTTGCCGCGCCGGCCGGTCCCGGTGACCTGTGTGTCAAGCAGTCGCGCGGTCAGGTCGGCGGGCCCTGCTTCGTGGCGACGCACCGCGCGCGGGTGGTGAACCCGCACGGCGCTGATGGTTCGACCTGTCACGTGAGCGGCCAATCCGCGCCGGACAACCTCGACCTCTGGCAGCTCAGGCATCAACACCAGGGGCGGACAGCGCGGTCCAGGCGGCGGCGGCCGCCTTCAGCTCCGCCTCCTTCTTCGTCCGGCCGACGCCCGTGCCGTACTCGACATCGGAGACGACGACCGTCGCGGTGAATTCCTTGTCATGGTCGGGGCCCGTGGAGGTCACCGCATACGACGGCACTCCCATGCCACGCGAGGCGGTCAGCTCCTGCAGGCTGCTCTTCCAGTCCAGCCCCGCACCGAGTGTCGGCGCGGTGTCCAGCAGCGCACCGAACAATCGCAGGATCACCTCACGGGCGGTGACAATGCCGTGCTCCAAATAGATTGCGCCCAGCAGGGATTCAACCCCGTCGGCCACGATGCTCGACTTGTCGGCGCCGCCGGAGTGCTCCTCGCCCTTGCCGAGCAACAGGTGGGCGCCGAGACCGCCGTCGGACAGGTTGCGACCCACGTCGGCCAGCGCCTGGGTGTTGACGACGCTGGCGCGCAGCTTGGCCAGATCACCTTCTGAGCGGTCGGGGTGGCGATGGTAGAGCTCCTCGGTGACGACAAGCCCGAGCACCGCGTCACCGAGGAACTCCAGGCGCTCGTTGGTGGGCAGCCCGCCGTTCTCGTAGGAGAAGCTGCGATGCGTCAGCGCGATGGTCAGCAGCTCGTCGGGAAGGTCGATACCCAACGCCGTGAGCAGGGCCGCCCGATCGACGCTCACGTGTCGTCCCGATCGAAGATGCCGGTGAGCTTGGCCCACCGCGGATCGATCTTGTCGTGATGATGGCCGGGTTCGGCGGTGGCCAGCGGCACACCGCAGTCCGGACATAGGCCCGCGCAGTCAGGCCCACACAGCGGTGAGAACGGCAGCGCGAGCCCGATCGCGTCGACGATCGGTTGTTCCAGGTCGACGGTGTCAGGCTGACCACTGGAGCCGACGCGTCCGATCTCGTCCGCCTCGGTGGTCTCGTCGGTCGCGCTGTCGGGATAGGCGAACAGCTCGGTGAGGTCGATCTCGACGTCACCGGTGACCGGGGTCAGGCAGCGTGCGCACTCCCCCGACGTCGGCGCGGACACCGTTCCTGTGACCAGCGCTCCCTCCGATACGGATTCGATCCGCAGATCCAGCGTCAGCGGCGCACCTTCATCGACCGCGATGAGGTCCAGCCCGATCCGCGACGGGCTTGGCACCGTCTCGGAGAAGGTCAGCATCGACCCGGGCCGTCGGCCGAGCCGGGAAATGTTGATCACAAGCGGCGATCGTGAGGCGCGGCGCGCCGCCGCCTTCGGATGCGTCGCCATAAATGGCAATCCTACGGCGACGCCCGCAGGGGCTACCGAGCCGCGTAGTCGTGGGTGCCGGCGGCGGTGCGCAGCTGATGGCGGCCGCGGCCCACCGAACGAATGGTTCCGTTCAGGAAGTCCTCGAACTCCGCGAGCTTGCTGTCGACGTAGATGTCGCACTCACCGCGCAGGCGATCGGCCTCGGCGTGCGCCGAATCGATCAGACGGGTCGCCTCGGAGGTCGCGGTCTGCACGATCTCGGTCTGCGACACCAGCCGCTGCTGCTCCTTGATGCCTTCCTGCACGGCCTTCTCGTAGGCCAGATTGCCGTTCTCGATGAGCCGGTCGGCCTCGGTCTTGGCGCGGCCGGTGCTCGCCTCGTACTCCCGCTTGGAGGTGGCGGCGAGGCGGGATGCCTCCTCGCGAGCCTCCGCGACCATCCGCTCGCTGTGCTGGCGGGCCTCGGCCACCATCCGGTCGGCCTGCGCCTTGGCGTCGGCCAGCAGCCGATCGGCTTCGGCGCGCGAGTGGTTGATCAGCGAATCGGCCTCCGTGGTGGCCGTAGACACCATCGAATCGGAATGCTCCTTGGCTTCGCGCAGCAACGAGTCCCGCGCGTCAAGCACGTCCTGGGCGTCGTCGAGCTCGCCGGGTATCGCGTCCTTGATGTCGTCCACCAGCTCGAGGACATCGCCGCGGGGCACGACGCAGCCCGAGGTCATTGGCACGCCGCGGGCTTCTTCCACAATCGCGCCCAGCTCGTCGAGCGCTTCAAAAACTCGGTACACGGCAATACCCTCCAGGCGTAGTTAACAGTTACCAGTGTGCCTGGTGTTACCCCTGTGACTCAGCTCCGACGTCGGTGTGTCGCCCGCGGATCACGTCAGGCACGGTTGGCCGTTTCGCCGCTGACATTATGTCAATGCATCCGGTCCGCCCGCGCAAGGTGCCCAGCAATTAACGCAGCCGTCTAATCTGGCCCGGTCAGCGCAGTGCCGCGCCTATCGCGTCGCGGGCACGGTCCAGCATCGAGGCGAACGGCCCGACGGCAAAGTTCGCCTTGGCCGACTCGACACCTGGGTGCGGACGGGTGGGTGCGATCGCCTCTGCTGCCAGCACCGCCTTGGCCATCCGCTCGCGGTCGTCGGCGCCAAGCTTGCGCTCCAGCTTATTGAACTCCTCGTTCTCTTCGTGCTTTGCGTGATCGATCACCGCGTCTCTGAACTCGGTCAGTTCGTCGATGAACTCCTTCGACGCGACGTCCATGCTTTCCAGCTTGGACAGCTTCTGCTTGGCCTCGTGCTCTTCCTGAAGGCGGGCATCGACGATCTCATCACCCGAGGCCATCTCGCGGCGGACCCGCGGATGCACGACCATCTCCTCGGCGGTCTCGTGCACGGCCAGCAGCTGGCGCAGGTCGGTGAACGCCTTTTCCCGGGCTTTCGGGTCCGACGCGGAGAACACCTCGTCGAACATGTCCTTGATCAGGTTGTGCTGGTCCTTCAGGAACTTCACGACGTCATCGGTCGATTGAACAAATGTCTCAACCACGGGGATACCTCCGAATTTCATAAGCGTGGATTCGGCGCTATGGGCTGTGCGCCGCCACCCGTTAGATACCCGCCCTGGCCGGGGTCAACCCTTGAGCTTGGCCTGCAGCCGCGCGTTGACGGGCTCGGGAAGCAGCTCAGAAACGTCGCCACCGAGCGTCGCGACCTCTTTGGCCAGCGACGACGACACGAAGGAATACTGCGGAGTCGTCGCGACGAAAAATGTGTCGACGCCGGCGACGTGCTTGTTCATCTGCGCCATCTGCAACTCGTATTCGAAGTCGGTGCCGGTGCGCAGCCCCTTGACGATCGCGGTCAGGCCGTGGGATTTGACGAAGTCGACGACGAGGCCCTCCCCCGATTCGACCCGCAGGTTCGGCAGGTGCCTCGTCGACTCTTCGATCATCGCGATGCGCTCGTCGAGGCTGAACATGCCCTGCTTGTTTGGGTTGATCAGCACCGCGACGACGACCTCGTCGAATTGGGCGGCCGCGCGCTCCAAGATGTCGACGTGGCCGAGGGTTATCGGATCGAAGGATCCCGGGCATACCGCGCCGCTCATGGTCGACGACGCTAGCAGGGCGGTTCACCGCGGGACGCCCGACGCGGCGCCGCTACTTCGAGTGCTCACCGCTGATCAGCATTCCCACACTGACCCAGCCCCAGTAGACGCGGTGGTGAGCGATGAGCCCGTCACGGATCTCCATCACCTCGACGATGTCCATCTGCTCACCGTCCGGCGACTGGCGCGGGTACTCCCAGACCACCCTGGAGCCGTCGGTCAGAAATCCGGCGCGGTAGCGCGTGCGCTTGGCGGGCTGGTGAGCGAATACCTTGGCGACGAAGCGCCTCAGGTCTTCTCGGCCTTGCACCACACCCTGCTTGGTCCCGAGTAGGTGGCAGATCAACGGACTTTCCAGCGTCGCGTCCGGCTGGTACAGCGCAATTGCGGCGTCGACGTCCTTGGCCCCCAATGCGTCGTCCCATGCGGTGAAGACGTGCTCGATCTGCTCGGCAGACGGTTGAGTCATTGTCTTGAGGTCCCTTCTGGGTTGATGTCATTCCGACGGTAAGACCGCAACGCTTTGGTCTACGGCTAAGCGTGGTTGTGAGATGGTGACGGTATGACGGACCCGCGTGGCACAGGGCGCGTCCTCGACAGGGATCTCGCGCCCGTCGCATCGTTGATCGGCGACCCGACGCGGATCGCGATCCTCGCCGCGCTAGCCGAGGGACACGCGCTGCCCGCCGGTGAGCTGGCCCATCGCGCGGGAGTGCATCCGGCCACTGCGACCGCTCATCTGCGTCGGTTGGTCGAGGGCGGCCTGGTATCGGTGCGTGCACAGGGCAGACACCGCTATCACGAGCTCGCCGGGCCACGGGTGGCAGCAGTCATCGAAGCGCTCGCGCAGCTGGCCCCGGCTACACCGGTGCGGTCGTTGCGCACCGATCGTGCGGCGAGGACTCTCGCCGAGGCGAGAACCTGCTACGACCACCTCGCCGGCAGACGAGGAGTCGAGTTACGCGATCGAATGCTCGCCGTCGATGCGGTGCGGATGGTCGACGACCGCGATCACCGGCTCACGCCGCACGGATGTCGGCTCATTGCCAACCTGGGAATCGATGCGTGGCAACTGAATACGACGCGCCGGGTGTTCGCCCGGACTTGCGTGGACTGGACGCAGCGACGGCCGCATCTGGCAGGGGCGCTTCCCGCGCTGCTTACACTGCGCTTTCTCGAGCTGGGTTGGCTCGCTCGCGGAAAGGGCCGCAGCCTGCGTGTCGCGCCCGACTACGAGCACCGCCTAGACGCCTGGCTGTCCGAATCGCGTTGACCGCAGGACGGCCAGTTCGATGCGGGTGTCGCCGTAACGGCGTGACGGCCAAGAGTGCCAACCGTGCGGCCATGCCAGTTCGGGACCGGACGCGGCGCGTTCCACGACGGCGACCGTCCCCGTAGCCGCCCATCCCCCGTCGACCAATGCGACGAACATCTCCTCGATCTCGGCTGCCGGAACGTCGTAGGGCGGGTCGGCGAACACCAGATCCACCG
>Ga0075364_10002551_pt1 | contig 10204 bp, 8 predicted proteins | sample EndMetdeltDD1764_FD_71517 | JGI IMG/M metagenome (GOLD analysis project Ga0075364, IMG submission 71517) | Populus endosphere microbial communities from Tennessee, USA - Endosphere MetaG P. deltoides DD176-4 | ecosystem: Host-associated > Plants > Roots > Endosphere | place: USA: Tennessee...
GGCAGTGCGATCGGTTCCATCGCCGGCGCCGGGCGATCCTCGTTGGATCTCACCAAGGCGATCGTCAACACCCAGCTGCGCAACGACGACGAGCACCGCGACCTCATCGGCTCCATGCGGGCGCCGCAGTCCATACTCAACATCCGCATCAGCCGCAACCGCCGCTTCGCCACCCAGCAATACCAGCTCGACCGGCTGAAAACCATTGGGGTGAAACATGATGCGACGATCAACGATGTCGCGTTGGCGATCCTCGGTGGCAGCCTGCGCAGGTTCCTCGACGAGTTGGGTGAGCTGCCCGACAAGCCACTGATCGCGATGCTGCCGGTCAACGTGCGGCCCAAGGACGACGAGGGCGGCGGCAACGCCGTCGCCACCATCCTTGGCACGATGGGCACCGACATAGCCGATCCGATCGAGCGCCTGCAGGCCGTCACCGCGGCGACGCGGGCGGCGAAGGCCCAGCTGAAGACCATGGACAAGGACACGATCCTGGCCTACAGCGGAGCGCTGATGGCGCCGTTCGCGACGCAGTTGGCCAGCACGCTCAGCGGGGTGAAGACACCGTTGCCGTACACGTTCAACCTGTGTGTCAGCAACGTGCCCGGGCCTCAGCAGGTGCTCTACCTGCGGGGTAGCCGCATGGAGGCGTCCTATCCGGTCTCGCTGGTGGCGCACAGCCAGGCCCTCAACGTCACGGTGCAGAGCTATGCGGGCACGCTGAACTTCGGGTTCATCGGCTGCCGTGACACGCTGCCGCACCTGCAGCGGCTCGCCGTCTACACCGGGGAAGCGCTCGATGAGCTGGAGGGCCTCAGCGCCTAAGGTTCCTCGCGGTGGGCCCCTAGCTGGCCTGGTCGAGGTCCTCGCGAATGGCCTCTTGGGCCTTCGGCGGCAGTGTGTGCAGCAACTGGCGCACCCGCGCCCTGCGGCGCTCGATGGCCTCGCGCTTTGGCATCCCGGGCGTCGCGACGACCTGCTCCGGCACGCCCTCGATCTCCTCCACCCCGCCGGCGTGCTGACCGGCGTCGACCATGGCCTGCTCTTCGGCCATCGTCGACTCGTCCTTCTCCTCCGACATGCCGATGGGGCCGATGCGGCGGCCGTTGAGGAACTGTCCCACCACCGGTTCGTCGCTGGTCAGCAGCACCTCGCGCGGACCGAACATCACCAGGTGCTTGCGGAACAGCATGCCGATGTTGTCCGGCACGGTGCGGGCGACGTTGATGTTGTGCGTCACGATCAGAATCGTCGCGTCGATCTGCGCATTGATATCGATGAGCAGCTGGCACAGGTAGGAAGTACGCACCGGGTCCAGGCCGGAGTCAGGCTCGTCGCACAGGATGATCTGCGGGTCGAGCACCAGCGAGCGGGCCAGGCCGGCACGCTTTTTCATGCCGCCGGAGATCTCGCCGGGCAGCTTCTTCTCGTCGCCGAGCAAGCCGACCATCTCGAGCTTCTCCATGACGATGTTGTGGATCTCCTTCTCCGACTTCTTGGTGTGCTCGCGCAGTGGGAAGGCGGTGTTTTCGTAGAGGTTCATCGAGCCGAACAGCGCGCCGTCCTGGAACATGACGCCGAACAGCCTGCGGATCTCGTAAAGCTCCTTCGACGAGGCTCCAATGATGTCGGTGCCGTCGACGACGATCGACCCGCGTTCCGGACGCAGCAGCCCGATCAACGACTTCAAAAACACTGACTTGCCCGTCCCCGACGGGCCGATCAAACCGCTGACCTCGCCCGCGGGGATTTCCATCGTGACGTCTTCCCACACTCGCGTAGTCCCGAAGGATTTGGTCAGCCCTTGAACTGATATTCCGATGCCCACTGCCGTCCTCCCGTGAATCCGTGAATCTCCCCACCACTCCAGCCGCTGGCCCGATAAACCCGGGATAGCCGTTTAGTCGCCGCGTAACCCGGTGAGCCGAGAATTCCCGAACGATCCTGAGCGGGTAACTAGTTCTTCGGGGTCTGGGTCCCGCTCTACTGACCCCTTCCGTCGCGGGCCGTTGAGGCGTAGCACAGACTGCGGCATGTGATGGAAAAACGATTCGTCAGGCTCGCCAGCGATGGCGGCGTGGTCACCGTCGAGTTGATCAACTCGAAGGCGCTGAACATTGTCGGCAGCGGCGCGATAGCGGAACTGACCGAAGCGGTCCGCGCCGTCGGCGAAGACGGCGACGCGCGGGTCGTCGTCCTGCGCGGAGCGGGTGAGAAGGCGTTCATCGGGGGCGCCGACATCAACGAGATGGTCACGCTGGACCGGTCCAGCGCCGAGCCGTTCATCCGGCGGCTCGCGGGATTGTGTGAGGCCATTCGTGAATGCCCCGTCCCCGTCATCGCCCGACTCGCGGGCTGGTGCCTCGGCGGCGGTCTGGAAGTCGCGGTGTGCTGCGACCTGCGCATCGCAGAGTCGGGCGCCAAATTCGGGATGCCGGAGGTTGCGGTCGGAATCCCATCGGTGATTCATTCGGCGCTGATGCCGGCGATGATCGGTGCCTCGCATGCGGCTTGGCTGTTATTGACGGGCGAAACGATCGACGCCGACACGGCTGCCGCCTGGGGCCTCGTGCATGAGGTCGTTGCCACCGAAGAACTCGACGTCCGCATCGCCGACCTCGCTTCGAAACTTGCCGGATACGGGCCGCACGTGGTGCGCCAACAAAAGCGCCTACTCAACAAGTGGTTCGACATGTCGGTTCACGGCGCGATCGAAGACAGTGTCGAGCAATTCGGGCTGGCGTTCCTGACCGGCGAGCCGCAACAGCACATGCAGGCGTTTCTGTCCCGCAAGAACAACAAGGGTTGACGCCGTTGAGTGTGTATTGAGGGCGGGATTTCGCGAGGATTTTCGCCCTCAATACCCACTGAAAACCGTGAGTGCACACTCAGCGCGTTCTTGCCGTCGTGGTGGTACTCGACCCGTTCGCCCCCGAAGACTGGGCGGAGCCAGTGGCGTTTTGTAAGCCTCTCGAGCGCGTGGGTACCCCGAGTGCGCGGATCGCCGAGGCGGTGCGGTAGGACATCTTGGTATGTCGCAGTTTGAAACGCGGGAGGTCGTCCACCTCGACCCTGACGCGGTGTCGCGGTGGCTGACGGCGCTGGGTATCGAGTTCGAGGCGCCATTGCACTTTCAGCGGGTCGGCCTCGGGCAGTCCAACCTGACGTACCGCGTCGCCGACGCGGCCGACCGCGCCTGGATCCTGCGCCGCCCGCCGTTGGGTCATCTGCTGGCCTCGGCCCACGATGTGCTGCGCGAGGCTCGAATCATCGCTGCACTGGCGGACACCGACGTGCCGGTTCCTCAAATCCTGGGCACCACAACGGATTCGGAGTTCTCGGAGGTGCCGCTGGTGTTGATGGAATTCGTCGACGGTTTGGTCGTGGACACCATGGGTGTCGCCGAGGCGTTGACGCCGCAGCGGCGCCGCGAGATCGCCCTGGACCTCCCGCGCACCCTGGCCAAGATCCACGCCGTCGATCTGGAGCAGGTCGGGCTCGCGGATCTGGCCAGCCACAAGCCGTACGCGCAGCGCCAGCTCAAGCGGTGGGTTGGGCAGTGGGAACTGTCCAAGACGCGCGAGCTGCCCGACCTGGACGATCTGACCCGTCGGCTCATTGCCGCCGCCCCCGAGCAACGCGAAATTAGCTTGGTGCATGGGGATTTTCACCTGCGCAACCTGATCACCTCGCGGGAGACCGGCGAGATCGTGGCGACGCTGGACTGGGAACTGTCCACGCTGGGCGACCCGGTTGCGGACATGGGTTCGCTGCTCACGTACTGGCCCGAACCGGGTGAGTCGACGCCCGGCGATTTCGCGCCTTCGACGCTGGAGGGTTTTCCCGATCGCGCCGAGATGACGCGGCTGTATCTGGAAGCGACGGGTCGCGATTCGACCGCTTTGCAGTACTGGCAGGTGCTCGGGCTGTGGAAGCTGGCGATCATCGGCGAGGGCGTCATGCGCCGCGCCATGGACGAGCCGCAAAACAAGGCGTCAGCGGGGACTCCGGACACCAGTTGGATCGACGCGCGGGTGCATCGGGCCCGCGAAATCGCCGATGCCGCAGGGATTTAGCGCAGTTGACGGAGACTCAACGTATCGTCGGTCAGTCTTGCCAGAAGTTCCTGGACAGGCGGCGGCGGTCAGCGCGTGCCTGTGGATCGGTGAAGTCCCGGATCCCTTGAGCCTCTCCGGCGAAGGGCGTGATCGGGACTTCGAACGCCAGCGCGCCCGCGATGTGGATGTCGGCGCCGTGGTTGAGGATGAACTTCGTTCGGCGCGTCGTGACGGGATGCTTGGCGAGGACGACTTCGGTCAGTGCGCCGACCTCACGGTCGAGGTCTTCGGGGCGACAAATTCGGTTCACCAGGTCGTAGCGTTCGGCCGTGTCGGCGTTGAACAGCGCGCCGAGCAGGTTCCACTCCTTGGCCTTGCGCCGGCCCGCGAAGCGCGCGAGCCGTGACGTGCCACCCCAACCCGGCGTGATGTCCCAGTCGATTTCCGGCATGCCCCACCTGGACCGGTCGGTCGCAATCACGAAGTCGCACACGAGGGTGAGTTCGAGTCCACCGCCGGTGCACGCGCCGTCGACCGCCGCGATGGTGATCGGGGTGAGGTCCTCGATGATCTGCACTGTCTCCTGGTACTTGCGGACCTGCCAGTACGGGTCATCCGGGCTCCAGGTGTTGAACTCGGTGATGTCGTCGCCGGCGCAGAACGTGTCCCCGGCGCCGCGCAGGATCACCACCCTGCACTCGCGGTCGTCCCGGATCTCTCGCACGGCTCGGTTGAGTTCGTCGGACAGTTGACGGTCGAGCGCGTTGTGCACTTCGGGGCGGTTGAGAGTGATCGTCGTGAGCGGTCCGGACCGGTCGAGGATCAGGTTTTGGTATGAGAGCGATTCAACTTGCATAACGAGACTCAAGCACGGTTAGTCTCGTTATGCAAGCCTTCCGATAGCATTCGTCCATGCGGCAGGTTCGGCTCGAGCGGGATTGCTCGGTGTTTCGTGCCGTCGCGGCAGTCGGCGATGCCTGGTCGTGGATGGTGTTGCGGGAGGCGATCTTCGACGGCGTGCGCCGCTTCGACGAGTTTCAGGCGCACTTGGGTGTTGCCCGCTCGACGCTGGCCGCCCGGCTTGACCAGCTGATCACCTCGGGGCTGTTGGAGCGCCACGGCTCCGAGTACGTGCTGACCGCGCGCGGCGACGATTTCATCGGCTGCCTGTTGACGGCGATGCACTGGGGCGATGTCTGGTGCGCCGACGCGCATGCGGCGCCGGCGCAGGTCACCCACCTCGGCTGCGGGCCGATGCACGCCGAAATGTCTTGCGAGCGTTGCGCCCAACCGGTTCTCGCCCGCGACGTCGCCTTCGACCGAACACCCGAACCCATGCGGCGTCCCGACGGACCGGCAGGTCGCCACCGCATGCCTGGGCTGGATCTCCTGGAGCGCAACCGTCCGTCCTCGATCGCGCGAACCCTGCAGGTCCTTGGGGACCTGTGGAGCGCCCTGATCATCCAGGAGTGCTTCTTCGGCACGCACCGCTTCGACGAATTCCAGCAGCGACTCTCCATCGCGCCAAACATTCTGTCCCAGAGGCTATCTCGGCTGATCGAGCGGGGAGTGCTCACGCGTTCCGCCGCCACCGGAGCGCGCCAAACCTACCAACTCACCGACAAGGGCCTCGACCTGTATCCCGTGCCGTTGGCAATCCTCACGTGGGGCGACCGCTGGCTCGCCGACGGCGATCCGCCGATCAAGCTCGGCCATAAAGCGTGTGGACACCGGCTCCATGCGATCCTCACGTGCTCGAACTGCACCAGGCCAATTGCCCGCGCCGACCTCGCGATCGCTTAGCCGCCCGTTCCATTTTTTCGATACATGCATCTTTTTGTGGCGTTGCGATCCATGATGACTTGTACGCGACAAGACGAGGGGTAAGCGATGTCATTCATGCTCGTGGCGCCGGACATCTTGCAGACGGCCGCGACGGATATAGCGCAGATCGGTTCGGCCGTGAGTGCCGGCAATCTCGCCGCAGCCATTCCGACGACTGAGATGGCGGCGGCGGCGGCCGATGAGGTCTCGGCGGCCATCGCGGCAGTCCTGGGTACGCACGCCAAGGAGTATCAGGCCGCGGCGGCGCAGGCGGCGACGTTTAACCAGCAGTTTGTGCTCGCCTTGCGTGCGGCGCAGGCATCGTATGTCGGAACCGAGGCGGCCATCGCGGGTGCTCTAGGCCCGGCCGTTGCCAACGGGTTCCAATCCTTCGTCTACGGTCCGATCCACACGAGCGGCCAAGCCTGGATCAGCAGCCCGTTCGGGCAGGCGATCGACCCGATTATCAATGCGCCCACGGTCGCGCTGTTCGGGCGTGCTCTGATCGGAAACGGTGCTGCCGGAACGGGGGCAGCCCCGAACGGCGGCGCGGGTGGTCTCCTGTTCGGCGACGGCGGTACGGGAGCGGCAGGCGGCGTCGGCGGGAGTGCCGGCTTCATCGGCAATGGCGGCGCCGGTGGTGCGGGCATTGGCGGCGGCGCGGGCGGCACGGGCGGCACCGGCGGCCTGTTGATGGGCAACGGCGGCACCGGCGGCACGGGCGATGTCGGCGCCAACGGTGGCGCCGGCGGGCAGGCGTTGCTGTTCGGCAACGGCGGCCTAGGCGGCGCCGCGGGCACCGGCGGCGTGGCCGGGGCGGTGGGCTATGGCGGGCTGTTCGTCGGCACCGGCGGCGCACCCACGGTCATCCCGGGCGGCGCCGGGCAGTCGATCATCATTGACTTCGTGCGGCACGGGCAGACCGCGAGCAACGCGGCGAACCTGATCGACACGGCGGTGCCCGGACCTCCGCTCACCGCGCTGGGCCAGCAACAGGCGCAAGCCGTCGCCAACGCACTCGCCGGGCAGGCCCCGTTCTCCGGGATCTTCGACTCGCAGTTGATCAGGACCCAGCAGACCGCCGACGCGTTGACCAACTTGCTCGGTTTGCCGCCCGCGACGGTATTGCCGGGGCTCAACGAAATCAGTGCCGGCATTTTAGAGGGCGGACCGCAGATTCCCGCGGGGATCCTATACCTGGTAGGCCCCCTTGCGTGGACGCTGGGAGCGCCCCTGACGCCGATGCTGGCCCCGTTGTCCACCGACCCCAACGGGGTGGTTTTCGGCAATCGCTTTGATGGCGCGCTGCAAACGATCTACGCCAATGCCATAGCGAACCCGGTCCCCAGCAACACGTCGGTGGCGTACTCAAGTGCGTTCACGATCGAGGTCGGGACGTTGATGAACGTCAACAACCCCAACCCCTTGCTAATGCTCACCCATTCGCTGCCCAACACCGGAGTTGTTGTGGTGCAGGGCAATCCTCATGATGGCTGGACGATGGTGAGCTGGGACGGGGTACCTGTCCCACCGGCGAACTTGCCGACGCAGCTGTTCGTCGACGTGCGTAACCTGATCGTGCCGCCGCAATTTGCGGCCTGGAACTTCACGCAGTCCCTGTTCGGTGGCGATCCGGCGACGATCGTGAACACGGCTCGCGTCGGCGCCGGCCAGGTCGGCGCGGCGATCGTGGACTTCCCGTTTGCGGTGGCCGAGGACTTGGCGGGCGCGGTGGGCTTCTGAGTGATGCCCACGCTGAACTCATTGCGCCCAAACGTGATCACTGCGCGAATTCACTGGTGCCAGCGCCTTCCTGCAGCCACGCAATGACCACTTCCCGCTTGTTGGGCTCCTGCGAACCGAGATCGCGACGGAGTCCGTCGCTGGACCACTCGGCATGCCAGATCGCGCCGGTGTGAAGGTAGCGAACCTTGATGGTGGTGTCGCCCTTGTGGTACTCGTGCATGATCGAGGACGACCCGGTGAGCTCCCACCCTCGTTGCACTGCCACGCGGGCGATGATATTTCGCAAGGCCATAATTTGCTCCCGGGTCGCTTCTCCACCTGATTACCCCAATCGAGTGGATCCAGCCAGTTGTCACAGCGCCGGATGATGTTTTTCACCATGGGCCGAAGCGCCAGGTCGTCACGATAAAAACTGACTCAAGTCATCAAGGATGTCGCGAGTTGCCGACGCTCGACTGCTTGCTTCTCTGCGTCCTGGCCCGGTTCGCTCGAACTCGGCGATCAGCCGTTCTCCGCTCTACATTGGCTTCACATTTCGCACTGAAAGCCCGCCCACCCATGAATTTCTGGGCTTCACGTTGGCCTGACTCATTGTTGGCTGCCGGTAGCTCGTCAGATATCGGCGCCTGGGGCACCGGTCGTTGCGATGCAAAGCCCAATCGTTGACTTAAGTCAACTTCAGTCGTTAGATGGGCGAGAAGCCGCGAGACGAGGAGCTTGCATGGCGTTGGAACAGTTCAACCTCGATGGACAGGTCGCAATCGTCACCGGCGCAGGCAAGGGGGTCGGCCAGGGCATCGCCCGCGTGCTGGCGGAGGCCGGCGCGACGGTCGTCGGCACCGCACGCACCGAGGCCGACATCGTCGGAACCATCCACGGCATCGAGGAGGCGGGCGGCAAGGGGTTGGCGCTGGTCGCCGATGCGATGAGCCGACCGGACGGCGAGCGCGTCGTCGGCACAGCCATGGAGCAGTTCGGCCGCATCGACATCCTCATCAACAACGTCGGCGGATCCACGTATGCACGGTTCCTCGACATCACCGACGAGGACTTCCGGCACACCTTCGATTGGTGCGTCACGTCCGCGTTCATCATGAGCCAGCTCGCCGCACCGCACATGCTCGACGCCGGCCACGGCTCGATCGTCAACATCTCGTCCGGCGCGGGACGCTTCGGCATTCGCGCGCTGACCGCCTACTGCGTCGCGAAGGGTGCGCTCGAATCGCTCACCAGGGCCATGGCGCAGGAGCTGGCACCGAAGATCCGCGTCAACGCGATCGCACTCGGCTCCTTCGCCACCGACGGACTGCAATCGAGCCTCGACATGATGCCCGGGTCGCTGGAGAAGATGAACGAGTCCACCCCGCTGCATCGTCTTGGCAACGTCGAGGACCTGGGGCGCCTGTGCGTATATCTCTCGACGCGCGATTGCTACGCCACGAACGCGATCTTCCACGTCGACGGCGGCATCGTCTCGAACAACTCGCCGCTTCCGATTCCCGACTACTGAGGGCAACGATGCGCAGAGTCATCCAGTTCTCCACCGGCAATGTCGGCCGCCATTCGCTGAGCGCGATCATCGGGCGGCCGGACCTCGAGTTGGTGGGAGTACACGCCGCAAGTCCGGACAAGATCGGCCGGGACGCGGCCGAACTCTGCGGGCTGAGCGAACCCACCGGCATCGTCGCCACCGACGACATCGACGCGTTGATCGCCCTGCAGCCCGACTGCGTCGTCTACACCGCCCAGGGCGAGACACGGCCGATGGAAGCCCTCGAACAGATGTCGAAGTTCCTCGCCGCGGGCATCAACGTCGCGGCCACATCGATGGTATGGCTGGTGGCTCCCCGGCAGGCAGACGACTGGCTGCGGGCGCCACTGGAACAGGCATGCGACGCCGGCAACAGCTCGCTCTACGTCAACGGCATCGATCCCGGCTACTCGGGTGACACCGAAGTGCACAGCGCGCTGAGCCTGGTCACCCGCGCCACCTCGATCACGGTGCAGGAGATCTTCGACTACGGCAACTACGACGACTACGAGTTCACTGGTAAGTCAATGGGATTCGGCTTGACGGCCGAGGACGAGACCCCGATGCTCTTCCTGCCCGGCGTCATCACCACCATGTGGGGCGGTCCCGTGCGCAACCTCGCCGACCAGCTCGGCGTGGAACTCGACGAGGTCCGGCAACGCACCGAGCCGTGGTACACCGACCGGCGCATCGAATGCAAGATGGTGACCGTCGAACCCGGGCAGATGGCCGGGGCGCGATTCGCGGTCGAGGGAGTGCGCGACGGCGTCGTCGTGATCACCATGGAGCACATCACCAGGCTCACCGCCGCCGCGGCGCCCGACTGGGAATACCCACCCGACAACAAGATTGGTGTTCACCGTGTTGTCATCGAAGGCGACCCGCGCGTCGAGCTGAATACGCATGTGTCGCACCCGGTGCTCGATGTCACCGAGGCCGGATGCGTCTCGACCGCTGCCCGAGTCGTCAACGCGATCGACTGGATCTGCCGTGCGCCAAAGGGATTGATCGCGGTGGAGGACATCCCGCAGGCCGCGGTGATCCG
>Ga0075364_10002552_pt1 | contig 10200 bp, 4 predicted proteins | sample EndMetdeltDD1764_FD_71517 | JGI IMG/M metagenome (GOLD analysis project Ga0075364, IMG submission 71517) | Populus endosphere microbial communities from Tennessee, USA - Endosphere MetaG P. deltoides DD176-4 | ecosystem: Host-associated > Plants > Roots > Endosphere | place: USA: Tennessee...
GAGCATAGCGACTCATCTATTAAACTGAGCCGCCAAAAACTCAGATACGATTTTATCTTCTTGTTTTTGGTTTTTCTTAAAAATTTTATTTAATTTTGGATTAGAATGATGCGATATCGGGGTTCGTATCTTCCCCATCAATTGAATAAGCAAAAGTGTTGAATTGAAATTAGTTAGGCCATCTATTCGTGAGAGTCGTGTTGTGTATTGATTGGGTTTGTGCTGCGATTTAGATTCACTTTGTTGATAACTTAGTCTCGGTTGAGCTTTTATAGTGTTTTTAAATCCTTCTTTATGATTTAAGGAGTTGCTTGCAGCACTCGCAGCCAAAGAAATTTTTTTATCCTGGATAAAGGTATTTTTTAAAAATTTATTTTTATTTACCGCTAGATTTCCTGTACGTGATTTTACTGATGATTTTAAGCCATGCTGAGCAAACGGCATCGGACTCGTTTGTTTTTTCAAATTGAAATTAGATTTCTTCTGAATAGATTGCTTATGATAATTTTGCCTATCTTTAGGGTAAATTGTAGGCTTTTTTTCGGAATGAGGTTTGTTAGCAGCTATCAAAGGACTCGCCTGCCTTTCATTGTTTTTCTGAACATTTTTTTTAACACGCAATGCTGTGTTTTTTTTCGAGGAAGCATCTTGATATTTTTTTATGTAATCGTCTGCAATTCTTAAAATACGATCCTCATCAAACGCCTTACTTAGTTGAGAATTAGGTTTATTCTGTGGGAAAAATGTCAGATTGCTTAGTTTATTCTCATTTGTAGGTATTGTTTTATTAGAGTTGATCCCTATATTATTTTCGCGAACGGTTTGACGCTTACGACGCTGCCATTCTTTTTGTTGCGAACTTTCCTGATGCTCAGAAGTTATTTTTTCTGGGCTGATTAAGTCTAAAAAACTAGGTGTCACGGTAAGATCTTCACTGCTAACCTTCTCAGAAAAATAAGTAGCATGTTCAATTTTATCTTGATAATCTTGTAACTGAAACTCGCGATCGAAAAATTTGAAGGTCGCTGATAATATCTTTTTTTTCATTTCAGGTGTTTTAAAATCAGCTAAAATAATAGTGCAGACATCCGAGGTAACCGTTGGAATATTACTCAGAATAAGATCCGTTTCAGTATGGAGAAAAATAAAATAGCCTATATTTTTTAATATGATAATTTCAGCTTGTTCTCCTATATCCTTATCTGTAATGACTATAATCTGTTTATCATCCGTAAAAACTAAAGGGGTTTCTACTAATTTCCAAATTTCATTCTCTTCATCCTGAAAAATTCTTATATTTTTAGGGATAAGATTATCAATAAAAATATCGATTTTTTGATACCAATTATCATTATTACGAACGCCGTCTTTTAATTGAATTGTCACCAAAGAATGGAAACCGTCTAAATTGTGCAAATAGTGAGATGATGAGTAAATTGCGTTAATCAATGTCAAAAATAAATCGCCTTCTACCCGAAATAGACGAGGAAAAATGATAGCATTGGGATAGATTTGTCGGTATTTTTTAACCAGTTCACGTAAATCCAAAGTATCCCTGAACTCTATTGACTCTTTATAATCTTCTTTTAAGCTATCATAGAGTGTAATGGGTGCAAGAGGAAATACGGGATCTTTGCAAGGCAATATAACATAGACATTTTCACCGCCATTACCCACTAAATGACTTTCAAATAAGCCATTGATATAAAAAATTTCGTGCGTCGCTCGTCCAATTGAAATCATGCTATTGTTTAGTAAATGCAGTGAAAAAGTTTTTTCTAAACGATTAGCCAATTCTGTAAAAAAACTAATGTTTTCATCAATGGTTTTATTATTAGATATCTTTTCTTGTAGATAGATCTGTTCGTTATTTAAAAATTTCATTTCCATATTTTGAAAAAAATAAGATATATTTTTTGCTCCAATTAGCTCATTTTTTGTTTGATTCTTAGCAGTCAAAGAGTCAGAAACAGTAAGATTAAATGTTTTTGTATCATCAAAATCTAATGGGTTAAGCAAAATATTTATAGTTCTATTTTTTATACTGAGTGCTTGAATATTCTGTATAGCAGTTTGAAAAAAAAATCGATGTTGAATTGTTTCTTTTGAGTGTAATTTGACTTGCGCTACACCGACTTCTTTTGATGGAATTAAATAATCAACAGAATCCACACCCGAATCTAAAAGAAATAAAATGATAGTATTATTTCTTAATGTAAACTTTGGACTTTTATATGACCGATCGCTGAGGAAGAAGATATCTGGATATTCATTATTTCTACCTCCACCCCCATCGATTTCACGCATATTCCTATCGAGGTAAAAAATTTCTTGTTGCTTATTTCGACCCGAAATTTGGTTGATCTTTTTTAACTGAATTTTAGTCTCACCAGAAGAACAAAATAATGGAATATAATTTAATAGACTGCTATTTTTTCCACATAAAAATCCGTAAAAATCAAGCAGTAAATAATCACTTTTTTCAGGAAAAAATTTATCTAGTATAAGTATATTCCAACCCTGACCTCCTTGTAGTAGACCTGATGTAGAGTTTCCCTGCAAATTAAACACATTAACTTTATTACCCCCTCTATACAATTTTCTGCCATTTTCTACGAGAAATAATGTGGGAGAATCAACAAAAGCAATAACTTCTTGATTCCCTGGTCCTAAAGCGATAAGTGTTGCGTTACCGGTCCTATTTGCCGAATATTCTATGCCTAGGGCATTTTGGCAGAGATAACTACATCCGCAGTTAGAAGATATGTTAAAATCGGAAAAAGGCTTCCATTTAATAGTACCGGATAAACAAAATAGATGTCCTTCATTAGGCTCATTGGGTGTGCTGTCATCAAACTCTAACTGCCTTTTTACATCCAAAAAAACTCTACTATTATTGTATAAAACCTTTTCTGTATAAAAAGTAGGAACAATATACCAGATAATATCTGTATGCACTTTTAAGAATGGAATGGCATGTTTAACTAATTGTTCATTCTTTGCTTTAAGCTGTAAATATTCTGATGGCTCCATTTGAAAAAAAGCTCGCAAAAACTGAACAACTTGTTCTGCTGTAGAGAGAGAAACATATTTATTGATGCTCGCAACTTGTTGCTCTGAGGAATACATTTCGGATCCAAACCAAGCGAGCAAAGTAATCCCCTCGCCTATAGGGCCTGTAAGTTCAGCGACACCAGCAATAACCCCAATCAATTCAGCTCCCTCAATACCTGCTTCTACGCCATCAACACCCACAATAATGCCATTGGAAATAATATCAGGAATAAGCGCTTTATCGCCCATTTCATAAGCTTGTATTTCTTTTTTAAGATTGTAAACAAAAAAAATCGACGTCGCTCTAGCTACGAACGGTGAAGCGACTTGCATAGTTTTACCTAATAATTGTCTTTTGCCCACCGATAATATTTCTTTATTAAATAGAATGCGCAGTGCACTTTTGCTTTCTAAGCTTAAATCTTTTTCTAATAAACTCGTCTCTGCTGCCAAATTTTTCCCTTGGGAAAATAAGCCACTGGATATTTTCCCAAAGAGTGTATTACTACTTATTAATCCAACATTAATGGCAACTTTGCTAAAATCACCTTGAAGCAAAGCGCTTAAGGTATCTTTAGCCATAAGACCGGAGCTTACAGTCCGAGTTAACGATGCCACTTTTTTTAAATGAGATTTAATTTTTAGATTCTTGATATCTTCAATTTTGTCTTCCGTTTCAAATGAACAAATACTCCTCTTTAAGCTGTGCGCTGGACAGTTATCATATCCGTTAAACAAGTCTCCAAATATTTTCATCTTAAATTCATAAAACAGCTTTATAGACTCTTGTTGCATTTCCTTTTTCAAAGGTAAACTCGATAGTCGCCTTATTTTAAATTTAGGATCTTTTAAACTATTAAAATGCTCGATAATATATTTAATATTTTCTTTAGATAAGCTTCCTGCTAGCCATTTTTTTTCTAAATAGTCTAAAGTTTCAGCCAAGAAAAAAGATAAACCCAATTTTATATAATAGGCAATAGCGTCGCCAATAAACTTAAGATATTTTTGCCTGGGAAATTTAAGATAGGCTAAATCGATAAAATAAGAACAATATTTTATATGCTGATAACTTAAATTATCAAAAAAAATCTTTTCAGGATGACCATATAAAAAAGTAGATTCAATATCGGTATGCTCTGACATATAGAGTAAGAAATGTAGATAGTGAAAAATATTTTCTTCATCATCTTTAAAACCAAAATGTACTAATAATTTTTGAGTTTTTTTTATAACTTCTTCAAATTTAGGTCTATCCTGCTCAAGATTAATCCGTATAACCTGTTGCAGTAATCGGTGGATAGTATATTTATTTTCCTGGCCCCGATTAATCATAGAATAACTAGTGAGCATGTGCATAATACCATCTAAATCATAGAGTTTTAAATTACAATTAATATGATTTAAATAATAAAATTTTGTAATTGAAATATTATCTGGATCTAAATAAGCCATAATATATAAAGTATCTATCGCATCTTGTCCCCCTGGATGAGATTTAATTTTTTCTAAGGTAATAAGCCAGGTGGTATATACAGTCTGTAGGTAGAGATCATTGTTATAATTCGAAAAATCAAAACTTAATAAAAATTGACATTTTTCTTTGTAAAGCTTCGTATAGCTTTCTATAGAAAAATTAACATCGGTATTTTTTTTTAGTTTAATATAAGCAAGCGCTTGTTGTAGTGCTAAAGGTAAACCTTGGAGTAATTGATTCAATTCTTTTATTTTTTCATTTTCAGTATTATCGCTTAAATCTAAGGATTTTTTGATAAGCTCTTCGGTTTCTTGTGGGGTAAAAACGCCCAACGATAACACCGATGCAACATTTTCCCAATTATTATAACGTGAAGTAATCAATAATGTAGGTTTGTTACCCAACATAGTTTTAGGTAAAAAATTTGTTATCGCACGATAATTCTCAACATTATCAAAAATAAACAAACTTTTTCTGTCGGAAAAATATTCATACACCGCATCGACAATTTCTTCTAGATCTTTTTTTGAACCATAACTATCTGTGATGATAAGCTCCAATTTGTTTGCCAATTTATGAAATGAATAGGCCAAGTTCTCTTTAGTTTCAGCACTAATCCATAAAACGTTATAATCATAGTCTCTGGCATAAAGTTCAGCATAGCGTAAGGCGAGTTGAGTTTTACCTATCCCGCCTAAACCAGTAATAGAAAATGAGGAACCACTTGTTGCTTGAGAGGAACTGCTGGATGGGCTTGCTAAAATATCTAAAGCAGATAAACTAGGCACGATGGCTATCGTTCTTTCTGATAGTAAGACTTGGTGCAATGTTTTAAGCAGCTCGACTCTTCCGCTAAAATTGTTTATAGGTTTTCTTAAATCAAACAAAATAGGCATTTTACTTGGGTAGTATTCTTTTTTAAAAGATTGAGGGGAATTTCGATGCTCAATTTTATCTAAAATTCGCTGAGCTTCTGCTGTATTCGTATCAGTTTCTAAAATATAATTATATCCTCTGGAAACAAACTGAAAAATACTTTCTGCTTGAGGATAATGTTCTATTGAAAACTGATTTTGCAAACTTTGTTTTAGTTCACCATTGACTTCTTGCTCCCAATTTAAAATTCTTCGGTAACCATAGCGATGGCTCGCGGAATGTTCTTTATTTGCAAAATATTTATTCGGTTGACCATTCTCAAGAATAACTAAACCTACCTTTTCATATAAATTTGCAGTATTAATATTGTTTCCACTTTTATCTTGTACAATATTTCCCGTGATCCTTAGTCTTGCTGACTTTATACTCGGATCAAATAACTTTTCCGATGGACCTTGTAATACACCTTGTACTATAAGTTCCTCGCAAATAACACTATCCATTTCAGTAGATTTTGCTATATAGTTAAATACTCTACCTACGGCATCTTCGGCTAGTTTTTCCATAGCAATTTTATCGCCTGCTTTATCCGTTACGAGCATAAATTGATTTTCATAGCTATAAAAAATATCAACTGCCGCTGCCGATAAAAGCTTACTCAAACTACCTGGATTAGCCTTAGAAAAAATCTTAGTGATTTTTTGCGCTTTATCTTTTGATTCATAATATTTACCACTAATCATTCTTAAAGAAGCCACGAGCGAAGGAATTGAGCCGACTAAACTTTGTGAAATACCTATTCCTAGTAATGCACCTGTTAATCCTGTTTTTAATTCAGTTTTTAATGCTTGTTCGGTTAATAGCTCACCTTTTGCTAATAAATGATATTTACCCAAGTTTTTGCTAAAACTCCTCATAAAAGTTTCAACAAAAGTCTCTAATAAAATTATTATTTGTTCTTTTTCATCTTTAAGTTGCAATTTTAAGCGTTTAGAATCATCTTTACTCAGTGATGTCGAAGCGATACGGCGGAATGAAGATGGAAATGGTTCTCGTTGTGGATTGACTTCCTGAGTAAACATAGGATGTCTTTTACACCATCCGGGATCAGCACGAAGTTTTTCTGAAAGAAACTGCCGTCTGCTCTCAAAAAATTCTTTACTGCGTGACAGTTGCAATTGATTTATTAACCAATACATTGATTGATTTTCAATAATCATCTGATTTATAGTGACTGCATTTTCAAGAGCCCATAAACCACAATTATAATCCTCAGTTTGTTGTAGGAAACCTGGGCTTAAACTCATAGGTTGTATTTTAAACTGATCAAAAAGTAGTCTATAATATTCAGGAGGCATGGGATAATTTTTTGAATCGGTATAATAAGCAATATAATTTCTAGCGTTATATGAGATAACTAAAGTTACCCAATGCAAACTTTCTAACTGCATAATTAAAGTCAATCTGGCCGCCTCAGCGAATTCTTTTGTTTTTAGTAGAAATACTTCTAAATTATTAGTTAAATCTGATAGCGAAGTTAATACTGCAAACTTAGCGTTGCTTCCTACTATTCCTGCATAAGTGTTATATTCTAAGCGAACTATCTCGTTGAGATCGTCTTGATTTAACCAATAATTATATTCGCCTTTTGCTGTTGCCTCGGCCAGTGTTTCAGCATTACCACGTTTAACACGCAATTGATTGGATGTCTTTAAATTCTGAATATTTTCTGAAGATTTTAATATAGATTTAGAATAAATATCCTTATTTTTATTTCCATTTTTTTTATTCATTTTGCATTCCATTGTTTTATTTTTAATAGTCTATTGAGTATAAACTATGAGTTTTTTAACTTCAATATTATACTCTTAAGCATTATTTTTTTAGTTGAAATAAATTAATAATATTAAAAAAATAAATTAAATTTTTATCGTCATTACGATAATTTTTTTTAAGCACCGATAAAATGAAATATTCCGAAATCTAATCCATCTAAAAGCCTTTGATAAAATTACTATTAACCAGACTTTCCATCAAAAATTTTTAGATAGGCAACAAGTTTATTTAGTTAATTATTTGTTGTATTTCCAAGGCTGAAGGTAGGCAAATCTTAAAAGAAAATCTTTCTCTAGGTGATCTTATCGGTTAAGAATTATCTCAGAATCTCCTGAATCAATTTGTGAATAAAGACACATACGAAGGGAATACTATTTATTAACCGATCCTTTGGGTCAAGAGGTATCAAAAAAACACATTAAGTTGCAAGAAAAAATTATCGAAATTGATAAATCAGAGCAAATTCTTTTAAAAAGAATTGACGATGGACGGATTGATGGTCAATCTTTTGAGGATTTTTACAAGCGTATATTTCTAGACCTGGCCTAAAAAAACAATTTCTCCGTAAAAATATCAAAAAATTAGTTTGTTAGAAGAAATTAAGTCCTTGATATAAGCTCAGGCTTGAAATCAGTTATATTATCATCATCCCACATTGATTTATTTAGGGTAATTTATTTTTTACTCTTCCGATTTATTTTCTTCAGGAATAAGAGTATCTTTAGAAGTATTATTAGCTTGAAAGGAAGAAGAACTAGGTGGATTGTTTATTTGATTGACAGCATTTTCCGATGGCCTGGCAGGTGTAACCTCGCTGGCAACTGTTGCTTGGTTTGCTAGTGTTCTAACATTAAAAATAAGCCTATCAATATACCAATACTAGCAATACCCAGCCCAAACATCGATCGAGTATTTCTTGACATACCGGGGATAAGAATATTTTCATTAACATTTAATGAATCACTAATTTTAGCTAGTCCCTTTTGTAATTCCCTATCTTCTTGTATACACGAATTTATATATAATCGATTTATAACAAATCAAACAAGCCCAAAAAAATTATTATATTTTCATCCATAGCGACTCCATATTATTATTAATCTTTATCTAAAGTGCAACATAATTTAAAAATTGCATAAAATATCTCTCCGGCTTTTTATGCTATGTTTTTTTTACAACCAGTAAAAAGATATTTCATTTGGCTGTTTCTAACATTTTATAAACGACTGTATTTTTCGCGGCGGCGAAATAACGAATTGCGAAGAAAATATCCTGGGAAATATCAAAGTCATTTGGTCCGCACGTGGAGAAATATGATTTAGAACAATGAGTACTTGATTTGTCTGTAGATACAATTTTATTATAAAGCCCACGCCATAATTTTTGACGTAAACGTAGTGATCTGTCGGTCAAAGTTATAAATAATAAAGTAATCCAGCTAATTTTCATTTAAGTTTCCTAATTACAACTAAACAAAGGACAAGCAGATAAAACAATTTCTCCAACATTTTGTAAATAAAATTAGTTAGCTAGCACTAAATTTGCTATTATTCTTGAAAAGATAAATTATCGCTCTCTATGCCTGAATTGCCTGAAGTTGAAACCACGTTGCGAGGTATACGAGCCCCAATACAAAATCAAATTATACAAAAATTTTTGATTCGTCGACCTAGTTTGCGTTGGCCTATACCTTCTCAGGATTTACAGCAATTAGTCGGTCTCAGAATTACGCAAGTTACCCGCCGTGGTAAATATCTTTGTATGGCTACTGCACAAGGTAACATCATTATCCATCTTGGTATGTCGGGTCGTCTGCGGATCTTGCATGAATGTGTTACTCCGGGTAAACACGATCATGTCGATATTCTTCTGAATAATGGCACCCTACTCCGTTTTACCGATCCGCGTCGGTTTGGCGCATTGCTGTATACCAATGAAGATCCTAAATGGCACCCATTGCTAAAAAATTTGGGTGTTGAACCACTTAGCCGCCAGTTTTCTGCATTCTATTTAAAACAAAAATTGGCCAATAAACAGCTACCAATCAAATCGGCAATTATGGATCAGCGCATTGTGGTAGGTGTGGGTAATATATATGCCAGTGAAGCGTTATTTATGGCTAAAATAAATCCCTTGAAGCCTGCTAGAACATTATTGCTTTGCGATTTAAAGCTATTAGTCAGTGCTATTAAAGCTATTTTACGTTTAGCAATTAAACAAGGGGGTAGTAGTTTAAAAGATTTTTTAAATAGTGAAGGGAAACCTGGATATTTTACCCAACACTTAAACGTGTATGGTCGTGCTGGACTTCCCTGTTTACAATGTCAATCTACACTACAACTTGCACGTATTGGCCAACGCAGTAGCGTGTATTGTCAACAATGCCAGCGTTAATGATAAGCAACGTTAAAATTCGGCTAAGGGTTTAACGACTTGCGATACGCTGCGGCAGGCTTAAATTCGCCCTTTCAGCGGATACTGCGGATATCAATGTATAACCATGGAAGGGATAAGGAATTTGTAGTGTTATGTGCGACCGCAATTTTTTTAACACCTGATTTTCTTGTTCAATCAATGCCACCGCTATTTTCGACGCGGAAAACGAAAAATAATTTTTTGATTAACTAAAAAAAAGATTATCCCAACCTGCATCAACACAGATTACTTCTTTTAAGGGTAAGAGCTCAGGAAACTGAGCTGCTAAACAGTTTTTTACTTGTACTTCATTAATAAGGATATCTGCGTGCCAAGCTTCATGACTCATTTTTTTATTCAGCATAAAAGGGTTTCCCGCCGACTATTGAATAAGCGTCGACATCCTTAGTGAGTAAGGCATTGCTACCAATAAGGGCACCATGACCAATGTCAATATCCCTTGCATGATCGTAGCTGAGTTACCTAGCCATACGTCATGGCCAATGACAGTATCTCCTTTACTGACCACACTCTCAGAACTC
>Ga0075364_10002553_pt1 | contig 10200 bp, 8 predicted proteins | sample EndMetdeltDD1764_FD_71517 | JGI IMG/M metagenome (GOLD analysis project Ga0075364, IMG submission 71517) | Populus endosphere microbial communities from Tennessee, USA - Endosphere MetaG P. deltoides DD176-4 | ecosystem: Host-associated > Plants > Roots > Endosphere | place: USA: Tennessee...
GTGTCACGCACCAGCGCACCGCCCGGCATCGGCGCGAACTTGCCGCCGGAAATCTCGATCAGCGCAGAGGCAAACTGTGGCATGTCGGCGGAACGCTGCGCCAGCGGGCGGCCGCCGAGGTTCATGCCGAGGCAGCCATAAGCTTTTGCACGCGCGATATCCGGGCGAAACAGCCCGCCGCCATCCTCGCCCGAATAGGCGACCAGCACGCCGCGCGCGTCCAGTACCGCAACGCCGATCGGTTTGAGGTTGAGGGCGCGCCCCTTCTTCAGCGCACCGTCGATGACGGACATGGCCTGGGCAAGCGAAAGCGACATCAAAGGCTCCTTTGCATGTTCCCTGCGTCAAATCACGCGACGCAAGGCGCTGTCAATGCGGTGGTGTTCCACTGCCAGAAACTGGCACTGTTCTCTGCGAAAAACAGGGCGCATGATGGCCCAAACGACGAGAGGACGAACCATGGCAGCCACGGCCGCAACCCTCGACAGCGCCGCCGCCGATCTCGATATCCTGCACGAGCTCAACCACGACTATGTGCGCTCGGTGCAGGAGGCCGACGTCCGTTGGTTCGACGAAAATCTTTCCGATGACTTCCTCAACAGCAATCCGGACGGCACGCTCATCGACCGCGCCGCCTTCCTCGCCCAGATCGCGAGGAAAACGCCCCTCACGAACCTGAAGGAAGAGGACGTCCGCATCGTCGTTCGCGGCGACTTCGCTTTCATCCACGCGCGCACCACGTTCAAAAAACCCGACGGCACGCAGGGCGCCGGCCGCTACACCGACATCTGGTGGAAGCGCGACGGTCGCTGGCTTTGCGTGACAGCCCACGTCACGCGCGCCTGAGGTTTCTCCCTCCCCTTCGGGGGACGACCACGACAACGGCGAGCGTACTTCCAGCCTGACCCTCGAACTCCCGCTTCGCAACGAGCGAGGGCTCGATGGCGGTCGTCCGCGCGCCCGCGCCGCGCTACGGCGCATGACGGCTTAAATCTCTATTCTGATGCTTGACATATCATAATCCATATATTTTACTTGCTGCACAACGTTTTGCATCTCAGCGAGTCGCAGCATGATCACTGCCGCCCAGCTTCGGGCCGCCCGTGCGTTGCTCGGCGTCGATCAGCGCGAACTGGCGCAGCGCTGCAGCTTGTCCCTCCCGACCATCCAGCGGATGGAAGCCTCCGACGGAGTAATTCGCGGTAACGTCGACTCGCTGATGAAGCTGGTCGATGCCCTTTCAGCCGCCGGCATCGAACTGATCAGCGAGGGCATGGCCAGCCAGGGCGGCGGACGCGGCGTGCGGCTCAAGGAGCCGGCGCCGAAGATACAGGCGAGCGATCCCAAATGAGCGCGCGCGCAACCGCCTGCATCGCGATCCAGGGGCGGCCATGATCGTCGCGGCGCTCTGTTCGGTAGCGACCCTGTTGGTCCTGGCCCCGGCCGGAATAGCGCTCTCGATGCATGCGCGCGGCAGCGCCGTCGTCTACGGCGCAAGCCTCGTTGCGACGCTTGCGCTCTGCGTCATCGCAGCGCTCAGCCTGCTCGATCCTGCGCATCCGGCGACCGCGACGCTGCCCATCGGCCTGCCCTGGCTTGGCGCGCATTTTCGTCTCGACGCGCTCGCGGCGTTCTTCCTCGCTGTCGTCAATCTCGGTGGCGCAGCAGCCAGCCTGTATGCGCTCGGCTACGGCCGGCATGAGCAATCACCGGGGCGCGTGCTGCCTTTCTTTCCCGCCTATCTCGCCGGTATGAACATCGTGGTTCTTGCCGACGACGCTTTCACATTCCTCGTCGCCTGGGAGTTCATGTCGCTGACGTCCTGGGCGCTGGTGGTGTCGCACCATCGCGAACGCGAGAACGTCTACGCCGGGTATGTCTATCTGCTGATGGCGAGCGTCGGCACGCTGGCCCTGCTGCTTGCCTTCGGCGTGCTTGCCGGCGCCAGCGGCAACTACGATTTCGACTCGATCCGGACGGCGGATCCTACGACCACGCTTGCGGCCCTCGTCCTGTTGCTGACGCTTTTCGGCGCCGGATCGAAGGCGGGCCTTGTGCCGCTGCACGCCTGGTTGCCGCTTGCCCACCCGGCCGCGCCAAGTCATGTCTCCGCGCTGATGAGTGGGGTCATGACCAAGGTCGCGGTCTATGGCTTCGTGCGTATCGCATTCGATCTGCTCGGATCGCCGCAGTGGTGGTGGAGCATCGTCGTGCTCGGCGTCGCCGGGCCGACCGCGACGATCGGCGTGCTCTATGCCTTGATGCAGCGCGATCTCAAGCGCGTCCTGGCCTACAGCACGATCGAGAACATCGGCATCATCTTCACCGGCCTCGGGCTTGCGCTCGCGTTCAAGGCGGAAGGCCTCGATTGGGTCGCCGCGCTGGCGTTCACCGCTGCCCTTCTGCATGTCTTCAATCACGCCCTGTTCAAGAGCCTGCTCTTCTTCGGCGCAGGCGCCGTGCTGAACGCGACCGGCGAGCGCGACATGGAGAAGCTCGGCGGATTGATCCATCGCATGCCGCAGACAGCCGTCGCGATGCTGGTCGGATGCGTGGCGATATCGGCGCTGCCGCCGTTCAACGGCTTCGTTTCCGAGTGGCTGACCTTTCAGGCGATCCTGCTCAGCCCGCAATTGCCGTCATGGAGCCTGAAGCTCATCGTTCCCGCAGTCGGCGGACTGCTCGCGCTGGCGGCGGCGCTGGCGGCGGCCTGCTTCGTGAAGGCATTCGGCATCAGCTTTCTCGGCAGGGCCCGCACGCCTGTGGCGGCCTCGGCCCACGAGACCGACGCCTGGTCGCTGGCCGCCATGTTCATCCTGGCTGCGCTCTGCCTGATCGCCGGCGTTCTGCCGGGCCTGTTCATCGACGCGCTGACGCCGGTGAGCCAGGCCATGGTCGGTCGAGGGATGCCGGACCAGTCCGGTCTGGCGTGGCTGACGATCGTGCCGATCGCGGAAAGCCGCAGTTCGTATAACGGCCTTCTGGTGTTCGTATTCGTCACTCTGTCGGGCTCGATCGCGGCTTTCGCGATCCATCGTCTGGCGTCCGACCGCTTGCGGCGCGCACCGGCCTGGGATTGCGGCTTTCCCGATCCAAACCCGGCGATCCAGTACAGCGCTTCGAGCTTCTCGCAGCCGATCCGCCGCGTGTTCGGCGGCCTCGTGTTCCGCGCACGCGAAATCGGCGAGATGCCGCCGCCGGGCGGCATGGCTCCCGCGCGGCTGACCGTCAAGATGCACGACGTGATCTGGGACACGCTCTATGCGCCGATCGGAAACGGCATCGGCTTCGTCACCGCGCGCATCAACGTCCTGCAGTTCCTGACGATCCGCCGCTACCTCTCGCTGGTGTTCGTGGCGCTGATCACGCTGCTGCTGGTGCTGACGCTATGATCCGCGACCTCCTCTCTCAAGGCGTGCAGATGCTGCTGGTGCTGTTGCTGGCGCCGCTGCTGACCGGCTTTGTCCGCAAGGTGAAAGCGCGCCTGCTGCGCCGACAGGGACCGCCGCTGCTGCAGCCCTATCTCGATCTCGTGCGACTGGCGCGCAAGGATGTCGTGCTGGCGGACAGCGCTTCGTGGCTGTTCCGCGTCATTCCCTACGTCATCTTCGCCGGCACCTGGGTCGCAGCCTCCCTCGTGCCAACCTTCGGCAGCGGCCTCCTGTTCTCGTGGACGGCCGATCTGATCGCGATCATCGCACTGCTCGGCAGCGCGCGGTTCTTCCTCGCGCTGGCAGGTATGGATGTCGGAACCAGCTTCGGCGGTATCGGGTCAAGCCGCGAGGTGATGATCGCCTCGCTTGCCGAGCCTGCAATGCTGATAACGGTATTCGCGGTAGCAATGATCGCGGGCTCGACCCAGCTCTCGACCATCGCCGAATTCATGGGATCGGCCAAGGTGGGCCTGCGCGTCTCGCTTGGGCTCGCGCTGGTCGCGCTGACGATGGTGGCGCTCGCCGAGAATGCCCGCATCCCGATCGACAACCCGGCAACCCATCTCGAACTCACAATGGTGCATGAGGCGATGGTGCTGGAATATTCCGGCCGCCATCTGGCGCTGATCGACTTGTCGTCACAACTGAAGCTGTTGCTTTACACCTCGCTGATCGCCTGCCTATTCGTGCCCTGGGGAACCGCGCCACCGAAGGCCAGTGCGGTGGCGCTGGTGATCGGCGCTGTCAGCTACATCGGCAAGCTCGCCGCCGCCGGCGTGCTGCTCGCCGTATTCGAAACCTCGATCGCAAAGATGCGCGTGTTCCGGGTGCCGGACTTCCTCGGCGCCGCCCTGATGCTCGCGCTGCTCGCAACCCTGCTCCGGTTCGTTTCGGGGAGTCTGTAAGGATGAACGGACTCGCATTCGACATCGCCCACCTGCTGGCCGGATCGCTGGTGCTGGTGAGCCTCATGATGCTCTACCAGGATCGCCTCTACGCGCTGCTCAATGTCTATGCGGTGCATGCCGGCGTGCTGGCGCTGTCGGTGGCCTGGCAGGCCCTTATTCAACATGCGCCGCACCTTTACCTCACCGCGCTGATCGCGCTCGTGTTCAAGGCGATCATCATTCCGGTGGTGCTGCACCGGATCATCGTCAGACTGGGCATTCACCGCGAAATCGAGACCGCGGTCAGCGTCGGCCTCACCATGATGGCAGGCATCGGTCTGGTGGCGCTGTCGATGGTGGTGATGCTGCGCGTAACTCCAGGCGCCGATGCGCTGGCGCGCGAGGACCTCGCCTTCGCACTCTCGGTGGTTCTGCTCGGCCTGCTGATCATGGTGACGCGGCGCAACGCCGTAAGCCAGGTCGTCGGCTTCATGTCGCTGGAGAACGGTCTTGTGCTGGCGGCAACCGCCGCCAAGGGCATGCCGCTGGTGGTGGAAATCAGCGTGGCGTTCTCGGTGCTGATCGCCTTCATCATCATCGGCATCTTCCTGTTCCGGATCCGCGAGCGCTTCGACAGCGTCGACGTGCAGGCCCTCGATCGTTTCCGCGGAGAGCGACGATGACGCTCGACGCGCTCGCTTCGCTGCTGCTCATTCCCGCCATCGCCGCCGCGACGCTGGCCCTGCTGCCCGGCTACCGGTTGACCGCGCGGCTGAATGTGTTGGCGACGCTGCTTACGCTGCTCAGTGCGGTGTCGCTGTTCGTCGTCGAACCGACGTCAGGCAACTATCTCCTGGTCGACGACCTCAACAAGGTCTTCATCGTGCTGACGACCTTCGTCGGCTTCACCACCAGCGTCTTCAGCGCCAGCTATATCCATCATGAGATTGAAATCGGCCGGCTGACGCCGGTCTTCGTCCGTTTCTATCATGCCATGTACCAGGCGCTGATGTTCGCGATGAACCTTGCGCTGGTGGCAAACAATATCGGCCTGATGTGGGTGGCAGTCGAGATCGCCACGCTGACGACCGTGCTAATGGTCGGCATGTATCGGACCCACGAGGCGCTGGAAGCGGCCTGGAAATACTTCATCCTCGGCAGCGTGGGCATTGCGCTCGCGCTGTTCGGCACCATCCTCGTCTATATGGCGGCGCGTCCGGTAATCGGCGAAGGACAGGAAGCCATGGTGTGGACTGTGCTCCTGGCGCATGCGGCGAAATTCGATCCCGCCCTGCTCAACGTCGCCTTCGTCTTCCTGCTGCTCGGCTATGGCACCAAGGTCGGTCTCGCGCCGCTGCATGCATGGCTGCCCGACGCCCATGCCGAGGGACCCACGCCGATTTCCGCCGTGCTTTCAGGATTGCTCCTGAACGTGGCGCTCTACGCACTGCTGCGCTTCAAGATGCTGCTGGCGGTCAACCCCGCGGCCATCGCGCCGGGCCCGCTGATGGTGACCATGGGGCTGATCTCGGTGATCTTCGCGGCGTTGATGCTTTACCGGCGGCGCGACATCAAGCGCATGTTCGCCTACTCCTCGATCGAGCACATGGGCATCATCGTGTTTGCCTTCGGCATGGGCGGCGCGCTGGCGAATTTTGCCGGACTTCTGCACATGACCATGCACTCGCTGACCAAGTCGGCAATCTTCTTCGCGGTCGGTCACATCGCGCAGGTCAAGGGCACGCAGAAGATCGCCGACATCGGCGGCCTCACCGTCACCAACCCAGTGCTCGGCTGGGGCCTCGTGCTCGGTGTCGTGGCGATTGCCGGCTTGCCACCGCTCGGCATCTTCATGAGCGAATTCCTCGTGGTGAGCTCGACCTTCGCCCGCGAACCATGGCTGACCGCGATCCTGGTGCTTGGCATCGTCATCGCGCTCGGTGGATTGTTCCTGCGGCTCAACTCGGTCGTGTTCGGCGAACCAAAGGGCACGACTGCGCCCGCGGAAGCGTCCTACGTGCCGATGTTCACTCATCTCGGCATCGTTCTTGCGGCCGGCATCTACCTGCCGCCGCCGCTGGTTTCCGGCTTCCGCAACGTCGCCAAATTGCTGGGATGATGCCCGTGAGCCTGCTCGATCAGCTTCCTCATCATCGCCTCGTTGCAGAACACTGGCCTTGGCCACGCGTCATCGTCGGCGAGGGTGACTGGCGGGTCGCAATCGATCATCTCGCGTCGGGCCACATGACACTGCTGGGCCTTTGGGGAGAGCCCGGGACCGTGCATATGGCCCTGCTCGGCGGCAGCTCCAACGAGATCGCCGTCGTCAGCTTCGAATGCGAGTCCGGCGCGTTTCCGAGCGTCGGCGCAAGGCATCCACCCGCGCGTCGCCCGGAACGTGCGGCCTGCGACCTGTTCGGCCTGCGCGCGACAGGCACAGCCGATGCGCGGCCATGGCTCGACCATGGCGTCTGGGGTTTGCGACATCCGCTCGGCACGCGCCAGCCGCCGGGCGAAGCAGCGCCTTACCCGTTTCTCCCGGCTGAAGGCGAGGCATTGCATCAGATTGCGGTCGGCCCGGTCCATGCCGGCATCATCGAACCCGGACATTTCCGCTTCACGACGAACGGCGAACATCTGGTGCGGCTGGAGCAGCGGCTCGGCTACGTGCACAAGGGCATCGAGGGACTGCTGGCCGGCGCTTCACTCGACAAGGCCGTGGAGCTTGCGTGCCGCACCTCCGGCGACAGCGCTGTTGCCTACGCCTTTGCATTCGCGCGCGCGGTCGAGGCAGCCCTCAACGTGGACGCGCCGCCCCATGCCGTGTACCTGCGCGCGTTGATGGCGGAGCTGGAGCGCCTCGCCAATCATTTCGGTGACATCGGCGCCATCTGCAACGATGCGTCGTTTGCGCTGATGCACGCCCAGACCGGCATTTTGCGCGAGCGGTGCCTGCGGGCCGCCATGGTGTGCTTCGGTCACCGGTTGATGATGGACGTCATCGTGCCGGGCGGCGTGGCGCGCGACATTGCGCCGGAGGGCCTGGCACAGGTGCGCGCGCTGCTTGAAGACATCCGCAAGGTGTTCCCGCGCCTGATCGAACTCTACGACAACACCGCATCGCTGCAGGACCGGACGGTGACCACCGGCATCGTCAGGCCCGACTATGCGCGCCAGTTCGGCGCCGGCGGATATGTCGGCCGTGCCTCGGGCCGCGCCTTCGACGCGCGCCGCAACCTGAGCTATGCGCCCTATTCCGAGCTGTCGTTCGAAGTGCCGGTGCTCGAGGCCGGCGACGTCAATGCGCGGGTATGGATCCGTATCCGCGAGGTCGAGCAGAGCCTGTCCCTGATCGAGCAGATTCTCGATCGGTTGCCAGGCGGCGAACACAGGATCAGCATCGATCCGAGCGGGCGGATTTGCGAAGGGATCGCCCTGACCGAAGCGTTTCGCGGCGACGTGCTCGTGTGGCTCCGGCTCGACGGTAATAACCGCATCGTGCGCTGCCATCTGCGCGATGCGTCATGGTTCCAGTGGCCGTTGCTCGAGGCTGCGGTGGAAGGCAACATCGTCGCCGACTTTCCGTTGTGCAACAAGTCGTTCAACTGCTCCTATTCGGGACACGACCTGTGAGGAAAACGCTCTTCGAAGGTCTGACGCACGGCATCCTGACGGAAGCTCCGCCACGGCCCGACGAAGCTGCGCTCGCCGAGCTTGCGCAGAACGTCGCGCAAACGGCGAAGGCGCGGCTCGGACGCTCGCTGTCGATTCGCCAGGTCGACGCGGGCTCCTGCAATGGCTGCGAGCTTGAAATCCATGCGATCAACAACGCGTTCTACGATCTGGAGCGGTTCGGCTTGCGCTTTGTCGCTTCGCCCCGCCACGCCGACGTGCTGATGGTCACGGGACCCGTGACGAAGAACATGCGCGAGGCGCTCAGCCGCACCTATCACGCGACGCCAGACCCGAAGTGGGTGGTCGCGGTCGGCCGATGCGCCGCCGACGGCGGGATTTTCGCCGGCAGCTATGCGTGCGTCGGCGGCGTCAAGGATGTCGTCCCGGTTGATCTGCACATTGCAGGCTGCCCGCCGTCACCGACCGATCTTCTCAAAGGACTGCTGGCGCTGCTGAGCAGGTGATGCCACCGGATCCAAAAATCTCGGCGATCGAAGATTGCGATATCCGGATAGCGCACTCCCTCTCCCCGCTTGGGGGAGAGGGATGGGTGGAGGGGTTCGTGACTTTTGAAAAGTCCCCCTCACCAGGATCGCTGAGGCGATCCTGAGTTCTCCCCGCAAGCGGGGAGATATCTGCCGGCACGACAGGGTCGTGCCGGGATAGTCGCCTATCTTACGCCGCTGCCCGGTGGGCGGCAACAATCTGATCGGCCGTCCGGCCGGTAACCTCCGCCATGTGATCGAACTTGGTGGTAAAACTGCCCGCTCCGGTTGTCGCCGAGCGAATCTCGATGATGAGGTCGCCGATTTCGGCCTCGGGCAGCATTGCGCGCACGACATCCCAGCCCGCCCAGCCTTCGCGGGTGTCGAACGACAGGATCTGACCGCGCCGACCGGAGAGGATCGCATTGATCTTCGCCGTCGCATCGGTCGGGCAGACGATCTCGACCGTGTGAATGGGCTCCAGCAGCACCGGCTGACATTCGGGCAGCGCTTCGCTCACGCCGATGCGCGCCGCCGTGCGGAAGGCGAGATCGGAGGAGTCGACCGTGTGATAGGAGCCGTCGGTCAGCGTCACCGCGATGTCGACCACCGGAAAGCCGAGCGGTCCGTGCAGCAGCGCGTCGAGTACGCCTTCCTCCACTGCCGGAATGTAGTTGCGCGGCACCGCGCCGCCGACCACGCGCTCGTCGAACTTGAAGCCCTCGCCGCGCGGCAGCGCCTTGACCTCCAGCACCACGTCGCCGAACTGGCCGTGACCGCCCGACTGCTTCTTGTGCCGTCCGCGCTGCGTCGCCGATTTGCGGATGGTCTCGCGATAGCCGACCGCCGGCGTGCGCTGGTTGACGTTGACGCCGAAGCGGCCGCGTAGCCGCTCCAGCGCGACGCGCAGGTGCATCTCGCCCTGCCCGGACAGCACCACCTCGTGCGTGTCTGGATTGTGGACGATGGTCAGCGACGGATCCTCCTCGCCGAGCCGCAACAGCGACTGGCCGAGCTTCACGTCGTCCTTGCGGTCCGCGGCCGCGACGGCGGTCGACAGCACCGGCGCATTGGCAACGATTTCGCACAGCGCCGCGTGCGGGGCCTTTGCCGCGGTCAGCGTATCGCCGGTGCGGACATGGTCAAGCTTGCCAAGCGCGACGACGTCGCCGGCCTTGGCGGCCCCGCGCTTGTTGTCCTGTGCGACCATCAGCGCCGACATGCTGGAGAAGCGGTCCGCGTCGCCGCGCTGGGACAACAGCGTCGCGCCGTCCGCGATCTGGCCGGACAGCACGCGCACGAACGAGGTCTTGCCGCCGTGCTGCACGTGCTGTGTCTTGAACACATAGGCGAGCGTGCCTGCGCCGTTTTCCACGTGCAGTCGCGCAGCCGTCTCGGCGATGCCCGGCGCCTCGTGGCGCAACGCCTTGAGAAGCCGCAGCACGCCATTGGTGCGCGTGGCCGAGCCGAGCAGCACCGGACAGATCAGTCCTTCGCGCAGCTCGCGCGACAGATCATCGAACACCGCATCGCGCGGCGGCTGGATGTCCTCCAGCAACTGTTCCATCAGCGCATCGTCATGGTCGGCGAGCTTCTCCAGCATCGAGAAGCGCGCCTCCTTCTCCCGGTCGAGATCGCCGCTTTCCAGCTCGACGACTTCCGACGGCAGATGCTCGCGATAGATGAACGCGCGCTCGAGCGCGAGATCGACGAAACCTG
>Ga0075364_10002554_pt1 | contig 10199 bp, 10 predicted proteins | sample EndMetdeltDD1764_FD_71517 | JGI IMG/M metagenome (GOLD analysis project Ga0075364, IMG submission 71517) | Populus endosphere microbial communities from Tennessee, USA - Endosphere MetaG P. deltoides DD176-4 | ecosystem: Host-associated > Plants > Roots > Endosphere | place: USA: Tennessee...
GAGAGCGACACTGCGAGCAGCACGCCGTACAACGCGCCGAACACGATCACACCGAACGCGGCGACCACGGCAATCGCGAACTCGGCCTTGTCGAACTGGAAGAGTCGCTTGAACTCGGGAAAGTCGATCAGTCGCAGCGCGGCGTAGACGACGATCGCACCGAGCGCGGCCACCGGAAAGCGGGCGAGCAACGATCCGGCGAAGAGCAGGCTCGCCGCGACGGCCACTGCCGCGACGAGCGAGTGCAACTGCGTCTTGCTGCCCAACGAATCGCCGATCGCCGTTCTGCTGCCGCTGCTGCTCACCGGAAGTCCGCGGAGGAGGCCGGCACCGATGTTCGCGCCGCCGAGGGCGAGCCATTCCTGGTTGGCGTTGATCACATGGCCGTGCCGAGCGGCGAACGCTCGCGCCGTCAGCATGTTGTCCGAGTAGCCGACGACGGTGATACCGAGCGCCGGAAAGATCAGGCTGACCAGGTCGCGAACGGAGACGCCGGGCAGCCGCGGTGTCGGCAGCCGGCTGGGGATCGAACCGATCATGGCAACGCCGTGCTCGTCGAGCGAGAACACGACGACTGCGATGGTGGCCAGCACGACACCGAACAGCGGTCCCGGAAACCGCTTCGACAGCCTCGCTGCGATCAACAAGAACACCAGTGTCGCGAGTGCCACGGCGAGCGTGGCGGCGTTGGTGTCGCCGATGTTCCGCGCGAACGACTTGAGCTGGGACACGGTCGATTCGCCGTCGACGTCGACGCCCGTGAACTTGCCGAGTTGGCTGACGATCATCACGAAGGCGACACCGGCCATGTAGCCGACGAGGACGGGCTTCGAGAGAAGATCGGCGAGGAAGCCCAGGCGCACGATCCACGCGATGAGCGCGATCGCGCCGACCATCACCGCCAGGGCCGCGACCAGTGCGGCGTAGCGAGCGGGGTCGCCGGCCGCCATCGGCCCGATGACCGAAGCAGTCATCAACGCGGTCGTCGATTCCGGGCCGACGGACAGCTGCCGCGAGGTGCCGATGATCGCGTAGATGGTGAGCGAGGCCATGATGGCCCACAGGCCGGTGTACGCGGGAAGGCCGGCGACCTGGGAATAGCCCATCACCTGCGGGATGAGATAGGCCGCGACGGTGATGCCGGCGATCGTGTCGTCGCGCAGCCACGTCCGCTCGTAGTGAACCAAGGTGTCGAGGTTCGGCAGCACCCGAGCGACAGTTCGCCGTCCCGTCATCAGATCGGAGCCGCGATCCCGCCGTCGACCTCCACCGTCTGCCCGACGATATATGACGAGGCGTCACTGGCCAGCCACGCGATGGCCCTCGCGATCTCATCTGGTTCGCCGATCCGACCTGCCAGCGCGATCGAACCCATTGCAGTGATCTCGGCGGGAGTGCGGTTGCGCTCCATCAGCGGCGTTCTGATCGGGCCCGGCGCGACGCAGTTCACGCGCACTCCACTCGCCATGTGATCGATTGCCATCGCTCTCGTCAAGGCGACGACCCCGGCCTTCGCCGCGCAGTACCCGGGGTTGGCGTGCATGCCGCGGAGGCCCGCGCCAGACGACACGTTGACGATTGCGCCGCCCCCACCCTGAGCAAGGTACGGGATCGCGGCGCGACTCATCAGGAACACCGACGTCAGGTTCAGGCTCAGCAACGTGTTCCACTCGGCAAGCCCGAGGTCGACAACGGTCTTGCCGGGACGGCTCCCACCGACGACGTTGACAAGAACGTCGAGCGCACCGAACGTCTGCACCGCGTGATCCACGATGGCCGCAGCTCCGGCCTCGGTGGTGACATCGCCACAGATGGACGTGATCCGGGTGGTGTTGTGCAGTGCGGCGACCGTGTTCGCGAGCCGTTCGGGATCGATGTCGGCGAGCGCCAGTCGGTAGCCCTCCTCGGCGAGGACTGCCGCCGTCGCGGCACCGATGCCGTCGGCCGCCGCGGTGACAATTGCGACACGACTCTCGTTCGAGGTCGTCATCGCTAGAGCAGCACCGACCGGTGGAACCCACCATCGACGGGGATCATCGCGCCCGACATGTACGACGAGTCCTCGGAGCACAAGAACGCGATCGCGGCGGCGAACTCGTCGGTCCGTCCGCCACGGGCAAGATGCACGGCGCGGTCGAGCTCACCCTGCCGCTCCGCGCTACGAGTCGGGAACGGTGCGTTGCCGACGACGATGCCGTTCACCGAGACGCCCTGCGCGCCGACCTCCTTGGCCAGGGATGCGACCAATGCGCCGAGCCCCGCTTTGGCTGCCGCGTAGCCAGCTCCCCCACGCTGGCCGTTCGTTCCCGAGATCGAGCCGACGCTGACGATGTGACCGCGCCCTTTGGCGACCATGCCGGGAATGACCGCACGCGAGCACAAAAAGGCTGCGGTGAGGTTGAGCCGGATGAAGCTCTCCCAATCGGCGAGGCTGGTCGACTCGACCGCTGCCCACTGCGCGCCCGGCATCGCCCCGCCCGCGTTGTTGACGAGGATGTCGACCGCACCATGCTCGTCGACGATGCGGCCGACGAGGCCCGCCACCGCGGCCTCATCGGTGATGTCTGCCTTCCCCGCGGCGGCTTGCCCGCCTGCCTGGTGGATCAGGCCGACGACGGCGTCGATGCGCGCCTGATCGACGTCGTTCACAACAACGACTGCGCCGTTCGCGGCGAGGTGCGCCGCCGTCGCGCTGCCGATACCGCCGCCTCCGCCAGTGACGAGGGCAACCTTGCCTTGGAAGTCCACGGCGACAGCTTCGCACTTCGCCGTCACTCGAGGACGTGTCTTACGATGCCGCTGGTGACCTTCACCGCCATTGACACCGAACGCGACGGCCAAGTCGTCACGATCAAGATCAAGCCTTTCGAGCGCACGCAGGCCGAAGGCGCCAACCATCCGGGGTTCGTCGACGTGCACACCGCGATCGCGATGGCACTCGAGCAGGTTCGCTGGGATGACAGCGTGCGGATCGTTGTCATCACGGGCGCCGAGGACGGCGAGTTCTACTGGGCTCCCGGGCCGGGCTACTACGGCGAGGAGCGGATGAAGTACATGGATCCGCACAACCGTCCCGCCGGCCGGTGGAGCCACGAGCAAGGTGCGACCCGCATCACCGAGACGCTGGCCCTGATCGAGAAGCCGGTCATCGCCAAGGTCAACGGCCACGCATCATCGAACGGTCAGTCGATCATCTTCGGTTGCGATCTGATCGTCGCGTGGGAGGACGCGATCATCGCCGAGAACCATCTCGGCCTCGGCGAGGTCACCGATCATGAGGGGGTGCCGCACGGCTACCCGTTCGCGATGGCGCCCGGCGACGGCGCCGGCGCGCTCGTGCCACTGTTCATGACGCCGACCAAGGCCAAGGAGTACCTCTTCCTCTCGCCGAGCTACACGGGCAGGGAACTGGCGGAGATGAACATCGTCAACCGCGCGGTGCCGCGCGACCAGCTCGACGCCGTCACCGACGACCTCATCGAACGGCTGCTTCGGCGCCCCGCAAGAACACTGGCGCGCACCAAGCGCGGGGTGAACAAGATGATCATGCAGCAGGTCAACCTCTCCTACGACGCGTTGCACTACGCCGAGCTGCTCGACTTCTGGGAGCAGGGCCGCGACAACTGGAAACCCGATCTCACCTTCGGTCCGCCTGCCGTGCCGCCACCGGCCGACGGCGAGAAGTAGTCGAAAGAGCCGGTGACCTGCGAACCTCTACCACATGTATACGAAACAACTACTTGAGTTGAGTAAGTAAAATCAGTATACTGTTCACAAGGTCGCAAGGTCCGCAAGGGGGCGGGCCGGTCGAGCGACCACAGCCAGCTACAGCGAACACACCCCAAAGGGGGCGCACATGATTCCAAGCGGTCTTTCCCAGATGACGACACGCTGGTTCACCGACGTGCTGCGCAGCGCTCGAGCCATTTCCTCGTCAGCTGTCACAGGCATCCACTTCGAACCCGTCGGTGTGGGCATCGGCATCATGGGGGCACTGACCAGAGCCACACTCAGCTACGACAACGTCGAGCCGGATGCTCCGCCCGCCGTGATGGTCAAGGTCACCTCACCGTACGAGGCCAATCGCGCCCAGGGCGTCGTCCTCGGCTTCTACGAGGCCGAGGTCCGGTTCTACAACGAGCTGTCGACCAGGACATCGATGCGCGTCCCGCGTTGCTACCTCGCCGAGTTCGATCCCGCCACGAGCGACTTCGTCATCGTGATGCAGGACCTCGGTGGTTGTGTCGCTGCAGACCCGGTCGACGGCATGTCCGTCGGCCAAGCCGAGGTGGCCGCGAGCGCACTCGCCGATCTTCACGGCGGATTCTGGAAACGCGTCGATGACATCGACTGGGTTGCCAGCGTCGTCGACGAACGTGTCAAAGCACTGTCCGGCACCTGGCCCGAACTGTGGGCATCGTTCTCGGCGCGGTTCGCCGACTGCCTACCCGACGGCGCGGTCGCTGCCGGCGAGCAGATCCGCGACAGCTACTGGACGTTGATGTGCATGCTCGGCGACAGCCCGTGGACGTTGCTGCATCAGGACTTCCGCTGCGACAACCTGTTCTTCGACCACCCATCCGACCACGTCTCGGACGATGCACAGAACGATGCGTCCGTCGTGGTCATCGACTGGCAGTCAATCGGTCGCGGACCAGGGGCCTACGACCTCGCCGCGCTGTTGGGCGGCTGCCTGCCGATCAACGATCGGCGCGAGCACGAGGAGCGAATCGTGCGCGACTATCACGCCCGGATCGTCGACCAGGGTGTTCGCGACTACGCATTCGACGACCTGTGGCGGGACTACCGCTTGGCGCACATGGCCAGCACCGCCGTGCCGGTGCACACCGGCGGGACGATGGCTGTGGCCAGCGAGCGCGGCCGGCAACTGATCGGCACCCTCGCCGAACGTCACTTCACCGCCGTGCTCGATCTCCACGCCACCGATCTGATCTGCTGAACCGGAGAGGGGCTCGGCGCGATCTGGCGTCACTGAGTCTTCGTGGTGACGACGAACTTGTCCCAAGTGCCGACGGCGCCTTGACCGAAGAGGCGCTCGGACAGAGGGATCGAGACGCTGAGGTCAGGTGCATCCGGGTGCTGATACGGGAACGCATCGAGAAGACTGAACAGACCGTGGCCGATGACGAAGGAGTCGAGTCGGTCCTTCAAAGGCTCACCGTTGCCGATGGACGGTGCGTATCCGGTGAAGGAGACGTTCTGCTTGTCGAGCGGCACGCCGACGTCGTCGACTCGCGTGAACAGCTTCCCGTCGAGGAAGTACTCGACATATGACTCGTTCGGGCCACGCGTGTAGCGGATGGCCACGTTGTGCTTCTTGCCCGGCTGGACGGTGACCTCCTTGATGATCTGTGTGTACGCGAGATCGATGCCGGTGCCCGGACTACCGGTGACGGCTGTCGGAAGACGCTCGATGAGAGCGAACGCTGCGTTCCCGGAGAGGAACCAGTCGAACAGCTGGCCTGTCTCGAAGTTGACCATGTTGAGCACGACGCCCGCCTGCTGACCCTCACGCGCGACCTGCGCATACGAGTGGTCGCACGGATCTGTGAGCGCGGTGAAGGAGCCGGGTGGGCCGTAGCAGCCGTGGATGACGCGGCCGTCCTGTGTCCCCGGTGTCTCCGCGGTCATGTCAACCGAGAACTCAAGCGAGCCTGACGCCGGCATGTCGAAGCTCTGCGAGCTGATGGCGATGTACTTGAGGTGGTCGAAGACGCTGAAGTCGGCTCCAACGTCGAACGGAACCGCGCTCACCTGGGTGCCGTGCTTCGTCACCGAGAACGTCCCGGAGTTGCCGGGAGTGAGCTCGAGTGGGCCGTAGATGTTGGCCCACAGCTGGTGATACTCCGCAGCACTGTCGGCGTCGTACTTCACGTTCGTCGTGCCCTCATTCGCCCCCACGTGCGTCGCGTCGGCGAGCATCGTGCCCGCGAGCACCATGGTCACGGTGAGCGCCACGACCCCACGACGTCCCTCGTTCATGCTCACACCCCCTTCATGGAGGTCACCGGCCAGTGGCCTCGTGCGAACCAGACACTAGCTCGTCAGTGAGACACGCAAACAGGCCCCGACCGCACTTCATCGCTGTTCGATCGCGCGGGTCATCCTCCAGGATCAGCCGACGAGAAGAACCCGTTGGCGCTGACAGGGCTACCGAGGCGTGGCGCGTAGACGCCGAAGAAGACGTCGGCGATCAGCTCCCGGCGGCTGTTCACACCAGCCTTGGCGAAGATGGCCTTGAGGTGATCCTGCACGGTGTAGGCGGAAAGGCTCAACGACGCGGCGATCTCCTTGGTCGACGAGCCGCGGAGCACTTCGGTCACGACATCGACCTCGCGTCCAGTGAGGCCCATCGCCGCGCTGAGGAGTGCGGTGACGGCCGGTGGACCAGCTGGCTCGATAGTGACCACCGCTCGCTCGGCACCAAGCGGCGCGCCCCTGAGCACGAGCCACATGCCGTGCCCGGTCAGGGCTCGCTGGGCCACCGATCGACCCCCGGTCGCATGGGCGACGACTGCCCGCACGACGGCGGGCAGCTTGGAGTTCCCACGGTCGACGAGCCGAAGCTGATCGAGCCACTGCGCTGCTGCCGGAGTCAGCTCGACGATCTCACCGCGATCGAGCACCAGGACCGCGGGGCCGGCATCGATCTCGGTGAAGCCGAGCGGCACCCCGCGCACCAGCGCGGCCCGAACCGCAGCGGCGATCGCCGGAGCCACCAGCTCGAGAAATGACGTCTCCTCGACGGTGAACCTCGGAGATGTCGTGGCGCGCATCAGCCCGGCGCCGCCCCACGCCGCACTCTGCTGACGGAACAGGACGCGCAGCTCCTGGCCGATTCCCATCAGTTGGAGATGCTCACGAGTTGCTGCCTGCCCGAGGTCCGACACGGGTCCGGAGGCGTCGAGCGTCAGCGAGGCACTACCTGACGACGCGATCGTGCGGTACTGACCCGGTGCCTCCAACGCGTACTCCAACTCGAAGAAGCGAACCGCGTCATCGCCCTGCTCGTCGAGCCCACGACCGATCGCCGACGTCACCATTGTGGTCGCCGGATCGAAGGTGCTCCAGCAGGACGCGTCGGTCGGCACCGCTTGCTCGACGAGGATGGACATCCGATCGAGCAACTCGAGCGCCGAGATCGGCTCGCGGCATGTGGCGACGATCTCGCGTCGAACGCGTTCGGCTCGGAGCTCACTCCACATGCCGGCCATTGTGCTCGAACTGACCGCCCAGGAACATCCCAGCGATGTGGGGGGTGCTGATCACCCAGGTCTGTGGGATGTTCCGGGCGCTGACGCCGGGCGCAAGGTGGGCATCGTCCGCCGGATCGCCCGGCGGCGCTTCAACAGGAGAACCGACCATGATCCCCGTCACCCTCAACCACATCGCTCTCGACGTCGCCGATCGCAATCGATCGGCTGCGTTCTATCGCGACCTGCTCGGCGCGGCCGTCGTCGCCGAGGACGTCGACAACGCGCTCACTTTCCTCCGGCTGCCCGGCTCGAAGAACTACAGCGACATCGCTCTGCACGAAGACGGAGACTTCTCCGTCGCCTACCCGGTCGGTCAGATCCGAATGGCGCACACCGGCTGGGAGGTCCATGATCCCGCGCATCTGGTGCAAGCGTTCGACTTCTTCACCGAGCGTTCCCGCGTCCTGCTCGCCGCCGACTTCGGCGTCGCACGATCGGTCATGGGCTTCGACCCCGACGGCCACGTCGTGGAGTTCGAGCTGTTCACGGTCGGCGCAACCGATCAACAGCCGGGCTTCGCCCCGTTGGACGTCGACGCGCTGCGCGAGCTGACGACCGTTCGTTCGGCGTAACGTCCGCTCATGACCGAGGAGTCCCCGAACCAAGTACACGCTTCATCGAGCGATCGTGTCGTCACCACATCGCGAACGGCATCACCTGCCGTTACTCGATCGCAGATGGCCGTCCGGCATCCCGCGATCCGCGTCGGCGAGCAGCTGTCGCTCGGCGAACGTGCTGCCGACAAGCTCCGCAACGGCATGGGCTCGTGGGGATTCGTCTTCGCCGCACTCGTCTTCATCGGCGGCTGGATGCTGGGGAACCGCAACGCTGGATTCGACAAGTACCCCTTCATCCTCCTCAACCTGATCCTGTCGTGTTTGGCCGCGATGCAGGGGGCGATCCTCCTGATCGCGGCCAAGCGCGAGGACCAGATCTCCTCCGATCTCGCCGCGCACGACTACGCGACGAACGTCGAGGCTGACCAGATCGTGAAGTCCATCCATCAGTTGACGACGGAAATTCACGCGTCGATCTGCACTCCGTCGATCTGATCTGGTGAACCCTTCGATGTCGCGTTGCGATTCGTCGTAACCTTCGCCGCGGGAAGGCTTGCACACAGACGGAGGCACGCATGGGCACAGAACTGAAGACGGTCTCGTTCACGAAGATGGACGATGCCACCGCTGAGGAGCTCGCAATCGTCCTCGCCGAGGCCAAGGTGCACCTCGAGCAGCAGGTCGCCGACCGCGTGCTCGAGCTGCTGACGTCGATGAAAGGCCCCACGCTCGGCTACCAGATCGATCGCTACGATCACTCGCTGCAAACCGCGACCCGGGCCATGCGCGACGGCGCTCGCACCGACATGATCGTCGCCGCGCTGCTCCACGACATCGGCGACGCACTCGCTCCGGCCAACCACAGCGAGATGGCGGCCTCGATCCTCTCCCCGTTCCTCGACGAGGAGGCCACTTGGGTGGTGCGCCACCACGGCGTGTTCCAGGGTTACCACTACTGGGACCGGATCGGGTTCGACCGCGATGCGCGCGACCGCTACCGAGGGAGTCCGCACTTCGACGCCGCCGTGCACTTCTGCGCGGCGTGGGACCAGCGGGCGTTCGATCCCGAATACGACACGCTGCCGCTGGAGACGTTCGAGGCGCTGGTGCGCGAGGTCTTCGCCCGGCCGGCATCCGGGTTCGGCGCGGACTGATCCGGCAGACGCCGAGCACTCATGGACTCGAACCCATCCGTGCCCGCCGACGGTGCCGGCAGGATCGCGGTCGGCGGGGACCTCACGGTCAGTCGGTTGGGGTTCGGCGCGATGCGGCTGACGGGCTCGGGTGTCTGGGGGCCACCGAAGGATCCCGAGCAGGCGCGGCGCGTGCTCCAGCGAGCGGTCGAGTTGGGCGTCGACTTCATCGACACCGCCGACTCCTACGGTCCCGACGTGAGCGAGGACCTCATCGCCGCGGCCCTGTTCCCGTATCCGGACAACCTGGTTGTCGCGACCAAGGGTGGGCTGGAGCGCACCGGACCCGGGCAGTGGCCCGTCAACGGGCGGCCGGAGCACCTTCGCCGAGCCTGCGAGGGCAGCCTCCAGCGACTGCGAATGGATCAGATCCCGCTGTATCAGCTGCACCGCCCGGACCCCAAGGTGCCCTATGCCGAATCCGTGGGTGCCCTGGTGCAGCTCAAGGAGGAGGGCAAGATCCGCCACATCGGCGTCTCCAACGTCGACCACGATCAGTTGACCGTGGCGCAGAGCCTGACCGAGGTGGCGTCGGTGCAGAACCGCTACAACGTTTCCGACCGCGGCTCTGAATCGATTGTCGACCGATGCGCGCTCGAGGGCATCGTCTTCCTCCCGTGGGCTCCGATCCAGGATGCGGACTCGAATCCTGCGGTCCGCCGAATCGTCGCGTCCACCGGAGGCACGGTTGCTCAGGTGGTGCTGGCCTGGCTGCTGGCACGGTCAGCGGCGATGTTGGTGATCCCGGGAACGAGCTCGGTGCGCCACCTCGAGGAGAACATTGCTGCGTCGTCCCTCCGATTGGACGCCGAGGATGTCGCGGCCCTCACCGCTGCTGGCGGAGGTCACAGGCGCGGGATGCTTGGCCAGCTGTCGTCGCTCAAGCGACGGTTGTCCGGGCGCCGGCAGTGAGCGTCGCACCGGCACGCCTCAGAGCTTGACGCGAGCGGCGTCGAGCATCGCCTGCGCAGACCACCGCATGAGGCTGGTCGCTTCGTCGCGGGACAGGCCGGCGACGTCGATCAACCAGACGAAAGCCTCGATTCCCGTCGCGCTCCGGATTGCGACGGCCAGTCGGTGCACCTCAGATGGTGACATGGTCGGCTGCAGTGGCGAGAGGGCTTCTTCGATCCATTTGATCGCGCGTCCTTGTCGCAGGGGAAGCTGGGCCC
>Ga0075364_10002555_pt1 | contig 10197 bp, 8 predicted proteins | sample EndMetdeltDD1764_FD_71517 | JGI IMG/M metagenome (GOLD analysis project Ga0075364, IMG submission 71517) | Populus endosphere microbial communities from Tennessee, USA - Endosphere MetaG P. deltoides DD176-4 | ecosystem: Host-associated > Plants > Roots > Endosphere | place: USA: Tennessee...
CACCTTTACCGCTCAAGAATCAGGCGAGGGCGGGCTCGGGGATCGGCGGCGAGGGATGTTGGTCCGGGGCGCTCGGACGGCGGATGCACATCACGCCGACGCCCGCAACGAGGCATGCGACCGCGGCGATGATGAACGCCGGCTTGAAGCTGCCGGTGAGATCGCGGAGGTATCCAGCGCCGAACGCGGCGATCGCGCCGCCGACCTGGTGCCCGGCGAACACCCAGCCGTAGACCAGTGGTCCGCGTTCGCGACCGAAGGCCTGGACGCACAGCGCGATCGTCGGTGGCACCGTCGCGACCCAATCGAGGCCGTAGAAGGCGATGAAGCCGAACAACCCTCCGCCGCGCGCAATGAGTGCCGGGTCGAGGAAGAACAGCGACATCCCGCGCAGGCTGTAGTAGACGAGCAGCAGCTTGCGCGGATCCCAGCGGTCGGTCAACCAGCCGGAGAAGATCGTGCCGACGACGTCGAACCCGCCGATGAATGCGAGATAGCCACCGGCCGCGGCCTCACTCATCCCGTGATCGTGGGCCGCGGAGATGAAGTGGGTCTGGACCAGCCCGGTGGTGGAGAGCCCGCACACGGCGAAGCTGCCGAACAGCCACCAGAAGGTCGACGAGTGCGACGCTTCGCGCAACGCGCCGAACGCGGCGCCGATCGGGTTGGCCCGGGCCGGTGCGATCTCGACGTGCTCGACAGCGCCGTACGGCTGCAGCCCCATGTCCTGCGGGTAGTTGCGCATCAACAGCGCGACGACGGGGATCACGCCGAGCGCGCCGAGGCCGATGACCAGGCCCACCCACCGCCAGCCGACGTTCTCGGCGAGACCGCTCAGGATCGGAAGGAAGATCAGCTGCCCGCTGGCCGAGGCCGCCGTGAGCGCACCCGTGACGAGGCCTCTGCGGGCGACGAACCACCGCGCCGCGACGGTGGAGGCAAAGACGGTTGCCATGCAGCCGGAACCAGATCCGACGACCACTCCCCACAGCAGGTAGAGCTGCCACAGATGATTGATCTGCGTGCTCGCGATCGCGCCGACCGCCATCACGGCGAGCGCCCAGATCGTGATCTTGCGCAGCCCGAAGCGGATCTGCAACGCGGCGGCGAACGGGCCGATGAACCCGAACAACAACACGTTGATCGACACCGCGATTCCGATGCTCCCCCGGCTCCAGCCGAAGTCCTCGTGCAGGGGCACCTGCAGCACGTTGGCGGCCGAGCGGAAGCCCGCCGCGCCGAGCAGCGTGAGGAACGAGGCGGCGAAGATCACCCAGGCGTAATGCATCCGGGCTCGACCGCCGCCGGTGCTGCCCACGGCGGTGCCCTCGACGCTCGATCGCATCGATGAGCTGGGCTCGGATGACATAGGACGTCCAATCTAGCGATTCGCCGGAATCGGGGACATAGAGTTCAGCCTCGTGTCCGAGCCAGTCGAGATTCAGCGCTCGAAGCTGCGCGCCGTCATCCCCTGGGTGCACGAGATCCTCGTCATCGGCGTCGTCTACATGGTCTACAGCTTCGTCCGCAACCAGTTCGGTTCGGCGACGTTGGCCGTCGGCGACGAGCCCAGGCACGCGTTCAACAACGCGGTCGACATCATCAAGGTCGAGAAGGCGATCGGGCTGTTCCACGAGCAGGCGATCCAGAAATGGTTCATCGGCACCCGCTGGATCATCCAGTTCTTCAACATCTTCTACGGCACCGCCCATTTCGTCGTCACGCTCGGGATCCTGATCTGGCTCTTCATCCGCAAACGGTCGACGTTCGCCCGATGGCGGACGACCCTGATGGTGACCACCGTGTTGGCGTTGATCGGGTTCGCGCTGTTTCCGTTGATGCCGCCCCGGTTGTTGAACGCCTACGCGCGCGACTGCACGAAGAACGAGACCGAGACGAGCGAGGTGGTGTGCTACCGCTACGGCGGCGGTGAGCTGTCAGAGGAGCTGCACCAGCCGAACTACCACTTCGTCGACACGCTGCGCACCGTGGGCGGGCTGTGGTCGTTCGACTCGAAGAAGCTCGACGCGGTGTCGAACCAGTACGCCGCGATGCCGAGCCTCCACATCGGCTGGAGCACATGGTGCATGCTCGTGCTGCTCACGTTCACCAAGAAGCGATGGGCGCGGGCCTTGGCCATCGCCTACCCGATTCTGACGCTGACCGTGATCGTCGCGACCGCGAACCACTACATCATCGACGCCGTCGGCGGCCTAGTGATCCTTGGCGCCGGGTATCTCGTCGCCTCTTGGGTTGAGCGGTTCCGTCAGCCCCGCACGGCGCCGACGCCACTCGAACCAACCGACTCCGCCGTGGTCGAGGACGACGTCGACGTCATCGCCGGCTGATCCACGACGCCGTACGACCGGATCAACCGTCGCAGACCGCTGAACCGGCCGGTGATGCCGAGCAGGACGAGCGCGATCGCCCAGCCGACGATTGCGTCGAGAACCCAGTGGTTGCCCGTGACGACGACGCAGAAGAAGATGACCGCGGTGTGCAGCGGGCCGAGGATGCGCCAGCGCTTGCCCTTCGCGAACTGCCACCAGACGACGCCGACCCACATCGCGAACCCACAGTGCAGGCTCGGCATCGCCGCGAACTGGTTCGTGAACGAGTTGACCGCGATCGGCCCTGGTGTCCAGGGGCCACGGAAGGTGGCGAGCGTGTCGACGATGCCCGTGGGCCGGATCTGGCGGTGCTGGGCCAGGATCCGTCCACCCCACGGCGCGCCCGCGTCGAGCAGACGCGGCGGCATCAGCGGGTAGAGGCGGAAGAGGGCGAGTGCGATCGGCAGTTGCAGCAACAACGCGCTGACCCAGCGCCAGGCCTTGCCCCACGGTGCCTTCAGCAACACAGCAGCGACGAGCCCCAGCGAGACCCACTGGTGGGCCCACGAGTAGTAGCCGTTGGCGAACCTGATGATCAGCCCGTGCGAGAGGAACATGTTCTGCAGGCCCTGTTCGAAGTCGATCCACAGCGCGTGTTCGACCTTGAGCACGGTGAGCGCATGGCGGAAGGGCTGCACGGGGAGCCCGCGACTGAAGACATCGCGCCCCGCGCCGACGCGGAGGTTGCGGTACACGGCGTACACGGCGATGGCGCCGACGAGCGCCAGGACGCGAAGCGCGAGCGCACGACCTCTCGGCGACCTGGTGACTGATTCCGGCCGGGCGAGAGGTTCGAATGCCTCTGGGACGAGGTCGAGGTCGTCAGTTTTCAACGAGATGGTCACAAGGCTAAGGCTTTCAACATGTCGTCCCTACCTCATTTCCCTGGTCGCGATACCTGACGGAGTGTCCGTCAGGGGGGCGGATGTGCACGGTGATACCCGATGAGCAGCGCTTGGGAAGTATCGTCATGGGCGCTATGACGCTTGAGTCGATCCGCCAACCGGCCGATCTCCGCACCCTTTCCTACGCTGAGCTCGACGACCTGGCGGGTGAGATCCGGGACTTCGTCGTCAACGCCGTCGCCGAGAACGCCGGCCATCTCGGTTCCAACCTCGGCGCGGTCGAGCTGACCCTCGCTCTGCACCGCGTGTTCGAGTCGCCCCGCGACGCGATCCTGTGGGACACCGGCCACCAGGCCTATGTCCACAAGATCGTCACCGGCCGGCGCGCCCACTTCGAGCAGCTGCGCCAGGCCAACGGCCTGTCCGGCTATCCGAGTCGGGAGGAGAGCCAGCACGACTTCGTCGAGAACAGCCACGCGAGCACGATCCTGTCGTACGCGTACGGCATGGCGGTCGCCCGCGACGCCGGCACCGACGGCGACCGTCGCCACATCGTCGCGGTCATCGGCGACGGCTCGATGACGGGCGGGATGGCATACGAGGCGTTGAACAACATCGGGCACAGCAAGCAGCGCGTGATCGTCGTGCTCAACGACAACGGCCGCAGCTACGCGCCGACGATCTCCAACCTGACCACCGCGCCGATCAGCCCGCCGGTGCCGATCCCCCACGTTGCCCCGATCGAGCCGGGCGATGGCGCGTCGCTCCCGGTGAGGATCACCGAGAAGCTCAGCCACGGCCTGACGAACATCCGCCTCAACCCGACCTACGTTCGTCGCCAACGACGGATCGAGCGGTTCCTGCGCGACCTACCACTGGTCGGCCCCCAAGCCGAGAAGGGCATGGAGGCGTTCAAGGCAGCGGTGCGCGAGTTCCTGCAGCCGACGTCGTTCTTCGAGGCGCTCGGTGTGCGCTATGTCGGCCCGGTCGACGGGCACAACATCGAAGAGCTCGAGCACGCGATGCGCAACGCCGTCGAGCTGTCGGCGGAGGGCCCGATCTGCATCCACGTCCTCACCCAGAAAGGGCGCGGCTACCCGCCGGCCGAGGACGACGACGAAAAGCACCTTCATGACGCGCCGATCTTCGACCCGAGCATCGGACCGCCGAAGTTCCTGCCGACCGGCTACACGCAGGCCTTCGCCGAGGCGATCATCAAGGAAGCCGAGGCCGACGAGCGCATCGTCGCGATCACCGCGGCGATGCCGGGGCCGACGGGGCTGATCCCGTTCGAGACCCGCTTCCCCGACCGCTTCTTCGACGTCGGCATCGCCGAACAGCACGCGGTCACCGGCGCCGCGGGGATGGCGATGGGTGGACTGCGCCCGATCGTCGCCCTGTACTCGACGTTCCTGTCGCGGGCGTGGGACCAGGTCGTCTACGACGCTGCCCTGCACCGCCTCCCGATCATCTTCTGCCTCGACCGGGCCGGCATCACCGGGCCCGACGGTGCCAGCCATCACGGTGTGTACGACATGGCGCTGCTCTCGAAGGTGCCGGGCATGCGCGTGCTCGCCCCGTCGAGCGCGCAGGAGCTGCAGGTGATGCTGCACGACGCGATCTCGCTGGCCGACGACGGTCCGGTGATGATCCGCTACCCACGCGGCGACGCCCGCCAGGTCGGCGAGCTCGAGGTCGGCGAGGGGCTGCTGGCCCGGCGGATGCGTGCAGCGGCCGACCCGCGGTCAGCGGTGTGCGTGCTCGCGATCGGCAAGATGGTGGGCCCGGCCGACAAGGCCGCGGAAGCCTTGCGCGCCGGCGGCCACGACGTTTCGCTGTGGGACGTGCGCTCGTGTGTGCCACTCGACCCGACGATGATCGCCGATGCCGCGACCCATCGCGCGGTCGTGACGATCGAGGACGGAATCCGCGACGGTGGCATCGGCATGACGATCGCCGACCAGGTTCATGCGATCGACGCCAGCGTTCCGGTCGAGGTGCTCGGCATCCCGACCCGCTTCATCCCACAGGGCAAGCCCGAGCACATCCTCGCTCAATTCGGACTCGACGCGGACGGCATCGCGGCGACGGTGCGCGACCTCGCATGACCGCAGGCCGCTGAGCGTGCCGATGACGGTGCGCCGATGACAGAGCTCTCCGATCTGGTCGCCGAGCTGCGCTTCGCCCGCGAGCTCGCTGACGTCGCCGATGCGATCACGTTGCCGCTCTACGAGAAGCGCGAGTTCGTGGTCGATCGCAAGCCTGACCGAAGCGAGGTGACCATCGCCGACCGCAACACCGAATCGGCGTTGCGCGAGCTGGTCGCGGCCCGCTTCCCGGAGCACTGCTTCTTCGGCGAGGAGGCCGGGGTTTCCGGCCCGACGGATTCGCCGTGGCGGTGGATCATCGACCCCGTCGACGGCACCAGCAACTTCGTCCGCGGCGTGCCGGTGTGGGCCACGCTCGTCGCCCTCACCCACGCCGATGCCGGACCGGTGGTCGGCGTCGTCTCCGCGCCGGCGATGAACCGCCGCTGGTGGGCAGCAGCGGGCCACGGCGCATTTGTCAACGGCCAGCCGATCAGGGTGTCGACGATCGATTCGCTCGCCGACGCCCAGGTCTGCGTCACGTTCAGCTCCGGCTGGGACGAGCTCGGCCTCACCGAGGGACTGGTCAGGTTGCAGCAGGCGTCATACCGCGCTCGCGGCTTCGGCGACTTCTGGCAGCACATGCTCGTCGCCGAAGGCGCGATCGAGATCGCCGTCGACGCGATCGGCCTGCAGCCCTACGACCTCGCCGCGCCCCAGATCGTGGTCGAGGAAGCGGGCGGCACCTGGACCGACCGCCTCGGCGTGCGCACCTACGAATCGAACTCGGCGATCAGCAGCAACGGCCTGCTCCACGCCGAACCCTTGCGCTTCCTCGGCGCCTGAGTCGGCTCGGGGACTGCGGCTGCTCACACAGTGCCTCTGGGCGCGCAACAACGTCGAAGTCTGACGTTCTTGCGCGCACAGAAGTCTGAACCCGGCGGGGCTAGGCGCCGGCTTCGGCGAGCAGTTGTTCGAGGCAGGGCACGACGGGGTTCTCGATCCACACCGTTTGGTCGGCGGGCATGTGGCCGCGCAGCACCAGGCGGTTCATCACCCTGACGACGATCGCGCAGTAGCGGGCCGCGGCGAACACCTCGTACCAGGTGGTGTCGCCGACGGATCGGCCGGACAGCTGCTCGTACAGCGCGGTCTGCTCGGCGCGGGTCGGCTCGCCGGGGAGGCGCTCGGCGCCGGACGACTCGTGGGCCCAGCGGTCGAACATCAGCCACCAGCCGAGGTCGATCTCCGGCGGGGCGATCGAGGCGGCCTCGAAGTCGGTGACGCACGCGGCATGATCGTCGTGCCAGATGACGTTGCCGGGGCGCGGATCGCCCCAACACAGCGACACCTCCGGCTCAGACGGGCGGTGGGCGTCGAGCCACTGCCACGCTCGCTCGAGTGGTGGGTGAACTCGCCCCTGGAGCTCGCGGTCGGCGTACGCGCGCCACAGCTCGACCTGGCGCGCGGTCGAGGGCGTCGAGCCCGTGGTGAGCCACTGCAGGCCGGCAGCCTGCCAATCGATCGCGTGGATGCCGGCAAGCATCCGGATGCCGTCGTCGACCATCGTCCGCCGCGACTCGGGGGAGATCTCGGTGAAGAAGCCTTCGAGCGTGTACATCGGCGATTCGATCGGCACGACTCCCTCGACGAAGCCCATCACGAAAAAGGGTGTGCCGAGAATCGACGCATCCGCCTCGTAGCCGTACAGAGGCGCGATCGGAACGGACGACGCGTCCGTGATGGCCGACATCACGCGGTACTGGATGTCGATCTCGATCTCCACACCCGGCACCTGCGTCGGATACACCGGCGGGTCGGGCGTCTCCTTGCGGAGCACGAACTTCTCCGCGCGATCGACGCCGGCGGCCGACCAACTGCCGGCGAGAATGGTCGTCTCCGCGGAGAATCCGCTGCCGGGCTTGCCGTGCGGCTCGAGGCGAAGGTTCGTCGCCCCCGGGATGCGTGGCTCCAGCCAACGTTCGAGGGATCGCAGAGAGGTATCGGCATCGGTAGTCGTCACCCGCCCGTTCTACAACGGCGAGCTGCGATCTGCTCAACTGTGCACATGAGCGATCTGGTGATCACCAACGCGAAGCTCGTCGATGGCACCGGCAGTCTCTCCCGGATGGCCGACGTCGCGATCGCCGATGGCATCATCACCGATGTTGTGGCGGCGGGCACCGCGTCCACCACCCACTCGGCTCGCACGATCGAGGCCGACGGCCTGCTGCTCACACCGGGTTGGGTCGATGTGCACACGCACTACGACGCGCAGGTCAGCTGGGACCCGTGGATGACGCCGTCGTCGTGGCACGGCGTGACGACGATCGTGATGGGCAACTGCGGTGTGGGGTTCGCGCCCACGGCGCCCGATCGTCATGAGTGGCTGATCGAGTTGATGGAGGGCGTCGAGGACATCCCCGGCTCGGCGATGACCGAGGGCATCACGTGGGATTGGACGACGTTCCCCGAGTATCTCGACGCGGTCGCGTCCAAGCCGCACGTGATCGACATCGGAACGCAGATCGCCCACGGCCCGCTGCGCGCGTTCGTCATGGGCGAACGCGGCGCGTCGAACGAGCTGGCCACCGACGACGACATCGCCGAGATGGCCGGACTCGTCGAACAGGCTCTGCTGGCGGGGGCACTCGGGTTCAGCACCAGCCGCACGCCGCTGCATCGCAGCAAGGGCGGCGAGCTGGTGCCCGGCACCACCGCCGGCGCCGACGAGCTGCTCGGGATCGGCGAGGCAATCCGCCGCGCCGGCCACGGCGTCTTCCAGTTCGCGCCCGACCACGCCGACGTGCCCGTCAAGGAGTGGCCGTGGATGAGCGATCTCGCCGCGTTGACGGGCCATTCCGTGTGCGTCAACCTGAATCAGCCCGACTCCGCACCCGAGGTGTGGCGGACCGTTCTCGGCCTGCTCGACCGCGCCGCCGCAGACGGCCTGCCGTTGTTCGCCCAGATCGCCGGCCGGTCGATCGGCATCCTCTACTGCCTGCATGGCAGCGTGCATCCGCTGCTGTTCCATCCCGCGTACAGCGAGGTGGCTGATCTGCCGATGCCGCAACGGCTTGCTGCGCTGGCCGACCCGGAGCGTCGCCGGCGCATCATCGAGGAGGTCCCTGACGACGGTGGTCTGTTCCGCCATGTCGTGCTCGACAAGTTGCACCGGATCTTCCCGGTCGCCGGCGCTGACATCGACTACGAGCCGCCGGCTTCGGCCTCGATCAGCGCGATTGCGGCCGCGACCGGAGTCCGGCCAATGGCACTCCTGCTCGACCAGCTCACCTCCGCTGACGGCAACGGACTCGTCTACGCGCCGTTCTTCAACTACACCTATGGCGACCTGTCGATGACCTACGAGGCCACCCTCCACCACCGCACTCGGATGGGGCTGAGCGATGCGGGGGCGCACTGCGGAGCGATCTGTGACGGCGGCACACCGACGTTCATGCTCACCCACTGGACTCGCGACCGCACCCGCGGCCCGAAGCTGCCACTCGAATACGTCGTCCACCGCCAGACCCAGCAGACAGCGGCCCTGTTCGGCCTCGGCGACCGCGGTGTCGTCGCGCCCGGGATGCGCGCCGATCTCAACCTGATCGACTACGACTCACTCGCCTTCGACCTGCCGCGGATGGCGTTCGACCTTCCCGCCGGCGGACGCCGCCTGGTGCAGAAGGCGCAGGGCTATCGCGCCGTGTTCGTCGACGGCGTGCAGACGGTGGCCGACGACGAGTTCACAGGCGCGTTGCCGGGCCGGCTGATCCGCGGCCCGCGCTGAACCTCACTCGACGAGGTCGTCCTGGCGCGGACCGAGGACGAAGAAGTGAGCGATGTAGGGCATCGGATCGGCGCCACCCCAATCCCAGGCGGCCACCTGGTCCGGGCTCCTCCGGCCGGTCACTCCGCGGAACAGTTCGAACCGACTGACCCGCAGCGACACCACCCCGTCGTCAGGGCCGATCACGTCGCCTTCATCGGTGAAGACACGAACGGGCTCGAGACCAGCGGCCGCGCTGCCGTCGAGCAGACCGCCCAGCACGAGCGGCATCACCCACTCACCGAACTCCTGGGGCAGCGGATGGCGCACGCCGATGGCGGCCAGAATGTCGACCTCGTGCGCGTGCGCATCGAGCACGGCTCGTGCACCGCCCTGGCCCTGAGGGCCGGACAGGAACTCCTCGAAAGGCACCGCGTCGACGGCCCAATCGTCGAGCAGTGTCGCCAACGAATCGCCTCGGTGTCGTTCGACCTGCGCCGCCGTCCACGGATCGGTGGCGACGCCATCGAGGTTGCCGGTGCGGACGTCTTCGGTGACACCGCGAAGGTGGGCGACGACGTCGTGGACGCGCCATCCGGGCGTTGCCGGGCATGGCACGTCCGCCACGGAGTGGTCGATCGTCTCCAGCAAATCGGTGAGCCGCCACCGCGACGAGGCGTACAGTGAACCGAGATCAATGCTCATCGATCGACGCTCATCGCCGCAGCGTACGTCATAGGGAGTGACACCATGGACGGCACCACCGCCAACACAATGCCCGGACTGGATCGCGCCGCGTACCTGTCGCGAATCGCCGCTGACGGCGAGCTGTTCGCGGCCGCGGCGTCGGCCGCCGGACCGGGCGCGGCGATCCCCACCTGCCCCGATTGGACCATGCGCGAGCTCGTGCTCCATCAGGGCGAGGTGCACCGCTGGGCGACGACGATGGTGCGCGACCGCCTCATCAAGCCGTCCGACCTCGCCGACGATTTTCTCGGGCCGCTGCCCGACAACGACCACCTGGTTCCGTGGTTCGAAGCCGGCGCCGCGAACCTGATCGAGACCCTGCGCGCCGCGCCGGACGACGTCCAGTGCTTCACGTTCCT
>Ga0075364_10002557_pt1 | contig 10194 bp, 6 predicted proteins | sample EndMetdeltDD1764_FD_71517 | JGI IMG/M metagenome (GOLD analysis project Ga0075364, IMG submission 71517) | Populus endosphere microbial communities from Tennessee, USA - Endosphere MetaG P. deltoides DD176-4 | ecosystem: Host-associated > Plants > Roots > Endosphere | place: USA: Tennessee...
GGCGCAGGGACCGGGCTGAACGTCGCGCGTTATCCCGACGGGATCGCCGAGCTCGTACTCATGGAGCCCGATTCGGCGATGCGCCGAAAACTCGCGCGTCGCCTGCAGCGGTATGCGCGCGACGCGCAGATCGTCGATGCCCCTGCGGAGCGCCTTCCGCTGGCCGATGCCTCCGTTGACACCGTCGTCTCGACGCTCGTCCTTTGCACGGTCGACGATCCCGAACGCGCACTCCGCGAGATCGCACGTGTGCTCCGCCCGGATGGGCAATTGCTGTTCGTCGAACACGTGCGCGCGAGCTCTCGCTTCCTCGCGGCGTGCCAGGATTACATGCTCAAACCTTGGCTTCGCTTTGCAGCCGGCTGCCGCTGCAACCGCCCGACCGTGGAGCTGATGCGCGCCTGCGGCTTCGAGGTCGCAGCCGACGACGGGGTGTGGCGCGGCATGCCGCCGATCGTCCGTCCGCTCATGGTGGGACGGGCGACTCGTTGATCTGGACGGTCTTCGACTTCGCTGTGCGTCGCCTCAATTGCTGATCCGGCAGCGCCTCCGAACGCCAGCGGCCACAATATCGTCGTGACCGATGACGGCGAGGTCCGTTATGAGACGGTATTTCGCGAGCGCTGGCGCGATCGCCGGTCGGGAGGTGCGCGCCCGGGCGAGTTGATCAAACAACCAGGCTGGATCGACGCGGGGCTTGTCGCCCTTGGAGCGCTTTTGGCCGCGGGTGCGGTGGCGGCAGGCACGATGACCGTCGCGCGCAGCGAGGCGTTGCCCGCGGTGGTACAAGGCAATTCGGTGACCGCGGTCCTCGCCGACGCGGCTGGTCCCGCACCGGGTACGGCGGCGCAATTCCGGGACGAGTCGGGGGCAACCTTCGACGCAATCGTCGTCGACGTGAGCACGACCGAGGTGACGGCCCAGTTGAAGCGGCCCGGTTCGGCGTCCGCAGGCAAACTGCTGGTCCCGGCAGGTCGGCAGCGGTTGATCTCCCTGTTGCTACCGAGACTGTGGTGAGGTGGCGTCGGCGCGCGATTCCCTTTGTCGCGCAGGCCGAAATGGCAGACTGCGGGGCCGCCGCGCTGGTGATGGCACTGGCCTACTACGGCAGGCACGTGCCGCTGGCCGAGATGCATACCGCAACCGGCACCGGGCGCGACGGCACCGACGCGCTGCGCCTTGCCGAAGCGGCCACCACGTACGGATTACGTGCCCGCGGGGTAGCGACCGAGCTCGATGATCTGCGGGTGATGCCCCGCGGCACCGTATTACATTGGGGCGAAGCGCATTTCGTTGTGTTGGAGTCAACATCACGGCGCGGGGTGACCGTCGTCGATCCCGCCGCGGGCCGCTACAGGGTCAGCTGGCAAGCCGTCAACGATCTGTACAGCGGGGTCGCCATCATGTTGGAGCCCTCCGCCACGTTCGAGGTGGGCGGACGAGCCGCACCGGGGGCGCTGCACCATGCCCGACGGCTGTTGACCCGCTCGAGCGGACTCGGGAAGGTGCTGGTCACCTCGGTGGTGGTACGGCTGATGGCGCTGGCCGTGCCGGTGCTGATCGGTGTGGTCGTTGACCGGATCGTGCCCGCCGCTGACGGGCACTTGTTGAAAGTCATGGCCGCGGTCATGGTCGCGCTGATCGGCTATTCGGTGATCGCAACCTTCCTGCGGGCTCATCTGTTGCTCCGGCTGCGCAGCCGCCTCGATGTCGACATGACGCTGGATTTTCTCGAGCACCTGGTGGACCTGCCGTACGCGTTCTTCTTGAAACGATCGTCCGGCGATCTGATGATGCGGCTGCGCAGCAACGCGACGGTCCGAGAGATCCTGACCACCGGCACCATCGCCGCCCTGCTCGACGGCACCCTGGCCACCTTCTACCTGGTCGTGATATTCGCGCTGTCGCCGCTGCTTGGCGCCCTCGTTTCTGTGCTGGGGGCGGCCCAAGTCGCGGTGTTGCTTTCGGCGCGGCGGCGCAACCAGCACTTGATGGGAGAGGCGCTGGCCACTGAAGCCAAATCGCAGTCCTACGCGTACGAGATGTTCTCGGCGGTCGAAACCCTGAAGGCCGCAGGTGCAGAGCGCCGTGCCGTGACGCACTGGACCAACTTGTTCATCGCCGAGATGAACGTCTCGCTGCGGCGCGGGCGCCTTTCGGCAGCGGTGGAGACCGCGATCCACGGTCTGGCGCTGCTGTCACCGATCGCAGTGCTGCTCGTCGGCGCTCATCTCGTGGATGTCGGGCAGCTCTCGCTTGGTGCGATGCTTGCCCTGGCGGCGCTTGGCGGCGCATTCCTTGAACCGCTCTCCATCCTGGTGGGCACCGCGCTGCAGGTTCAGCTGCTCGGCAGTTACCTCGCCCGAATCGAAGACGTCAACAACACCCCGACCGAGACCGACGGACGCGACTTGCGGCATGCACCCCAGCTCACCGGCGCGGTGCGCGCCGAGGGGCTCACCTTCCGTTACCGCCCTCACGGTCCGCCGGCCGTCGACGGCGCCGATCTTGACGTACGCCCCGGGCAACTGGTGGCCATCGTCGGGCGCTCGGGCTCGGGCAAGTCCACCTTGGGCCGGTTGTTGTTGGGTCTTTACCCGCCGTCGGAGGGGCGTGTCCTGCTCGACGGAATCGACCTGGCCACCTTGTACCCGCGCAGCGTGCGCTCGCAGATTGGGGTGGTCACCCAAGATCCGTACATCTTCGGTCTGTCGATCCGCGACAACCTCGTTCTTGGCCACCCCGACCTGCCGCTTGCTCGGCTCGAGACCGCTGCCGAACTGGCAGGCGTCGCCGAAGACATCCGCGCGATGCCGATGGGGTGGGACACGCCGCTCGTCGACGCGGGTGCCTCACTGTCGGGTGGTCAACGCCAGCGGCTGGCCCTCGCCCGCGCGCTGGCGCCTTCGCCACGGATCCTGCTGCTCGACGAGGCCACCAGTAACCTCGACACCGTCACCGAGGGCCAGGTGCATGCGAACATCGCTCAGCTCGGATGCACCGTCATCGTGATCGCGCATCGACTGGCCACCGTGATCGACGCCGACCACATCGTGGTGATGGACGCCGGCCGTGTCGTCGAGGTCGGTTGCCACCGTGATCTTTTGGCTGCGGGCGGTCACTACGCACAACTGGTTGCTGGGCAACTCGTCGGCCAAACCCCGCGTTAGAGAAGGGGATTGAGGTGCGCAGGCAAGGTGCCGGGATCGCTGCCCCGCTAACGGCAAGTGGCTTCTTTGTGATGCGCGCCCCCTTGTTGCCGCTGGAGGAACTGGATCGACTGCGCGCCGATCCCGATTACTGGCGCAGCCTGGCCGCGCGCCCGGACGTTCGCGAGGCGCTCCATCTTGCTTCGCCGGGATTGGTGCGTCGCCTGGCCGAAGGAAATCCGGACGGCCGGGTGGCCGCCTCGGTTACCGCCTACCTCGTCCGGATGTGCACGCGCGCAACGCCATTCGGTCTGTTCGCAGGCTGTGCGTTGGGGTCGTTGGGTGAGACGACTGCATTGCTGGTCGACGGCCCCGAAGGCACCACCCGGCACAGCCGGCCAGACACTGAGGTGCTGGCGTCGCTGGTTGAGCGACTGCTTGCAGAACCGTCGAGTCGGCAGGCGATGCTCGTCGAGCCCAACTCCAGCCGCTACCACGCGGCAGGCGCGATGCGACTCATCGAGAGTCGAGTACGGCAGGGCCGTCGCAGCCATCACCTGGTCGTGATCGAGGACGACGCGCCGCTACGAGTTGCGGTGGACACGGCCTCCGGTGGATGCGTAGTGGAGAGGGTCGTCGAGGCCGTCGCGGCTCACACAGGAGTCGAGCGGGATGAGGCACGCGAGTACGTCGACGCCCTCGTCGAGGCCAAGGTGCTGACCCCGATGGCCGAGCCGGCGGTGACGGGCCCCGAACCGCTGGCGCACGTCCTGTCGTCGCTGAGCGGGCAGGACCTGGCCGCGGCATCGGAGGCACTGCGGCGGGTGTCCGACGAGCTCGCCCGCTTGGACGCGGCCGGGCTCGGCAACCCTCCCGAGGCGTACCGCTTCGTGGCCGAGACCCTGCTCGACCTGTCCGGCGGTGGCGACGACGCCCGGCTGGTGCAGGTCGACCTGCACCGAGCCGGGTCGGGTCTGACGCTCGGGAGCGACGACGTGGCGCTTCTCGCCGAGGGTGTGGATCTGCTCCACCGCCTGTCCCACGGTTTCGAGGATCCGGCGCTGGCTCGTTTCAAGGCCGAGTTCGCGGCCCGCTACGAGGACCGCGAGGTTCCCCTGATGGAGGCCCTTGACGAGGAGATGGGCATCGGATACGACCGGTCGACGCATCCGGCCGCCGACGAGTCACCACTGCTGGCCGGTCTCGATCTCGGTGGCGTGGAAGGGAATTCGTCATTCACCGCGCGCGATGCGACCCTGCTCGATCTGGTGATCCGTGCCCGCGACAGCGATTCCGACAGACTTGAGCTTGACACCGAGACAGTCGCACGGCTTGCGACGGGTACGCCGTTGCCGCTGCCTGACGCGCTGGCCGTCTTCGCCAGCATGCTTGAGGACGGCATCGAGATTCATGTCGTCACCGGTCCGTCAGGCGCGGAGCTGCTCGGGCGGTTCTGTCACGGCGATCCTCGACTGCACGAAGCCGTGCGGGCCCATCTGCGCGCCGAAGAGGCCCATGCGCCTGGCGTAGTGTTCGCCGAGCTCGTCCACCTCCCAGAGGGACGGATCGGCAACATCCTGGCCCGGCCGGTGCTACGCGACTATGAGCTGGTGCTGCTGGGACGTTCGGGGGCGCCCGCGGATCGTCAACTCGGTGTCGACGAGCTGACTCTGCGGCTGGACGGTCAGCGGCTCGTCCTCTACAGCCCCCGGTTGAACGCCGAAGTCCGGCCGCGGCTGACCACCGCGCACAATCCGGCATGGCGTGGCTTTGGGGTGTACCGGTTCCTCGCTGCACTTCAGCGCGCCGGGGTGGCGAGTGGGCTCGCGTGGGATTGGGGTGCGCTGGCCGGCGCGCCGACGCTGCCACGCGTCACCGCCGGTCGTCTCGTGTTGGCCCGCGCCCGCTGGCAGCTCTCGGCCGCCGAGCTGAGCGCAGTCAGCGGATCTGAAGCGGCTGACGGCTGGGCGGCCCTTATCCGCGCCCGCGGGCTCCCCCGCGAGCTGCTTATCGCCGATGGTGATAACCGGTTGTACGTCGACACCGCCAGCCCCGCGCTGATCGCCGCCGCCGCCAAGGTGCTGCGTGGGAGAACGGTGGCGGTCGTCGAGGAGGTCCTTTCGGATGGTGTTGCCACCGGGCCGCAGGGCCGCTTCGCCCATGAACTCATCGTGCCGTTCGCGCGCCGCACCGAACCCGCACCCGCGCCCCAGGCCTGGCGCGCACCCCAGGTGAAGCGCACCTTCGCGCCGGGCAGCCAGTGGCTCTACCTCAAGGTCTACACCGGTACCGCATCCGCTGACCGCATCCTCACCGACACCATCGGACCGGTGATCGGCCGGCTGCGGCAGAACGGGGTCATCGATGAATGGTTCTTCCTGCGTTACGCCGATCCGGAGCATCATCTGCGCGTGCGGCTGCATGGGGATCCGGCCGCGCTGCGCGACCACGCCCTGACTGCGCTCACCGATGCACTGAGCCCATACGTCGAAGACAGCACGGTGTCGAAGGTGGCGCTGGACACTTATCACCGCGAGGTCGAACGCTACGGCGGCGACGACGGCATCGAGCTGGCTGAGCAGATCCACGCCGCTGACAGCGACGCCGTGCTGAACGTGTTGGGCATGTTCGAAGGCGAAGACGTGGCCGACGCCCGCTGGAAGATGTGCCTGTACGCCACCGACCGCCTGCTGGCCGACGCCGGCCTCGATATGCAGCAGCGCCGGGACTGGGCCAAGGCCGGTGCCGTCGGCTATCGGACCGAATACCCGGGCGCGCACAACCTCGACTCCGGCATCGGAGGCCGCTGGCGCAGTGAACGCGCAGAGCTCACCGCCCTGCTCGACGACACAACGGACCACCCCTATGAGTCGGCGCGCCAGGCGTTTCGGCAACGATCCGAACAGACCGCACCCCTGCTGGCCGAGCTGGCCGACCGTGGCCGGCGCGGCCTGTTGACCCAGCAGTTCGATTCCCTGCTGCACAGCTTCAGCCACCTGAACGCCATCCGGCTGCTGCGCTCAGCCGCACGGACCCATGAACTCGTCCTCCTGAGCTTTCTCGACCGTCACTACGCCAGCCAAATCGCCAGGACACCCCGTCCCCACGTCTCCGGCAACTCCACCGCGCCCGGTCCCCAAGAAAGTTCCAAGAACAACGGTTGATGCTCTCTCGTGAAAGCGGCCACCCAGGGGCCGCGACCACACAAACAGGAGAGATCATGAACACCAACCGCAACAAGCTGGCCCTTCGCCGGCAGAGCATCCGGACGCTGACCGACAGCGAACTGCGCATCGCCCACGGCGGCGGCACCAGCGCCGCCCCGGCCCCCGGCACGGACCGGCAGACGATCGGGACATCGGGTACGTCGGTGATTAACCCGTCGGGCGGCTCTGTCCTCAACCCGTCGGGCGGCTCTGTCCTCAACCCGTCGGGCGGCCGTGTTCTCAACCCGTCGGGCGGCCGTGTTCTCAACCCGTCGGGCGGCTAGTCGGCACCACACCACCGCCCCAAGGCTTATGTCGTGGGGCGGTGGTTGTCGTCGCGTGTCTCAAAGAAGCGCCGGGCGTCATGTATCGCCCTGATCAGTTGCCGCTTCTCACCACTGCCAGTGGATTGAACACTGGTGCCGTCGTCTGCAGTGCCTCCACTGGGAAGAGCTGGTCGGCCACGGCGTGCCAATCGACGGCGTCGTTCTCGGCGGTGTAACGCGTGGCACCAAACATTGTCGAACTCCTTCGTTTGATCTGGTTACAGGGCCGGCTCGATGGTTTCGGCGGTGTCGATGACACCCGGGCGAACGGTCACGGGAATCCGACTGTTCTTGGTCACCGTCGTGCTCGTGCAGCTGGTGGTGTTCGTGGTCGCGTCCTTGACGCAGCAGCGGTAAACCGTGCTGGGCTTGCCGTTCCACGTGAACGACGTCTCGGTGAACGTTCCACCCTTGCCTTCGCAGTCCGACTTTTCGCTCGCATGCGCCGCAGGTGCGCCGACGGTCATCAACGCGCCGAGTCCGATCGCCGCCGCAGCAAGGGCGGTGGGAACGAACTTGGCCGAGACGGATGCGCTCATGCGACTAATGCTCGTGATCGAGCGTCGCTTCCGTAATCGCAGGGAAGCCAGATTCCACTGCTAGAAGGGGAAGGGTTTCCTATCCCTCAGGTAAGGAATCAGGTCCGATCATCGGCTGTCTGACGGCCGCTTGGCACCTTTGTCCTTGCCTGCGCGGGCCGAGCGCGCACGACCTGTGGCCACCAGAACCAGGGACCAAGCGCCGCCGCGATGGACGGCGTCATGAAGGCCCGAACCACCAACGTGTCGAACAACAGACCCATGCCGATCGTCGTGCCCATTTGGGCAACCACGACCATCGCGCTGACCGACATCGACATCATGGTGAACGCGAACACCAGGCCGGCCGCGGTCACGACGGATCCGCTGCCGCCCATGGCACGGATGATTCCGGTGTTGATTCCGGCCGGTATCTCCTCCTTCATCCGCGCGACCAGCAGCAGGTTGTAGTCGGCGCCCACCGCCAACAGGATGATGACCGCCATCGCCATCACCATGAACTGCAGGTCCAAGCCGATCAGGTGTTGCCAGAACAGAACCGACAGGCCGAAGGATGCACCGAGCGACAGCACCACGGTGCCGACGATGACGCCCGCCGCGACCAGGCTGCGCGTGATGATCAGCATGATGATGAAGATCAGTGTCAGCGCGGCGACGCCTGCGATCATCAGGTCGTACGCGTTGCCTTCCTGCATGTCCTTGAAGGTGGAGGCGGTGCCGCCGAGGTAGACCCTTGATCCCTCCAACGGCGTGCCCTTGATGGCTTCAAACGCAGCGGATTTGATGGCGTCGATGCGATCGATGCCATCCGCGCTGAGCGGATCCTCTTCGTGGGAGATGATGAACCGGACCGCGTGGCCGTCTGGGGAGATGAAGTTGTCCATGCCGCGCTTGAAGTCTTTGTTGTCGAAGATCTCCGGTGGCAGGTAGAAGGTGTCGTCGTTGTGGGAGTCGTTGAACGCATCACCCATGGCGCTTTGGTTTTCCGTCATCGCGGCCTGCTGATCCTGCTGACTCGCCTGACTGGAGTGCTGGGAGAGCATCAACGCCTGCATCTTCTTCATCGTCTCGATCTGCGGCGGCATCACCGCCATCAGCTCCGGCATCAGGGAATCGAGACGTTCCAAGTCTGGAAGCAGAGCCTGGATGTCATCGGTCGTGGTGTCGACGCCGTCGAGTGTGTCGAATACCGACCGCATGGACCAGCAGACGGGAATGTCGTAGCAGTGCGGCTCCCAGTACAGGTAGTTGCGAATCGGGCGGAAGAAGTCGTCGAAATCGCCGATGTGATCCCGTAATTCGGCGATATCGATGGTCATATCGCGCGTCCTGGCCACCATGGAATGCGTGACGGCGGCCATCTCGCCCATCAACGAGTTCATCTTCGTCATCGTGTCGATGGTCGTCTGCATGTCGTTGGCCTGCACCAGCATGTTGTCCATGGTCTTCTGCATGTACGACCGGTTCATTTCCTGAAAAGTGCCGCTCATGCTGAGCTGAGCCGGAATTGTGCTGAACTTCAAGGGTTTACCTTCAGGGCGCGTGATCGACTGCACCCTCCCGATGCCGGGCACCCTTGTCACGGCCCTGGTGATCCGATCTATCACCAGGAAGTCCGCCGAATTGCGAAGGTCCTTGTCGGATTCGACGAGAAGCATTTCGGGGTTCATCCTGGCGACGGGGAAATGTCGTTCGGCCGCTGCGAATCCTTCGTTCGCAGGCAGGTCGGCGGGTAGGTACTTGCGGTCGTTGTAACTGGGCTGATAGCCCGGCAGGGTGAGTAGGCCGATCAACGCGAGAAGGATCGTCATGGTCAGGATCCAGCCGGGCCACCGTACGACGGCAGCACCGAGGCGGCGCCAAAACCGAATCCGCATGGCACGCTTGGGTTCTAGTAGTTTGAAGCGGCTCGCGACGGTGATGATGGCTGGCCCCAGAGTCAAGGCCACTAGGACTGCGACGACCATTCCGACCGCGAGCGGAATGCCGAGTGTCTGGAAGTAGGGCAATCGGGTGAACGATAGGCAGAATGTCGCGCCTGCGATCGTCATGCCCGAGCCCAGCACCACGTGGGCGGTGCCGTGGAACATCGTGTAGTACGCCGACTCGCGGTCTTCCCCGACCGTGCGGGCCTCCTGGTAGCGCCCGATCAGGAAAATCGCATAGTCGGTCGTCGCGGCGATCGCCAGGGTTACCAAGAGCTGAGTCGCGAACGTGGACAACCCGATCAAGTTGTGGAAGCCCAGGAATGCCACCACACCTCGGGTCACCGACAGGCTCAACACCAGTATCGCCAACACGAGCAGGACGGTGAGGATCGAGCGATAGAAGAACAGCAGCATCGAGACGATGACGGCGACCGTCACGAGCTCGATGATTCTGATGCTGGAGTTGCCCGCGTTTTCTTGGTCCGCCTGCAGTGCCGGCCCGCCGGTCACGAAGACCTTGACCCCCGGCGGCGGCGACAATCCCGAAATGGTTTTCTGAACCGCGATGACCGACTCGTTGCCGAGAGCTTCGCCCATGTTCCCGGCGAGATACACCTGCACGTATGTGGCTTTGCCGTCTTCGCTCTGCGCTCCGGCGCTCGTCAGCGGGTCGCCCCAGAAGTCCTGAATGTGCTGGACGTGCTTGGTGTCGGCCCGCAGCTTGGCGATCATGTCGTCGTAGAACCGGTGCGCCTCCGCGCCGAGTGGCTCCTGGCCCTCCAGGACGATCATCGCCGAGCTGTCGGAATCGAACTCCTCAAAGACCTTGCCGACGCGCATCATCGCCGCCACCGACGGCGCGTCCTTGGGCGACATCGACACGGCCCGCATCTTGCCGACCTCTTCGAGCTGCGGAACCGACATGTTCAGCACGACGATGAGTCCGACCCACGCGAGGATGATCGGTACCGCCAGGCGGCGGATCCACTTGGCCAACGCCGCGCGCTGCGGCGGCTCGGCGTGGACCACGCGCTCTTCGGTAGGGG
>Ga0075364_10002558_pt1 | contig 10190 bp, 9 predicted proteins | sample EndMetdeltDD1764_FD_71517 | JGI IMG/M metagenome (GOLD analysis project Ga0075364, IMG submission 71517) | Populus endosphere microbial communities from Tennessee, USA - Endosphere MetaG P. deltoides DD176-4 | ecosystem: Host-associated > Plants > Roots > Endosphere | place: USA: Tennessee...
GGGCAGCGTGTCCATCTTCCCGATCCGCTGATCGACCACCGTCGGATCGTGGTGCTCCCACCCGGCCTGGTTCTCCTCCGAGCCGCGATGGTGATCGACGGCGAACACGACGGTGCCGCACTCGCGCGCCGCACCACCGAGCCAGATCGTCGAGCGACCGCAGTACGAACCGACCTCGAGCAACGGCAGCCCCGGACACGCACGTCCCGCCTCGACCGCGGCCACGTACAGGGCATCGCCCTCGTCGGGCGGCATGAAGCCTTTCGCCGCGACCGCGTGCGCCCGCACGTCGGCGGGCACGGCCACGCTCACCATGTGTCCCAGTGGATGATGGACCTCGGGTCGGGACGGAGCGCGGGCTTGAAATCGGTGCCCTTCGTGTACGCCAGCGGACTGAGGCACACCTGCTGGACGGTGTCGAACGGGATGCCGACGATGTCGGCGATCTGCCGCTCCATCAACAGGTGCATCGTGGTCCACGCCGTGCCCAGGCCCCGCGCTCGCGCGGCGAGCATGAAGCTCCACATCGCCGGGAGGATGTTGGCCAGCGTCGAGGCGGATGCAAGTGCGGGAAGGCCATCGACGCGACCGCCGGCGTGGCAGGCAATGACCAGCGCTGGTGCGTCGCCCATGTGGTCACCCAGGAAGTCCGCGCTGTCGCCGACACGCTGCTGCTGCGCCTGCTCGACCTCGGTGTCCTTCTTGATCGTGCGGACGTACGCGCCATCCCAGGTGCGGTACTGCGCGTAGCACTGGGCGTAGCACTCGCCGATGGCCGCTCGCTTGGCCGGATCGCGGACGACGACGAACTGCATGCTCATGTTGTTCGAGCCACTCGGTGCCTGCATCGCCAAGGCAACGCACTCGCGGATGACGTCGTCGCCCACCTCGCGGTCGAAGTCGAGCCGCTTGCGCACCGCCCGCGTCGTCGACAGCAATTGGTCCGGATCGAGAGGGAGGAGAGCCATGGCGGGCACCATACCTGCGGAGGTCCACGGGTCATCTGGTCGAACGAGACTCGGTGGGGTCCCCGATCTCCAACAGCAACCGGCCGTAGGACGAGCATCCCCGCGTGCCAACATGACGGGATGCAAGAAGCCCTCGACGACCTGGTCAAGTTGCTCGACCTCGAGCCGATCGAGGTCAACCTGTTTCGAGGACGCTCACCGGACGAGAACCGCCAGCGCGTCTTCGGCGGACAGGTTGCCGGGCAGGCGCTCGTCGCCGCGGCGCGAACCGTCGGCGATCCGTCTCGGATGGTGCACTCGCTGCATGCCTACTTCCTGCGTCCCGGCGACCCCACCGTGCCGATCCTCTACGAAGTCGATCGCATTCGCGACGGCAAGAGCTTCACCACGCGCCGCGTCGTCGGCATCCAGCACGGCAGGGCGATCTTCAACCTCCAAGCCAGCTTCCATGTCGCCGAGGAAGGGCCAGATCATCAGCTGAAGATGCCGGCCGGACTGGCTGACCCGAACACGTTGCCCAACTTCAAGGAGCTGATGGCGCCGTACAAGGAGCAGATGGGCGAGTGGTACGAGCGGCCGCGGCCGATCGACCTGCGTTACGCCGACGCTGATCCGATCACCCGCAAAGGCCAGGTCGCGTTGGGTCAACGCGTCTGGTTGCGGGCCGACGGGGTGCTGCCCGACGATCCGACCCTGCACGCCTGCATCGTCACCTACGCCAGCGACATGACGCTGCTCGACACGACCCTGTTGCCGTTCGGATGGTCGTGGGACAGCCCCGGCTTGCAGATGGCGAGCCTCGATCATGCGATGTGGTTCCACCGCCCGTTTCGTGCCGACGAGTGGCTGCTGTACGACCAGGAGGCCATCTCCACCGGCGCTGCCCGCGGTCTCGCCAGCGGCGCGATCTACCGCCAGGACGGCACGCTTGCCGTCACCGTCGTCCAAGAAGGATTGGCGAGAGTCGGATCATGAGGGTCGCGAGGGTCGTTGCCATCGCGTGCGCCGGCGTGCTCGTCGCGTGCAGCTCGGATTCGTCGAGCTCGACCTCGAGCAGCGCCGGATCGGCAATCACCGCAACGACCGCGCCGACCGCAACCAGCGCGCCCGCGCCGCCCGCGCCCACCTCGTCGACTGATGCGGCGCCGGAGTCCTCGGCCGCGGCTGGGGGTACGACCACCCCGGGCGCCGACACAGCGACCACCATCGATGCCACACCGACAACGGCGCCCCCGACCGTCGCGACCGAGCCGGCAACGACGGTGCCACCCAACCGCGATCAGTTCGTGTTCACGGAGATCGCTCAGGTCAGCAATCCTGTCGATCTCACCTATCGCGCCGGCGACGACGCGTTCTACGTCGTCAGCCAGGACGGCTTCGTCGTCGCCATGCGCAACGGTGTCGTCGACGACACCAAGCTGCTCGACATCGCACGCGACATCGACTCCGGCGGCGAGCAGGGTCTGCTCGGCCTCACCTTCTCGACCGATGGGTCGCACGGCTATGTGAACTACACCAACCGAGACGGCAACACCGAGATCACCGAGTACGCGGTCGGCGCCGACGGCGTGTTCGATCCCGCCTCCAAGCGGCTCCTCCTCGAGATCGACCAACCGTACGCGAACCACAACGGCGGGCAGGTGCGCATCGGCCCCGACGGCTACCTCTACATCGGCATGGGCGACGGTGGCAGTGGCGGCGATCCGGAGCGGCGGGCGCTCAACGTCGGCACGCTGCTCGGCAAGTTGCTCCGCATCGATCCGACGCCCTCGGCCGACGCGCCGTACAGCATCCCGCCCGACAACCCCTTCGTCGGCGTCGACGGTGCCCGTCCGGAGATCTACGCCGTCGGTCTGCGCAACCCGTGGCGCTTCACGTTCGATCTGGAGACCAACGACCTCTGGATCGCCGACGTCGGCCAGGGACAGTGGGAGGAAGTCGACGTCGCGTGGGCCGACGAGGGAACCGGGAAGGGCGCGAACTACGGTTGGAGCGCGTTCGAGGGCACCCACCGGTTCAACGACGACCAATCCGAGGACGGCGTCACGATGCCGATCTTCGAGTACGAGCACGGCGTCGACTGCTCGATCTCCGGCGGCGCGCGGTACCGCGGCAAGGCACTGCCCTCACTGGTCGGGTGGTACATCTACGGCGACTACTGCAGCGGCCAGATCCGCGCCTTCCCGGTGCTCGACGATCGCACGGCCGGCGACGAGTTCACGCTCACCACGGTCCTCGACTCCATCACGGAAGTCGCTGAGGGCCTCGATGGCGAGCTCTACGTGCTCAGCCTCGCGGGCGGCGGCAAGATCTTCGCCCTGCAGCCAACGGGCTGACGACGCGAGGCCGATCAGGAGATCCGTTCGAAGGTGACGGTTCGTTTCGCCGGGTTGGCGCTGACGAGCCGAACCTTCAAGGTCTCGCCGGGCTCGACATGGTGTGCGCTCACGCGCGCGACGACGGCGGGATCGGCGATCTGGATCCGCGCGCCGCGGTCGTCGACGTCGGTGACGACCGAGTCGTAGACACGACCCTCGCAACCCTTGAGCGTCACCGCCTCGACCAGATCGATGACGGCCCGCTCGACACGGGACGAACGGGTGTCGGCCGCATCCATGGCTGCCGGCAGTGTCTCGAACGCCGCATGCACCGGATCGGGCACCGGCTTGTCGTTGGCGATCGCGAGCGCGGCCTCGATCACGTATCGGTCGGCCAAGCGGCGCAGAGGCGCCGTGGCGTGGCAGTAAGTGGCGGCCATCGCCGCATGCCACGGCACCACGCCATCGACGTAGGGCGCGTAGTCGGCGCCGCCTCCGGCGCGGCGCACCGCCGTCAGGAAGGCCGCGTTGCGCGGCGCGTTCGGCTCGAGCGAGCGCTGGAACGTGCCCAGGGGTGTCGTCTCCGGCCACATCAACCCGAGCGCTTTGGCCGTGAAGCGCAGCCGTCGCACGCTGCGCTCGTCGGGCTCGGCCATCACTCGGAACAGCCCGGTTCGATTGGCGAAGAGCAGGTCGGCGACGGCCAGGTTGGTCGCGAGCGACATCGCTGCGTTGGCGTCCTCGTTGCTCAGCCGGGGACGAAACGCGATCCGAAAACGGCCGTCGCCGTCGGGCTCGACCACCTGTTCAGGCGCCTCGACCCGGCTGGCACCGCGGCGATCCTCCGCCGATGCGATGCGCGCGGCGAGCTCGTCGAACGCGGCGGGAAGCTCGGCAGCGGCCGCGGTCTCATAGGCCAGTTTGGCGCGGCTGTGGATGATGGCCCGTTCGACACCGTCGAGCGCGACCGCGCCGTCAGCCGCGACCGTGACGATGAACACGATCGCCGGCCGCGGTCCGTCGGGCAGCAAGCTGGCGGCGCCTTCGGCGAGCGCTGGTGGGTACAGGCCGCTGCGGCGATCGGGGAGGTATGTGGTCACCCCGCGGGCGAAGGCCTCGACATCCAAGGTGTCGCCGGGTTGCACGAACCAGCCGACGTCGGCGATCGCATAGCGAAGGACGAGATCGTCGCCCGTGCCACGCTCGATCGTGAAGGCTTGATCGAGGTCGGTGCTCGACGCAGGGTCCAACGTCACAAACGGCATGTCGGTGCGGTCGACGTGCTCGGCCGTGAAGGGCCGCCTCGCCGCGTGCTCGGCGGCCTCGGCCACCGCGGCCGGGAACGTCGTGGGCACGCCGTTCTCGGCGCGGATCTGGTCGAAACCGCGACTGAGTTCGCCGGCAGCGTCGCCGCCAACAGCGTCGGGAGGAACGACGACGGTCTTGGCCATCAACGACCCAGGAACTGCGGCGGGCGCTTCTCGAGGAAGGCCCTCGCGCCCTCGCGATGATCGGCGGTCTGGAACAGCTCACCCAGCGTCGCCGACACCCAGCGGCCGAGATCGTTCCAGTCCGGGTCGAGGGCACGCCGCAACCCGGCTTTCAACCGTTGCACCGCGAGCGGCGGGTTGGCGGCGATCTTGGCGGCGAGCACAAGCGCCGTTTCCATCAGCTGAGCATGTTCGACGACCCGCCCGACCAAGCCGATCCGCAGCGCCTCGGCAGCGTCGATGACGTCGCCGGTGAACAACAGCTCGGCAGCCTTCTCGCGCCCGACGAGTTGTGCCAGGCGCCCGAGCCCGGGAGCGTCGCTCACCAACCCGCGCAGCACGAACAGCTCTCCGAACCTGGCGCGGTCACTGGCAACGCGCAGGTCGGCCATGACCGCCAGCTCCATTCCCCAGCCGACCGCTGCACCGTTGACGGCAGCGATGACGGGAACGTCGGTGTGCAACAGCGCGTCGGCTGCCGGCGTGAGCCGCGGCGCGCGGTCCGCCGTTGCGAGCACGGGTGCCTTGCTCGTCTCGCCGCCGCCCATCACCTGGCGCACGTCGTCGCCACTGCAGAACGAGGGGTCAGCGCCGGTGATGACGAGGCAGCGCACACCTCGCGCCGGCGCGGTGCGCACAGCGTCCTCCAGCGCGGCGTACATCTCGTGTGTGAGCGCGTTGCGTGCGTCCGGACGGGTCAGGGTGACGACGCCGATGTGCTCGTCAACGATCTCTGAAGTCAGGTCGGGCACCAACGCACGGTACATCGCCGAGGTCGGTGAGTCTCAACGAGGGGTCGTCTGGGTAAGCCAAGTGCATGTTCCCACTCGTTGCGGCTGGCATCTACATCGGCGGGGGCGCGCTGGTCCTCATCTTGGTGATCGTGGTCCTGGTGCTTCTCCTCCGACGTTGATCGAAGGAGCTCTCCGACGGAGGCCAGTCCCGACCAGCAGAGTGGTCAGCGGCGGGCACCCATGAACATGCCCTTGAGCGCTTCGTAGTGCTCGATGCAATGGCCGGCGCCGAGCACGACCGCTTCCAACGGCATCGGCGACATCCGCACCGGCACGTGCGTCTCACGTTCGATCCGTTGGGCGAGACCGCGTAGCAGCCCACCGCCGCCGACGAGGTACATGCCGCGGACGAGGAAGTCCTGGGCCAGTTCGGGCGGGGCCTTGGCCAAGCAACGCACGACTGACGCGACGATGCTGGAGACGACATCGTCGATCGCGAAACGGATCTCCTCGGGTGCCAGCAGCACAGTCTTCGGCAACCCGCTCATCAGATCACGGCCACGTACTTCGGCCTCGTTCTCGTCGCCGATCGCGTCGGCGGAACCGATCGCGACCTTGATCTCTTCCGCGGTACGCTCACCGATCGCGATCCCGTGCTCGCGGCGGACGTAACTCTGGATCGCGGCGTCGATGTCGAACGAACCGACTCGCACCGCTTCGAGCGCGACAACGCCGCCGAGGCTGATGACGGCGGTCTCACTCGTGCCACCGCCGATGTCGATGACCATGTTGCCGACCGGCTCGTCGATCGGGAGATCGGCTCCGATCGCGGCCGCCATCGGTTGTTCGATCAGCTGCGCGTCGGCGGCGCCGGCGCGGCGGGCCGCGTCGGTGACAGCGCGTCTTTCGACCTCGGTGATCGCCGACGGCACACAGATGACAACCTTTGGCCGGGTGAACCGGCTGACGCCGACCCGCTGCAAGAGGAGGCGGATCATTCGTTCGGTGATCTCGAAGTCCGTGATCGCTCCGCCACGCAACGGCCGGACCGCGACGATGTAGCCGGGCGTGCGCCCGATCATCTGCCACGCCTCGCGCCCGGTTGCGAGCACTTCGCCGGTCTGGCGGTTGAGGGCGATGACCGACGGCTCGTTGAGCACGATGCCGCGGCCTTTCATGTAGACGAGGGTGTTCGCCGTCCCGAGATCAATTGCGAGGTCGCGCGCCATCCGGGGCTACTTGCCTTTCCCGGAGTCGCGCGCGTTCTGGACGCGGTCGATCACCTCGCGACGGGCTTCGGGCGACAGGGCGTCGATGTGTCGACGGAACGAGGCGACACCATCGACGGGGCGACGGCGGCTGATGCGCACGAACGCGAGCGCGCCGAAGATGACGACCGAGACGATCACGACGATGATGACGGCGACGGTCACGAGCGCAGCGAATGAGCGGTCGGGCCAGCGAGCGCCAGCGAGCGGGGCGACGATGGGGTGCGGGGGCGCAGCCCCCGAGGATGAGCGGTCACGAAGCGTGCTCGCGGGCGGGAACAACCCGCGACTCGTCGGCCGTCGGAACGGCGGTGGGATCGGTTGGCGCCTGGGCACCGGTGCCCCAATCAGAGCCGCCGTCCCACACCTCGTGCTTCCAGATCGGCACGCTCGCCTTCAGCGCGTCGATCGCGTAGCGGCCGGCCTCGAACGCCTCGGGCCGGTGCGGCGATGAGACGACGACGATGACCGAGCTCTCGCCGATCTCGAGCCGACCGGTGCGATGCAGCAACACGATCGCCCCCGTGCGCGTCCACCGGCGGCGGATCTCGGCGGCGATCTCGGCGAGCTTCGGCACAGCCTGCTCTTCGTACGCCTCATACGTCAGGTGCTGAACACCGGAGCGACCTTCGGCGTGATCGCGCACCGTGCCCGAGAAGAGAACCACCGCGCCGCAGTCGGGGCGCACGGCCCACTCGTAGGCCTCGCCGACCGGGAGCACCTCGGCGGTGATGCCGAGCCAGGTGTTGCCCTCGTGGATGAGGTCGGCCGCTGGTGGATGCATCGCCTGGCATCGTAGCCGTGCGCTGGAGCTTTACCCATCGGTGGGCGTCCGACCAGGCCCTTGGTGGAGCGGCACTGCACCGCGTGCCCGTCGGCACATTCATCTGTGGACGGTCGCGACATCCATCGCGCGCCGCGCGTGAGTACGATCTCGTCTTCGTGGAGCGAGGTGAGTGGGACGAAGAACCGGAGTACCCCCGCGCACCCCTGCCTGCGCATGAACGCCAATGGCGGCATCCCTCTGAGCAGGGTGCCACCGCCTGGAGCCAGAGCGAGCCCCCGCTCGTCGTCGGCAGAGGCCTCTCGGTCGCGACCGGCACGGTCGGCGCTGTGCTCGCGATCGGCCTGCTGTGGCTGATGGTGCCGCACAGCGGCCGCGGTGGCGGTGGCGTCGCAGAGGTCAGCTCCACCGTGCATGCCGTCGGAGGCGGCGACGGGTCGACGCCGCGCCAGACCAACCTGCCGCTGTCGATCGTCAGCAGCTCCAGCGTGGTCGGTTCATCAAGTCAGGGCAACAGCACCATCGGCAGCGGCACGACCAGCCGCACGTTCGCGCCGACGACCGTGAGCCCGGTGAGCAACGTCGCGACTTCTCCGATCGGCGAGACGACGTCCTCAGATCCAGATGAGGCGACCGACGACACTCCCCTGACGAGCTCGTCTTCACCATCGACGTCGGGCACGAACACGACGCAATCGACGGGAGGCGGCGCGGCGATCACCAGTTCGAGCGCTGGCGGCGCGACATCGTCCAGCACCCCGACGGTCCCCTCGGTGCCCACGGTCGCAGGTCCGAGCAGCTCGACGGTGACGTCGTCCGCGACGACGTCCACGTCGCCGCCCACCTCCGCGCCCGGTACCGGATCGGGCGGGGTCGTCTTCGCGGTCGCCCTCACCGACGACCACTTCGTCGCCACGACGGCCGCTGCCGTCGGCGGTCAAGAGAGCCTGAACGTGCAGCTGCCCACGGGCAACACCGTCGTCGGCGACGTGGTGAGCGTCGACAACGGCTCCGGCATCGCCGTGCTCTCGATCCCGAGCGACACACCGACGACGCCGATCGCCGCCAGCAGCGCCGCGACGTCGAACACCGGGGCCACGGTGATGACGCCCGAGCCGACACCGGCCACCGTGTTCCAGGGCGGCTCAGGCACGCAGATCACCACCGGCCCGGATGCACACGTCGGCGAGGGCGCGCTGGTGCTCGACAGCGCCAAGCGCCTGATCGGGCTGTGCACGCTCGGCGACGACGGCGTCCACGTCGTCGGCGCGCAAGAGCTCCTGGCCGCGATCAACGGCGCGATCGCCAACGAGCCGACCCCCTGGCTAGGGCTCAAGGTCAACTCCGACGATCTCGCGGTGTCCGAGATCACCCCGGGAGGGCCGGCCGAGGCGGCCGGGGTTCAGGTCGGTGATGTCATCACCGCGGTCGATGGTGTTCCCGTCACAACACTCGATGCGATCTCGGCCGGCGTCCACTCGCACCATCCGGGCGAGACGGCCACGCTGTCGGTGATCAGAGGAGACGCCACCGATCCGGTCGACGTGCCGGTCGTCCTCGGCGCCAACCAGGGCGCGCTCTAGTCACTCGCTCACGCGGCGTCGGCGTCGGGCGCGGCGCACGGCGACAACGATGCCACCGATGATTCCGAGCGTGGCCGTCACCATCGCGCCGAGCGCCAGCTCCTGTTTGCGCTTCGGGGTGATCATCGTCCACCACTTGGCCTCGGTGCCTTCGACGTAGGCCTGCTCGTTCGAGTTCCCCGGCCGCCACCCCGCCGCCTTCAGGCGATCGTTGGCAACCAGCCACGGCGACTTGGTGTAGCTGCGCAGGCCGGGCGGGATCGGGCCGCGCTGGAACCGCCACCGGATTCGGGCGACGACCTCGGCCAGACGGTCGGGCAGCTTGACCTTCGGTGTCGATCCGGCAAGGGCACGGACTCGCTCTCCGGCCACCCAACCATCCGGCGCGACGTTGTACACGCCGTCGAGCCGACGTTCCGTCGCAAGCAGGATCGCCGACGCCAAGTCGTCGAGGTGCAGGAACTGCGCGCCTGGATCTTCCTCGCCCGAGCGCTGTCCCATGCCCGCCGCGAGCGCGCGGGCAAGGCTCGAAGTACCGTCGGCGGCCATCGAGATCACCGGCCGCAGAACGGTCGCGCTGCGACCCGGTGCGCTCGTGCGCCAGTCGTCGACCATCTGCTCGACCGCGGCGAGTTGGCGGGCGAACACGAATTCGAGGTCGGGGCGAAGGGCAGCGTCCTCGGTGAGCGGCACCGGATTGTTGGCCCACGCTCCGTAGACCATCGCCGACGACACGACGACCAGATGTTCCACGCCGCAGCTCTGCGCCAACTCGAGCAAGGCCGCCGCGCCACGTGTGACACTTTCGCCGCGCTGGGCCCTCGTGTCGTGATCGCCCGCGGACAGGTGAACGGCGATCTCGATGTGATCGCCCGGGCGAAGATCGGACGGCTGCACGTCGGCCGGAACCGGAACGATCTCGAAATCGGTCAGGTTCAACAGCCGATTGACGACTCGCGCCCCGAGATTGCTCTCGGTACCCGTCACCAGCACCTGCGTCACGTGAGGGACGTTAACCGCTGCGGTGCCCGTAGCATCTTCGACA
>Ga0075364_10002559_pt1 | contig 10189 bp, 8 predicted proteins | sample EndMetdeltDD1764_FD_71517 | JGI IMG/M metagenome (GOLD analysis project Ga0075364, IMG submission 71517) | Populus endosphere microbial communities from Tennessee, USA - Endosphere MetaG P. deltoides DD176-4 | ecosystem: Host-associated > Plants > Roots > Endosphere | place: USA: Tennessee...
CTGCAGGACCAGCTCAACGTGTTCGTGAACTTCGAGGAGCCCCGCAAGGAGACCACGACGGAAGTCATTCCGGACCTGGCCTTCAACCCGGCCTTCCTCAAGAAGGTGGACGAGCTCGAACTCTCGGTGCGCTCGGCGAACTGCCTGAAGAACGACAACATCGTCTACATCGGCGACCTCGTGCAGAAGACGGAAGCGGAAATGCTCCGCACCCCGAACTTCGGCCGTAAGTCGCTGAACGAGATCAAGGAAGTGCTCGCGCAGATGGGCCTGCACCTCGGCATGGAAGTGCCGGGCTGGCCGCCGGAGAACATCGAAGAGCTGGCCAAGCGCTTCGAAGACCACTACTGAGTGTTTCGACTTCGTCAGGCCCGGCGCAGAGCCGGGCTTTGACGTGAATGGATGAAGTGAGGAAGACGCCATGCGTCACGGTAACGCCCACCGCAAGTTCAATCGCCGCTCGAACCAGCGCAATGCGCTGTTCCAGCATCTGGCTTCGGCGCTGATCAAGCACGAGCAGATCGTCACCACGCTGCCGAAGGCGAAGGACCTGCGTCCGATCGTCGAGAAGCTGGTGACGCTCGCCAAGCGCGGCGATCTGCACGCCCGCCGTCAGGCGATCGCCGAGCTGCGCGATCCCCCGATGGTCAAGAAGCTCTTTGACGTGCTCGGGCCGCGCTACAAGGACCGTCAGGGCGGCTACACCCGCGTGCTCAAGGCCGGCTTCCGCCACGGCGACAATGCCGCGGTCGGTGTGATCGAGTTCGTGGACCGCGACGTCGACGCCAAGGGCCTGGATTCCGGTCCGGTCGAGCCGAAGGCGGCCGAGCAGGAAGCGGCGTAATTCACGCCAGCCAGCGCGAAATTCCGAAAGGGCGGCCTTGGGCCGCCCTTTTTGTTTTTCTCAGTCCCGTCGCCACTGTGCAAAGTGGAATGGTTATGATGTAGCCTCCGATACCGTTGCTCGGGAGGACAGCATGACGATTCGTGGACTGGTGGCAGCCGCCATGGTGGTCGCGGCATCGGGATCGGCGTTCGCGCAGGCGCCGGTCGAGCGCGGCAAGTACCTCGTGAACACCATCATGACTTGCCAGAACTGCCACACGCCCAAGGGCGAGCGCGGCGCGCCGATCTTCGAGCGCGACCTTGGCGTCGGCAGCATCGTCTGGGACGAGCCGCCGTTCAAAGTCACGGCCTCCAACATCACGCAGGACAAGGACACCGGCATCGGCAACTGGAGCAACGCCGACATCGAGAAGGCGCTGCGCAAGGGCGAGCGGCCAAACGGCGTGCGGCTCGCCGCGATCATGCCGTCGGACTTCTACGAGATCATCACGCCCTCCGACATGAGCGCGATCGTCGCGTATCTGCGCACCGTGAAGCCGGTGAAGGCCGAGACGCCGGCGCCGGTCTACCGCATCGCGCTGCCGCGCCATATTCCGCAAGGCGCCGAGAAGCCGTTCACCGATGCCGACATGGCCGACAAGGTGAAGAAGGGCTTCTATCTGGCGACCATCGGGCACTGCTTCGAGTGCCACACGCCGATGGGCGCCAAGGGCCGCGACTTCGAGAACTCCTACGGCAAAGGCGGCTTCGAATTCCCCGGGCCTTGGGGCAAGTCGGTGTCGCGCAACATCACGTCGCACAAGGAGAAGGGCATCGGGGCCTGGAGCGACGACGAGATCAAGCGCGCCATCACGCAGGGCGTCAGCCGGGACGGTTCGCGCCTCAAGCCGCCGATGGGCTACGAGTTCTACAAGAACATGACCAGCGACGACCTCGATGCGGTCGTCGCGTATCTGCGTACGGTGCCGGCGAAGGAGTAGCTACTTCTTCTTCCCCCGGCCGCCGCCGATCGTGTCGTAGAGGTTCACCGGCGCGAAGTCGTCGGTGAGCAGTTCGCCGGTCTGTGTCGCGCCGGACTTCTCGGTGCGGCGCGCGAGCAGATCGGGCAGGGCGAAGCGGAATTTCGCCTTCTCCTGCAACGCGGCGGCGCGGCGCGCGAGGTCTTCGGCCGACGGCGGTGGGCCCGCCGTCACCACCGTGATGACCTCGCCGGTGCCCGACGGATAAAGGTGCACGCCGCCGAACACCGTGCGCAGCGTCAGCAGCGTCGAGGCGTAGAGCTTGGTGCCGTCGTGGATGTTGAACGCGGCGGCGCCGCCGGGCGCGAGGCGCTGCCTGATGAGCTCGTAGAACTCCTTCGTCAGCAGGTGAAACGGCACATAGCCGCCGTGGAAGGCATCGACCAAAATCAGGTCGTAGGTCTCCCGGCGCCGGTTCAGCAGCACGCGCCCGTCGCCTTCGAGATAGCGCACACGCGCGCTGTCCTTGACGCCGAAGTAGCGCTTGGCCGCCTGAATGACGCCCGGGTCGACCTCCACGGTGTCGATTTCGAGCTCCGGCATGAAGCGGCCCAGGTATGTCGAGATCGAGCCGCCGCCGAGCCCGATCATCAGCACGCGTTTGGGCTCCGCCGGATACGCGACGCCGAGCGTCATGACCTGCGTGTAGCGCACCGGCAGGTCATCGGGATCGGTGAGGTTCGCGACTGACTCGGTGTAGTCGAAGCCCTTGAGCTGGAACGACATGGTCAGCATGTCGCCGCGCTTGGTGATGAAGATGTCGTTGTACTCGGTCTCGGTGCGGGCAATGCGGCCGTCCGGACGCTTCAGCATGTCGGCACGGATCGCGGGATCGATCAGGTCCTCCGCGCGCGCAGCCGGCGCGGCCAGAAGCGCCAGCGCGACGAGGGCAGGGGCGACGCGGCGCGGCAGGAGGATCAGCAGGAGCCCTGAGAGAATGCCCGCGACGCCGAGGGCCAGCGTGATGGCGCGCGTGCCGATGGTGGGGATCAGGAAGAACGTGGTGCCGAGGGTTCCGACGATGCTGCCGGCGGTCGAAACGCCATAGACCGTGCCGGAGACGCGGCCGGAACTTTCCGGCGACTGCAGCAGGAGGCGAATGCCGAACGGCGAATACATGCCGAGGAATGTTACCGGCACGAACAGGATCGCGAAGGCGGCCGCGAGGCTGCCCGTGCGCACGTCGTCGACTGCCGCCAGCGCGGCTTCCAGCAGGCGCTCGGAGAACAGCGGCAGGGCGAGCACGTAGGCCGAGCCGATTACGACTGTGGCTCCGAGCACGGTGGCAGAGGGATGTCGGTCCGCCACGAGGCCGCCAATGAAATACCCCACGCACAGCGCCGCCAGCACGGTCGAGATCAGCGAGGCCCAGGTGTAGATGCCGCTGCCGAAATAGGGGTTGAGATAGCGCGAGCCGAGCATCTCGAAGCTCATGACGATCGCGCCGGTCACGAAGGCGACGAGATAGATCGGGGTCCGCTGGCTCATGGCCGGGAACTTTATCGGCCCGTTCGGCACGGCGGAAGCGCGACAGATCGCGCCGCAGCATCAAGGTGAAGTGATTTGCCCGCCTTCCGGTGTCTGCGAAGACTGCCGCATGATCCGGGTTCTTGTCTTCGCGTGTGGGCTCCTCGCCATGACCGCCGGCAGCCATGCCACGTCCCCGCCGCTGGAGGATCAGGCGCTGATCGCGCTGGCCTCCAAGGGCGATCTCGCGGGCGTGGAGCGGCTGATCGCGCAGGGCGTCAGCGTCAAGGCCAAGGATGGCCGCGGCCGCACCGCGCTGCTGGGGGCGACCCACGGCAATCACGTCGCGGTCGCGCGCGCGCTGATCGCGGCGGGCGCGGACGTGAACGCCAAGGACGACATGCAGGATAGCCCGTATCTCTACGCGGGGGCGGAAGGGCGCACCGAGATCCTGAAAATGACGCTGGCCGCTGGTGCGGACCTGAAAGCCACCAACCGCTATGGCGGCACGGCACTGATCCCAGCCGCGCATCACGGCCATCCCGAGGCGGTGCGTGTGCTGCTCGGCACCGCCATCGACAAGGATCACGTCAACAAGCTCGGCTGGACCGCGTTGTTGGAAGCCGTGATCCTCGGCGACGGAGGGCCGGTGCACAGCGAGATCGTGCGGCTGCTCGTCGAGGCCGGCGCGAACGTCAATGTCGCAGATCGCGAGGGCGTGACGCCCCTCGCGCACGCCCGGCGGCGGGGCTTTCGCGAGATGGTGCGGATACTGGAGAGCCGCGGCGCGAAATAGACTCCGTTCCCCGGGCGCGATGCAGCATGGAGTGAAACGGAATGCTGCTTCGCAGAACCGGGGTCCCGGTTCAGCAGCGCATCATTTCATGCTGCGCTGCGCCCGGGACGCGCGGAGTTCACCCCGCATACCCGGTCCGGATCCAGCGCGCCCAGTCCTCGCGGCCCTTGCTGGCGGCGCGATCGGCGGCGCCGTTCCAGTCGTAGGGCACGACGCGGAACGTGATGTCCCAGGGATCGGCAGCCTTGCGGCGTTCGAGCACGGCGTAGCGCGCGAACGGCGCGCCCATCTCCATCGCGTGGCGCACCGGCTCCGTGTCCACGTAAGCCGGCAAGCCGACGCTGCCCGGATTGATCACCAGCCGCCCGTCGCTCAAGCTCATGATGCGCGGCTGATGGCTGTGCGCGCACAGGACAACGCGCGCACTTGCGCCATCGAGCCGCCGCGCGATCTCGGCCTCCGTGGCGATCCGCACGCGGCCGTCCGGCTCGACCGTTTCGAGCAGATAGCGCTGATCGCTGTCCGGCGTGCCGTGGCAAAGCAGCAGACCCTCGAGCTCGGCGGTCTCGTCGAGGGTCGAGAGCCAGGCGCTGTGGTGGTTCTTGAGTTCACTCGCGGCCGCCTTGTCGGAGGCGCCCATCTGATCCATCGGCCGGTCGAGCAGTTGCCGGTCGTGATTGCCGCGCACGGTGGTCCAGGCGAGGCTGATCAGCACGTCCGCGGTCTCGGCGGCCTCCAGCGGTCCCGACACGCAGTCGCCGAGATTGACCACGGTGTCGGGCGAGACCTTGCGCAGGTCCTCCATCACGGCGCGCAGCGCGCGCACGTTCCCGTGAATGTCGGCGAGGACGGCAATGCGCATCAGGCGGCGTGCTCCTTGGCGTAGGCGGCGACGTCCTTGTGGGTCGCGAACCACACATCGGGGCGCGACTTCGCGTGGCGGATCAGTTCCTCGATGATCCAGATCCGTGACCTGTAACCGATGATATGCGGATGACAGGTGATCTGGCAGATGCCGCCGTCCTCATACGCCATATCGAATTCGCGCTTGAAGATCGAGAGCACGGCCTCGGTCGGCATCTGCGGGCGCAGCGACTGGAACCGGTGCATGAGGAAGTACACCGCATCGTCGCGCACCCACTCGACGGGAAGTTCCACGACGCCGGTCGGCTCGCCTTCGAGGATCAGCTCGTAGCAATCCTCGTCGGCCATCAGCGAGGAGTCGTAGAGGAGGCCCATCTCCTTGGTGATGCGCAGCGTATGCGGAGAGAAGTCCCATGAGGCGGTGCGCGCGCCCACCGGCCGCACGCCGGTGATCTTTTCCAGCGTATCGGCGGCGCGCTGCATCAGGTCCTTCTCGGCGTCGTAAGGCAACACCGAGTTCAGTTCGTGGATCCAGCTGTGGATGCCGATTTCGTGCCCCTCGGCGATGACTTGCCGCTGCTCATCCGAATGGAGGAGGGCGGCGACGGCCGGCACGTAGAATGTCGCCGGCACGTCATACTTCTTCAGGAGCTTCAGGATGCGCGGCACGCCGACGCGGTTGCCGTACTGGCCCCACGCCATGCGGCCGATGGACTTGCCGCCCTCGCGCAGCTCGTTGGTCTCGTGGTCGCTGTCGAACGAGATCGCAAACGCACAACGCGCGCCGTTCTTCCAGGTCTTGGGGCGCAGCGTGCGTCCGGCGCGAACCTGATTGACCAGCTTGCGCCAATGCTCCTCCGGCCACTGCCACGGTTCCAATGGCTTTTGTTCGTTCATGACGGTGTCTCCGGCTTAAGTCGGCGAGCCCATGACGGGCAGAATTTGTCCGGTGATCCAGGAAGCATAATCCGAAGAGAGGAACATCACAGCATCCGCGATGTCTTGCGGGGTGCCCATCCGGCGCATGGCAATGCGCTCGATGAACTGTTTCTGCCCCTCCGGACCCCAGTTCTCCCATTGCGGCTCGTAGTCCGGGCTGGTGCGCAGGAACCCGGGCGCCACGGTGTTCACCGTGATGCCGAACTGCCCGAGCTCATGCGCGAGCTGGCGCACGAGGCCGAGCTGGCCGTGCTTGGCCGACGCGTAGGCCTGAATGCCCGTGAGGCTCGGCGCGAGCGCGGCGCGGCTGGAGATCGTGACGATGCGGCCCTTGCGGGCGCGCTTCATGCCGGGCGCGACGGCCTGCGCGAACAGGAATGCGCCGGTGAGGTTCGCATCCACGATCTGGTGGAAATCTTCGAGCGGAACTTCCTCCAGCGGCTTCTGCTTTTGCCCGCGGATGCCGCCCGCCACGTAGACGAGAACGTCGATCGGGCCGCCGGCGCCCGCGACGACAGCCTCGACCGAGGCCTTGTCGGTGACGTCGACCTTCGCGGCGCGAATGCTCCCGCCACCTTTGGCGGGACCCGCAAACTTCTCGACATCTTCGACGAGGCGGTCGCAGGCGATCACCGTTCCGCCGTTCTCGGCGAACGACACTGCAATGCCGTGGCCGATGCCGCGTGCGGCACCGGCCACGATCACACGCTTGCCGTCGAAGGTGATGAGCATCGCTAGCCCAGATCTTCGTGCGCAGTCTCACGCAATGTCGCGATCACGATGGTTGAGACCACCGCGGCCGCAATCAAGTAGTAGGTGTGCGCGATCGGCGAGTTGAACGTGGTGATCAGCCACACCGAGATGAACGGCGCGAAGCCGCCGAAGATCGCGACCGCGAGCGCATAGCCCGACGTCATCCAGGTCGAGCGCGTGCGCGTCGGGAATATCTCGGCGATCGCCGCCGGGCCCGGACCCGAGAACATCGAGATCAGGATCGCGAACAGGATCTGCACCGCGATCAGCCCGGTGTAGGACGCCCCGCCGAGCAGATAGGTGAAGATCGGGTAGGGCAGCACGATGTAGGCGACGCAGCAGGCCAGCAGCAGCGGCTTGCGCCCCCACTTGTCCGACAGCATGCCCATGATCGGGATGCAGAGCATCAGCACCAGAAGCCCGATGGTGTTGGCCCACAGCGCTGCGGCCGGTGTGATCTTGAGGTACTGCCGCGACCAGGTCGGCATGTAGTTGAGCAGCACGTAGAAGCACACCGTCCACACGATGGTGAAGCCGAAGGCGCGGGCGGCGAGCAGCCACGGGCTGGTCTTGTCCTCGGCCACTGGCGCGGGCGTGGCGACGGCTTTCTTGTAGGCCGGTGTCTCGTCGATCGTTCGGCGCATCCACAAGCCCACGGGCCCGAGGATGCCGCCGAGCAGGAACGGCACGCGCCAGCCCCAGGCGTCCATCTGCTCCGTCGTCAGGACGGTGGTGAACAGCGCCGCGATGCCGGAGCCGAGCAGGAGGCCGGCCACGACACTCGTTTGCTGGAAGCTGCCGTACCAGCCGCGCTGGCCCTTCGGCGCCCATTCGACGATGTAGGCGGTCGAGGAGCCCCATTCGCCGCCGGCCGAGAAGCCCTGCAGCAGGCGGGCGACCACGAGCAGCAGCGGCGCCGCGATTCCGATCGACGCATAGGTCGGCAGAACGCCGATCATGACGGTGCCGACCGCCATCAGCGCGATGGTGATGAGCAGGGCGACCTTGCGGCCGTGCGTGTCGCCGACGCGCCCCAGAATGATGCCGCCGAGCGGCCGGGCAACGAAGCCCAAGCCGTAGGCGAGGAAGGTCGCGAGCAGGGCGGTCACTTCGTCGCCCTGCGGGAAGAATTTGCGGGCGATGTACACCGCCACATAGGCGTAGACGGCGAAATCGTACCATTCGAGCACGTTGCCGACGACGGCAGCCGTGACGGCCCGCTTGGTCTGGGCCGGTGCCGGATTGTCCATGTCTTCTCTCCCCCAATCCCCCAGAGAAGAGCCGTTCCCCGCCCATTTCTGGGTCGTTGTGATCAGTCTCTAACGATCCCGGTGTGGGCGCAATCGGTCGCAGGGCGGGCAGGTTGGTGGGCTGCACGCGGGAGATGCAGAGAGCTGTACGAGGGCCTTCTCGGCACGACCGCCGGGCGAGACAAATAGTTCGTGTCCGCCAGCATCAGGATGCCCAAGCGTCCACGGTCGCATCTATTTACGTCGCGCCTCCGTATTAATACAGACTACGTTGAATACACGATCGCAGATTGCCGAAAACTATTCGACTGGACTTCAAAAGATTTGCACTTTACGCTTCGTCATGTGGAGGCGTTAAGCTGGGGGCGTAAAGAACAAATCGGCCGGCCGGATTCCCGGCCGTGTCAAACCTACTCCGCAAGGCTGTAGCGGCCCACCCGCATCCCCGGATGCGAGGCCTTCCGCCGCATCCGAAGCGGAAAATGATCCAAAACTCCGGTCGGCAAGCCACGCGCGCCCACGCGCGTGGCTGCGCGCCTGCGCCGGTCGTCAGCATCAATACGAAACTGGAACAAGACCCGAAGGCGCGCGTGCCGTCGGGCGAAACAGTCAGGGGGAATCAAAATGACCGTCGCGACAACCACGCTGCAAGCCACCTTCGTGTCGGAGTCCGCTGCCTACGAGAGCACCTTCGGCTGGTACAACAAGGTGACCGGCTATGGCGGCATTCTCTTTGCCGACGTCGAGGCGGAAGGGAACAATGCTCCGCTGGTTGCCGGTGTCTCTTCGGTCAAGTTCACGGTCAACACGGCCGACCTCGGCAACATCGAATTCTTCCTGATCTCCGACGGCTACAATCGCAACAGCGGCGATGACTTCACCGGCGGTATCAAGGTCATTCGGCTGTCGGATGGATCGTGGGCCGTCGCGAACGTGGATTCGCAGGGGCGCGTCATCACCAGGAACGGCAACCCCGACATCCTGTCCGGCGCCGGCGCCGATGCGCTGTTTACTGAGAAGTCGAAGAACGAGGGCAACGTCGACTATGCGTCCTCAGTCGCCGGCTCGACGCAAACCGCCGCCACGCTGGCCGGCGACACCGCCGATGGACTGACCGGCCTTCTGGCCTGGGAGGACCTCGCCGCGACGCGCAACAAGAACGGCACCTACAGCAAGCCCGGCGATGCCGACTACAACGACGCGGTATTCCGCATCACGACAGCCAATGGCAATCAGGCGCCAGTCGCCAACGCCGATACCGCGACGGTCAGCGAAAACGCGGGCGCGACGACGATCAACGTGCTCGGAAACGACACCGATCCCAACAGCGGCGACACGCTGCGTGTGCAGTCGGTGAACACCGCGGGCCTGTTCGGAACGGTCACGATCGGGGCCAACGGGGCGAACATCGCCTACACGCCGGCCGCGTCGTTCCAGTCGCTGGGCGCCGGTCAGACCGCAACCGAGACATTCAGCTACACGGTGGCCGACGCGGCCGGTGCGACCTCGACCGCGACCGTCACCGTCACCATCGTGGGTGCCAATGACGCCGCAGTTATTGGCGCGGCGACCCTCGTCAACGTGACCGAAGATGTCGGGACAAACGGATCGGGCAATCTGACGGCGAGCGGCACGATCTCGATTTCCGACGTCGACCAGGGACAGTCTTCGTTCCAGACGGGCGTGACGGGTTTCGCCGGGAATCTCGGCAGTCTCATCCTGGCGACCAACGGCGCCTACACCTACAGCGTTGCAAACGCGGCGGCCCAATCGCTCGGCGCCGGCCAGGCCAAGGTCGACACCTTCACCATCACGGCGCTCGACGGCACCACCCAGCAGATCAGCTTCACCATCCACGGAGCCAACGACGGCGCGATGATCGGCGATCCGTCCGGCGCGGAAGTCACCGAAGACGTGAATGTCAGCGTTCAGGGCAACCTGACGGCAACCGGAACGATTTTGATTTCGGACGCGGATCAGGGGCAATCCTCGTTTGCGAGCAGCACGGGTGCGCTCGGGAACCTTGGCAGTCTCCTGCTGGCCGCCGACGGCAGCTACACCTACAGCGTCGCCAACGCCGCGACGCAGTTCCTCGGCGCTGGCCAGAGCAAGGTCGATACCTTCACGGTCACGGCGCTCGACGGTACGACCAAGCAGGTCAGCTTCACCATCCACGGCGCAAACGACGGCGCCACGATTGGAACTCCGACGCTCGCCGACGTGACCGAGGATGTGGGCGTGGACGGATCGCTCAA
>Ga0075364_10002560_pt1 | contig 10187 bp, 12 predicted proteins | sample EndMetdeltDD1764_FD_71517 | JGI IMG/M metagenome (GOLD analysis project Ga0075364, IMG submission 71517) | Populus endosphere microbial communities from Tennessee, USA - Endosphere MetaG P. deltoides DD176-4 | ecosystem: Host-associated > Plants > Roots > Endosphere | place: USA: Tennessee...
GCTCGGCTCGGTGTCGGGCGCCTTCTGGTCGGCGCTGGTGATCGGGCTGGTCGACACGCTCGGCAAGGCCTATGTGCCGAAGGTGGCCGGGCTTGCCGTGTATGTGCTGATGGCCGCCGTGCTGCTATGGCGCCCATCCGGCCTGTTCGGCCAGCAGCGCACATGACCGAGGCGCGGAGCACACGCTAATGCTGCCTCGCACCAAATTCGGGCGCATAGGGTTGGCGCTGGCCGCGCTGTTGCTCGCGCTGGTGCCGCCGCTGGCGCCCAGCTACTACGTCGAGCTCGGCACCTACGCGATGATCTCCGCCATGCTGGCGCTGAGCCTGCAGTTGCTGGTCGGCTGCACGGGGCTGGTCAGCCTCGGCCACGCGGCGTTCTATGGGCTCGCCGCCTACACCGTCTATCTCATCACGCCCGCCAGTGGCGGTCTCTCCATCCTGATCACTCTGCCGGCTGCCGTCCTGGCTGCGGGTGTCGCCGCCTTGCTGGTCGGCTCGCTATCGCTGCGCACCAAGGGCTTCTTCTTCCTGATGGTGACGCTGGCGTTCGGGCAGATGGTGTTCTTCCTGTTCCACGACACCAAGCTCGGCGGCGGCACCGACGGCGCATTCCTCAGCCGCCCGACGCTGTCGTTCCTGGATTGGCAGCTGCAGCTCGATCGGCGTCAGCGGCCGATGGCAACCTACTACGTGGCGCTCGGCCTGCTGGTGGCCATGTATCTCGGGCTCGTCGTCTTGCTGCGCTCGCTGTTCGGGCGCGTGCTGGACGGCATCCGCGTCAACGAGCATCGCATGCAGGCGCTGGGCTTCAACACCTATCGCTACAAGCTGGCGGCCTTCGTGATCGCCGGGGCGCTGGCGGGCGTGGCCGGACACATGTGGGCCATGCACCGCGGCTTCGTGAATCCCGAGCTGATCGGTTGGCACCGCTCCGCCGAAGCGCTCCTCATGATCCTGATCGGGGGGTTGGGGACCCTGCACGGCCCGATCGTCGGCGCACTCGCCTTCACCGGACTGACCGAGCTGCCGCAGCTCATGGAGGAATGGAAGCCGTTCGCAGCCATCTTCAATGCCATCGGGCTGCCCAAGGTCGGCGCCGTTCTGCAGCCGCTGGCCGAGCGCAAGCTGCTGCTGGAAGGCGTGGTTATTCTGCTGGTCGTGCTCTGCCTGCCAAAGGGCCTGAGCGGTGTCGCGTTGCCCCGATGGCTGCGGCGCGATGCGGGAGGCGTTCGTGCGCCGGCCGGTGTCGCGACCACGCCGACGGCGGAGGCGCGCCCGCATGGCTGACCTGCGCCCTGCCACACCGCCCGTGCTCGCCACGCATGGCCTGACCCGCAACTTCGGCGGGCTCGTTGCCGTGCGGGATGTTTCCATCTCGCTGCATCAGGGCGAGCTGCACGCGGTGATCGGCCCGAACGGGGCCGGCAAGACCACACTCGTCAACATGCTCTCGGGCGAGATCCATCCGACCGCAGGGAGCATCGAGCTCGACGGCCGGCAGGTGGCCGGCGAGCCGGCCTGGCGCATGACGCGCGCCGGCATTGGCCGCTCGTTCCAGCGCACCAATATCTTTGCGTCCTTGTCCGTGCTGGAGAACGTGCGGCTTGCCGTGCAGGCCGTCAGCTCGGCCCCTATCCGCCCCTTCCAAAGAGCGTCGAGCGACCTGCGTCTCGTCGACAAGGCGCAGGCCACCCTGCAGCGGGTCGGCCTGGCCGGCGCGGCCGAGCGCATCGCCGGCGCCCTCTCGCATGGCGAGCAGCGCCAGCTCGAGATCGCCATGTCGCTGGCTGGTGATCCCAAGGTGCTTTTGCTGGACGAGCCGCTGGCCGGCATGGGGCCCGAGGAGTCGGAGCGCCTGACCGGGCTGCTGCAAAGTCTGGCGCGCGAGCATGCCGTACTGCTCATCGAGCACGACATGGATTTCGTGTTCGCGGTCGCCGACTGGATGACGGTGATGGCCGAGGGGACCGTGCTGGCGGAAGGCAAGCCGGCTACCATCCGTGCCAACACGGCCGTGCAAGAGGCTTATCTCGGGGGGCATGCGTGATGCCGGCTCCCACCCATCGCTCGCTCCTCGAAGGCCGCAGCCTCGACACCTACTACGGCCAGAGCCACATCCTGCGCGGCGTCTCTCTGGCGGTGAAACCCGGCGAGACCATCGGCCTGATGGGCCGCAACGGCATGGGCAAGACCACCCTGATGCGCACCCTGGTCGGCCTGGTGCGCCCGCGGCGGGGGCAGGTGCTGGTCGACGGCCAGGACGTGACGCGTCAGCCGACCTTTGCCATTGCGCGGCGCGGCATCGCCTACGTGCCGGAGGGCCGCGGCATCTTCGCCAGCCTCAGCGTCATGGAGAACCTGGAGATTGCCGAGCGCGGCGGCGAGAATGGCCAGCGCCGCTGGACGGTCGAGCGCGTGCTCGAGCTGTTCCCGCGTCTGGCGCAGCGGCGCGCAAACCGTGGTGACCAGCTATCCGGCGGCGAGCAGCAGATGCTGGCCATCGGCCGTGCATTGCTCGCCAACCCGCGCCTGATCATGCTGGACGAAGCCACCGAAGGCCTTGCGCCGATCATCCGCGACGAGATCTGGCGCACCATCCGCCTGATCCGCGAGAGCGGCGTCGCCACCCTGATCGTCGACAAGTCGGTGGCGGCCGTGACGGACATGGCCGACCGCATCGTCATCCTCGTCAAAGGCGAGGCCGTGTTCGAGGGCACCCCGGCCGACCTCAAGGCCAAGCCGGAGCTGATGCATCGGCACCTGGGGGTGTGAGCATGTCGTTTGCCAGCATCGGCGGTTGCCAGATCGAGTACCGGATGATCCCGGGCGACCTGGCGCAACCGACGCTGGTGTTCCTGCACGAGGGTCTGGGCTCGGTCGGGCTGTGGCGCGATTTTCCGGATAAGGTCGCGGCCCGGCTGGGGGCGCGGGCGCTGATCTACTCGCGCTTCGGCTACGGCCAGTCGGACGGGCTGCTGGCCAAGCGCACGCCACGTTTCATGCACGAGGAGGCGCTCAAGGTCCTGCCGGCCCTGCTCGATCAGCTCGGCATCGACAATCCGCTGCTGGTCGGCCACTCGGACGGCGCGTCGATCGCCCTCATCCATGCGGCAGCCGGCGAGCGGCCGGTCAGCGCGCTGGCGCTGATGGCGCCGCACGTATTCGTCGAGCAAGTGTGCGTCGACAGCATCGCCCGCATCCGCGAGACCTACGGCACGGGCCCTTTGAAATCGCGGCTGGCCAAATACCACGCGCACGTCGATGATGCGTTTCTCGGTTGGGCTGACATCTGGCTGGAGCCGGAATTCCGCACCTGGTCCATCGAGGGTCTGGTAGCATCCGTGGGGGCGCCGATGCTGCTGATCCAGGGGGCCGACGACGAATACGGAACGCTGGAGCAGCTGGACCGGATCGAGGTTCGTGCCCGCGTACCGACCACGCGTCTCGTGCTCGATCGATGCGGACATTCCCCGCATCGCGACCAGGAGGCGGCCGTCGCCGACGCCATCGTCGCCTTCGCCAGGCACGTCCGTCGCGATTTGCGGCAAGGCCATCGTCCGAAGGGAGAACGCCCATGAGCAAGAATTTCGCCTCCACCGGCGACATGACCGAGAAGAAGATCACCTTCGCCGAGATCGGCCGCGGCCTCTATGCGTTCACCGCCGAGGGTGACCCCAACAGCGGCATCATCGTCGGCGACGACGGCGTCATCGTCATCGACGCACAGGCAACGCCGGCCATGGCCGGACAGGTGATCGAGCGCGTCGCCAAGGTGACCGACAAACCCATCAAGTACGTGGTGCTGTCGCACTATCACGCCGTGCGCGTGCTCGGCGCCTCGGCCTACAAGGCGCAGGAGATCATCGCTTCCGACGCCTGCCGCGCCATGATCGCCGAGCGCGGCAAGGAGGACTGGGATTCCGAGTACGGCCGCTTCCCGCGCCTGTTCCGCGCCGCCGAATCCATTCCCGGGCTGACCTGGCCGACCATCACGTTTCGGCGCTCCATGACCCTCTACCTCGGCAAGCGGCGCGTAGAGCTGCGCCATATCGGCCGTGCCCATACCGCCGGCGACATCGTCGCCTACGTGCCGGACGCCAACGTGGTGTTCTCCGGCGACATCGTCGAGTACAAGTCGGCCTGCTATTGCGGGGACGCACATTTCACGGACTGGCCGGGTACGCTGTCACGCCTCGACGGCGTCAAGGCCGATGCGCTGGTGCCGGGGCGCGGCGACGCGCTGGTCGGCAAGGATACGGTCGCCGAGGCCATCGCACTCACCCGCGACTTCCTGCGCGATACCTACGATCCGGTGAAGCGCGGAGTGGCGCGCGGCGCCACGCTGAAGGCCTGCTTCGACGAGGCAACGTCGGCGATGCGCCCGAAGTACGGCAGCTGGCCGATCTTCGAGCACTGCCAGCCCTTCAACATCGCCCGCGCCTACGACGAGGCGCAGGGCATCGACACGCCGCGCATCTGGACGGCCGAGCGCGACCAGGCGATGTGGAAGGCGCTGCAGGGTTGAGTCTTCGCCCCCTCTCCCCGTAAGGACGGGGAAAGGGTCGGGGTGAGGGGCAGCAACACCCACCTGAGCAAGTGTCTGCCCCTCACCCCAACCCTCTCCCCATGAAGTATGGGGAGAGGGGAATTACTGCTGCCGGGCGTAGCGGAACGTCCGCCCCGACAGCTCGCGGATCGGCGTGTCGGCGTAAACCGCGGTCAGGCTGGTGCCGACTTCCATGGCGAAGCGCTGGGAGGCAAACCGCTTCTTGCCGAGATCGCCCGGATCGAACCCGAACACGTAGGCCTTGTCCGGTCCGGCCTGGCCCGAGACATCGATGGTCTGCAGCGCCACGCCATACATGCCAAGGCCGAGCAGCACCTGCGTGGGCGCCGCCGTGCAGTCGATCTTGAAGCCTTCGGCACCCGTGACGCCGGCCTGCGCGGTCCGGCCGTCGCAGGTAACGCTTACGTCGATGCCCTGCATGGCCCGGCCGGCCTTGCTTTCGACGATCACGTCGAACGCATCGGTCTCGCTGCGTTGCTTGCGCTTGAAGGCAAAGGTCGGGCGTCTGTCGTAGGCGGGGCTGTCCAGGACCACCTGTCCGCCCTCGATCCGCCAGGTGCCCTCCGCGTCCTCGTCATAGGCGCCATAGGCCAGGAAGTACTGGAACTTGCCGTCGAAGGTCAGCTTGATGCAGGAGCCGACCTCCATCACCCCGGTCAGGCAATAAGTGCCGGCGACCGCACGCACCTCCTGCGCCGGAACGGGTGTAGCCAGCAGGCTGGCGAGGGCGCAGAGGAAGGTGGCCAGGGTTCTTCGATTCGTTTTGTCCATGACCAAGTCTAGTGCGCAACGTCCGTGGCAAGAACGCGGCAAGGTGATGCTCCGTTTGGAAAATCCTCCCGACGCCCATCTTTTCAATTGTCGCAAAGCATAAAGGCCTGCGTGGGAGTGCCACCTTTGAACTTCCCGTTCTCGATGAGAACCTCACCTTTGTTTGGCCCACTGGTCCGCACCGATCTCCAAGCACGGAATGATCCATCGGGTTGCTTCAAGACGCTGACCGTAAATGCGGACGCTCCTCCGGTCTCGTCGTACTGCAGCACATCCGGTCCGACCAATCGCAGGTTCTGCATGACGAATTGGCTGTTCATACTCGGGTCCATGCGAAGTGTGCGTGTTACCGCGCCTGCGCCGGAGATCGCATAGATCATGTGGGGATTGCTTGCGTCAGGTGACCCGGCACAGCTGATTGCGACACGCCCGACCATCCCGAAGCCCCTGATGACATCGGCATCCGAGGCGGCCGCCTCGCGAGTGGCGCCGAGCATCATCAACGACATCAAACAGGCAAAACCAATAGAACGCATCGCATCACCCCCCTCCAACAAAGCGCAGTCCGTACAAGAGGAACTCAGCCGAGACACTACCGCAAGGTGCCGAGGCTTGACAGTTTGACGACTTGCAGTGTCGGGTTGAAGCTCAAGTGCTCGCCAAGGTTTGGATCTCCTGCATGACCGACGTCCGGCAGATCAGGTTCGCGCATCGGCGATCGGCCGACCAGGGGCGCGCTGCGCCGGCACATCATCCCGTGGTCATCGTCGGGGCAGGGCCGGTGGGGCTGGTCGCCGCTCTGGACCTGGCGAGCAAGGGCCACCGCAGCGTCGTCATCGACAAGAAAAGCAATCTGTCCGACGGCAGCCGGGCCATCTGCTGGGCCAAGCGCACGCTGGAGATCATGGACCGGCTGGGCCTTGGGCAGGCGCTGGTCGACACCGGCATCACCTGGAAGACCGGCAAGGTGTTCTTCGACACGCGGCAGGTTTACGAGTTCGACCTGCTGCCCGAGGACGGACACCAGCGGCCGGCCTTCATCAACCTGCAGCAGTACTACTTCGAGCACTTCTGCATCGAGGCCGCCCGCGAGAGCGGGCTGATCGACCTGCGCTGGCAGGAGGAGGTGACGGGCCTCGGGCAAACGAGCGACGGCGTGCTGCTCGATATCGGCACCCCGGACGGCTCCTACCGCATCACCGCCGATTGGGTGATCGCCGCCGACGGCGCGCGGTCCACCCTGCGCCGCCTGCTCGGCTTGGGCTTCGAGGGCCGTGTGTTCCAGGACCAGTTCCTGATCTGCGACATCAAGATGCCGATGCAGCGACCGGCCGAGCGCTGGTTCTGGTTCGACCCGCCCTTCAACCGCGGGCAGTCGGCTCTGCTGCATCGGCAGGCCGACGATGTGTGGCGCCTCGATTTTCAGGTCGGCAACGAGGCCGATCGCGACGAGGAGGTCAAGCCCGAGAACGCCGCCAGGCGCGTGCGGGCCATGCTCGGCGAGGACATCGACTTCACGTTCGAATGGATCAGCCTCTACCGGTTCCAGTCGCGGCGGCTGCGCAGGTTCCGGCACGGACGCGTCGTGTTCGCGGGCGACGCCGCCCACCAGATGTCGCCATTCGGCGCGCGCGGCGGCAACAGTGGCGTGCAGGACGCCGACAACCTGGCCTGGAAGCTCGACCTGGTGTTGCGCGGACTGGCATCCGAGGAGCTGATCGACAGCTACGAGAGCGAGCGCATGCAGGCCGCGGACGAGAACCTGGCCATCACCGCCCGAACGGCCGATTTCATCTCGCCGAAGGGGACCATGAGCCGCAACTTTCGCGACGGCGTGCTGGCGCTGGCGGAGCGGGAACCGTTCGCTCGCCGATTGGTCAATTCCGGGCGCCTGTCGGTCGCTACCTGCTATGCGCACTCATCATTGAACGGGCCGGACCAACTCGCCGGCGAGTGCCCGGCGGTGCGGCCCGGCGCTGCTGCGCTCGACGCCCCGCTTGGCAATGGCTGGCTGCTCGATCACCTGGATGGATGGTTCCAGGTCATTCTGTTCAACCGCGACGGTTCGATTCCCGATGCTTTTCGCGGCGTCCAGGCAGACCTTGCCAACCGCCATCGGCTGGCTAAATTCGCCATTGTTTCACGGGAAACAGCCTGCGCCCGCTACGGTGCCGAGCGCGATCCCGCGCTCTACCTGTTCCGCCCCGACCAGCACGTCGCGGCACGCTGGCGGAGCCATCAGCCGGGGGCTATCCAGGCAGCGGTCGATTGGGCCGTGTGCAAATTCTGACCTGAGGATGCGAGGTGCGCCATGCATTTGAAGCGCGAACCCAATGTCGGCGATTTCGACGCGCTTTACGCCGCCGTCATCGAGGCGCACAGCGACCTGAGCGAATCGGAGAGCGCGGCGCTGAACGCGCGGCTGGTACTGCTGCTCGCCAACCACATCGGCGACGAGGCCGTGCTGCGCGAGGCGATCGTGGTGGCGCGGCAGTCGATCGAGTCCAAGTGAGAACGACGCGAGCGGCCTGCAAACCTACATGCAAAACACCGGCCTGATGCCGGCGTGCGCCACGAAGCTGCAAACCTGCGTCAGCGCATACGCCTGCCGGTCGCTGTACCAGAACCACAGGCCGAACCCCCATACGAAGGCGAGGTTGGTACCGGCGTACAGCAGGTAATTGTGCAGGCTGGTGAACTCCCAGTAGCCCTCCTCGTCATAGTCGGCCCAGTTGTAACGGCCTTCGGGCGAGCGCCGGCGCAGCTGCCAGTTCCAGTACAAGTCCGGCCACACGGCGAGATACGCGTGCCCTGCGTGGGTCGCGAATGCCAGCAGCAGCGCCAGCACCGAGCCGACGCCGAGCATCATCAAGTAATTTATCGCGAGCATCGCCAGCCACTCCCGAACGGCGCAAGGTGTGACTTGAGTATGGGGCAGCATGCCTAAGGTATCTTGAATGCCGGCTCGCAGCCGCCATCTGCGAGAACTCGCGCCGCGCTAGCGCTTGAACGAGCGCGCCAACACTTGGCGAAAAATTTCTCCGATCTCACGCCTTGACATCGCGCCCGCACGACGCGATACTTAACCACATGGTTTACATTCAGAACGAACAGCTCGATCGTGCGTTTTCGGCGCTGGCAGACCCGACGCGGCGGGCCATTCTCGAGCAGTTGGCGCGCCAGGACGGCCAATCGGTGACCGAGCTGGCCGAGCCATTCTCGGTGTCTTTGCCCGCCGTCATGAAGCATCTCGACGTGCTGGCGCGGGCCAACCTGATCGAGCGCGCCAAGAGCGGCCGCACGGTGCGGTGCCGCCTGAAGGCCGCTCCCATGGAAAGCGCCATGCAGTGGCTCGCCCGCTACGAACGCTTCTGGAACGACCGGCTCGATCGCCTGGCAGCCTTTCTGGAGGAGGAGCAATGCTCACCAAGCCAAGCCTTACCCTCAAAAAGCGGCTCAAAGCGCAGCCGGCGCAAGTCTTCAGTGCGTGGACGGACCCGCAAAAGCTGATCCATTGGTTTGGGCCGAACGAGACCATTGCCGGCTCGCTGCGCGCCGAAATGGATGTGCGCGTCGGCGGTCGTTACCGCGTCAGCTTCAAGACCAAGGACGGCGAGTACCACGAGGTGGGCGGCATCTACCGCGAGGTCACCCCGCCGAGCCGCCTGGTGTTCAGCTGGGCCTGGCATTCGACGCCCGAACGCGAATCGCTGGTCGTCCTGACGATGTCCAAGGACGGCGACGGCACCATGCTCACCTTGCACCACGAGCAGTTCTTCGACGAGAAGGCCCGCGACGGCCACCAGCGCGGTTGGACCGGCACGCTCGACAAGCTCGACCACTATCTTTCGTAACCGTCAGAGGAAATCGCCATGGCCCAAACAGCAGCCGCACGACGCCCCAAACGCGAAGATGCGCCACCGCCGCCATCATTGTGGACGCACGGCGCCTTTCACTGGAACGAGCTGCTGGCTCGCGACGTGGAGCGCGCCAAGCGCTTCTATCGCAGCACGATCGGCTGGAGCTTCCGATCCATGCAGACGCCAGATGGTGGCACCTACTGGCTTGCCATGCTGGGCGAGCGGCCGGTGGCCGGCATCTACTCGATCGGCTCGCCCGAGTTCGACGGCATGCCCGAATGCTGGATGTCTTATCTGGCGGTGGACGACGTCGACAAGCGCGTCGCCAAGGCCCTCAAGGCCGGCGCCAAGCTGATGAAGCCGCTGTTCGACGTTCCCGACGTCGGCCGTATCGCGGTCCTGACCGAGCCGGGCGGCGCGGGCGTCGGCTGGATGACCCCCTTCTGCAACGAAGCAGCAAAAAGGAAAACGCCATGAAGCTCTACTACTTCGAGACGCTCAATCCGCGTAAGGCCTGCGCCGTCGCGGGATATCTGGGCTCCCCCGTCGAGTTCGTGCGCATCGACCTCGCCAAGGGCGAGCACAAGAGGCCCGAGTTCCTCGCCATCAATCCCAACGGCAAGGTCCCGGCCTTCGCCGACGGTGACACAAAGCTTTGGGAGGCCGATGCCATCATGGCTTATCTCGCCAAGGTGGAGGGCTCGGATCTGTTTCCGGACGGCAACCGCCAGATCGAGATGATGCGCTGGCTGAGCTGGAACAGCCAGCATTTCACGCGTCACGCCGGTGCGCTCTACTTCCAGTATCTCATCAAGCCGAAATTCGGCCTCGGCGATCCGGATGCGAAGGCCGTCGAGGAGGCAACTGGCTTCTTCAAGCAATTTGCAGGGGTACTCAACGATCATCTGCGCGGCCGCAAATACCTGTTGGGCGACACGCTGACCATTGCCGACTTCTCGGTCGGCGTGACGCTACCTTACGCAGAGA